>ERZ779888.152-NODE-152-length-87783-cov-8.582311_pt1 | contig 87783 bp, 82 predicted proteins | sample MGYA00511245_ERZ779888 | MGnify/ENA primary metagenome ERZ779888 (study PRJEB29588, sample SAMEA2155255) | human gut metagenome | biome: human gut; feature: human-associated habitat; material: faeces | place: Denmark | collected 2008/2010 ...
AAAGGGATATCCCTGCAGGATGGGAAAAATAAGGGGAGAAAACAGTTGATAAAAGTAAAAGTGCCCGCGACAAGCGCGAACATGGGCTCGGGCTTTGACAGCATCGGCATTGCGCTGACGCTGCCGATCTCCTCGGCCGCCATTTGCGCCGCTATCGGCCTTTCGGGTATGGCGGTATATCAGAACGGCGTGTTGCTGGCGCTGGATTACGAGGGGCTGGCATTGGCCGGCGGCGCGGCGATTGCCGGTTGCTGTGCGCAGATGGTCGGTTTTGCCGTAATGAGCTTTAAGGAAAACAGCTGGGGCGGGCTGGTTTCGCAAGGGCTGGGGACCAGTATGATCCAGATGCCCAATATTATCCGGAATCCGCGCATCTGGATTCCGCCCACACTGGCTTCTGCCGTGACCGGTCCGCTTGCGACCTGCGTTTTCCGGATGCGGATGTATTCGGCCGCCATCAATTCCGGCATGGGCACTTGCGGGCTGCTGGGGCCGATCGGCGTGATCCTCGGCTGGTATGGCGGCGAATATCCCGACGCCGTGACCGTGACAGACTGGATCGGATTACTTCTCATCTGTTTCATTCTGCCGGCATTTCTCAGCCTTGCATTCAGCCTTTTGCTGCGCAAGATCGGTTGGATCAAAGAAAACGATCTGAAACTTTAACAAACAAAAAGCACCCCGGACGGGGTGCTTTTTTAATAGGAAATCGGGGTTCGGAATAGGGCGCTGAAAATGATATCGGTGAGAAAAACAAGCAAGAGGAAGGTGCAAATTCCCAAAAGGACAGCAGGGGCGGTTTTCTGAAAAATCTTTCGGGTCCGGGGTTCGACCGCATAGTGGAAAAACAGGCCGAGCAGACCGAAACGGAAGACACTGCGAAAGTAAACAATGCCGCCGAGATTCAAAAACAGGCCGGGGTAGTCCCAAAGCCGCAGGTGAAAGAGCGAAAGGCCCGCAAAGCCAATGAGAAATTAGATCCATCCGGCAAAACTCCCGACAAGGAAAGAAGAAACAAATAGCAAAAGAAAAGCAACCATTTTTCCTTTTTTTGATTTTGTAACTTCCGGTGTTTTGTTTTGGACGAGTTCTTTTTGTTGCGTTATAAACCCTCCGGGGGCTTTTTATTTTACAAGCTGTCTTTTGATTTTCTTTGAGGTGGTTTTTTCAAATTCGGTTTCCCGCAATTCGAGTGCCTTAATTTTTTTGAAGGAAGGCAGCGAGCGGTTGAGCTCGTTGATTTTTCCGAAAATAAGAGAATAGGCCGCTTCCCTGTCGCTTCCTTCCGGGAAAAATTCCGGGTTCGGATAGACAATGGCGGTGAGAAGGACTGTTTCGCCGTCCTCGCCTTTCCGGCCGACGACCACGGCCTCGCCAATCTCCGGAATTCCGGCCAGATACTCTTCAATTTCTTCCGGGAAGACATTTTTGCCGTTTTCCAGTACGATGACCGATTTCATTCGTCCGGTGATAAAGATATAGCCGTCCTTGTCCATGTAGCCGATGTCGCCGGTGCGATACCAACCGTCCTCGGTAAAGGCTTTTTGGTTTTCTTCATCGTTATGATAATAACCGAGCATGACATTGTCGCCCTTTACCTGGATCTCGCCCAAATCATAGCCGTTCCCGGCCTTTTCGCCACTGGGGGCAATGCGAGTACGGCAGGAGGGGACGGCAGGCCCCACAGAGCCCGGTTTCGGCGCGAAATAGGGATTGACCGAAATGAGGGGGGAACATTCCGTGATGCCGTAACCTTCGCAGATTTGGATTCCCAAGGCATCAAAGCCCTTAATCATTTTCACATTCAGGGGCGCGCCGCCGCTGATGATCATGCAAAGCCGGCCGCCGAATGCCGAGAGTACGCCGGAAAAAAGCTTTTTCCGAAGGTCAATGCCGAGGTGACGGAGAAATTCGGAAAAGGCCAGCGCACGGCGCAGTTTCCCCTCTTTTTTCTGTTTTTTGGCTTCGTCCCAGATCTTTTTGTAAAGTGCATTGACAAAAAGCGGGACCAGAATCATGCGGGTAGGGCGAAATTCTCTCAGATTGCGGGACAGATGCCGGAGAGAGTCATTGATGGAGATCGTCACGCCCAGCGTGAGGCTGGCCAGCATAATAGTCAGTTCATAGGTGTGATGGAGCGGCAGAACCGAAAGGGTGGTATCCGCATCGGAAAAGTCCACCGTGGCACAGGCCGAATTGGTGGCGGCACAGACATTTTTTTCGCAGAGCATCACACATTTGCTGGTTCCGGTCGTTCCGGAGGTAAAGAGCATGACGGCAAGATCTTCCGGGTTGCGTTCCGGCGCCCGGTAGCCGGCGGCCACGGCCGTGTTCCCGGCGAGCATCAGTTCCGGCAAGGGGAGCACGCGCTCGTCCTGCATTTCGCCTGTCGGCTGTGTGAAAGGGATGAAAGTCTTCAGCGTGGGGTGGCTTTCTCTTGCCGGAGCAAATTTGTCGTGAAAAGTTGCGGAATAAACGATTGCTTCGGCATCAATCCCGGATAAAAACCCTTCGATTTCCCGGATGGCCAGTTCTTTGTCCATGGGAACCGCCACGCCGCCCGCGACAATCACGCCAAGATAGGCGGCGACCCATTCCGGCGAGGTTTCTCCGATGATGGCAATGCGCTTTCCGGCAAGGCCCTTTTGGGTCAGTCCGGCGGCGATGGCCAGAACTTTATCAGCAAAATCGGCATACGAAAGCGAAGAAAAGGATTTCCCTTCCGGAAAGCGGAACGCCGTTTTGGCGCCTCTTTCCTTCATCTGAGAGACCAGATCGGCAAGGGAGCGGATGGTGGGGCAGGTGCGTACTTTCTTTTTCATTTTATTCCTCCGTGCGGTGGCAGACGAAATGTAAAAAACAAATGGATCTTTATTCAACACATTATATCATGTTGCGTGTGGTGTGTCAAGCCGTCTGTTTTATGCAAAAGACCCGGAAGCGAGCAAAGGACAAGCGCTTCCGGGTCTTTTTATTTTATTGCTTTTATTACAGAATGGCGTCAATAAAGAGGAGCAGCAACGGGAACAGACGAATGAGCAGGATGGAGAGTCCGACAGTAAGCAGTGTGGTCAGGATCAGATCGCGCAGGCCGTTTCCCTTTTTCTCAAAACGGACGGCGGCCCGGTATTTTCCTTCTTCCGGGATGTAATACCGTGTGACTTCCCCGTCTTTGATTTCCTTCACGGTGTGTCGGAGCGCCGCATTGTGCCGCAATTCAAAACCGAGCAACCGGCGTTGGCGCAGTTCCAGTTCATCCAGCGTTTTGGCGGTTTCGGGAGAAAGCGCCTCAACCCTCAGAAGCGCCCGGACAAGAGCGCCGGGGACGGACTGTTGGTAGAACATATAAAGAGCGGCCAACAGAATGCCGAAACAAAGCGCCAGGATGGCATTTCTCACCGAGTCGGCTTTCTCTGCCGTAAACGAAAAGTGCTCGTAAGTGCCGCTTGTCGGAATGTCAAAAACAGACAGGCGCGGCCTCATTCTTTGCTTTCAGGACGGATGGCGTCGCAACCCATATAGGTACGCAAAGCCTCCGGAATTGTAATGGAGCCGTCCGCATTCTGATAGTTTTCCATAATGGCGGCAACCGTCCGACCGACCGCTACGCCGGAACCATTCAGCGTGTGAACCAGACGGGGCTTTGCACCGGCTTCTTCGCGGTAGCGGATGTTGGCGCGGCGGGCCTGATAGTCCTCAAAATCAGAACAAGAGGAAATTTCCACATAGCGGCCGTAAGAAGGCATCCAGACCTCGATATCATAAGTCATGGCACTGGAGAACCCAAGATCTCCGCTGGAGAGTCTTACCACGCGGTAGGGCAGACCAAGACCCTGCAGAACGCGTTCTGCATCGGCGGTCAGTTTTTCGAGTTCGTCATAAGAAGTCTCGGGTGTGGTAAATTTTACCAATTCTACTTTGTTGAACTGGTGCTGGCGGATAAGACCGCGGGTATCCCGCCCCGCCGAACCGGCTTCTGCGCGGAAACAGGCGGAATAAGCGCAATAGCAGATGGGCAATTTTTTGCCATCCAGAATTTCATCCCGATGCATATTGGTGACGGGCACTTCGGCGGTCGGAATGAGGAAGCAATCATTATTGGCCACGCGGAATGCGTCCTCTTCAAATTTCGGAAGCTGACCGGTGCCGCGCATGGAGTCGCGGTTGACCATGAAAGGCGGAAAAATCTCGGTGTAACCGTGATCTGTGTGGGTATCCAGATAATAGTTGATTACAGCACGCTCCAGACGGGAGCCCATGCCACGGTAGAAATGGAATCGGGTGCCGGTCACTTTGGCGGCAGTATCCGGATCCAAAATGCCAAGATCTTTTCCGAGATCCCAATGGGCTTTGGGGTCAAAATCAAATTCACGGGGCGTGCTCCAACGCCGCATTTCCACATTTTCGCTGTCATCCTTGCCGATCGGAACCAGTTTGTTGGGCAGATTCGGGATGGAGAGCAGAAGATTGGTCATTTCGGCATCAATCGCAGCGATTTTGTCGGTATCCGCTTTCACATTATCGGATAGTTCTTTCATCTCGGCAAAAATCGGCGCGACATCTTTCCCCTCTTTTTTCAGCTGGGGAATGGTCTTGGAAATGCGATTCTGTTCGGCCTTTTTGGCTTCGGTGTCGGCAATCAGCGCACGGCGATCCACATCCAGGGTCAACAGGCGGTCAATTTCTGCGCTATAATCTTTTTGACGGGTGGCAAGCCGGGCTTTGACCTCTTCGGCGTTTTCTTTGATGTATTTGATGTCTAACATGGAGATTCCTTCCTTTATTTTATTCCTCGTTGAAGATATCGGTACCGCAGATGGCGTTCAGCAAAGCTTCCATATCACGGTCGTCTTCATAAAAAAGCTCAATAGAGTGTTTTTTGTCGTTTTTGGTGATCTTTACTTTCCGGCCAAGGCTTTCGCGGGTACGGCGTTCAAGGTCTTTGAGCCAAACACGGTTCTGCGTACTGCCTGTGATATCGGGAAGTTCCATTTCGGGTGCGGTGTTTTCACGGCGAACCAGATTTTCCACTTCGCGGACCGAAAGGCCTTTTTCCACAATGCGGCGGGCGAGCAGGGCCATATTTTCGGGATTTTTGAGCCCCAAAAGCGCCCGCGCGTGTCCGGCTGAAAGGTCTCCGTTTTCCACCAACAGCAAGACTTCTTCCGGCAGATCCAGCAACCGGAGGATGTTCGTAATGGCAGGACGGGATTTTCCGACTTGCCTTGCGACCTCTTCCTGGGTCATGCCGAACCTGTCAATCAGGGCTTTATAGCCGCTTGCTTCTTCAATGACATTTAAATCCTCGCGCTGCACATTCTCTATGAGTGCGATTTGGGCGGTTTTCAGGTCATCGCCGTCAAGGATAATGGCCGGAATTTCAGAAAGTCCTGCCATTTTTGCGGCGCGCCAACGGCGTTCTCCAGCGATGATCTCGTAGTTCCCCTCAAAATTTTGATTGGGACGTACCAGAATCGGTTGAAGGACGCCATAGGTGGCAATGGATTCGGCCAAAGCCTCCAGCGTTTCGCGTGCAAATTGTTTGCGGGGTTGATCGCTTCTTGGTTCAATGTCCGAGATCCGCAGGGTGGTAGCCGCGCCCTCCTTCATGCCCATGATGTTGTCATCGAGAATCGAATAAAAATCTTTTCCCAAAGCGGTTTTTTTGGCTGCCATGAAAAATCTCTCCTTTCCGAATCAGGCCCGCGTCAGCAATTCGCGGGCAAAATCGGTATATTCTTTTGCGCCTTTTGCGCTTTTATCATAGTAGTAAACAGGCATGCCGAAGCTTGGCGCCTCACAAAGCCGTACATTACGGGAAATGGTTGTGCGGAACAGCCTGTCCCGATAATGCTTTTCAAGTTCGGCCATGATCTGCGCGGAAAGCGACAGTCTGCCATTATACATTGTGACAAGAATCCCCGTGGTGACAAGGCGCGGGTTAAACCGCTTTTTGACGCGCGTGACAGTCAATGTCAGCTGTGTGAGCCCTTCCAGTGCATAATACTCGCACGGCAAAGGAATGATTACGCCGTCAGAAGCGGCCAATGCGTTGACTGTCAGCATCCCGAGCGAGGGCGGACAATCTATCAATATATAATCATAGTCGTTCCGAACGCTGCCGAGCGCTTCCGCCAGTGTCGCGCCGACCCCCTCTTCTACGCCAAGAAGATCAAATTCGGCGCCCGCCAGAGTGGCGTTGGCCGGAATCAGCGAGAGGTTCTGAAAGGAAGTGGCAAGGATTGCTTCTTTTGCCCGGCAACCGCCGGCCAATAGATCACGGACAGTATAACGCAAGCTTTTTTTAGCGACGCCAACTCCGCCGGTTGCGCTTCCCTGAGGGTCCATATCGACCAAAAGCGTGCGATATCCGAGGATGCCCAAAGAAGCGGCGGTATTTACTGCACTGGTTGTCTTTCCAACACCGCCCTTTTGGTTCGCAAAAACCAAAATTCTGCCCATGAGCCCTCCCTTCTGCTTTCGGAGAAATGTTCCTTTGCGGGAAAGCTCAAATCTCCAAGGCCGGATGTTGCTCCTATTATATCACGATAAGCGACTTATTGCAACAGTTTCTGCTAAAAAACCGAATATTTTTGCCGAGGATTTGGCCGGACACCATGCTCGCTCGGGAAGACTTTGAGGAAAGAGCGGGTGTTCTTTCGAGGCAAGGTTTTGTAATAACGGAGAAATTTTTCGCCCTTCGTTAGTAGGCATATTGCTGCGGATATAGGGAAACGGCACAGTTTTTCGATATGCCGTATTGTTTCACATGAAACATCAGAAACATCGGGGGCGTGAAAATGTTTCATGTGAAACAGAAATGACTTTAGTGATTGTTTCATGTGAAACATTGACTTGAATCGTAATGCCCGTTTCATGTGAAACATTTCTTACAATAGGAGAGCTTTTCCGTTTAAGTGATAAGTGTTATGCTTTTTCAATGTAAATGACGATGCGTGCTCCGGTAGCATCCTCTGTTTTGGAGCAGTGAACGGGGGCGCCGGTCTTTCTGAAGATGGCGAGCGTGCGCTCAATGGAATTGTATAGCGGCCTAAGATCCCGCAATGCGAATTTTCTGGGATATACGCCGTGCGAAGTTTCATTAAAATCCGATGAAAACTCATTGGCGGGGGAATCATACTCCTCCTTAAAAGGGGGGGCTTGGCGTTCCAAAGAGGCCAATGTGGCAGTTTTGGTGGACAATCCTTCGGTGATATGCTTTTCTTTTTTCCTTTCAGCGTCCGTTTCCTTGCACATGTGCACTTCTTCCGGCTCAATTGTGCCATGGGAGGAGCGGAAAGAATTTAAAGGCGGGGTCTGTGGATAAGGTTGTTCTTCTTCCGGCACTTTGCGGGGATAAGAAATAGCCGTTTTTTGCAGGATAAAAGGGCATCCGTGTGGAAATGCGGGAGATTTCGGGGGATAAGGGGTGGAATTTTGCGTATAAGCCGGCTTGGAACGCCTTTCTTGCGCATATGTATTTAATGTAGTCTGCAGAGAAGGGTCTTTTCCCTTTGATAAATCGGGTGGATCAGGAATATTTGATTTCAGAGATTCTTGCGGGCCTGAATAAGGCATTTCTTCGGAGAAATCCATGAAATCCGGCGTTTCCTCCGGTATAAATCCCGTGAAAGGTTCGCCTATGGTCTGGTGTTCCTCCGAATTTTTCGGATCTTCGTGCGCATTGGGCGTTTGCGGGAATTTTGCTTCTGCCAAGTGCGTTGCTATGGCGTTTTCTGCCGTGAAATCTACTGTTTTTCCGTTTGTTTTAATTTGCGGGGCGCTGTTTTGGGGGGCAAAATCGTTTTCGCGACAATCAAAATACCCCGCAAAGCTCATTCCCCCCATTTTAGAATCACACGGATGGGTGCCCAAATTGCTTTCCGCAGAAAGGTTAGAACACAAATTGCCGGAAGCAAGGAAATCATCAATCATTTTTTCACTGGCGGCCACATTCTTCTTTCCCTGGATGATTTTTTGCAGCAACTCTTTGCGCGCGATTGGATTTTTTACCCGCAGAAGCGCCCGCGCGTGCCGCTCGGTGAGTCGGGCTTCGCGAATGAGCCCTTCCTCTTCTTGGCTGAATTGGAGAAGTCGCAATTTGTTGGCCACGGTGGATTGGGAAAGATCCATGCGCCGTGAAATTTCCTCTTGCGTCAGACCGAACTCGTTTGAGAGCGCAGCAAAGGCTCTCGCCTGATCAAAAAAATGCAACGAACTTTCTTTGATCCGGGCGGCTTCCTGCCTTTCTCTTGACGCGGCGCTTTCTGCGTCGAGAACGCTGCAGGGCAACTCCTGCAGGCCAATGAGACAGGCGGCGCGGTAACGGCGCTCGCCCTCAACCAATTCAAAGGCGGTCTGACCCTGCGAATCCCGGATGGCCCGGATCGAAAGCGGTTGTAATACGCCGTATCTCCGGATGGATTCGGACAGGCGGATTATCTCATTGGTTTCGGCTGTTCCACCCTTCCTTTTGGGAACGCGGATCTGTTCCGGGCTGAGGAAAAGCAGCGATTCGGATGGCAAAGCGCTTGTCCGGTCGTCTTTTATAATCTGTTTCATCGTTTTCACCTTCTTTTTTCTTTTCTTTTGCTATCATAGCAACCCGGACGGGGAAATTTTGTCACATCCTGCAGCCTTTCAGCAGAAAAATGATTTTTCCGGGAGAGAAAGGCCGGAAAAGGTGGAGGAAGGGGGCGGCGTGATACATAAAAGCGATCGCTTGGCAAAAAAGAGGGCCTGATAAAAATGGAAACAAAAAGGAAATATTAACCATATAAATCATATTTAGTGCCAAAACGGGTTCTGAAAAATGAAAATTTTCTTTTTAAGATATGGAAAACAATCTTCTCTTTTTCTTGACAGATATAGCGAAACCAAACCATTCGGGGCGGATTGCAATTTGGCGGGCGGCAGGCGCGGCGCTATAAAAAAAGACGGCCGAAGCCGTCTTTTGAATTTATGGGCACGGACAAATGGATTTGCGGGGACTGCGGAGGGCTACAGGGACGGAAAAGTGCGAAGAGTGGGTTTTATAAGGGGCTCTTGCTGATTTTTCCCCATGGGCGCGGATATATGGCAGGTGTGGGCGCTGTTTTTGCGATGCGGATAAGCATTCTGTCCTCTTTTTGCTCCCCGTCTGCCAGTTGAAAAACATGTTTCAGGGTAACGGCCCCGCCAAGGGTGCGGATGGCGTTCCGGGCCTGGGACAGTTCCTCGTCTCCTTTTTTGCTTTTCATGGCAAGGAATGCGCCGCCAACGCGTACAAGGGGCAGACAAAGTTCGCACAATTGCGGAAGAGCCGCTACGGCGCGGGCGGTGACGGCGTCAAAACGTTCCCGGAAAACCGGATTGTGCGCCAACTCCTCAGCTCGGCAAGCGCGAGCCCTGAAGTTGTCAAGCGCAAGAAAATCTGCGCAACCTTTTACGAATGAGAGCTTTTTCTCGGTGCTGTCAATGGCGAATAAGGAGAGATCCGGGCGAGCGATGGCCAATGGTAAGCATGGAAACCCGGCGCCGCATCCGACATCCAGAACCCTGGCGCCGGCCGGCAGAAAAGAAGAAACGGTCAGGGAGTCCACGAAATGAAGCAGTAGAACTTCTCGTTCGTCCCGAATGGCGGTTAGATTCATGATTTTGTTTGCTTCCGAAAGCCGGCCCAAAAATGCGTGCAGTTTCCGGAAGGCGATTTCGTCCGGCACGGAGAGATTGTTTTTTTCAAGCAGGGACAGCAAGAGCGATGAAAATTCGGAAAATTCCAAAAGAAGGCCTCCTGAACGCGCGGTGCGCGGGATTTGAAGAAGCGGGCGAAGGACGGGAACCGCCGAAAAAGAACAAGAGGGGAGACGGCAACGCTGTCTGAGCCGGGAACGGCGGAACGATAAGGGAGAAGGGCAAAAGACACATTTGCCGCTCGGAAAGCGGCAAAAAGGGAGCGGTGTGTGAGAGGACGGATAAAGCGTCCGGAATCGCGCCTGCCAAGGCTGTCAGCGCAAGCCGAGCGCGATCAGAAGCACCGAAATGTCCGCCGGACTGACGCCGCTGATCCGGGCGGCCTGCCCCACGGTATCCGGGCGGATCTGCGAAAGTTTTTGCGCGGCCTCCAGGCGGAGGCCTCTGATTTTGGAATAGTCAAGGAAGGTTGGAATCGTCCTTGACTCCAGCTTTTCCTGCCGCTCGACTTCCGAGAGCTGGCGGTCAATATATCCGCTGTATTTGATACGGACTTCTACAGAAAGCGCCTCGGTACGCGACAGTGCGGGCCTTGCATCATCCAAAGGAGCGAGCGCTTCATAGCAAAGGCCCGGACGGCGCAGAAGATCGGCCAGTGACGCGCCGCTTGAGAGTGTGGAAAGCGCCAAGGACTGCAAAAGCGGATTGGCTTTTTCGGGTGAAAGATAGGTGTGTTCCAATCGCTTACATTCGGCCGCAATCCTCTCTTGTTTTTCTTTGAATTTCCGATAGCGTTCCGGGGGGATCAGACCTACCCGGTGCCCATATTCCGTAAGGCGTTCATCGGCGTTGTCCTGGCGCAGAAGCAGGCGGTATTCCGAGCGGGAAGTCATCATGCGGTAGGGTTCGTTTGTCCCCTTGGTGATGAGATCGTCTACCAGCGTGCCGAGATAGGAACTGGCGCGCGGCAGAATGAGTGGCTTCTCTCCTTTTACGCTCAGCGCGGCATTGATACCGGCCAGAAGTCCCTGCGCGGCGGCTTCTTCATAGCCGGAAGTGCCGTTGAACTGCCCTGCTCCGAAAAGCCCCGGAATATCTTTGAATTCCAGCGTGGCGCGGAGTTGAAGCGGATCGCAGCAATCGTATTCAATGGCATACGCATAACGCATGATTTCAGCCTTTTCAAATCCCGGCAGGCTGTGAAGCATTTCTTCCTGCACATCGGTAGGCATGGAGGTTGAAAATCCCTGAAGATAGAGTTCTTCGGTCTGTCTCCCGAGCGGCTCCAGAAAGAGCTGATGCCGCTCCTTGTCGGCAAAACGGACGATTTTGTCTTCGATAGAGGGGCAATACCGAGGCCCTGTCGCGTGAATGTGCCCGCCATACATGGCCGAACGACTTAAGTTTTGCCGGATGATCTCATGTGTTCCGGCATTGGTGTAAACAATGTGGCAGGGGAGTTGAGCGGCGGAATCAAGGTAGGTTTCGGGCGTATCGGCCGAGAACGGGAGCGCATGCTCTTCTCCGTCCTGCCGTTCCAGGCGGGAGAGATCGACCGAGCGCCGGTTGACGCGTGCCGGAGTGCCGGTTTTAAAACGGCGAAGCGAAACGCCCAGTTTGGAAAGCGAGGACGAAAGACCGCGCGAGGGCAAAAATCCGTCCGGCCCGCTTTCATAGTTTCGGTCTCCCACAAAAATCCGGCTGTCGAGATAGGTGCCGGCCGCGATGATGACTGCACGGCAACGGTAAATTTCTCCCAGCCGGGTGCAAAGCGAAGCGACTCGCCCGGTTTCGTCCGGCAGAATATCGGTGACCTCTGCCTGCACAAGGCGCAGATGGGGTGTCTTTTCAAGAACCGATTTCATATAAAGGTGGTAGGCTTTCCGGTCTGCCTGCACGCGTTTGGAATGAACGGCGGCGCCTTTTCCGAGATTCAATGTGCGGGACTGCAGTGTCACGGCGTCGGCCGCCCGCCCCATTTCACCGCCGAGCGCGTCGATCTCATAGACCAGATGGCCCTTGGCCGTTCCGCCGATGGAGGGATTGCAGGGCATATTGGCTACGGATTCCAGTGAAAGAGTGAAAAGAACCGTGTCCACGCCCATACGGGCACTGGCCAGTGCCGCTTCGATACCGGCATGACCGGCACCCACAACGGCAACAAGGGTTTCGTGAATCATAAGAACTCCTTTCCCGGAATTTTTTCGGTGCGTATCAGAGGATGTGAAGAAATTTCTTCAGTCGGTGGATTTTGGGGCGTTTTTGGACAAAACCGTGGCGGACGGGTTGTAATAACGGCACATCCGGCACATTTTTTCATTGGCTTCAAAATAGAAAATAGCACGCTGTGTCTCCTTGCGCGATTTGCCTTTCAATTCAAACAGCATGAAGAAAACATGTTCGTCATGCAGGGAAGAAACGCCCGAAAACGAGCGTTCCGGCCGGAATTCCTTTGCGCGGCGATATTCTCCGTCATCCGAAAGCGGCGCAATGCGGATGGCATCGCGGAGCGACAGTTCGAAAATTTTCTTGCGGGAGCGCCCACCGTAAATTTTGGCAAATGTCAGGATACCGGAGGTGACCGAACATTCATATTCCACATTGACATAGCGCCAGGTCACAAAAATCAGGATCCAGGTGGAAATCGGAATCAACGCAAGAAGCGGCACCAGGATTCGGGTGCGAAGTCCGAAAAGGAGCCATGCGCAGACGAAAAGAACATAAAGAAGGCAAAGCCCGATGCGGCGGAAAATCCACACCCCTTCGATTTTTTGCCGGATTGCGTATTCATAGGTTTCGTTTTCAAACATAAAAAACACCGCCTTTGCGCCTGATATGAAAAATTATAGCACACCTTCCTCTCAAAAGCAATCTTTTAAATCAAAAAAGAACTTTTTGGGAGAACCTTGCATTTAAAGTGAAGTTCAGCTATAATAGTAATATATTTTTTCTGCCCGAAAGGTCAGTCGGCGCACCGCGCCGGGAAGGAGTGAAAAATGAAAGCAGTCATTACGGTTACCGGGAAGGACAGCGTCGGGATCATTGCGGGCGTATCTGCGCTTTGCGCGGAGCATGGCGCCAATATTGTGGAGATCACACAGAGCGTGCTCTCGGAATATTTTGCCATGATTATGCTGACGGAAATTGACCGTCTGAATCTTCCTTTCGCGGATTTCGCGGCCGAACTTGCCGAAATGGGAAGAGCAAGGGGATTGGATATCCGCGCCATGCATGAAGATATTTTCAACACCATGCACCATGTGTAAGGGAGACGGCCATGCTGAATGTAGCTGATATTCTGGAAACCATCGGAATGATCCGGGAGGAGAATCTGGACATCCGGACGATTACCATGGGGATCTCACTTCTTGATTGCGTCAGCGAAGACCCGGGAAGGCTTTGCGACAAGATCTATGACAAGATGATGAAAAAGGCCGAACGGCTGGTGTCGGTCGGCGTGGAAATCGAGCGGGAATATGGCGTGCCGATCGTCAACAAGCGCGTCTCCCTTACTCCGGTTTCGCTGGTCGGAGCCACACTTTCACCGGAGGATTATGTCCGGTTGGCACAGACTCTTGAAAAGGCTGCGGGCGACCTCGGTGTCAATTTCATCGGCGGGTATTCGGCACTGGTGCATAAAGGAATGACGCCGGGGGAGAAAAATCTCATTCTTTCCATACCGGAAGCATTGGCAACGACCGAACATATCTGTTCTTCGGTCAATGTGGCCACCACCAAGGCGGGCATCAACATGGATGCGATCCGGATGCTGGGGCAGACCGTGAAGGATGCGGCCTATCTCACGCGCGACCGTTCGTCCATCGGTTGCGCCAAGCTGGTGGTGTTTGCCAATGCGCCGGAGGATAACCCCTTTATGGCCGGCGCTTTTCACGGCGTAGGAGAACCCGATACTGTCATCAATGTGGGGGTTTCCGGCCCCGGCGTGATGGCAGCCGCCATCCGGCGGGCAGGAGCGTGCGATCTTTCCGCGCTGGCCGATGTTATTAAGAAAACTGCCTTTAAAATCACACGGGTCGGGCAATTGGTGGCCGGAGAAGCGGCTTCGCGGCTTGGCGTGCCGTTCGGCATTGTCGATCTGTCCTTGGCGCCGACCCCGGCCGTGGGCGATTCGGTGGCACGTGTATTGGAAGAAATGGGGCTTTCCTGCTGCGGCGGGCCGGGCACGACTGCGGCGCTGGCCATGCTCAATGACGCGGTGAAAAAAGGAGGCGTCATGGCCTCTTCTCATGTCGGCGGGCTTTCGGGCGCGTTTATTCCGGTTTCGGAGGATGCAGGTATGATTGAAGCGGCCGAACGGGGCGTGCTGACGCTGGAAAAACTGGAGGCCATGACGGCGGTGTGCTCCGTTGGATTGGATATGATCGCCATACCCGGCGATACGCCGGCGGATGTCATCTGCGGAATTATTGCCGATGAGATCTCCATCGGCGTCATTAATCAGAAGACCACGGCTGTCCGTCTTATCCCCGCCTACGGGAAGAAAGCCGGCGACACGGTGGAGTTCGGCGGACTGCTGGGGCATGCACCGGTTATGCCGGTACGGACCGAATCGCCCGCCCGGTTTGTCGGCCGCGGCGGCCGCATCCCGGCGCCGATTCATAGCCTGAAAAACTGAAAATCAACCCCGTTTGGGGACATCTTTTCTTTTTGAGCTTGTCTACAGCACCTTCCCTCAAGAATTTCCCCGTAGAAAAAAGCACCCCGTTCCGGCCAAAAGTGCCGGAACGGGGTGCTTTTTGCTTTTTAGAGTTCTACGCCCTCATGCCGGAGGAAGTTGAGGCTACGGGCAATACCTTCCCGGCAGTCGGCTTCTCCTTCGTATTCCACTGAAAGATAACCGTCATAACCGGCACGCCGGAGAATGGCCAGACATTGCCGTATCGGCACCATTCCGTCGCCGACGGCGCATCCGACCAAACGGTTGGCCGCGCGGGTATAAATACCCCCGGTGAATCCGTCGCCGAACGGATGGAAATAAAAATCTTTGGCATGGGCATGAATGGCATAAGGCGCCAGACGGGAAACGGCCTGGGGGATATCCTCATCCACACAGGCGAAATTGCCCATGTCCAGCAAAAGGCCGTAATTGTCATGGCCGACAGCAACAAAAAGCGATTCCACCCGCTGGCTGTCCTGTGCCACAAAGCCATGGTTTTCCGAACAGGTGCGCACGCCGACCGACTGCCCGTATGCGGTGACTTCCCGGATATTCCGTGCAAGCGTCGGGAGCATTCCGTAAAAACTCCGCCCCGCCCCGGCGGGCGCAAGTTTTGAGCAGACATCGTGCCGCATGAGCGGTGCGCCGAGCGCGGCGGCCACATCCAACTGTCGGCAAAGACGGTCAATTTCGGCTTTGGCGGCGTCCCCCTCTTTAAAAAGATCCGCGCCGATGGTATAGGATACGATTTTCATACCAAGGCGATTGGCTTCGGCGCGCAGCGCCTGGGCATAGGCCAGTTGTTCTTTGAGTGTAGCGCCGGGTTTCGGTGCGAGATCGGTAAACTCAATGGCGCGAAAGCCTATATCATGAGCGGCAGAAAGAGTGTCAAACTGTGTCATTTCTCCCTTTCTGAGAGCCTGACTGAAGGAATAGGAACTGACGGATACTTTCATTTTTTTACTCCTTTTTCGCGGTTGCCTGTTCGGTGGCGCAATTCTTGTCCTCATTATAACCGAGATGCACGCCGAAAGCAAGAGAAAAGAGAAAATTTGAGGGGGATTTGAGACGGAAAACCGGAGGCTTTTCCGAAAAAGGACTTGCTTTCCGAAAACGGAAAGTGGGAAAATTTTCCCGTTTTTCACCCGAAAAAGTGCCTTTAGCCTGTGGAAAACTTTGTGGAAACTGTGTAAAACCCCTGAAAACAAGCGCTGTTGTCCGAAAACGACTTTTGATGTCGCTGTGAAAAAGTGCCGCCGCGGCAAATGCTTTTTTGCCCCCGTACTTTCTTTTATTTTTTTCCGCAGACCGAAAAATTTTCGCCCGGAATCAAAAGCGGAAAATCCGGCATAACCGGGGCGAAATCGGGAGGCGCTCTTGACAGATAAAATATCGAGGTGTATAATAAATGCTGTAAATATCGGCGCGCGCGCGTCTTGGTGGAGGCAAATATGGAAAAGACAAAAAAACAGGAGCTGGCGGCGCTTGCCGCGCAGATCCGGCTGGATATTCTGGATGAGGTCCACGCCGCTAAATCCGGACATCCGGGCGGCTCGCTTTCGATTGCGGATCTTCTGGCCTATCTTTATACTTCGGAAATGCGGGTGAATCCCCAAAATCCGAAAGATGAAAGCCGGGATCGCCTGGTTCTTTCAAAAGGACACACCGCGCCCGCGCTCTATGCGGTTCTGGCCGAAAAGGGATTTCTGCCCCGGGCGGATCTGCTGACGCTGCGCAAGGCGGATTCTTATCTGCAGGGGCACCCTGATATGAAACATACCCCGGGGATTGATATGAGCACCGGCTCATTGGGCCTTGGCATTTCGGCCGCCTGCGGCATGGCGCTGGCCGCCAAGTTGCGGGGAAATGACTACCGGGTGTATACCATTATCGGAGACGGCGAGAGCGAGGAAGGCCAGGTCTGGGAAGCGGCCATGTTTGCCGCGCACTACAAACTGGACAATCTTTGCGTGATACTGGATCTCAACGGTCTGCAGATCGACGGTCCGACGGCCGAGGTCATGAACCCCGCGCCGCACGACAAAAAGTTTGAAGCATTCGGCTTTGCGGTCGAAAAAGCAGACGCGCATGATTTCGATTCGCTTGAAAAAGCCTTCCGCCGCGCCCGCGCAAACAAAGGAAAACCGACGGCCATCATTATGAAATCAATCAAAGGCAAAGGCGTGTCCTTTATGGAAAATCAGGTCGGATGGCACGGAAAAGCGCCTAACGACGCACAGTATGAAGAAGCTGTGGCCGAGATCAAGGCTAAGATGTGAGGGGGGAAGAGAAAATGAGCGAAAAGATCGCAACCAGAGAGGCCTACGGAAACGCGCTGGCCGAATTCGGTGACAAATATAATTTTGTGGTGCTGGATGCCGACCTGGCCGAGGCCACCAAAACCTGCATTTTCAAAAAGAAATTCCCCAAACGCCATTTCGATTGCGGCATTGCCGAGGGAAACATGATGAGCGTGGCGGCGGGGCTCGCGGCTGCCGGCATCGTTCCCTTCGCCTCTTCTTTTGCCATGTTCGCGGCCGGAAGAGCCTTTGAGCAGATCCGGAATTCCATCGGCTATCCCCATCTCAATGTCAAGATCGGTGCCACGCACGCCGGAATCTCGGTGGGCGAGGACGGCGCCACCCATCAGTGCAACGAAGACATTGCCCTGATGCGGACCATTCCCGGCATGGTGATCATCAATCCGGCCGACGCCGTGGAGGCCCGCGCGGCCGTGGAAGCGGCTATTCTGCACGAAGGGCCGGTTTATCTGCGCTTCGGTCGCTTACCTGTCCCGGTGTTCAACGATCGGGCCACCTACCGTTTTGAACTGGGACGCGGTGTGACGCTCAGAGAGGGGAACGATGTGACGCTGGTTGCCACCGGGTTGATGGTGGAAAAGACGCTTGCGGCCGCCGAGTTGCTTTCTGCCGATCATATTTCGGCACGGGTGCTGAATATTCACACCATCAAGCCGCTTGACAAAGCGCTGATCCTTTCGGCCGCGGCCGAGACCGGCGCGATTGTCACCGCGGAAGAACACAGCGTGATCGGCGGGCTTGGCTCTGCCGTGACCGAAGCCGTCTGTGAAGCCCGGCCGGTTCCGGTTCTCCGGGTCGGTATGGAAGACACCTACGGCCGTTCCGGTACGCCGGATGCGCTCATGGAGATCTACGGGCTGACGGCCGCACAGATCGCCGCCAAAGCCAAGGCCGCCATTCTTCTGAAGAAATAAAGATGGAGCAAAAACGATTTGTCAAGAATGACAGCGGGTTTGTCTGTGCGCATTGCAAACGGGAAGTGAAACCGCTCGGGTTCACTTCCCGCAATCACTGCCCGTTTTGCCTGTGGAGTCTTCATGTGGATGTGAATCCGGGGGACCGCGCCAATCCGTGTCAGGGGCAGATGGAGCCGATCTCGGCCGAGCCGGACCGTCGGAAAGGGTATATTATTACCCATCGCTGTACCCGGTGCGGCGCTATCCGAAGAAACCGGGCGGCACAAGAGGCCAGAATTCAACCCGACAATCTGCCGCTTCTGATTGCTTTGACGGCACACGGTGGCGGGAAATAACGAAAAAGGAGGTGCGATGATGAAAAAGCTGTCATGGACGGCGCTTTTATCCGCGCTTCTTTTCCTTTTGTCTTCCTGCGGGCGGGGAGCGACTTATCTTTATGCGGAAGCCTCGCACACACACATTTACGGCCACTGGTATGATGTGGAATCTGTGACCTGCACGCACGAGGGCAGTCAGGTGCGCTATTGCAAGATCTGTCGCGCCGAAGAGCTGGCTACGGTGGAGATCGACCCGGATATAGCCTTCCGCGCGCACGACTTTACCCTTACAGTTCACGCGCCGACCGAATGTGAAGAAGGATATACCGAAAAACATTGCCAGCGTTGTGGTTATGTGGTGGCACGGGCGGATGTCCTGCCGCCGCTTTACGCGTTGCTGGTCACGGAAAATACCAAAATTACCGCGCCGGAGGGCGTTACGGCCGCCGTGATGTCGGATACGCTTACGCATACGCTTTCCTATTGTACGGCGCAAAGGACGCCGGTCGATGCCGAAGTGGCGTTCCGGCTGTTGATCTGCCTGACAGTCACGCAGGTGATGGAAGAATCGTCCGGTCTTTCAGCGGAAACGCCTGTAACGATACAGGAGGGTACGCTGGCAGGGCGGACCTATACGCTGGGTCAGCTTCTTTCGGCTTTCCTGAAGACCGGAAACCGGGGTTGCCTTTACGGGTTCTCCGCGGCGCTGGGAACAGACGACACGGGATTTTCAAAAAAAGTGGCCGAACGGGGTCAAAAACTCGGCCTTGCAGATTCGCGGCTTCAACCGTTTGAAGAGGCGGAAAACAAGACCACCTTGCTGGACACCGGCACGCTTTTGCTGCGCGCCCTTTCCTCCCCCCTGCTTCCGGAAATCTTAAAAGAAGGGGTTCCCGAACTTTGCCAGGTGGCGGGGAAAAAGCCGGCTCTTTACCTTTCGGATGCGGCCGGAAAATTCCGCGTATCCGGATTTAATACCGGGGACGGGGTGGTTTTTCTGCTGCTTTTCGGAGAATCACTGCCGGAGGATGCGGAAGTTTATTATTACCGCTGAAGAGAGTGACAAACTTTTTGCGCCCATCCCTTTTTTCAAATGAAAGAGCGCACATTTCGGTTTCGTCTTTCCCCCAATGAGGGCGAACCGGTGTGCGCTCTTTATTCATTTTTTGAAGTGCATCTGCAAGGTTTCCGATCAGTATTTCTTTGTTGCAAGCGCATCCAGCGTTTTTTGGATTTTCTCGTCGGCGTTTTGCGTATGACAGGTTACATAATAATAAAGGGTGTCCACAATGGCAAGCTGTGTAATCCGGGAAGTGAGGCCAAGAATGCGGTAATTGATTTCGTCCGAGGCCGTTGCCAGAATATAGTCCGAATACTTGTAGACGGGGGATTTGTTGGCATCGGTAATGGTAACGGTAACGGCTTTGCAGGTTTTTGCGACCTTGAGCGCGTCGATGATATCCTTTGAACTGCCGCTGTGTGTGATGGCAATGATTACGCAATGCTCGTCCAGGTGAGAAGAAGCGATGACCTGCATATGGTTGTCGGTGTAGGCCGTTGCGTCATAGCCCAGACGCAGAAGTTTATGCGCGGCGTCGGTGGCTACCGACGAAGAATTTCCAAGGCCGAAAACCAGGATGCGCCGGGCGTGAAGGATGGCTTCGCACGCCGCTTTGAATTTTTCGTTGTTAATGAGTTTCTTGGTTTTTTCAAGGGAACAGTAAATATCATCGGTGACTTTCAGAAAAACGGCTTCCGGTGTATCGTCTGCCGAAATTTTTTCGTTGACATCCCGGTCGCCGGAAGTGCCCGCCATGGAAATTTTCAGTTGCTGAAAACCGCTCAGCCCCAGGCGGCGGGAAAAGCGGGTGATGGTGGCCTCGCTGCTGCCCGAAAGATCCGCCAGTTCGCTGATGGAAAGGGAGATGAGTTTTTCGGGATTTTTAAGGACATAATCGGCAATTCTTTTTTCGGAGCTGCCGAGTTTCGGATAGGCAATTTTAATATCAAGCAGGATATCTTTCATAGGCACAGGCTCCTTTCCGGTTTCTCTCATTATAGAATTTTTATCGGAAAATGTCAAGAGATGAAAATAATTTTCACTTTTTTCGCCAAGTACTTGAAAAATATTTTCGAATGTGGTATGATGTTTGGCGACAGGACATTTTGAAATAAAAATTATTTTCAATCCGGAGGGCGTATGAACGAATTCTTAATGACGCAGATTCTGACCGAACTGGAAGATGCGGTCGGCGAAGAAAACTGCTCGGTCAAAGAAGTGGACAAACTGACGCACAGCGTGGATTATTTCTGGCTGTCGAGAATGTGGGCGGACAGGGGCAGGAGAATGCCCGAGGCGGATTTTGTGGTGTCGCCGCTCAATGCCGAAGAGACTTCCAAAGTTCTCAAAATTGCCAACTACTATAAGATTCCCGTTACGACCTGGGGCGGTGGCGGCGGCACACAGGGCGGTGCATTGCCGGTTGCGGGCGGTATTCTTCTGGATACCAAGCGGATGAACCGGATCTATGAAGTCAACACCGAAGGGATGTATATCGAGTGCGGCGCAGGCGCGATCTATAAACACATTGAATGGGCAGCCAACGAAAAAGGCTATGCCACCATGCACTATCCCTCTTCCCTTACCTGTTCCACGGTCGGCGGTTTTCTGGCACACCGGGGAATCGGCGTGGTCTCGACCAAGTATGGAAAAATCGACGACATGGTGCTTTCGATGGAGGTGGTCCTCCCAAGCGGCGAGATCATTCACACTTCCAGCGCGCCCAAGCACGCCGCCGGCCCGGATCTCAACCAGATTTTTATCGGTTCGGAGGGAACGCTGGGGGTCATTACCAAAGCGCAAATCCGGATCTATGAACAGCCGGAAGTGCGGCGTTTCAGAGGTTTTCTTTTCAAAGACATGTCCTCTGCTTTCCGGGCCAGCCGCGAGATTCTGCAAAAATTCAAGCCGTCCGTCATGCGTCTTTATGACGAGGCCGAAACGGCTTCGCTCATCAAAAAGATCGTCGGTGTGGAAAAGCCCGGCGCGTTTATGAATGTGGCCTATGAAGGCGTGAAGGAACTGGTGGATGTGGAAGAAAAGATCCTGCTGGAGACCTTCCTTCGATACGGGGCCGAGGATCTGGGCAGTGAATACGGCGAAAAGTGGTGGAAAGAAAAAATCACCTTCTTTTATCCCGGCAACATGATGGATCTGCCGCAGATGTTCGGCACGATGGACACCATTGCGCCCTATGATAAGATCGAAAAAATTTATTATGCCATGAAGGAAAAGATTGAAAGTACTTTCCCGCACGTCAAGTTTATCGCCCATTTTTCCCACTGGTATGAATGGGGTTGCATGGTATATGATCGGTTTATTCTTGATAAAGAGTTTGTGCCGCAAGACCCGGTCGAGGCCATGAAGCTTCATAATAAGATCTGGTCGGTGGGCGTCCGGACGGCCATTGCAAACGGCGGCGTGGTGAATGATCATCACGGCGTCGGCATCAAACTCGGCCGTTTGATGAAAGAGCAGTACGGCCCGGCCATGCAGGTCTTTGAGGGAATCAAAAAATCGCTGGATCCGAACGGGATCATGAATCCGTTTAAACTTGGATTATAAGGAGAAGCGTTATGAATATATCTGAAAAATCCAAAAAACATATTGACAGTTGCCGTTTTTGCTGGATGTGCCGCCATATCTGCCCCATCGGAAACGCGACCGGACTGGAGAGAAACACCGCCCGTGCCCGCGCACTTTCGCTTTCAATGGTTTACCGCGGGGCAGAAAAACTGGAGGATATGGCGGATAATCTTTTTGAATGTGCGCTGTGCGGCGCGTGCGTCAAGGAGTGCGTCACCGGGTGGGACCCGGTGAGTTTTACCGTGGAAGCCAAAACGCAGGCCAGTTTATCCGGCGTGCTGCCGGCGTATATTTTGAAGTTGGTGGAAAACTTTCAGAAATACGGCAATGTTTACGGCGCGGCGCTTCCGGAGGCGTCGGAATTCAGCGGGGAAGAGACCGACACGCTGCTGTATTTCGGTGAGACCACCCGCTATAAAAACACGGGGGCTGTCCGGGATGTTTCCGGATTGCTTCGCGCGGCGGGTGTCTCGTTTACCTCTTTGCGGGAAGAAGAGCCCAGCGGCTACTCTCTCTTTTATCTGACCGGGAAGACTGCCGAAACACGGGCACAGATGCAAAAATGCGCCGACTTGCTGAACGGATACCGGAAAGTGGTGGTCTATGACCCGGCGGATCTGAAACTGATGCTTCGCGAATACCGGGAATGGGGAGTGGAACTCACCGCCGAAATCGTTTCTTTCCACACTTTTTTGAAAGAACTTCTGAAAAGCGGCGCGCTGAAAGTAAAAAGATCCGAAAGAATCTATACGCCGCAGGATAATTTCAACTACAGCCGTGAACTTGAAGATGTGACCACTCTCCGGGAAATACTCGGCGCGGTCGGCACGGTCAGGGAGATGTTGCTGTCCGGCCGGGATACCATGTTTGCCGGGAGTCTTTTGATGAATGAATATATGCCGGATGTGATGAGAAAAGTGGCAATGGACCGCTGGGAAAATATGAGGGGCATGGGGCTTGACTGCATTGTGACCGAAAGCTCGGACGAACAGGTTCTGCTCCGGGAAACGGCTCCGGCGGGATGCCGCGTTTTGTCCGCAGAACAGGCGATTCTTGAGAACAGATAAGGGGGATATAAAAATGAATCTGAAAAAAATCTGCCCGGACAGTTATGGATATCAGCGTGTGGTGACCAGCCGGAACAGCACGCTTACTTTTGAGGAAATGGATGTGCTGAAACTGCGCCGGGACGGTTCCTTCACGGTGAGAGAACAGGGCAAGGAATTTGCATTGGTGGTTCTCTGGGGTACCGTCACAGTGAAGGGAAAAGATTTTTGCTTTGAGCGTGTCGGCACCCGGAAATCGGTGTTTGACGGCGTGGGGGAGGCGGTATATGTCGGGCTGGATACCGAATTCACCGTAGAGGCCACGGGCGGCGAGGCAAAAGTCGTGATCGGGAAAGCGCCTGCCACCGTTTTTTATCCGCCCCAGGTCGCCCGGAGCGGCGATATTCAGAAAAAAGAACTCGGCAAGGGAGCTTACACACGGCTGGCCGCCTTCAATGTAGCTGAAAATATACGCGCGCAACGCATCTATATCGGGGAATTTTGGGTGGAGGATGGCAACTGGGCCAGTTTTCCGCCGCACAAACACGATGTGCAGGATCTGCCCACGGAGGGTTTTTCGGACGAGATCTATTATTTTGAATTTGATAAGCCGCAGGGCTTTGGCGTGCAGATGGTATATACCAAAGAAGGAGATATCGAGGAGGCATACCGGGTCAAAAGCGGCGAATTGGTGGAAGTGCCGAAGGGATATCATCCGTTTACGGTAGCGCCCGGATATAAAAACTATTGCCTGTGGCTGATGGCCGGCGATTCCAGAGGCCTTTTCCCCACGGTGGAGGAAGATCACCGGTGGATCAACCGGTAAACGGGTGAGCGGTCGGTTATGAAATATGTGCTTGGCATAGATTTCGGCGGCGGCGCCAGCAAGGCCACGCTTCTGGACGAAACGGGAAGCGTCGCGGCCACCTCCACAAAGGAATACCCCACCGTCTGCGTGGGGAGCGACGGCAGGGAACAAGACCCCGGCGATTGGCTTTCCGCCACCGTTTTTAATATTGAAAACGTTCTGAAAACATCCGGTGTTTCCGGACTTGATGTGGAGGCGGTTTCCTTTGACGCCGCCACGCACACAGCGGTTCTTATGGACGAAAATTTCAGAGTGCTCCGGCGTTCCATTTACTGGACAGATACGCGCTGCGTCCGGGAAAAAGAGTTTCTGAAAAATCGTTACGGTTCGGACATTTTTGAAAAATTCAAACACGAAATTGATACCGTCTGGACACTTCCGGAACTGTTGTGGGTGAAAAACAACGAACCGGAAATCTGGCAAAAGGTAAAAAAGATCACCTTTGCCAAGGATTTTGTAAGGCACTATTTTACCGGAGATCATGTAACCGATTATATTGAAGCGCAGGGCAGTCTGTTTTTTGATTTTGACCGGCACGAATGGTCCGCGGAATATCTGGAACTTTTGGGGATAGAAAAATCCTATCTGCCCCGGGTTGTTTCCCCTGATACGGTGGTGTCGGCCATTCTGCCCGATGTGGCGGCCCGGCTTGGCTTGAATCCCGAAACAAAGATCGTCTGCGGATCCACCGACACGGCCCTGGAGGTGTTTGCCGCCGGCGCTGTAAAAAAGGGACAAACCACCATTAAATTGGCGACCGCAGGGCGCATTTGCGTGGTTTCGGATCACCTCACGCCAGACCCTAATATGATTAACTATTCCCACCTGGTCAAAGGACTGTATTATCCCGGAACAGCCACAAAATCCTGCGCCGCCTCGCTTCGATGGTTCCGTGATACCTTCGGCGGGGAATATCGCGCGCTGGACGAAGCGGCCGAAAAGATTGCGGTCGGCGCGGATGGTCTGCTTTTTCATCCCTATTTGAGCGGGGAGTTGACTCCTTGTGCCGATCCGCTTTTGAGGGGCAGTTTTCTCGGAATCAGCGGCGCGCACACCAAAGCGCATTTTGTCCGGGCCGTGCTGGAAGGCGTGGCGCTTTCCATGCGGGACTGCAAAGAATATCTGGAAAACAAAGGCGTGACCCTTCACTCGGCCTTTTTGCTTGGCGGCGGCGCGAAAAGCCGGCTGTGGGCACAGATCCTTTCGGATTGTCTGGGGATTGAACTGATTCTCACGGAGCAAAACGACAGTTCTTTCGGTTCCGCCATGCTGGCCGGCATTGCCGCAGGATTTTTCAGGGACGAACAGGATGCGCTTTCCAGATGCTCGCATATCACGGGGCGTATCACTCCGCGCAGGGAAAACCGGGAGGCCTATGACCGGCTGTTTGAAAAATATAAACGCATTCAAAAAATGCTGACGACGGTGTATCATGCGTAAGGCGGCCGTCCTTTTCAAGTTTTATGGGGGAGAGATCAGTCCGTTTGATGAAAGCGCGCTGGAATGTGCGCTTTTGGCAGGATTGGAAACAACGGTTTTTGCATTGGCTCCCGAAAGCGCGCTGGAAAAGTTAAGATATTACACAAGACTGGGTGTGCATGCCGTGTTGGTGAGCGATCCGGCTTTCGCCGGCTCGGATACACTGGTGACGGCCCGGGTTCTTGCAAGAGCGCTGAGAGAGGACGAATTTGACCTTGTTTTGTGTGGGCGGCAGAGTCTGAACGGGGACACTGCGCAGGTCCCTGCGGAGGTGGCGGCGCTGCTGGGGTATGATTTTATCCCGTATGTCACCGGATTTTCCGTGACCAACCCGGTTACACGCCTGGGTGGGAGAACCGTCCGGGGCAAAACCGTGATGAGTCTGGAACGCATCAAAGTCCTGCGCCCGGCCAGTCTTTTTTCACGTGCGGAAGAGGTGCGCGTTCTCTCCTGCGCCCGGCTTGGTTTTTCGCCGGAGGAGGTGGGGAGCGCGGGGTCTCCCACCAGGGTGATAAAAACTTACGAACGCAAAAAACCCCGCAAACGGTGTGTGTTTATTCCCCCCGAACAGCTTTTGCGCGTTCTTCGGGAATCCCTGGAACGGCAGGAAACGCCAACAGCGAAGCGTGTGACTGATGCACAAAAATGTCAGTTGGCGCACTATGTCGGTCAAAGCGTTCGGCCACAGGCCGAGAATATTGCAAAGCGGGTGCTTGAAATTGACACAGGCACCAATCTGAGTATCAAGGAAAAAGCTGCGCGGGTGATCGCCTATTGCCGGGAAAATCCGGTTTCCGTTTTGCTGATGCCGGCCACGCCGGAATACCGGGCCGTTGCGCCTTTGGCAGCCGCCGGACTCGGTATCGGGCTATGTGCCGACTGCACGGCGCTCCGTATAGAGAACGACAGACTGGTGATGACGCGTCCGGCGCTTTCGGGCAGTACCTATGCGGAAATCGTCAGTCGCAGCGCCATTCAGGCCGCCACTGTGCGGACGCGCAGTCAAAGCGGCGAACTGGTGTTCGGGATCGGATACGGCGCAAAAGATTTTATAAAAGAAATTACCGATTTCGCCGCAGTCTGCGGCGCGGAAGTGGTGGCTTCCCGGAAAATGGTGGACGCCGGGCGGATGCCTTATGAAAATCAGGTGGGTCTCACGGGGCGGAACATTGCGCCGAAAGTTTACGTGGCCTTCGGTGTCAGCGGCGCCGTCCAGCACATGGTGGGTGTTGAAAACGCGCAAACAATCATTGCCGTGAATTCGGACAAGGACGCGCCGATATTCGGTTTTTCGGATTACGGAGTATTGCTGAAAGGACGAACTGTCTGATGAAAGGAGAAAATATGCTGATTTCTTTTGAAAAGATTCTGAAGATGGCCGAGGAGGGCGGCTACTGCGTGCCGGCCTTCAATGTCTATAACATCGAGACCGCCCGCGGCGCATTGAATGCGGCCATGGCGCGGCGTTCCCCGGTGATTTTACAGTTTTATTCGCGCCTGGTTACCAGCGGTGTGGCCGAGGATGTTGCGCCTGCGGTGCGGGATATGGCTCAAAGGGCCGATGTGCCGGTTTGCTTTCATCTGGATCACGGTGCGGGGGAAAAAGAGGTTGTCCGTTCTTTGCGCCTGGGAATGACGGGCATTATGTTTGACGCTTCCACAAGACCGTTGGAAGAAAACATCCGGGAGACCCGGCGCGTGGTGGAGCTGTGTTCTTTTGCCGGCGTGGGCGTTGAGGGGGAATTGGGCCATGTCGGAAAAGCCGCCGACGGCGATGAGACCACCGCGGAATATACCCATCCGGATGAGGCTGCGCGGTATGTGAAGGAAACCGGCGTGGTAGCGCTGGCCGTGATGGTCGGAACGGCACATGGCCGGTACAAAAAGGCCCCGGTGCTGGACATCGGGCGGATTCGGGAAATCAAAAATCGGACGGGTGTGGCGTTGGTCCTGCACGGTGGCAGCGGTGTTCCGGATGATCAGATCCGGGCGGCCATTTCCGCCGGCATCCGGAAAATGAATTTTTCCACCGATCTGTGCTATGCGTTTCTGGACGGATGCCGTGAACGCGACCCGGGGATTATTGGGATTGATCTGTTTATGACCGAGCCGATTGAACGCGTCAGGGCGTTTTGTGAAAGCAAAATCTGTGTGCTGGGTGCGGAGAACCGGGTATGAAGGCAATCGTAGCGGGACTGGGTGCGTGTGTATATGACACGCTGATCAGGTGTGCCGCCTATCCCGAAGAGGACAAGAAGGTAAGGGCGGACGGGGTTTTCCGCTCGGGCGGCGGACCGGTGGGGAATGCACTGGTCGTTATGAGTAAATTGGGCCTTCCCGTGAAGGTACTGGGCGCTTTTGCCAAGGATGAGGCGGCGGATTTCCTGCTTTCCGATTTTCAAAAATACGGCGTTGCCACCGATGAAGTGAAGAGATTGGACGGGACGCGTTCTTTCACTTCTTATATCCTGCTTTCCGAGCGCGGCAAAACACGCACCTGCGTGTTTGATCAGGGAACCGTGCCGGATGAGGAATCTTCCGTCCGTCTGTCCGCTTTGCAGGGCATCAGGGTGCTTCACCTGGACGGAAATTATCTTCATGCCGCGCTCAGGTGCGCGAAGTATTGCCGGGAAAACGGCGTAAAAGTCAGTCTGGATGCGGGAGGGCTGTATCCGGATATTGAAAAACTGCTCCCGTTTGTGGATATTCTCATCCCGTCCCGGGACTTTGCCTGTCAGTTTACGGGGAAAGAGGAAATCGGAGAGGCGATGCTTGCGCTGGATCGGGCCTATCACCCCGAGGTACTGGCTGTGACCGACGGAGAAAACGGCGGTTATTATCTGGAGAACGGAAGAGCTGAAAAATTCAATGGTATCAAGGTGGAGGCCGTTGACACAAACGGCGCCGGCGATACTTTCCACGGGGCCTTCCTCGTGGCCTATCTTGCCGGAAAAAATGTACGGGAGTGCGCGGCATACGCAGCGGCGGTGGCGGCCTATAAATGTATGCACTTCGGCGCGCGCGACTATGAACTGAGTCAGGAGCGGATCCGGACCTTTTTGCCGGAAAGGAAAAAATAAACGGCGGGAGAACTGCCGTCATTTTAAAAATCAAAACGCTAACGGAGGATGAAAAAATGGAGAACATTTACACGATGCCTATCGAAGAATTGGTGAAGAACAGTAAAATCAAGCTGGACATTTGCGATGTCGAGGTGGATATGTACTGGAAAGTCGCCATGGAGGTGCTGCGGATCATTGAGGAAAACAACAAAAAGGGCAAAACCACTTTTATGATTGTTCCTTACGGACCGCTCGGCCCCTATGCAAGGATCGTCTATTTGGTAAACAAACACGGCATTTCGCTCAAAAACTGCGTGTTCTGCAACATGGACGAGTATCTGACCGATGACAAAAAATACATTGCCAAGAACGACCCGCTCTCCTTCCGCGGCGGCATGGAGCGCATTTTCTACTCGCAGGTCCGGGAAGAACTGAATGTCCTGCCGGAAAACCGGTATTTCCCCGATCCCGAAGATCCGGATGCGGTGTTGCGCCTGATCGATCAATACGGCACGCCGGATCTGGTCTTCGGCGGTGTGGGTATTAACGGTCATTATGCTTTCAACGAGCCGCCTTACGGGGACGAAAAATGTACGAACGAAGAATTTCTGAACCGTCAGACCCGCGTGTTGGAAGTTTCCCGCGAAACCCGCACCATCAACGGGTTTATGAATGCGGGCGGGAATTTCAACGCCATCCCGAAATATTGCATTACCGTGGGTATGAAAGAAATGTTCTGCGCGAAAAAGATCATCATGTGTATGCCGCGGGATTGGAATGCGGGTGCGCTCCGTCCGGTGCTTTCCGGTGTGGTGGATTGCCATGTGCCCTGTTCGCTGTTCCAGCTGCATCCCGATGCCACGCTGTTTGCCACACGGGAAGCGCTGGTCGCGCCGGTGCCGAAGATCCGGGTCTACAATAAATAATAAGCGCGGATGATCACGATTTTTAAGGGTGCCGCCGTTGTCCTGGAAAATGGTACCGAGAAATGTGATGTGGCGGTTCGGAACGGCAGGATCTGTGACATATCAAAGGATATGGAGACCCGTGGCGCCAAAGTGATAGATTGTGAGGGGAAATATCTCTTTGCAGGGTTTATCGATCTTCATGTGGACGGCGGAGGCGGGGCGGATTTTATGGACGGCACGCAAAAAGCCATGGAAACGGCTGTCCGCGCGCACCTGATACACGGTACGACCACCCTTTATCCCACCACCATGTCAAGCGAATTTGAAAACATCCGGCACACGGTCGGCACCTATCGCGCGTTCCGGGAAAGCGGTCGTTCCCCGGCAACGCTTGGCGGGCTTCATCTGGAGGGGCCGTTTATCAGTCCCGCGATGTGCGGTGCACAGCGAAGGGATCTGGTCTATGCGCCCGGCGCGGAACACCTTTCTTTTCTTCGGGAAAATGCGGATGTCATTGCACGGATTTCCTGCGCGCCGGAGGTGCCCGGGGTGCTCGAAATGGCCAAGGCTCTTCTGCCACTGGGTATTCGCTTTTCCATGGGGCACACCAACGCCACCTATGAACAGGCACAGGAGGCTTTTGAGGCCGGCTTTGGTTCGGTGACGCATCTTTACAGTGCGACTTCCGGGTTTCACAAAGTCAACCAGCGCGTACACATCGGCGTGACGCAGGCGGCTTATGGATTGGAGGACCTTTATGCCGAACTTATCGGCGACGGGCGTCATGTACCCAAGGAGCTTCTGCGGCTGGTGGTCCGCTTCAAAGGGATCGGGCGGGTGTGCCTGGTAACGGACGCCATGCGGGCTGCCGGAACGGATCTGCATGAAAGCTATCTTGGCGCCGTCTGCCCCGAAAACCGGGTCATCATCGAGGACGGAGTGGCCAAACTGCCCGACCGCTCCTCCTTTGCGGGAAGCATCGGAACGATGGATCGGGCGCTGAAATTTGCCATTTGCGAGGGCGGGTTGCGGCCCTTTGAAGCTTCACGCCTGGCCAGTCTCACCCCTGCGACCCTGATGGGGATCGACAATCGGAAAGGAAGTATCCGCATCGGAAAAGATGCCGACTTTGTTCTGACAGACGAACACTTTGACCTGTGCGGCGTTTTTGTCGGGGGCGAAGACGCGTTTGAAGGAGCGGCCCGTTAAAATCAAAAAATCCGGCGACTTTCAAGTCGCCGGATTTTTTGTCTGTCGGAAAAACCGGTCTTAAAGATTTTTTAATTTTTCGCGGTATCCTTCCCGGGTGGTCAGAATGTTGAGCGCCGAAAGCAGTGCGTTGGGGGTCATGCCGGGCGGCAGGGAAAAGGCGGCCGCCAGTGCATCCCGACGAAGAGCCGCATTCTTTTGCCCGGTCAGCCCATCTTCAAAAAAATCGGCTTTGGTAATGGGTGTGCAAGCGTTGTTTTTTGCTTTTTGATTCTGATTGTCCGGTGCGCAAAGGGAAAAAGGCGCAAGCAGACGCCAAAGCGTTTCGCGTTCCTGCCCTTCCACACCCAGCAGGCCGGCGGCAGAGGGAGCGCTTTTGCGTTTTTCTTTGCCCGGCAGAGCGGGGACATAAAGCGGAATCACCCGGTCCTTGGGCAGGATCCCGGACAGATGTGCGCGAATCAGTGTGCCGGCGCCGTCCGGATCGGTCAGGACGATGATTTTTGTCCGGGCGGCCAGCGCCCGGAAGAGTGTGGCTTTTTCGTTTTTTTTGAAAAGGCCGAAGCCGTCGGTGGTGAGAACGGTGCCGTCCATCACCGACAGAAGCCGCAGTCGGTCGTATTTTCCCTCCACAATGACGGGGTAGGGGATTTTGAGTTTATCCATACAGTATCCTGCCTTTTTAACTTCAAATCAGGTTTAAATCAGGAAAATCAACACGGCCACACCCAACAAGATCCGATAGATGCCGAAAGGGAGAAAGGAGTGCCGGCGCACAAAGGAGAGCAGAAAGCGGATGACCGCGAGCGAGGACAGGAAGGCCACGGCAGAGCCGACCAGGAGCAGCAGGCCTTCCTCGCCGGAAAGGCGGCCGCCTTTCATGAAAAACGCAAGGGATTTATAGGCTCCCGCTCCCGCCATAGTCGGAATGGCCAGAAAAAAGGAAAACGAGGTGGCCGCCGGGCGGGAAAGCCCCAACCGTGTGCCGCCGAACAGCGTGGCACCCGAACGGGAAGTGCCCGGAATCAGGGCCAGCGCCTGGAAAAAGCCGATGCCAAGAGCGCGCCCGGCCGAAAGATCCCGAAGATCCTCAATGGCCGGAGCGCGGCGGACGGGCAGCAGAAACAGCACTCCGTAAAATAGAAGCGAAACTGCCACCGTCTGGGGGTTAAAAAGATATTTTTCCAAAAATCCGTCCAACAACGCCCCCAGTATGGCCGCCGGAAGGAAGGCCAGAAGAATGAGTCCCCACAACCGGAAAACGCCGGCTCTTTCCGGCTGACTTTTTTCTTTTCCAAACGGGAAAAGCGTTCCCCGGAAAGTGACAAGCACGGCAAGGATCGCACCCAGTTGGATGACGACCTCAAACAGCGAAAAAAAGGAGGCGTCAAAGGGGGATCCGAGAAAACGGTCAAGGAGAATGAGATGTCCGGTGGAGGAAATGGGCAACCATTCGGTCAACCCTTCCAGAAGGCCGAAAAAGACGGCAAGCAATAAGCGGTAGGCCAAAATGCCCCTCCTTTTGGGGCAAGCGCCCCCGTTACTTTTTCAACTTCCCGCCTTCACGGTGGATCGTGTCGGCATAGGCCTTGGCGGCCTGTTCGGTTTTGCTGTCACCGAAAGTGAAATAGTGACGGTCGCGAAGATCATCCGGGAGATATTGCTGCGGCACGTAGTGCGCACTGTAATCGTGCGGGTAGCGGTATCCGCGGTAAAGCGGCGCGCGCAGATGTTCCGGTACGGTCACGCCGAGACCTTTGGCAAGATCGGCCTCGGCGGCGGACAGCGCCAGATAGGCGGCGTTGGATTTCGGCGCGGTCGCCAACAAAAGCGCGGCATGGATCAGGGGGATCTTGGCTTCCGGAAAGCCGAGCGCAAGCGCAGACTGACAGCAGGCATATACAATGGCGGCGGCCTGCGGATAGGCCAAACCGATATCCTCGCTGGCGATAACCTGAAGACGGCGGCAAAGCGAAATGAGTTCTCCCGCCGCCACCAGCCGCGCAACATAAAAAGCGGTAGCGTCCGGGTCGGATCCCCGTATGGATTTTTGCAGGCAGGATAGCAGATCAAAGTGAGTGTCGGCCGAAAAATCACCCACGCCGGTTCGGAAAGTGTCCACTTCCTCGCGCCCGATTTCGCCTTCTCCTTTTTGGCCGTTCTTTCCTTCCGAGGCGAAGAAGGCATTTTCCAGCAATCCGATGGCCCGGCGGACATCCCCGCCCGCAAGCGATCCGATGTAGGTGAGCATTTCTTCGGTGGCGGTGACATGATCGCCGTTTTCCCGGTTGAGATAATCCAGCGCCCGCCGGAGCGCCGGCACACATTCCGCGGCGCTGACTTTCCGGAATTCAAAAAGCGAAGAGCGCGAAATGATGGCGTTATAGACATAAAAATGGGGGTTTTCGGTGGTGGAGGCAATGAGCGTAATGCGCCCGTCTTCCATATATTCCAGGAGGCTTTGCTGTTGTTTGCGGTTGAAATACTGAATTTCATCCAGATAAAGCAGAATACCGCCCGCACCAAACACATTGGCCGTTTCCGAAAGAATCTCTTTGACCTGCGCGAGACTGGCCGAGGTGCAGTTGAGACGCCGGAAAGTCATGCCCGATTGCTTTGCGATGATGGAGGCGGCCGTGGTTTTCCCCGTGCCGGGCGGGCCGAAGAAAATCATGTTGGTTACGCGGCCGTTTTCGATCATACGGCGTACCACGCCGCGCGGACCGAAAAGATGGGACTGACCCACGATCTCGTCAAAGGTGGTGGGGCGGAGCAGATCCGCCAGTTGTTCGTTTTTCATGGCGTCTCCTTATTGTATGCGTCCTCCCCGGCTCTTAGAATATCGCCGGGAGCGGCAAATTGCGGCAGGCGTGCGTAAAAGATCATTTTAGGGTGCGGTACGGCGGAGATCGGCGTGCCGTCCGGGGCATACATTTCGCTCACGGTAAAAGGAAATCCAACCCGTCCGGGGGCTAAAAGTTCCACGGAGTCGCCCACAGCAAATTTGTTGCGTTGGGCAAGGCGGCAAAGACGGCCGCCCGCCGTGAGCGGCGGAAGTTCAGGCGGCAGTTCCTCCGGTTCTTCCACGGTGGCCAGATAGGCTTTTTCCCGCAGATAACCCGGGGAAGTGCAGAGCTGTGCGTTTTTTTGCACTTCGTCAAAGAAAAATCCGGTGGCGTATTCCCGGTGGGAAACGCTTTCCACCTCGCGGTACAGTTTCGGGTCAAAACGATACCCGTCAGGGTCCTTTTCATAAGCGTCCAGCGCCATGCGGTAGGCGTTTGTTACTACTGCGGTATAATAAGCGCTCTTCATGCGCCCTTCGATTTTAAAGGATTCCACGCCGGCACGGATGAGTTCCGGCAGATGTGGCAACATACAAAGGTCGCGCGAGGAGAGAAGGAAAGTGCCGTTTTCATTCTCAAGAACCGGAAGCGGCTCTCCCGGCCGTTTTTCTTCCACCAGGGTATAGTTCCAACGGCAGGGTTGCGTGCAGGCGCCCCGGTTGGCATCCCGCCCGGTAAAGTGGTTGGAGAGCAGGCACCGCCCGCTGTAAGAAACGCACATCGAACCGTGCACAAAGGCCTCCAGTGAGACCGAGGGCGGGAGTGAATCCCGGATCTCCCGGATCTCGGCAAGCGTCAGCTCTCTGGCCAGAACCAGCCGCGTCGCGCCCAGAGCCGCATAAGCGCGGGCGGCGGCAGGGCTGACGATGCTGGCCTGCGTGGAAATGTGAATCGGCATTTCCGGCAACAGTTCGCGTGCCAGCGAAAGCACACCCAGATCGCTGACGATAAGTGCGTCCGGCCGATCACCGGTTTGAAAAGAAGAAAGGAAAGCGCGCAGGCGCGGATATTCCGAGCCGTGCGGCAGGGTGTTGACGGTCAGATAGAGTTTTTTGCCCCGTTCATGTACATAGGAAAGTGCCGCCAAAAGTTCCGTATCACTGAAATTGTCGGCGGCCGAGCGCATACCGAAGCACTGCCCCGCCAGATACACCGCGTCCGCGCCGAAACGGAGCGCCGCTTTCATTTTTTCAAAATTGCCCGCGGGCGATAAAAGTTCGGTCAAAATCTGCCTCCGGATAGCGATTTTCGGCACACGGCCGCTGTTTGTTTTTATTATAGCCTTTTTCCCTGTCCCTGTCAAGAAAAGCGCGGGAAAAAGAAGCGCCGCGCACGATGCGCGGCACTTTTATCATTTTGGTTTCAGGCAATTTCTTCGTTTCGCAGTTTCAGGGCGGAAAGGCCGCCTTTGTGGAGGAGATACGCGCCGGCAAAGAGCGCACCCTGTCCCACGGTATTTACACCCTGTGCCACCCAGTTTAAAGAGGCCTTTGTAAAATCGCGCGAGGAAAGGTAACCCATGCACAGCGAGCAGAGAAAGGCCAACACAAAAAACGCGATGAGGGGAGATTTCTTCAGCCGGACGGCCAGCACGCAAAGCGAGCCGCAAAGAAGCCCCAGGCCGGTCACCATCAGTCCCACAAAAAGGAACACGCCCGAAAAAAGGGCGGGGCAGTTGCGGCCAGCGGCTTTTCGCCCTGCCGATGGCAGAGCATGGCCAGAATGCCGATGCCCGCAAGCAGAACTTTCATACAGCATTCTCCCTTATTTCTTGCTTTTTTCTTTTGCGCGTTTGTCGTTGATGATCTTCATGTGTTCGGCCGTAATCAGTTCCACGCCGTTTTCTTTGGCCCATTTGACGCAGCCCTTCAGCACAACGGGCAGGAACACGCGCGGCACGCCGAGAATGGTTTCCAGCGCATCATCGGTAAATTTCACCTTGTCATCGGCGCGGTCGGCCGCATAACGGATCGAGGAAAGCGAGGCTTTGCGGACCTGCAGGAGTTCGGCGCGCAGACGGCGTTTGCGGTGGAACCAGAAGTTTTTGGAGTCCCGATAGCCGTAATCCACCGGCAAAGGCGGAAAGTCCTTGGCGCGCACACCGTTGATAATGGCATCACTGTATTTTTTCTTCATGAGAATCTTGTCTACGCGCAGAATAAAATGCGCGCCGAATTTGCTAGTAATGCCGTTGAAATCGTGGTAGGGGCCTTCGTAACCGTCCAGTTTCCCGGGTTCGTCCCGGTCGGCGCCGTCCAGCGCGCGCATCCAGGTACATTCGATGGCTTCAATCGCGTCGCTCATCACCATGGGGCGTTTTTCACCGGTTTCTTCTTCGATCAGGCTTTTTTCCAGGCGGAAATTGCATCGGGGCATCTTTTCACTTGGCTTGTCGCCCGGCCAGGAAAGTTTCACGGCTTCTTTGAAGGTTTTAGGGTCGTCATTCACAAAGTTCAGGGTGCATTTGCCGGTGCGCAGGATGTTTTGCGCCGTGTTGGAAGAATTGCGGCAACAAAGCAACATGGCGTAGTAATCTTTCCCGGCCACATAATAGGGCTGTACCAATGAATAGGGCCCCAGGTTGGTGCTTCCGTCCTCGCACAGCGTGCTGATAAGCACGGTGGGCATGGGAAAGAACAAAGAAGTCTGATAGAAATTGTCTACAATGCGAAGGTTTTCAAAACTGCTCATAAAAGCACTCCTTTTATTTATAATTTGAGTCGCTTGGATTTAATTTATGAGTTTTTTCATGGCCGCGTACAGCCACGGGAAAGGTGTGCCTTCCAGCGTGAAGGCCAGTACCGATTCGGCAATCAGCCGGGAAAGGAAGTCGCGTTCTTCCGCGTTGGCATGTTGGCACAGCGGCAAAAACAGCGCGGCCAGTTGACCGCAAAGTTGCCGATGGCGCTCCTGAAAAACAGAAGAAAAGGTTTTGGTGGCGGCAGGATCGGAAAAAAGCGCGTGGTGCCGTGCGGCAAAACCGGAGATCTCCTGATAAACACAGAAAAAGAACGGCTCTGTGTCCTCGGTCGGGCAGGCCGCGATCTTTTGGATGCAATTTTGCCAGTCCGCGGCCATAAAGGACGCAATCAACAGATCTTTGGATTTGAAATAGTTGTAAACCGTCCCCACCGCCAGGCCGCATTCTCTGGCGACAGAGCGGATGGTGGTGGCGGCATAGCCGCGTTCGGCAATTTGTTTTTGAGCGGTGGCAAGCAGTTGCTCACGGGCATTTTGAATGATTTTCGGCATTTCGGGCCTCCGGTTTGCTTTGGAAAGGGTTGAAATTTTGCAGGACGGGTTTTATGAACCCGTTCATTTTGAGTATATAACGATTCCGAAACTTTGTCAAGCATTTAACAAAAATTTCGGAAAATATTTTTGCAAGAGGATTGCAGGGGCAAAAGCCCTCTCGTATTTTAAAATTAGCCGGCAAAAAAGCGCGAAAGCCTTGAAAAGCGGAAACGGGTATGCTATAATAACCAATAATAAAGACCGGTGCCGGGTTCTCCGGCTCCTAGCGCCTTTTGTTCAGAAAAAAGATGATGGTTGCATCCGGGTTTTCCGGATCGCGTATAAATATGTAGATAAAATGGAAAATCTGTTGATGTCCGACGGCGGGTCTGCCCATGGCGGATTGGCCGATCGCCGCGCATGCGGAAATAAGGGAGGTGACACCTTGATAAAGCGCCTTTTTAGAGATGAAAGAAAACGGCGCCTGTTTTCGGAGGGTGTTTTTTCGGCCTGCCTTTTTCTTGCGGCGCTCTTTTTTGTTTACCGGATGGCGGTGGTGGATTTTGACCCGCACCATTCCGGGCTTATGTATAAATCCGCATTGGATGTGGCGCACGGCAAGGTGCTGTTTCTTGAAACATTCACACAGTACGGCGCATTGGTCACCTATCTGCAGTCGCTTGCCATTCTGGTACTGGGCGAGCGGGTGCGTTCCATCCTTTTTTCCACCGCCTTTTTCTATGCGGCGGACTATTTGCTCTTTTATCTTTTTTCACGGCGCTTTCTGCCCCGTCTGCCCTCGTTTCTGGCCACATTGACGCTGTTGTTTCTGGCTCCTTATTACACCTGGCCTTTTCAGCCCTGGTCGTCGGTCTATGCGCTTTTCTTCTTTTTCCTTTGCATTTTTTTTACCCTGCGTGCGCTGGAGCGGATTTCTCCGCTTTACGGATTTTTGGCGGGAGCGGCGGCCATGCTTTGCTTCTGGTGCCGGCAACCGGTCGGATTGGTCACCTTACTGGGGGTGCTGATCTGTTTCTCCCTTCCGCTTTTCTTTGCGCCGCGGGCCTGCCGGAATCGCGGGGGAGAACGGTTTGCCCTTTGCTTTTTTGCTCTTTGCGGGGCGGTGCTTGCCTTTGCCGCAATCTTCCTTCCAATCTATCTTTCCGGTGCGGCCGGTGATTTTTATCAGCAGAGTATCAAAGGGATGCTTACTTTTGCCGTTTCTTCCCGACCGGAAGAAGGATCGGCTTTTCTGAATGTTTTCTACCGGCTGATTGTGGCGCCTTTCACCGAGCGGGGCATGCCCTTTTTGGGAACGGTGTGGCTCTTTTTGCCGCTGTGCTCGCTGGCTCTTTTTGCGGGCGGCGTCCGCGCTTACCGCCGTGCGCTCCGGGAGGGCGGAGAAAAGGCGGCGTGCCGGGCTCTGCTTCTTTCGGCTTTTGCGGTGCTTGCGGTATCGGCCTGGCATCAATACTATCCGGTCTCCTGCTACCGCCATTGGTATTGGGGCGCGTTTCCCTCGGTTTTCAGCGCCTTTTATCTGGGCTTCCGTTTCCTCCCGATCCTTTCCGGAAAGACGGGAACGGGGAAAAAGCCCCGCGCTGCGGCGGCGCTTTTCCTGCTTTGCGCGGTGGTGATTCTCGGCTCCAATGCCAGTTACCGGTTTTATATGAGCGGGGTAAAAATTGTCCGCAGTGAACAGGCGGGGAAATTCAGTCATCCGGTCTATACGCACCTGGACGGGCTTTACCTGGACAAAGATGTCGCGCTTTATTATAAATCGCTGTTTGATTATGTGAACAATCTGCAGACGGTCTTTCCGGAGCGCAACATCATCAATACTACCGAAAACGGTCTTTATGCCGTGTTCGGGCAGGAGAATATCGGCCCGCTTTTCAACAATGCCGGTAATTTTTATTATGAAAATTATACGACCAGTCTGGCTGAGTATATCCGCATCCGACGGCCGATCGTCATCGGCTCGGAGCCGCCCGGTGAAAACTATGTTTTTCTCTACGAGCCCCCCGGGGATCATGCCGATCCCTGCCCGGAATATCATCATCTGCCCGCGCGCATCTGGCTACCTGCGGAACTGTATGCGCAATGGCTCCATGCCGGCGCGGTTGTAAAGGAACAGGCACCATGAGCATAAAATACGAAAAATGGAGACAAAAGAACCTGACGGATCTGCGCGGAATGCGCGTGGTGATTACCGGCGCCAACAGCGGCATCGGGTTTGAGACGGCGAGAGGGTTCCTTTTCGGCGGCGCGGCGGTCCTTCTGGCCTGCCGGAATCCTTTGCGCGCAAAAGAGGCCGCCGACCGACTTCTCGCGGAATTTCCGGGGGCCAATGTCGCTGTTTCGCAGCTGGATCTGGCCTCTTTTGAAAGCATTGATGCTTTTGCCGGGGCGCTTTGCAAAGGCCCGAAGATCAATATTTTTGTGCATTGCGCGGGCATTTACTATCCAAAAGACAGCCGGACAAAAGACGGGCTTCCCGCCACGGTCGGGGTCAATTATATCGGCACTCTGCGTTTGGCGCTGGCAGTCTTGCCCGCGCTTTCTCCGGATGCCCGCATGGTCTTTACCACCAGCCTGGTGGATCGCTTCGGCCGTGTGAAGGACGGCGGCGTGACCGCGCCGGATTCAAGCGAAGGCTATGCCGCCTATGCACGCAGCAAATATCTGCTCTCGGCAGCGGCCCGCCAGCTGGCGCTCCGTTCGGCCTCGGCAAACGGCCCTGCAATTCTGGCCGCGCATCCCGGGATTACCGCCACCAATATTCTTGCGCCGGAAAAGACCCGGCACAAGCCGAGCTTTTCCCGTGCAGGACACGCCTTTTTATATCTTTTTACGCACTCGCCCGAAAAGGCCTCGCTCTCCTTGCTGATGGCCGCGGCGGGAAAAAACACCAAAAACGGGGAGATCATCGGCCCGCGCGGTCTTTTCGGGATCAGCGGCTATCCGCACATCACCCGTTATTGCCGGCGGGTACGCCATGCGCCCGTGGGAGAACAGATTTTTTCCGGGAATACCCGGTGAAAAGAAGGAGGAAAAAATGCTGAAAAAAGAAAATGCACTGGAACTGTTCGACATTTACCCCAAAGTCGTTCCGGTGGGAAAACCCGTCAGTTTCACTTTGCAGGCACTGGATCCGGATATTTTCTTCGGAACGGTTACGCATCTGGATGTGATTGCCGTAAACGGTGCGACGGACAGCAACCGAACCTACTTTGCGCAAAACATTGCCACCACGCCGCTGGAGCCCCCCATGCACGGGTTTCGTTTTACGCTGACCCTGCCCGCGGAGGATGAATATCAGATCCATCTGGTTTTTGAAGAGACCGGCATAAAACGCCCGAAAGCGGTGTTGACAGTGGCGGCTGTAGAGGACGACCTGCTTTACCGCAGTCCGCTGGTGGGCGATTTCCATGCCCACACTTATTTCTCAGACGGAAACGAGGGGCCGGCATTTGTGGCGGCGCGCTACCGCCGGAGCGGATATGACTTTCTTGCGGTGACCGATCACCGCCGCCGGGCGCCGTCGCTTCGCGCCATTGCGGCATATGAGGGCCTGAATTTGCCTTTCCGCCTTTATCCCGGAGAGGAAGTGCACCCGAACAAAGCTTATGTACACATTGTCAATTTTGCTTCCGACAAGAGCGCCAACGCTTTTGCGCTCCGCGAAAAGGACGCGGCCACCTGGCGGAATGCCGACCCCACGCCGGAATATGAAGAAGAATTGCGCCGCGTCATGGCCGAACTGCCCGAGCCGCTGCCGCACGAGGATATGCGCCGCGAAATCGCCAGCGCGGTGATCGTGGCCCGGATCATCCGGGAGGGCGGCGGTTTGGCGATTCTGGCGCACCCGCATTGGCATTATCCCGGCCAAAATGTGCCGGACGCCATGTACCGCTATTTCTTTGAACATCACATTTTCGATGCGTTGGAACTGCAGGGTGGTCTTCTCTGGTACGAGAACCAGACGCAGAACGCACTGTGGGAAGAGTTGCGTGCGCAGGGACATCAGCTTCCGGTGGTCGGCTCCAGTGATGAACACGGTGTGTTACCGAAACATCTTAAAGCGGACATTGAGTATTTTACCGAAGAACGCACCCTGCTTCTGGCCAAGGAAAATACCCGGGAAGGCATTATCGAGGCCGTGAAGAATCTTTATTCGGTGGCTATGCAAAAGGACGAAGGAAGCAACCCGGTCCTTTGCGGCGGAAATTACCGTCTGCGCCGTTATATGGTCTTCCTCCTGCGCAACTACTTCCCCATCCGGGACGAAGTATATTTTGAACAGGGACGGCTGATGCACGCTTTTGCGGCGGGCACGCCCGGCGCAAAGGAAAAACTGCTTCGCTGTGTGGCGGACAGCGCCGATTTTGAATCCAAGTATTTCTACCGGCCCTGAGACCGGAAAAAAACAGGCCGGGGCTTTTGCCCGGCCTGTTTTATAAAAGCGGAAGAAAAAAGGCAAGGCGATTGCCGCCTTTGCCTGAAAGGATAAAATATGGAAGAAATCATTTCTCCCCAGATCCGGGAAATACTTAAAACAGTGGATCATACGCTGCTCTCTCCGACCGCGACCGAGTCGGAGGTCCGCCAACTCTGCCGGGACGGATTGCGTTTCCGGACAGCCAGTGTGTGCGTGGCCCCGGCGTTTGTGCATATGTCCCGGGATTTTTGCGGAAAAGACCTCCCGGTCTGTACGGTCATCGGATTTCCGAACGGCTACGCGACCTCCCCGGTCAAATGCTTTGAAACCGCAGATGCCATCCGAAACGGTGCCGATGAGGTGGACATGGTGGTGAATCTCGGTTGGGTCAAGGAAGGAAAATATGAGGCGGTCCTGGAAGAAATCAACGCAGTCAAGGAAGCTGCCGAGGGGCGGATCCTGAAAGTGATCGTTGAGACCTGCCTTCTGACCGAGGCGGAAAAGATCCGGATGTGCGAGGTGGTTTCGGCATCGGACGCCGATTTCATCAAAACCTCTACCGGGTTTTCAAAAGGCGGCGCCACAAGAGCCGATATTGCGCTTTTCCGTGCCCATATGACCGGTAAAAAGAAGATCAAGGCCGCCGGCGGCATTGCCTCGCTCTCGGACGCGCGCGATTTTTTGGCGCTCGGCGCAGACCGGCTCGGAACCAGCCGGATCGTCAGATTGGTCAAGGAAGGTATTGAAAAAGCGCAAAGGGAGTCAGGGAAGTTCTGACCGGCCGCCGAGTCAAGAAAGTTACACAAGAAGCCCCGCGGAAGGCCGCGGGGAAAAGCCGGATTTCCGGCGGGAAGGAGCCTATATGGGAAATCTTTATCCAACGCCGCACATTGACGCTGCGCCCGGAGACTTTGCCAAAACCGTGCTGATGCCGGGCGACCCTCTTCGTTCCAGACTGATTGCCGAAAAATTTCTTACCGACGCGCGTCCGGTCAATAATGTGCGCGGTGTGCAGGGGTATACCGGCACTTATAACGGACATCCGGTATCGGTCATGGCCAGCGGCATGGGGATGCCATCCATCGGCATTTACGCGCACGAACTCTATACGGTTTTCGGCGTGGAAAACATTTTGCGCGTCGGGTCGGCGGGCGGAATGCGCCCGGAGGTCCGGGTGCGCGATCTGGTAATCGGGATGGGCGCCTGTACGGATTCGGATTTCGCCCGGCAATATCACCTGCCCGGTACTTTTGCGCCGATTGGCGATTATCGCATGCTGGAGACTTTTGTGTCCCGTGCCAGGGCGCGTGGCTCCCGCTTCCATGTGGGCAATCTTTTTTCATCGGATCATTTTTACCGTGATGAGGCCGATTTGCCCGAAACCTTCCGGGCCACGCCCGCTTTTTCCAAAATGGGTGTGCTGGCCGTGGAAATGGAGGCCGCGGCGCTGTATATGACGGCGGCGCGAAACGGCAGGCGGGCGCTTGCCGTGTGCACCGTGTCGGACCATCTGCTGACCGGAGAGGCGCTCCCGGCCGCTGAACGGCAGAATTCTTTCACGGAAATGATAGAATTGGCACTGGAAACGGCGGTGGCATTGGATGACTGAGCAAAATAAAAAAAGAGCAGACGGCCGCCGGGTCTTTCTCGTGGTTCTGGATTCCTGCGGCGCGGGAGAAATGCCGGACGCGGCTGAATTCGGAGACCGAGATTGCAACACGCTCCGGCGCATCTCGGAAAACGCGGCTTTTTCCTGTGAGAATACCCGCAAAATGGGGCTTGGAAATATTGACGGGCTCTCTTTTCTCGGAATCATCCCGCGGCCGACCGGCGCCTTCGGGAAATTGGCGGAGCGCTCCCGCGGAAAGGATACCACCACCGGACACTGGGAAATTGCCGGGGTGGTCTCACCCCGACCGATGCCCACTTTCCCGCAGGGTTTCCCGGCGGAGGTGCTGGAGGCGTTTTCCGCCAAAACCGGGCGGGGCGTACTCTGCAATCGCCCGTACTCCGGCACCCAGGTCATTAAAGACTATGGAGAAGAACATTTGCGCACCGGCAAACTGATCGTTTATACCTCGGCGGACAGCGTGTTTCAGGTGGCGGCGCACGAATCGTTGGTGCCGCTTTCCGAGTTGTACGCGGATTGCCGCGCGGCGCGGGAGATCTTACAGGGGCCGTATGGCGTCGGTCGGGTGATCGCCCGCCCTTTCACCGGAGAAGCGCCGGATTTTGTCCGCACGCCGAACCGCCGCGACTTTTCACTGGAACCGCCGGAAGAGACTCTGCTGGACGCAGTGAAAAAAAGTGGGCAAACGGTATGGGCAATCGGAAAAATCTCGGATATTTTCGCGGGGCGCGGTGTGACGCGCTCGGTTCTGACGCACGGAAACGCCGAGGGGATGAGAGAAATTCTCCGGGCACAGGCGGCCGATTTTTCGGGCCTTTGTTTTCTGAATCTGGTGGATTTTGATATGCTTTACGGTCACCGACAGGATGTGCCGGGTTATGCCGCGGCTTTTGCCGCCTTCGATCGTTGGCTGCCTTCTTTTCTCGCGCAGATGCGGCAGGACGATCTTTTGATAATCACCGCCGATCACGGATGTGATCCCGGAGACGCGCACACCGACCACACCCGGGAATACATTCCGCTTTTGGTCTATGGCGCAGGCGTCGTACCGGTCAATCTCGGTGTGCGTCCGACTTTCGCCGATATCGGCGCCACAGTGGCCGATTATCTCGGCGTGCCGTTTACCGGCGCGGGTGAAAGTTTCTGGTCGCTCATAAAGCAAAAAAATTAAAATACCCGCCAAACGGGTAAACTTTTTGTGCTATAAAATATCAATAAGGAGGATTTCGGCATGACCGACAAAGAATTGTGTCTGACCGCGGCCGCCGCACGGCGCCGGGCTTACGCGCCTTACTCGCGTTTTGCGGTCGGGGCGGCGTTGCTCACGGAAACGGGAAAAGTTTTCACCGGTGCGAATATTGAAAATGCGGCCTTTACCCCCACAATCTGCGCCGAACGGGTGGCATTTTTCCGGGCGCTTTCGGAAGGAGAACGGCGTTTTTCGGCCATTGCCATCTGCGGCGGACAAATCGGAGAAAAAGGCGAAAAAACCGCACCGTGTGGGGTCTGCCGGCAGGTGATGCGGGAATTTTGCACACCGGATTTCAGAATATTACTGACAGATGAGCAGGGCTTTTTCGACGAATATCCGTTGTCCTCGCTGCTGCCGCTTTCTTTTGGACCGCAAACGCTGAAAAAGGGGGAAAAGAAAGATGCGGATGTATGATATCATTTCCAAAAAACGCGATGGGGGTGTGCTTTCCGAAGAGGAAATCTCCTTCTTTGTGTCGGGATATGTTTCCGGGAATATTCCGGATTATCAGGCGGCGGCCCTGACCATGGCGCTCTTCCTTCGGGGCATGAATCATGAGGAAACGGTCACGTTGACCGAAAAAATGGCCGCCTCCGGCGATCAATTGGATCTGAGCCGGTTTGGCGATGTCACGGTCGATAAGCACAGCACCGGCGGAGTGGGAGATAAGACCACGCTGGTCGTGGCGCCGGTCGCGGCCGCTATGGGCGCTACGGTTGCCAAACTCTCCGGCCGGGGACTGGGACATACCGGCGGAACTGTGGATAAGCTGGAATCCGTTCCGGGTTTTCGCACGGCGCTTTCCCCCGAAGAATTCCTTGAAGAGGTGAAAGAAATCGGCCTTTCGGTAGCCGGTCAAAGCGGAAATCTGGTCCCGGCTGATAAAAAGCTTTATGCGCTCCGGGACAGTACCGCTACCGTGGAGAGCCTGCCGCTGATCGCTTCCAGCATCATGAGTAAAAAACTGGCCGCAGGTTCCCGTTCCATTGTGTTGGATGTCAAGACCGGCCGCGGCGCTTTTATGAAAACCAAAGAAGAGGCGCGCGCACTTGCGCGGATGATGGTGGAGATCGGCCGGGCCCAGGGGCGCCGGATGAGCGCGTTGCTCACCGATATGGACGCGCCGCTGGGGCGCAAGGTCGGAAATTCCCTGGAAATGCAGGAAGCGTTGGATATTTTACAGGGAAAAGTGACCGCCGGTCGGCTGTATGACCTTTGCGTGGCGTTGGCCGCGCAGATGGGAAAACTTGCGCTTCATTTGCCTTCGGACGAAGCGGATGCGGCCGCGCGGAGAGCAATCTCTTCGGGGGCGGCCTTTGAAAAACTCACCCGTATGGTGGCTTATCAGGGCGGAGATGTATCTTATCTGGAGCATCCGGAACGGTTCCCGAAGGCACCGTTTGTAAAAGAAATCCGTGCGCCTGAAAGCGGCTATCTCACCCTGATGGACGCGCAGACCGTTGGCCGGACCTGCGTATTGTTGGGCGCCGGCCGGGAAAAGAAAGACGCGACGATCGATTATACGGCCGGTGTGGTGCTGTTGGCCGAACGCGGCAATCTTCTCCGGCGGGGGGATCCGATAGCGCTTCTTTGTACCTCGGATGCTGACCGCCTGACGGCGGCGGCCGAAACTTTTTCGTCCGCACTTGCATGGAGCGCGGAGAAGCCGGGACTTTCCCCGGTGGTGCTGGAAGAACTGGCTTGATTCCTGCAAACCGAAAACAGGCGGCGGGCACTCTGCGCCCGCCGCCTGTTTAATTTTTACGGTCATTATGAAAGAACAGCCGCTCGCAGTTATCCCAGAGCGAAAGAAAGGATTTCTTTGTGCTCAGGTAAGCCCTCGTTCATCTTCTCAATAAAAGCCGAGAGTGCATCGGTAAGATCGGAAAGGGTATAATCTTTTCCCAATATCCGGTAAGCCGCAAGGGGATCCGGCGTGATCAGCGCCGCCATTTCGGGCGGCTTCTGGTTGCCACGCGGCAGGGCAAAGATTTTGACTTTCCGGCAAAGCGGACAGGCCAGCAGTCGCTGGGAGAGTTCTTCCGGGCAGACCCATCGGCCGTCCGGAAACCGGATGGCCGATGCGGTGCGCCCCAGAATCAAGAGCCGCCCGTCCGGAGAGAGCGTGCCGACATCGCCGGTATAAAACCACCCGTCCCGCAGGTTACGGGCATTCTCCGGATTTTTCAGATAGTTTTTCACAACAAAGTCTCCGCGAAAGCGGATTTCCCCGCATCCGTCCGGCCCGGGATCAAACACATCCGCACTGAGTCCGGGGAGCGGAGTTCCGACATCGCCGGTACGGGAGGGTATGCCGACGGCCATGGCGCCCGCACATTCGGCCGCGCCGTAAAGCGAGAAAATTTCAAGCCCCCGTTTTTGCAGTTCTCTTGAAACCGAAAAGGGAAGCGAAGCGCCGACCGAACAGATCTCCGTCAGCGCCCCTCCCCATGCGGCAGTCATTTTTCGGCGGGTCCGCACCGGCAGGGCGCGGGCGGAAAGCGCGGTGCTTCTTTTCTTTTCCGGCATTTCGGAAAGCAGATCCGACACGGCAAAGGGGGGCAGGATCAATCGCGTGGGCGCCAATAACCGTGCGTCTTTTTTAAAGTCGGTCAAAGCGGCGGAAACCGGCACCGCCGCGCCGGTGGAAAGCGGAGCCAGGAGTCCTGCCGTCAATACCGGCGACAGGCAAAAGGAAAGCATGGAAAGAACCCGCGTGCCGGGTCTTTGCGGCAGGCGGTCGGCAAGAGACTGCGCGGCCGCCGTCAGTTGGGCGGCCGGAAGCATCAGCGTTTTAGGCGCGCCGGTGTGACCCGCTGTGGCAAAAATCGCCGCGCCTTCGCGGTTGTCCGAAAGATATAGCGGAGAAGGTACGCCGCAGAGTATCGCCTCCCGTCCTTCCCGGAGCAGAGCGGGAAAGGCGGAAAAAGGAATACACCGTTCGGGCGGCATTTTCAAAAGCGGGATCCGTTTGGTTTCTTCTTCGCCGTAAAGCACCGCTCCGGCGCCGGTATCCTGGCAAAGCGCCTTCAATTCATCGGCGTGCAATCCCGGATCGGCCGGTACGGCCACCCCCGCACCTACCAGAAGCGCCAGCAGGGAAAGCACCTGAAAATAGCTGTTTTTACCCAGCACCAGCACACGGGTGCCGGCCGGGAATCGCGCTTTCAATGCCACAGCCAGAGCGGCCGTATCCCGCTCCAGGCGCGCATAGGAAAAAGAAACGGCGCGCGTCTTGTCCGGGACCACTACGGCCGGCTCGCGACCGAAGCGGGATGCGCTGTGCCGGAGCAATTCTCCCACCGTCCGTGCGGGAATTTGCAGATCGTTCTCCATGGTTTTTCCTTTCTCCCCGGAGGGGGTGAATGTCGGGCAGACGCTCAGACTTCCGGATTCATGCCGGACAGCATTTCACGCCCGGCGAGCAACGGATCCACGGTTTCTTTGATAAAGCGTTCCACCTGTTCGGGCGCGCGTCCCACATAGGCGGCAGGGTCAAGATGCGCCATGATTTCCGCTTCGCTCAGACCGAAACGGCTGTCGCCCGCAATCCGGGAGAGCAGATCATTGGGAGCGCCTTCCTCTTTTACGCGTTTTCCGGCCGCCATGGCGTGGGTGCGAATGGCCTCATGCAGGGTCTGCCGGTCGCCTCCGCGCTTGACCGCCTCCATCAGGATGTTTTCGGAGGCCATGAAGGGCAGTTCGGCGCGAAGCCGCGCTTCCACCACTTTCGGATAGACCACCAGTCCGTTGGTCACATTGATGTAAAGGTTGAGCACCGCGTCCACGCCCAGGAAGGCCTCGGAAATGGAAATGCGGCGGTTGGCACTGTCATCCAGCGTACGCTCCATCCACTGGGTGGAGGCGGTAATGGCCGTGTTGGTCATTTCGGCGATCACCGCGCGGGACAGCGCGCTTATGCGCTCGCAACGCATGGGGTTGCGTTTATAGGGCATGGCCGAAGAGCCGACCTGATTCTTTTCAAAAGGTTCTTCCATCTCTTTGAAAGACTGAAGAATCCGCAGATCGCCGGAGAATTTATAGGCGCTTTGGGCAATACCGGAAAGCACATTCATCACCCGCGCGTCAAATTTCCGGGTATAGGTCTGCCCGCTGACCGGAACCACCCGGTCAAAGCCGAATTTTTCGGCAATATACCGTTCGATCCCGTCAATTTTTTCGCCGTCACCCGAAAGCAGTTCCATAAAACTGGCCTGTGTGCCGGTGGTTCCTTTGGAGCCGAGCAATGCCAGTGAATCGCGCACATAGGTAAGATCCTGCAGATCCAGTACCAGGTCGTAGAGCCAAAGGGAGGCGCGTTTTCCGACCGTTATCGGCTGGGCGGGTTGAAGATGCGTATAGCCAAGCGCTGGCAGATCCTTATAGCGCAGGGCAAAATCGCGCAGATTCCGCATGACATGGCAGAGTTTTCCCTCCACCAGCGACAGCGCTTCTTTCATGATGAGCATATCGGTGTTGTCACCGACATAGCAGGAGGTGGCGCCCAGATGAATGATGGGGCGGGCTTTGGGGCAGGCGTCTCCGAATGCGTGAATGTGCGCCATCACATCGTGGCGGAGCTCTTTCTCGTAGGCGGCGGCCTTTTCGTAGTCCACTTCATCGGTGTGCGCCTTCATTTCCTCAATCTGCTCATCGGAAATCGGCAGGCCGGCGCGCTGTTCGGCTTCGGCCAGGGCAATCCAGAAAGCGTGCCAGGTGCGGAATTTTTTGTCTGCAGAGAAGAGATACTGCATTTCGGGAGAGGCATACCGGGTGGAGAAGGGCGAGACATAACGGCTGTTTTCCATGTGGGGGTTCCTTTCGTCAGAGAAAATCATATTTTTTATCCAGACTTCGCAATTGAATAGCTTCGGCAATGTGTTCCGCCCGGACGCCTTCGCTACCGTGAAGGTCGGCTACCGTGCGGGCCACCCGCAAAAGGCGGTCATAACCGCGTGCCGAAAGCCCGAGTTTTTCATAGGCGGCCGAGAGCAACGCGCGGCCTGCCGCGTCCGGCATACAGCACCGGCGGATGCCAGCGCTGTCCAACCGGGCGTTGAGCGATACGCCGACGGCCTCTTTCCGGGCGGCGGCAAAGGCTCTGGCCGCAACCACCCGTTCCCGGACTGTTTCGGAATGTTCCGCGTGGGCATTGTCTCCGGACATCTGCTCAAAAGAGAGGGCCGGCATTTCCACCTGAATGTCAATGCGGTCGAAAAGCGGACCGCTTACACGGCGCAGGTAACGCCGCACATCGCCGGGGGCGCAGGTGCATTTCCGGGTGGGATGGCCGTAGTAACCGCATCGGCAGGGGTTCATAGCCGCTACCAGCATAAACGAAGAAGGGAAAGTGACCCGTCCCGCCGCGCGCGTGACGGTCACGCGGTGATCTTCCAACGGCTGGCGGAGCGAATCGGTCACGGATTTCGGAAATTCCGGCAATTCATCCAGAAAGAGCACACCGTTGTGCGCCAGTGAGATTTCTCCCGGTCGGGGGTTGGCTCCGCCGCCGACCAGACTCACCGCCGAAAGCGTATGATGAGGGGAGCGAAACGGCCGCACGGTCATCAGCGAGGCGTCGGCGGGGAGCATTCCGGCCGCCGAATAGATTTTGGTGGTTTCCACCGATTCTTCGTAGGTGAGCGGAGGCAGAATGGAAGGCAGACATTTGGCCAACATGGATTTACCTGTGCCGGGCGGGCCGATGAACAGCAGATTGTGACCGCCTGCGGCGGCCACTTCCAACGCCCTTTTGGCCAGCATCTGGCCCCGGACATAAAAAAGGTCGGGCAGCGCGGCGTCTGAATGCCCGGCCGAAAAAGAAAGAGCCGGTGTGACCGGGAGGGTTTCCAATCCTGTAAGATGCGACAAAAGCGCGGAAAGATCGGGCACGCCGTACACGGAAATCCCCTCGATGGCGGCGGCTTCTTTGGCGTTTTCGGCGGGCAGATACAGCTCGGGAAAGCCGGCACAAACCGCCGCGGCAGCCATGGAGATGGCGCCCTTTATAGGTCGCAGTTTCCCGGAAAAAGAAAGCTCGCCAAGAAAAACGGCGTTTTGCATCGGTCGGGTCGGCCGGAGCAGGCCGCCCGCGCCGAGGACCGAGAGCAAAATGGCCAGATCCAGTGCGCTCCCTTCTTTTTTTCGGTCGGCCGGGGCCAGATTGACCGTGAAAAAGGCGGGCGGCAATTTCAATCGGCAATTCCGCGCGGCGGCCAGCACCCGTTCGCGGGCTTCCTTGACTGCAAGATCGGGCAGGCCGACAATTTCAAGGCCGGGCAATTTCTGGCTGGCATCGCATTCTACCTGCACGGGAAAACCGTCGATTCCCTGAAGCGCGGCTGAAAACACGGTGAAAAGCATGAAATGTCTCCTTTATCATAATGCGCTTTGCACGAGATACGGCAGACCGTTTTCGGTCCGGAGTGTCCCGTGCGGTTTTTTGTTCTGTAAGGACGGAATCAACGACCCTTTTTCACCTTTGTCAGCGCACTGCCGATTGTCTTGAGCAGGGTGGCATTGGCGGTCGGATCGGAAAGCGTCACGCTTTTTCCGTCCGTATCCGAGAAATTCTGCGGGTCAAGAAACGCCACCCGGATCAGTGCTTCACAGCCGGAAAAAGCCGTGCCGCCAAGATATTCAAGCGTAGCGGGGAAAGTCACATTAGTAAGCGCCGTGCAATCCTTGAAGGCCGCACTGCCGACCGTGGTCAGGCCGGCGGGCAGGACGAGCGCGATTAACCCCGAGCATCCGGCAAAAGCACCGTTTGAAATTTCGGTGAGTGTGGCCGGGAACGCGATCTGCGTCAGTGCCGTACAGCCCGAAAAAGCATAGGCCGGGATTCTTGTCAGACCTTCCGGCAGGGTGACGGCCGCCAGAGACCGGCAACCGGCAAAAGCATAGGAAACAATAATTTTTGTACTCTCATCAAAGACCAGCCGGGTCAGTTTTTCTTTGTCGGCCGGGCCGAGCGCCACCAGATAGGGGGCGTCTTCTGTGCCGAGATAGCGGACTCCGTCCTTTTCCACACCCGAAAGTGCGTCACAGCCGGAAAGGGCATCGTCTTCAATGCCGGTCAGCGACCGGGGCAGCGTCAGCGCGGTCAGTTTTTCGCATCCGGCAAAACATTCGCTTTCAATGATTGAAAGAAGGGGCGGCAGCGCGGCGCTTCCCAAAAGCGGGCACATCGAAAAAGCCGCTTTTCCGATCCGGGTGCATTCGCTCTTTTCGCTAAAAGTTACCGATGTGAGATTTTTGCAGTTGAAAAAGGCGCGGGCACCCACTTCACGCACACAATCCGGGAAAGAAACGGTGATCAGTTGGGTGTTGTTTTCAAAGGCCCCGTCCGAAACGCCCAGCACCGGCAGATTTTTATAGGTGGCCGGAACGGTTACATAAGCCGCGCTGCAGTTGCCCATGCCGGTTATGGTGTAACCGCTTGTCCCGTCCGGCAGAGTCACCGGTTCATAGACCAGATACTGCTCGTCGTATTTGGGCAGGCCGCACATTTTGCAGATGTTGTTTTCGTACTGATGTCCGATTCTGTATTCTTCGCTGACCAGTTCTTTGCCGCATTGCGTACATTCGCGGTGACGAAGACCTTTTTGCTGGCAGGTGGCCGCTTTATCAATGATCCAGTTGCTTTCGGTGTGTTCGTGTCCGGACAGTTGCTCGTCCCCGCAGGACGCAAAAAAAAGCGGCAGACAGATGCAGATACAAAGAAGAAAAGCACATGACAGGATTTTTTTCATGAATTCTCCTTTCGGGTATCCGGCAGTCGGATATTCTACCCTTATATTATAATATCCGCACGGAAAAAAGTCAACCCCGGCGCAGGGTTTCCTGTCTTCCTTCTTATTCCGGACAAAAGAAAAAATGCCGGGCGCACCGGATATCAAACCCAAGGGAAAAATTCCCGGCGCCGGGAAAAAAAGCTGTTTTTTCATGGAAAATGTTGAAATATGTCAGAAAATGAGATATAATAAGAACGAACGGTAAAGGAGGTGAGCGCATGGCAGAGAAGCCGAAAATGGAAGAGATCAAAGAATATATCGGGAGCAACGGATGTTCCGATACCGAACGGATGATCGAGGCTCATTTTTTGGGTCTCAGGTCCGCCCCGTCTCTTTCTCTTGAGGACAGCCCGAAAACGTGCGTCTGCCCTCTTCCTTTAACCATCCCGGAAGCGTTTTCAAATGAAAAAATCCTTATAAACCGTACCGATACGGTAAATTGGGGACTTTTTGATGTATTGGTCGGTTCGGTGCGGAACGAGGCGCAATACCGTCATTGCCTTGCGGAAAACTATTATTATGTCCCCGCGAAATATCTGACAGACCGGCAGGATCCGATCCGTTATGTAGCCATGTATCATGCGTTGCGTTTCGGAGATCCCGGCATTCGTTATTACGGCAAAGTGATCCGGCGGGAATGCGTGCCGCGCCGGCAGGTGCCGTTTCCGGCCGCCCGTGCCAACGGCGAGGAGCCTTATGAAGTTTTCACGGTAAAAAGTTGGGAAGAACTGCCCCAAAAAATAAAGCCCTGCGGTCAGTCGGTATATGAGCCGCGGTTCACCAATCTTTTCTTGCTTCTGAATGTGCCGCGCACTTATGCACTTTTTATGATCAGAAGTGCGGAACAGTATGAAATTTTAAAGGAGTTGCGCCGCGCGGCAGCCAATCCGGGACAGCTCGACGGTATCCGCCCGGTCGGCGCACGGCTGTGGGCACGGACCGCAGGCGGGTTCTTTGAACTGACGGATCGGACAGGGCGACCGCTTTGCCGTGTTTCGCTGGCGGAATTCCGCCGTGCCCCCGCCCGCGTCCTGCGCCGGATCTTTTCGACCCTTTCCGAATGAAAAAAGCCGCCGGGAAAGCGGACTTCTCATAAGGATGTTAGAAAATATCCAATGAAAAGCCGATTGAGAGTGCCTAACGAAGAAAATCCATCATGGACAGTAGGTCTGTGATGGATTTTCTTTTTTCATCCTTCAAAATTTGCGTCGGGGGAAACAAAGAATAGGCGCGGTGAAAAAATATTTTTATTTTTGAAAAAAGTCTGGACTTCTGCAACCTTCTGTGGTATTGTTGTGTGCTAACAGGAGGTACAGCCTATGAAAAGCATTATTAACGAACTGTGGCACGGTAACATCATTCCGCAAGAGGACAGCCGAACAAATTCCAATGAGATGAAGCAACTCCTCAACTATATGGCAAGACATCACGAGGATCTCGAAAAGAGCTTCACGGACAATCAGAAGGAAGCATTCGAAAAGTTCCACGATTGCTTCAGCGAGTACATGGGCCTCGCTGAAGCTGCCATATTCGAATATGCCTTCAAATTCGGAATTCAAATTGTCGTAAACGCTCTATTGTAAAGCAAAAGCAAACCAACACGGATTACATAGTCTGTGTTGGCTTGCTTTTCTAATTTATACTTTGATCAATCAATATTGCCCATCAAATTCACGCAATCGATGATTGCTTTACCACAAAAATCGAGATTACCATATGCCGTATGCCTTTGAGCTATGATTATAATATCACTATTTTGTATTACCACATTGACATCCATATTAGGAATATCTGAAATCATGTTCAGCGGAGAATTCACCTCATTAGCTAAAATACGATAGCCTTGATGTTGCAAATATTTGCATAGTGTGATACCACTACTTTCTCTGCAATCCTCGCAGTTAGCTTTATAGCTAAGACCTAAAACGCCAATTATCTTCGAACTGTCTTCGCCAATCATCTGAATTGCTTTTTTGGCGATATAAATGGGTTTATAGTTATTGGCATCACGAGATGCCTTGATAAGAGAGGCATCGTCTCCAAATCTTTCAATTAAAAAATATGGGTCTACAGCTATGCAATGACCGCCGACCCCACTTCCCGGTTGGAGAAGATTGCATCTTGGATGACGGTTAGCTATTTCAATCACTCGAAATGGATCAACGCCTTCTCGATCACACATGATGGAAAGTTGGTTGACAAATGCAAGTTCGACATCTCGATGAGCATTTTGAGTAAGCTTAACAAATTCTGCCGTTGAAATATCTGTTAATTCTTTTCTGCCAGTGTTAATAAAATCATATATTTCCTTCGCTTTTTGAGCTGCAATTGGCGTCTTGCCTCCAAGAACGCGCGAGTTCGTTGCAATTTCGTGGAATATATTGCCCGGTAAAATAGATTCGGGGCAATAGCAATATAAAAAATCAACGCTTTCAGGCACCAAACATCTTAAAAGCTTGTAAAAGTTTTTGTTTGAGCCTATCGGAACTGTGGATTCCAAAATCACAAGATCTCCGTTTTTGATATGAGGCGCGAGTTCTGTCAGTGCCTTTTCCACAAAAGAATTGTCGGAAGAATAATCTGGATTTACGGGAGTTTGAACGGTGACGATGTATGTATCAGAATCAGTTATACTATCGGATACGAACAGTGTTTTTCCGAGAACATCATCAAGCGTTGCATCAAGTTCCGGCTCGGTATATGAATACTTCTTTTGCGTTAAAGTGTTAATCAATGATGGATTTTTATCTACACCAAATACTGTTACACCCGACTTGGCAAATGCACAAGCAACGGGCAAACCAACATAGCCAAGACCTATTACGGATATATTCATGATTCACCTTCTTTCAAAATTACTTGCACGATTTGCTGCGCCGCATCTCCCTTGCCGTAATAATCAACATCCATATGTGTGGTTTGACGGCTTAGAAGTGATTTGAATTTACAGCAAAACTCTTCCGTCGGAGAAACAAGCTCCATAAAATCAAAGTTCGCTTTCCGTTCACTGACTTTACGAACTATCAACAGCTTTTTGGCGTTCAAAATACACTCTTCCTGGACTCCGCCGCTATCGGATATAACAATCTCAGATGCAAGAAGCTGCTTGTAAAATTCATCCGAAGGAAGCGGGTTGCAAAGAACAACATTTGCGATACTGCCGAGGTATTTTTGTGCAAGCTTAGTTATAACTGGGTTAGGATGTACTGGGAAAAGCCAATTGTAATCAGGATAGTCCTTCGCAAGCTCGGAGATCTGACCTAAGATTTTTTTGAGGTACGGAAGGTTCTCTCGCCTATGTAAAGTAATCAAAACCTGCTTCTTAACAGTGGATACAAAAGGTTTGTTTTGTGTTCTATAATCAACAAATGTGTTTCCCACAACGTGAATACCGTTATCGGAAAAACCTTCTGCTAACAAATTGCGTTTTTCGTCTTCTGATGGACAAAAATGCAATGACGTCATCACAGATATCATACGGCGAAAGCTTTCTTCAGGATAAGGATTGCTTAAATCATATGTACGCATTCCGGCTTCAACGTGATAGACGGGAATTTGCCTCATGAATCCATATTCCGCTCCTGCCAAAGCACTTAATGTATCGCCTTGAACAATCACGGCAAAATAGATGTTTTTTCCAAGAGCTGTATTCATTTGACTGAGCATCGCCGCTTTAGTATCTATCAAATCTTTGTATTGGCCACAGATGCACAATCTGTAATCAGGCTTAATATCTTCTGTGGTGAGCAGATCGTCGAGGATTGCATCGTGCTGATTTGTGTTCAACAAATCATAGGGTATATTGTGATGCTTTAATTCCCTCATAACAGGGATCAATTTAATTGCTTCTGGACGCGTACCGAAAACAACGAGTATTTTGTTCATAGTAATTCCCTAATAAGTCTTTTTTGCTCGTGTGCCTCGGATAAGTAATCGACACTTCGAATTGCTTTTCTTGCTTGCACACTATAATAATCATGGGCTGTACAAAGCTCTATTAACTTTGATAAAAACGCTTCATGGTTTAAAACAAAGCTGATACCTTCGCCATCCGTTACATACTGCTTTACACATTCGAGATGATCAAAAACAACAGTAGGAAGGCCACCTGCCATTCCTTCAAAAATACCTCTGCCATACGTTTCCCAATTGGAAACAGAAATATTGATATGTGCTCTGGCTATGAGTGCGGCAAGTTCTTTTTGCGGTAGAACACCGTGAAAAATTACTTTTTCGGATAATCCGTTAGCTGTAATATAAGTATGGCAGTCCGAAAGAACAGAATCATTTTGATAGCTACCGGCAAGATGTAATCGTACGTCTATTGCGTGTTCAGATAACTCCTTAAGCAAAACAATAGCTTCTTTCGTGTTCTTTTGCTCCTTAATGGATGCAATATAAAGTAATTCGATTGGAAAATGTGTTTGTTTTACGACAGGCTTAATATAAGATGAATAACCCCTTGGAATAACCTTGATCTTGTTTTCATCAATTCCAAAAACACGAATCATATCCTGTTTTTCCGAATCACTCGGAGTTAAGATCTTGCCTGCGGAACAAAGAGCGCTGCACTCTTCTGCTATGTATTCATCAGGAGGATATTCTCCCGAGCGCTTATACGATGGAGAAAGATACATTGGAAACAGAACAATCTTGCTTCTTTCTTCTGCCGACAACCGTTCGATTCCAAAGGCTTTGCTGCAATGAGTTATAATAACCGTGTCATATGCAGCAATCTCTTTTCTCAGGCGTGAAAATAACTGCTCCTTGTTTGCGAGTCTGCGAGCAAACTTGTCGCTTAAATGATGCTCGTATGTTTCAAAAGAAACCTTTCGAACGCCCTCGATGACTTCAAATCCCTTGCGAGGTGTTCGGGTGAAAATAACATCTAAAATACAGTTGTATTTTAATGCCTGAATTAAGCTATATATTAAAATGCTTCCGCCGTCGGTATCATCACCAAAGCTTGGGAATTTACCCGTAAAAAGCAGTACCTTTTTTAATTCCATAACAAAATATATTCCTCAAAAATTCGATCGAAAGAATACATAGTGATGTATTTTTCCGTATTTTGAATCAAAAGTTGTTTTTTGTTCAGCAGAGTATCAACAGCAACTGCCATCTCTTCTTCCGTATTAACGAGTGCGCCGTTCTCAGCACCGATATATTCGCTGACAGCTCCGCAATTTGTAACAACTACAGGAACACCCGAACAGATAGATTCGAGCAGACTTCTTCCCATGCCTTCCGTGTGTATATAGCTTCCGCCCGGCACAGCCTTTTCGAGATCTGTGCTTGCCTGTGCATAAACATCCGCCGCCGCAATCAAAGCAACCGCATCCTTTTGCGCAAGATTGCCGAGAAAACGAATAGAATAAGGTTGGCTGTTAGCAAGCTCCTTCATCTCTGCTTCAAGCGGTCCATCACCTGCCAAAAGCAAAGTTACCGTGGCATTACATTTTGCGAGAGAGCGAATCAAAAAATCAGTTCTTTTATATGGAACAAATCTTGCGCAGCTGACACACAAATAGTCGGACGGTCCAATGCCATATTGTTTGCGAGTATCAGAGCGTTTTGCAATCGCTTCACGAATTGTGTAAGGATCAATTCCACCAGCCACATGACGAAGAATAGATTGTTTGATGCCGAACTCAAGCAGCCTCCTGTCGGTAAAGTCACTATTGGTAATTAGATAATCAATTGTGTTGTTGATTGCTTCACGCCAATACGCTTTCCTTTCGGCATAAACGGGTATATCAATGGTAAGCGGTGATTGAATAATCTCGTTACCGCCTGTGCGATAGGTCATTATGGCCGAGGGGAGCAATTCCCGAATGCGGTGCAATTTCTCAATCCAACGACCGCTATTAAAGAACAATACAGTTTTGTCGTTCTTGAATTTTGGTAAAAAGTCTTCAAGAGTAATATGTTTGATATATTGATAATCGGTATTTAACAAGATGTCTTTCCCATCAAGACGAGAAATGATATGTAATTCGTATTTGTTCTTGAAATACTGTGCGAAATAATGCGCGTGTGTTTCCATACCGCCTATTAACGGTGGAAGCCTGTCCGCAAAAAGGATTATTTTCATAATATCTCCAATTTTCTGAGTGCTACAGAGATTCCGTCCTCTCCGGCAGTCGTTGTAGTGATTGTGGCAACGGCGCAAACCTCTTTGGGCGCGCCTCCCATTGCTACGGAAATATCGGCACTCTTGAGCATCTCTATATCGTTATATCCATCGCCAAAAGCGATTATGTTTTTTGTGGAAATACCCAATTCGCGGCATACGATACCAAGTCCGTTGGGTTTAGTAATATTTTTAGGTGTAATGTCTATGTTGCCGCTTTGCTCCCATATATACGATTGGTATGCATCGTTAACAACAAATCGCTCCTTCGCACAAGGCAACTCCAAAGCATAAATTGTTCCGTCATAAGAATAATCAACCACAGAAACACCGCACGTCTTTGCTTGATGCTTAATATCTGCGACTATATTTGGGTGGAGAGGTTGCGAAAATACGACACAATCTCCTATTTTTACGAGTCCGCCATTCATTAAAACGAGAAAGTCAAATTGAAATTGAGCGAGAATCGGCGCAAGCATTTCCTCGGTACGCAATGTGGAAAGCCCGAGAATATAACCTTTTTCTCTCAATGCGTTCAAATCGGAAAGGACTTGATTCGAAATGAAAATACCGCGCTTTGTTTCAATCAATGTGTTTCCTACGTCAAATACGATTAGCTTTTTGTTTCTCATAGTACTGCTTCAAATTCAAAAATTCAATGTTGTTTTTATTTGCGTATGAGATAAGCTCTCCGAGAAAATCCGCCACACCATATGCATTGTTACGTAACTTACGAGCGTCTTCTGCAGAAAGCATACTGTATCGGGTTGCCGACATAGAATCCTTCAAACGGCGTATTGTTGAAAAATCACAGGAATTTAATACAAGGTGAATTGGATGAAAATTAAACACATAGACAGCATCTCTATGCATCCTTTTCAAAATATCGTCAAGCCTTGGTACTCCGTGATACTTTAAATATCCTCCGTCTTCAAAGAAAATAGGTATCTGCAAAATACCGCATCTATCCCAAAATGGAGCAATGCTTACAAGATCTGTGCAAATATTTGATGCATAGGAAAAGCCACGATTGGCGAATTCCTCCTCAATGTCGTTAGAAGAATAATATTTATGGCATCTGAATCCAACGGCATCCCCGTAAAATTGTTCAATGGTGGAAAAAACCTCGCTCATGGAACCACCATGCGTGCTTTGAGCGCAAAAATTAGGGTGAGGTTCAGTCTCCCACCAAGTATTCTCGCACACTGCTTTATCAAGATATTCCGACCTTCCCGTCATGAAAATTGTAAGGGGGAGTTCTTTTAACGGACGGTATGCAATATCCAAAAAATCATCACTGACAAAATCCACATCCGAGGTTAAAATAAAAGTCATACAGTGCCTCCGATGGAATGATATTTATCAATCATAGCACGGTCTATTGCGCATTTTTCGGCAAGCTCGTCCCAACCGCAGTAATTGGTTAAAATATCGCTAAGATGCCTTGTGCGCACACCGTTTTCGATAGTGAAATATTCTATTTTGCCGCTGTGAAGAAGATTAAACATTGTGTCTGTCATTAGCTTGTTATCTTTGAAGGAAAGTTCAATATCAGTATCCGACAATGCTATGCGAATTTTGTCAGCAATAGCAAAATACTTGTCATCTTCAATGGCATAAACCAAATCCTTTTCAGGTTGACCGTAAGTCATATATTGATAGAACTTCCATCTTGACACACGGAATTCCTTGCAGCTTGCGATGTACTCGGCAAGCGGAACAAGACTGTCATAATTCACGGGAGTGATTACGCTGTGCAACTTAAGATCAAAGCCTTTAGCAGTGAAATCCGCAAAGCGTTCGCGGAAACGGGAAACATAGTCGCGATACGGCCCCGTATTTCTTCCAATTTTACTTAGCACCGTCTCGTCAAGTGAATCGAGCGTAATGGTAATTCTATCAACAACGCCAACCAATTGCTCGGTAATATCAGGTGTCAGATTTACAGCATTTGAAAGCAACTCAACGCGAAGGTTATCTTCCTTGCTCTCGGATTTGAATTGTCGCAAATGACGGATAAGCTCCAAAAAATTCGTATTCTTAACTCCCCCAAGAACGGTGGGCTCTCCACCCGATATTGTGAGCTTTCTTACATGAAATTTCTCATAAAGATGCGTTACAAGCTCTTTAATCTTTTTCACAGGAAGCTCGGATGCAATCGATTCAGGTGTCGTATCACGGAAGCAATAGCCGCAATTCAAGATGCATCTCGGAGTTGTCATATAATAGATGGAATAATACATTTTTACCTCTAATCCTCGATATACAAGTCACAGATCTCACGCATCTGTGCCTTTCTTTCTTCTGTGTGATGATCATTAACGCCGATCACAGTTGCATTCGCCAATTTAGCCGCGATGCAATGTTTATAATTGTCGTCTATTAACAAAAGCAAAGGTTGTGAGTAATAAGCCTCATCCTTTCGCTCGTCACCGACAGTAATGATCTCATCAAAAATATTGATGTTATAATGTGAAAGCCACTGCCGAACAAGCTCACTTGGTTCTCGGGTGATAATAGTTATTTTACTACCGATAGGCAAAGAGCGAACAGTTGACAATACGAGTTCTTTTGGAGCATGCTTGACGTATGCGAGTTTAGCACACTCTAACAGTTCGTTAGCGCATTCTCCAAGTTGGGAGTTGATAAGTCCTTGCCATTCTGCAAAGGTACATTTATCGAATGAATCAATTGTTGATACAGAGGGCTGCTGTTTTTTTCGTTCACACAAAAGCAGATATGCCTCTATCCAACAACCATTGGAGTCTATGAGCGTGCCGTCGAAATCGACAAGCGTTGTTTTTATGTGTGTTGATATCATAATTCAACCACCGTAACACCGTTATTGCACACACGCATGAGCTGTTCAAGCTCTTGATACTTGTTTTTTAACTCCAAAGCCTTGAAATTAAAGAGAGTAAAGTCCTCACCAAAGATTACGGTCTTGACCTTGCCGTTCCGCTCCTGTGCTTTCAACCATTGACGGGCTTTTTCGCATATAGCACCGCCTTTTCCGGTGCTTCCGTAGCCATGTATAATTAACACGCACTGACACTTGTCTCGTTTAAGCTTCACAATAGAATCTTGTAAATATCTCATAGCATCCGCAACCAAAGGCATATCTTGCTTAATATTGATTTCAGTATATTTCATAATATCCTCCGCCAAATCGTATTTGCTTCGGGATACAAATATCCATTAAAAATTATATCACAAAATTATTAACAAATCAATGTATTTCACAATACTTGACAAATTTTGCAAAAGGTGCTATAATAATCGGCGAGCCATTTGAAGCATCCTTGGCAACAGGGATAGCACGGTGCGTTTTAACGCAGCGCATCGAGCCATTCGGATGGTGAAATTGAATATTTTCATAAAATCAGATGACCGCTAAAAGCGGTAAAGTAGGTCAATGCGGGGATCTTTGACCGAAACTGTATGTCTCTTAAACAGAGGTTTTTGTAAAATGTATGAAGAAAGAAATGAGGTACATTATGACACAAAACCGCACCGATTTAGGAAAAGTTGTAGGGGCAAATTTAAGGCGTCTGATTAAAGGGTCAGCGTACCGTACGCAAGCGGAATTTGCCTATGCATTCGGCGTCGACGAGCGAACCGTCAGAAGATGGGTGAGCAGTGGGATCGAAAAGGTCTACATCATCGACGAAATCGCGCACTTCTTTAAGATAGACCGCATGAACCTCCTCTCAGAACGAGAGGAGGTTTCTCCTTTTTATAGGACAAAACGTGTCCTAACACTTTCTCATAATATCTGCTATAATGTTATTCGTCAAAGGCGTTCATTGAAAATAGAATAGTCGAAGGAGGAGCGTGGAATCGACGGATTCCTTTGACAAAATGTATTATGAGAAAGGAAAAAGATGTATGACAAATAGCAAATATTACAGAGTTGGAGCATTTTTTAGAAGCGAGGATAGCAAGCAGATTATCATTCAGGTTCATGACCGTAAGGAGGCAGAAGCATGGGTGCCTCGAGTCAAGGAGATGCTCTATCCCGGCGAGAACACAGAAAATTACAGAGTGAGCATTTTTGAGTTCAAGTTGCAGATAAATCTGAGCAATCTGAACCATTATCGAATCACCGTTGAACGCCCAGTAAAACGCGAGTTTAAGAATTGGGAAGAAGAAAACATCTACGATAACTCACTTGCCTTTGATGGCATTGTAGAAGCTGAAGATGAGGAAAGCGCCAAGAGTAAATTTATCGAAGAATGGTTCGAGTTTTATTCACTTGGTAAAAAGCCGGAAGAGTATGACCTGTATGTAGATGAAGTTCCGGTGAAGGAACTGATTGAAAAGGAGCAAAGAATGCTTCGTCAAAGGCTCATAAGCAGCTATGCTCGTGATCGTTACGGCGATATGCCGGTTCGAGAATTCTGCAAAATGATGAGGCAGGATGAATCTCCCGAGAAGGATAAGATGTTTTATGAAGAACTCAAAAATCATCTGCATCGCCTCCGCATCGTGGAATATCTTGAAAAAAGGTTAGACCTTGAACGGATCACGCACGCAGAGTTCAATCGAATTTGTGACGAGTTGTGTGCGGCAAAAGTTGGTGACGAATTTGAAAGAATTAAGCGTGCCGCAACTGAGAAATACGGAAAGGAAGGTATAACCGATTGAAATATTTATTTTTTGATATAGAGTGTGCAGATGGTGGTAAAGCCACCATCTGTCAGTCTGTCGAAAAACGGTCATCAAGGGAAAGTCGAGAAGGGATTTTTGGAAAATAGACGAGAGAAAAAGGAGAAAAAAGCAAAGAAATCGGAGGGATGGTTATCTCTCCACTTTCTTTTTGCGAATTTTTTGAGATTCATGGCAGCAAATTTAAGCCTTACCCAATTAGAGACTTGGGCGAGGCCGCGGTAGGGTGTATAACGCATCGCGTGTTTTTCTTTTGCATCCGCAAAGACCCGTTCAATGGTTTCTTTGCGTTGCTTGTAAAGGTCGGCATACTTGGGAGTATAGCGTGCGTCATCGGCAAGCTCTTCGTAATCCTTCCAAATATGCCTTTGTACGACCTTCACAGAATCCTTGGAATGTGTGCAAAGATGTCTTTTCGGGCAATTCTTACATATTTCGGGATTGCTCTTGTATTCTCTGTATCCGTCTCGATTGGTCGTACTGTATGTAAGCGTATGGTACTCAGGACAAATGATGCAATCGTAATACTCATCGTATTCGTACTTCCACCATTCGTGTCCGCCGTCCATTGTTTGAGGTCTTTTGTATGCCGTACTGAGAACACGATTGTTATCAAATACCTTTTTGCAAATATGGGGAGTTTTGTAAGCACTGTCTGCTACAATGGTTTCTACCTCGGGAAACCTTTCGGTCACTTTTTCATATACGTCATCAAATGCTACGCTATCATGTACGTTGCCGGGAGTTATTATGGTTTCCAGTATATATCCGTGCTTATCACATGCGGTGTGTGCTTCGTATGCGAATTGTCTTTTGTGGTCGCCTTTTACGAAAAGTCCGCTGTCGGGGTCAGTTACACTTTGGATAACTGTCTTCATCTTTTTGCGGCGAGCTAATTTCTTCTTTGATGTATTCTTATTCGGCTTTGAGGGTTTGGGAGGCTCATTGTTGTGATGCTCGTCCTCAAACGGCTTTTTGCCGTGCTCCTCTCGGTCGGCATTGACCTCTTCCATCAGTTCCTTTGCATATCTTTTCGATGCTACGGGTACTTCTGCTTGTATCTTCTTTTTGTTGTTTGCGTTTGCCTTGATGTGTGTGCCGTCGATGAATACCGCTGTGGGCGACAGATATCCCGCTTCCGCTATTTCGTTCAAGATCCAAGAAAATATCTGATCCACCGTTTCGCTTGTAAATCTGTGCCTGAAATTGTAGCTGAGTGTGGAAAAATGAGGCGTTTCATCCTGTAATCCATGCCCCAGAAACCAACGGTACGCCATATTCACTTTTACCTCTGATGCCGTTCTTCTCAGCGAAGGCAATCCGTACAGATGCTGGATCAACACCATTTTGACCGGCACTACGGGATCAATACTCGGTCTGCCATTGTCTTCACTATACAGATCTTCTACCATCCCATAGAGCTTGTCAAAATCTACTGCAGCTTCAATCTTCCTGAGCAGATGATCCTTCGGTACAAGGTCTTCCAATCATACCATTGCCATGATATCTCTTCCGTTTTGCCCCTTGCTTAACATTTCTTCACCGCCTGTCTTTTCTCTCCTCTATTTTACCATATTCTAAGCAAAAAAGCCACCTTATATGGTGACTTTTTCGACAGTCTGAGGGTGGGGTTTTTCCCCCAGCCTACTTTTTAAACGAATCTAACATCTCTATGCGGTCTGGATCAAATCATCCCAGCCCACTTTTTTGTGTGATTTGGTTGTGGCCCCAAGGGCCACGACCACATTAAAAGTCGAAACATTATGGGCGCTCAAAAAAATTTTGCAAAAATATGAAACATTTTGTTCCAAACCTATTGACAAGAGGAAAATCCTGTGTTATAATGTCGAATGGAACAATTTGTTCCAAGGAGAAGCGATGAGTAGAACTGCCGATTCGAAAAAGCAGATCATCCTTGACTTCATCAACGAATACTACGGAAGCTGCGGTGAAACGCCCACAGTGCGTGACATCGCAGCAGGGACAGGTATTGCCGTTACGAGCGTACATCGTTATCTTTCTGCCATGAAAGAAGACGGCGAGCTGGAATACAACGGTCGCCGTTCCGTCAGCACTCGCCGCATGGAGATGGAGCAGGTCGCTCACGCCATGCCCGTGCTTGGCTACGTAGCCTGCGGAGAAGGTCAGGAAGAAACCGAGCAGGTCATCGAATACATTCGCATGCCCGAATCCTTGGTTGGCAAGGGCGAATTCTTTGCGCTGATTGCAAAGGGCGAATCGATGATCGACGCAGGGATTCATCCCGGCGATTACGTGATGATCCGCAAGCAGAACACCGCAGAGATCGGTGACATTGTCGTTGCACTTGATGGGGGACTCAACAACCTGAAAGTCCTCGGCTTCAACAATGCCAAGGGCAGATATTTCCTCCGCTCCTGCAACGAGGACAAAGAACGCTATGGTGACATCTATCCCAAAGAACTCCGGATCCAGGGCGTTGCCGTTTGTGTTGCACACAGGCTCAAAAAGACGCTGTAACCTTACCTTTCACATAACAGCATCTTTGCCGATTCACAATTGAATATTTCTTTATCTATCGCGCAAAAAACACGATTCATCCTCCCGACCTCTTAACCGGGAATCAAGGGTAGGTATCTGTTGCGTTAGAGTGTACATAGGAAAACCATAAGTTTTGGCTTATGTTTTTTCGTTATGCTCTGCAACAGATGCCTACCCTTTTTTGTGTTTTCAAAAATAAGGCAGAAGAAAAGCAGAGCCACATATCGGGAAACGAGGTGACAGGCTCATTTCTCAAACAAAAATCTATTTAGGAAAGGAGGTTTGAAAAAGAACGCTTCCACGCCGAAGATTGAGCAGGGTTGTTGAAGCGCAGCCAATGCATGGGGCAACCGTCCGCTCCACCCTCATTCAACTGGAGATACCCCACATCGATCAAGGGCGCGAGAGCATCAGAATCCGCGATACACGCCCCATGTATCGAGTGCCTCAAGTGACTCTGTTTCTTCTGCTCTTACAGATTCCGTCCCTTTCGTCCCTTGCGTTCCTGCACAGGATGTCGGATGAAGCGTTTATCGCGCGCCAGTTTCGCCTTTGTATTACGACCGCCGATTTCGGCGGCCGCAAAGGCATCGGGCTAAGCCCATACCCCTATTATATTTTACAAGAAAGGAGTCCTTGAATGGACAATCAAGACACTAAAAGTTCAATCATTGCATTCAGAGTCACGCCCGAGGAAAGAGCGTGGATCGAGAAATATTCCTACGGTAATTATCGCGTCATCAGCGATTTTGTTCGGGATTGTATCTTCGAAAAAGACATCGTTATCGTCAAAGGCCTCGATGAATTCTCAAATGAATTACGGCGCATCGGGAACAATCTCAACCAGCTCACACGAACTGTCAACGCAGGGTACGTCCGCGCTGTTGACCTCACCGAAACCAAGGAGGAGGTGGAAAAACTGTGGCAATCGTTAAATTCGTTACTGCGCGATGCCCTATGAATAATATCTTTCCGTATGTGATGAATCCCAAGAAAACGGATGGCGGTGTCCTCGTCTCAGGCATCAATTGTATGCCCGAAACCGCGCTGAATGAATTCCGTTTTGTCAAAAATAAATTCGGCAAGACAGACGGCAGACAGTACTATCATATCGTGCAATCCTTCAGTCCGGACGATAATCTTGACGCTGAAACCGCCCATGAGATTGGTCTGAAGTTTGCCGAATTCTTTCCCGGATATCAGATTGTAGTCGCCAGCCATTGCAATACTTCACACCTCCACAACCACATCATAATGAACTCCGTGAACATGGAAAACGGCAAAAAGTTTCACCAAACAGCACGCGAGCTGGCGCGGGTAAAGGAATATTCCAACAAGCTTTGTCAGGAGTATGGGCTCTCGGTTACCGAGGTGAAATCCTCCGCTCAGCTGTACCACAAGTGGAAGGATATGCTTATCAGAAAGGCCTTTTTCATTGCCAATCGCACACGTTCCAAGGAAGAATTCATCTGGGAGATGGAGATGCACGGCTACAAGGTTGACTGGAAGGACAACCATAAGTATATCACTTTAACCACGCCCGACGGTCATAAATGCCGTGACAACAAGCTCTTTGCAGAGCAGCTCCTGCGAAAGAATCTGGAGATCTACTATCTCCTCGGCGGTTGTGAATCGGGGCTTGCGGATCAGTACAAGTCGTATGTCAACGACCTTCGACCTGAACACAGCTACACGGTGGGCGACGGACTCTTCAATCTTTTGAAAAATCTGCTCGAAACCATGCCCTACGATGAATTATTCACCCCGCCGGTTGAAGACCATCAGCTCGACAAAATGACTGTGATGATGCTGGAGATGATGGGCATCAAGGTCGAGCCTAAAGCTCTCATTTACTATTCCGCTAATAATCAGCAGGAGGAAGAACAAGGCTATGGACTTTGGATGTAATCAAATATTGCGCCGCAAAACAAAGAAAAAGACAATTTAGGAAGGAATTTAATGACAGAAGAAAAAAAGACAAATCAACAGGAAATCGACACTGGCTTCCGCACGCCCGATGGCGATTATCAGAGAAGCATTGACAAGCACTTGACTCGTCTTTCCTTAGTGAAGGTTACGGAAAACGAAACATCCCTCACACGCAAATACAGCGTGGGCAGTATGAATTATACCGTACGTTCAGTATTTCCTCGCGCGGATAAGCCGACCATCGAGGATAGCCTCAAGCATCTTATGACTCGGGAGGTAGAAAATGTCTCGTAAGTTAACAAAAAGTTATCTGGACTTTCAAACCCAGTTGGAGTATACTTGGATTGCGGAAATCTGTATCCGCACCCAACTCTCAATCGGTTTGACTTAATACAAGGAGGTCACACATGAAGTCAAACCAATATGAAAGCAAAATAACCGCGCTGTACTGCCGTCTTTCTCAAGAGGATGAGCTGAAGGGCGACAGCAACAGTATTCAGAATCAGAGAGCCATTCTCAAAAAATACGCCAAGGATAACGGCTTTGAGAACATTGAGGTATTCGTTGATGACGGATATTCGGGTGTCAGCTTTAACCGTCCGGACTTTCAGCGTCTGCTTGAAATGATGGAGCAAGGCAAGGTGGCAACGCTGATCACCAAAGATTTATCCCGTCTTGGCAGAAACTATATCGAGGTCGGCCAATACACCGAAATGCTGTTCCCCCGTTGGGATGTTCGGTATATTGCTACCAACGATAATTATGATTCTCTTTATTGCGAGGGCAACGAGCTTGCACCGTTTAAGAACCTTTTTAACGAGTGGTACGCACGAGATACCAGTAAGAAGATACGTGCCGTGGTCAAGGCTAAAGCCGAGCGTGGCGAGCGTGTGGGCACGGTAACGCCATACGGATATCGAAAGGATCCCGACGTAAAAGGCCATCTGCTCGTGAACGAGGATACAGCTCCGGTCGTCCGATTGATATTCTCCCTCTGCGCTGAAGGAAAAGGACCAAAGGTTATTGCCAATATCCTTCGTGAGAAGCAAATACTCAAGCCCACGGCATACCGATACCAGACCACCGGCAAGTATGGAGCTACCACCGATACGGAAGACATCTACGGCTGGAACGATAGGACGGTAGCAGGGATCCTTGATAACGAGATATACCTCGGACACACGATCAACTGCCGTACTACCGTGGTATCCTACAAAGACAAGCGGAAAAAGGATGTCCCCGAAAGCGAATGGTATCGCTTCGAGAATACTCACGAAGCCATTATTGACAAGGTTACTTGGGATATCGTTCGTAAGGTCAGGGAGAGCAAGCGTAGGCGAACCAATATGGGCGAGGTGGACAAATACAGCGGTCTGCTGTTCTGCGCCGATTGCGGTTCAAAGCTCTACTTCGTAAGAGGAACGACTATTAAACCAGAAGCGTATAACTTTATCTGTAGCCGCTACCGAAAACACATGGGTGAAGAGCTGTGTACGCCTCACACGATTCGAGAAAAAGCACTTGATGAGATCGTGCTGGAAGAAATACGCAGCGTGACCTATTACTCAAGAGCGAACACCGCACAGTTCGTGGACTTTATCCAAAAGAAAAGCTCAGCCGAATCGCGCAGAGAGTTGAATGCAAAAACGGCAGAGCTAAGTAAATTAGAAAAGCGAAACGGTGAGCTGAATGCGCTATTCAAAAGGCTGTATGAGGACAACGTTCTTGGCAAGGTCACAAACGAGCAGTTCCGTATGCTGTCCGAGGGATACAATGAGGAACAGCGGCGGATTCAGGAAGAAATCCCAAAGCTGAGAAAGACAATAGAAGAGCTCAAGGCTTCTGCTACTAACGTAGACCGCTTCCTTGATATAGCTCGCAAGTACACAGATATGAAGGAGCTCACACCCGAAATTCTTAGAACATTCATCAGCAAGATCGTTATCCACGAGCGAAGCCGAAAGCACGTCAAGGATGCTGAACAGGACATCGACATCTACTTCACCCACATCGGGAACCTTAACCGCTTCTGCTCTGACGGAAAAGCCGTCCCAACTGAAATAACCGCCTAAATCCAAGCAACAGAAAAGGACAGACGACCTTAAATCGTCTGTCCTTGTCTGAAAAGTACGCCTTTACGCTATAACATCCTTATGAGAAGGAGCGTAAACCGGCGGCTTTTTTGTGGGTCAATGGCTGTGCCTGATCAGGCCGAAGGCCTTGGAAAGCTCCATCACAAGGAGCGGGACAAAGATCAGGGAAAGCCCCACGGCATAAAGCCAAGCGGGGAGGAGCACAAGGCCGAAGGCAATTCGCACCGGGGTGAAGAGCACCAGCGCCATTAACGCAAGAGAAACGAGGGCTGCCAGGTTCAGCTTTCGGTTGCCGAAGGGCCCGATTCTGAAAAGCGAATGTTCGGAACGCATATTGTAGGCCTGCACGATCTGTGAAAGCGCCAGAACGGTAAAAGCCAGCGTCTGCCCGCCCTGCTCGGTGCCGGTCACATTGTGTCCCAGCCAGAACGCAAAGAGCGAAAGCCCGGCAAACATACAGCCCTGCAAAAAGATCCGAACCCCCAACCCATGTGCGAAAATGCTTTCGTTTTTGGGCTTGGGTCTGCTGTCCATGATGTCCGCTTCCACGGCCTCCATGCCCAGCGCGATGGCGGGCAGAGAATCGGTCACCAGATTGATCCAGAGCAGCTGCATGGAAAGCAGAGGAGACTTGTGCCAGAGGAGCATGGCCGCAAAGACCGTGAGCACCTCGCCGATATTTGTGCCGAGCAGGAATCCCACCACTTTTTTAATGTTGGCATAAATGCCGCGGCCTTCGCGCACGGCATCCACAATAGTGGAAAAATTGTCGTCCGTCAGGGTCATGTCCGAGGCGCCTTTGGCAACATCGGTGCCGGTGATACCCATGGCACAGCCGATATCGGCGGCCTTGAGCGCGGGCGCGTCGTTTACCCCGTCGCCGGTCATGGCCACGACCTGATTTTTCCGTTGCCAGGCGCGTACAATACGGATCTTGTTTTCGGGGGAAACGCGGGCATAGACGGCGATATTTTCAATCTGCGCGTCCAGTTCGCTTTCGGTCATGGCGTCCAGTTCGGCACCGGTCACGGCGCGGTCTCCTTCTTCCATGATACCGAGATCTCCGGCAATCGCCGCGGCGGTCAGCACATGGTCACCGGTGATCATGACCGGTTTGATGCCGGCGTGACGGCAGATGCGGACAGCCTCGCGCGCTTCGGGGCGGGGCGGGTCGATCATGCCGAGAAGCCCCAGAAAGGTCAGGCCATTTTCCAGCGTTTCGCCGGTCGGTTCTTCCGGCAGTTCCTTTATCTCTTTAAAGGCAACAGCCAACACGCGCAGGGCACGGCGGCTCATTTCCTCCGTCAGCTCGCGGGCTTTTTCGATATTGCCCGCCACACAGCGTCCGGCCAGCATATCAAAGGCACCCTTGACAATCACCAGGTTTTTGCCGTCCACGCGATTTACCACGCTCATCAGTTTGCGGTCGGAATCAAAGGGCAGTTCAAAAAGCCGGGGCGAGGCGGACAGCAGATCTTCCTTGCTGTGCCCGTTTTTCATGGAGGCCAGCACAATGGCGGTTTCGGTCGGGTCGCCGAGGTGCTTTTCGGTGCCGTTTTCGGTCACCACCGTGCCGTCACAGCAAAGCGTGGCAAGCGAGAGCAGGCGGTCGATTTTTTCATTTTCCTTCCCGGTTTCGGGCGGGACGGCTTTTTCTTCTCCCTCCGCCCACACGGCCGTGAGCGTCATGCGGTTCTGCGTCAGCGTGCCGGTTTTATCCGAGCAGATGACCGAGGCACTGCCCAGCGCTTCCACCGCCGGCAGGCGACGGATAAGCGCGTTTCTGCCGGCCATGCGCTGGACGCCAATGGCAAGCACGATCGTGACAATGACCGGCAATCCCTCCGGAATGGCTGAAACGGCCAGCGAGACGGCGACCATAAACATGGAAAGCGGCGGGATGCGGTTGATGAGCCCCACCACAAAGATGATGCCGCAGGCGGCCAGCGCCAGGATCCCCAGATATTTACCGAGTTGCGCCAGTTTTTGCTGAAGCGGGGTCTGCGTGTTCTCCGCATTCTCCAACAGGTCGGCGATTTTGCCCATTTCGGTGTCCCGGCCGGTGGCAGTCACCACGGCCAGCGCCGTGCCGTAAGTGATACTGCATCCCGAAAAGACCATGTTTCCCCGGTCGCCGATCGGCGCGTCCGGCGGCACGGAGGCCGCGGCGTCTTTTTCGGAGGGGACCGATTCGCCGGTGAGGGCGGATTCTTCACTTTTCAGATTGGCGCTTTGCAAAAGCCGCGCGTCGGCCGGCACAAAGTCGCCGGCTTCCAGCAGCAGAATGTCTCCGGGCACCAGCTCGGCCGCCGGAATGATCTGTTCTCTGCCGTCCCGGCGCACGCGTGCGTGCGGTGCGGAAAGACTTTTAAGCGCTTCCAGCGCACGCTCCGCACGCCCCTCCTGCACCATGCCCACCACAGCGTTGATCCCTACAATGAGCAGAATGAGCAACGGCTCGAAAAGCCCGCCGGGTTCTTTTTCCACCAGCGCGACCGTAAAGGAAACGGCGGCCGCCGCCAACAAAATAAGAATCATTACATCTTTGAACTGATCCAGAAAACGCAGAAAGAGGTTGCGTTTTTTCTTTTCTTTCAGCATATTGGGGCCGTGTTCGGCCAGCCTTTTCGCGGCCTTTTCCCCGGACAGACCGTTTTTGCGGTCGGTGCCAAGGGCGTGAAGCAGATCTTTTTCTTTTTCGGTGTGTGCTGTCAAAAAATTTTCCTCCGTTCGGATAGAATAAAAACTCAGGTACGGCAAGCGCCGTACCTGAGTTTTTATTCTCATGTACGGCTTTCGCGATACATGAGTCTCACCATTTAAAGCAAGCCAGCCCGCGCGGGGCAGTGATGTTGACTTACTGCGCGGCACACCGCGCCGGTTACTCCCTCATCAGAGTTTCCTTACAGAGTATAGCATACTTTCAGAAGTTTGTCAAGACGGTTCTTCGTTTTTCCCGAGAACCGTGCGGCGGGCAATAAAATCTTTGAGCCACTTTTTTGTATATAGGTAGAGATCGTCCGGGGAAGCGCCGGCCACGCCGCGACAGTATTTGACATATTCAATAAAAAGGCCGTCCACAAACACCCGGATTTCCAGATCCAGAAATTTTTTGTCCCGGATGCGACTGTCGCTGTGGCAGAGTTCCAGCAGTTTGCCGGTGACAACGCCCGAAAGCCGTCCTGCCGCGAAAAGCAATTCGTTGGAACGGCAAAGCAGACGGTAGTTTTCGTCATTGTTCCGGATATATTCAAAGAGCGGATCAACAAACTGGTCAAGATCAGTCAGGCTCAGAAGCCGGGCGTTGTCAAAAAACTGTTCGATCAGTTCTTTTTCATAGTCCTCCGCCACGCCGTAAATGTCATCGTAATGCGCATAAAAAGTGCCCCGGCTGATGTCCGCGCGCCGGCAGAGCTCCACCACCGAAATTTTGCCGATCTCCCGTTTTTCCGAGAGCATCCGGGCGAAGACCGCCTTGATGGTCTTCCGGGTCTTGCGGGAGGAGTTGTTGAGGTTTTGCGCTTTCATATCCAATTGAACAGATAAATGCACAGTGTCAACATATAAACACTGGCGCTTTTTCTGCTCTTTCCTTTCGCATTTTTTTCTATTATAATGCGTTCGTAACGAAATGTCAACACTGTCAATAAAAACGCCGTCGGAAAGGACGGCAGGAAAGGAGCAATCATGCACATCATCGAAGTAAATGACCTGACGAAAGACTACGGGCAGGGCAGGGGCGTATTTGATGTCAGCCTTACGGTGGATGAGGGCGAGGTATTCGGCTTTCTGGGGCCGAACGGCGCAGGCAAATCCACCACCATCCGGCATCTGATGGGCTTTTCCAAGCCGCAACGGGGCAGTACGAAGATCTTCGGAAAGGAAACCTTCCGCAAGTATGATGAGATCCTGTCGCGGGTGGGATACATTCCGGGTGAAATTGCATTGCCGGCGGGTCTTTCCGGCTATGGCTTTCTGCGGATGATTCAGGATCTGCAGGGCGTTCACAATCAGGAGCGACTGGAGGAGATGCGCTCGTTGTTCGCGCTTTCGGACGCACAGCTCTCCTGCGAGACCAAGCGCATGAGCCTGGGCGTCAAGCGAAAGCTGGCTGTGACGGCGGCGTTTATGGCCGATCCCGCCGTGCTTATTCTGGATGAACCGACCAGCGGTCTTGACCCCGTGATGCAGGAGCATTTTATCGGATTTATCAAAAAAGAAAAAGAACGGGGCAAGACGATTTTGCTTTCCAGCCACATTTTCTCGGAGGTGGATGCCACCTGCGACCGGATCGCCATCATCAAGGACGGACGCATTGTATCCACTTTTGTGGCGGACGAATTGCGGCACGCCTCCCGCAAGTATTACACGCTGTTTTTTGAAAACGAAGCGGGAAAAGAGACTTTTCTCTCCCGTGCGGCGGCGATTCCTTCCTTTATGTTGCTGAAGTCCGGGGACGGGGTGGATATTTCCATTGAGGACCGGGATCTCAACACGCTCATCGCCCTGCTTTCGGAGTGCGGCGTGACGCGGTTCGGCAACCGGCGCGAATCGCTCCAGGATTATTTCATGAAGTTTTATAAAGAAGATCGGGATTTCGGAGGTGCGTTGAAATGAGTGTCATAGAACTTTCCGGCCTTACCAAAGACTATGGGCAGGGCAGAGGCATTTTTGATCTCGATCTGAAAATCGAGGAAGGGGAGATGCTCGGATATGCCGGCACCAACGGCAGCGGAAAAACCACCACCATCCGCTCGATCCTCGGATTTCTCCGTCCCACAAGAGGAGAAGCACAGGTGCTGGGGATGGAATCCTTCTCCCATGCCAGTGAGGTTGCGGGGAAGATCGGTTATGTTCCCGGCGAGATTGCTTTTCCGGATCTTCGGACCGGCACGGAATTTTTAAAGAGTCAGGCAGAATTTCTCGGATTGACCGACCTTCGCTATGCCGATGAGCTGGTGTCGCGTCTGCAACTCGACCCGCTCGCCAACCTCAAGCGGATGAGCAAGGGCATGAAGCAAAAGACCGCGCTGGCGGCCGCGCTGATGAAGGACGCGCCGATCCTCATCCTGGACGAGCCGACCACCGGTCTGGATCCGCTCATGCGCGAAACCTTTCTTGATCTCATCCGCCATGAGCACGCACGGGGCAAGACCATTCTCATGAGCAGTCACAGCTTCGAGGAGCTGGAAACCACCTGCGACCGGGTGGCACTCATCAGCGACGGACATCTGGTGGATGTCTGCCGGATGAGCGAGATTGAAAACCGGCCGACCAAGGATTTCAAGATCGAGTTCAACCGTCCGGAAGATTACGGCCGTTTTCAGGGCGAAACGTATGAGATTATCCGGCGGCAGGAGCAATACAGCCAGGTGACCATTCGTCTGCCCGCGGACCGGACGGCGCCCCTGCTTTCAACGCTCCGGAATTATGATGTGCGGTTCATTTCCGAACTGCCCTATACGCTGGAACAACATTTTAAACACATTTTATTTGAAAAGGAGAACGAAAACCATGTTCAGTAAGGCTCTTTTCCGGCAGTCCTGCCGGGCCAACGGCACCATGTGGGCGGTGATCACCGTGGCGCTTTCTTTCATGCTGGCCTGCGTCATGCTCATTTCAGGCAGCGGCATCATCGGCGAGGCCAAGGATTCCATTCAGGACACCATCATCGTCAAGGAGATCGATTCCAGTCTGGAAAAGATGCAGCTGGCCAATTACAAACTGGCGCGGGCGGATCTGGCGCTCTTTGACGCTGCCTTTGCACCCGCCGCGCGCGATACGCTTTCTTTGCTGACTTTTTATGCGAATATGCCCAAGGAAAGCGATTTCGGCGGCAGCACGGTGGCCTACGAAGCCGCGCTCCGTCTCTGGCAGAGTCGCAAGCCGGCCATGACAACGGCGGCGGGAAGAGCCTATGACGCGGCCGTGGCCGACCACCTTTCCGCCATGCCGAAGGCGGAAGACTACAGCGACAGCGCCGCGTATCTGACGGCGCTCGGAACATGGCAGGAAGCCTCTCCGCTGACCAAAGAAAAGGCCGTGGCGGCGGCTTACGGCACGGCGCTTTCCGAAACGGTCAGAAATCTTTCAAAGGACGGCACGCTTTTCCCCGCGGACGCAACCGACGCCATGAAAACAGAGGAAGGGAAAAAGCGGCTGGCGCCGCTGCTGGCCTCGCTCAATCCGGACGGGATGTTCAACGGGCTGTTTTCGGAGCACGAGAAAAAGCTGCCGGACGACTATGATGTGACCTCAATCTGCGCTTATATTGCCGCCGGGCACACCCAAGATACCGAATTGCTTTCTTATGTAAACAGCGAGGATCGCGCCGAATACCGGCAGGCGCGCGCCGGAGAGATGACGGCCATGCTCCTCTCGGCCAATATGACGCTCCCGGAGAGCGTGGACGCGCTGCTGGAGGCGCTTTCCTCCTATGGCGTGGACCGTGAAAAATATGACAGCTTCCACTATGATTATGACAGTATCAAACATCTTGCCCGGACTGCTGTCATTACCTACAGCAACCGATACGACTATGAGCTGGGTCTCCTGAATGAGAAAAAGGAGGCCGGCGGATTTGCGGATGATGCCGCCTATGAAGCGGCAGTGGCTGATATGGATGCCTCGCTGACCGGAGAGATTGCCGGCAGCTTCCTTTCCGCGCTCCCACAGACGGTTTCGGACGCATTGGAGGAGGTCGGCAAGGCCGATCTGTACACGCTGATTGTCGGCTCGATCTTCTATAAACTGGCCGGGTTGCTCCTGCCGATCATCTATATGATCATGGCTTCCAACAACCTCATCGCCGGTCAGGTGGACAGCGGCTCGATGGCCTATGTGCTTTCCACCTCCACCAAGCGGGTCACGGTAGCCTTTACGCAGGGCGTTTATCTGGTCGGTTCGCTGTTTGCCATGTTTGCCGTGACCACGGCCACGGGCTGTGTGTGCCTGGCCATTGTAAAGGACCGGGTCATGCTCACCTTCGGAAAACTGATCCTGCTTAATGTCGGCGCATTTCTGGTGCTTTTCGCTCTGTCCGGGCTTTGCTTCTTCACCTCCTGTTTCTTTGACCGGAGCAAACACTCCATGGCCATCGGCGGCGGACTGAGCATCTTTGCGCTGGTGGCGGCCATGCTGGGGCTCTTCGGCAGCCCGGTCATTCCGTCCGTGGTGCGTCTGGATGCGCTCAACAGTTTCAACTATACCACCATCATTTCGCTTTTCGATGTCATTTCGATCATGGACGGCACCGGCGTGTTCCTTTGGAAGTTTGCGGTGCTGGCCGTGTTGGCGCTCATCGGTTATATTTGCGGTACGCTCCGTTTTATCAAGAAGGACCTGCCGCTGTAAGAAAGAAGGAATTGATATGTTTGAATTTCAAAAACTCTGCGGCGAATACGAAAAAATGTCGGCGCTGGAGCGCGGCGCGGTATTGGCAACCCGTTCGGCGCGGGTTCTGACCGCCCTCTCGGCGCTGGAGATTCCGGGCGTTTCTCCCGCGGAGACGCTGGCCGGATTTATCATCGGCGCGGTGGTTTCGGACGGAAAACTCTCCGAGCAGGAATATCTGCTCATTTATCCCTCGCTCCTGCGGATTTTCGGGGACGATTTCGATTTTGAGCGTGTGAAAGAAAGCGTAAAGAAAGACGCCGACGGCCGGCGGGCCATCCAGCGCTATACAAGGGAATTGTGTGCGCTTCTGGCACTGGTGGACGATTCGCTCCGGGACGATGTGGTGATGATCTCGCTGTGCGCGCTTTCGGTGGACGGCCGGATCTCGTTGCGCGAGCGGAATTATGTGAAAAAACTTTGCCTCGCCGCCTGAGTCCGCATACGGAAAATATCCCCTGCCGGTTTTCCGGCAGGGGATATTTAAATAAATCATTTCAGTTTGGGGTTCTCAGGGTCTTTCAGGTTGAAAACATCCCGGGGAAAAGCGCAGTCTTGGGGCAGAGACCGGCACACCCGGCAGTTGGTTTCGGTATAACCTGCCTGCTCATAGGTTGTTTCCTTCACTTTAAAGATCTGTTGTTCCAGTTCCTGCGTTTCGCCGGTTTCGGGATTTTGAGGTTCGACAAATCCGAAAAGATTTTCAAAGCGGAAATCCGTGTATTTATGGCGCCCTTCCTCGGGCAGGACGATACGGGGAGAGAGCGCCGCGTAGAAATAGGAAGCCTTGTACCGGGATTCGCCGCTGTAAAAAAGGTTGGTTCTAATCTTTGAAAAAATATTCTGTACCTTGCCGGAGTCGGATATTATAATCATGGAGCCGAAGGCGCCCGGATTAATCGCAGGATACGCCCTGTGTTCATCGCCGGTAAGCGTTTGTTTTTTTGCGTCCAGTGCGACATCCAGCGAGGAAATGCAGTTTTCAATCCGGAAAGGAATGTAGGATTGAAAATAGCCGACCAATCCGCCGATCTCAAATCCCGGTATGTAGTCGTACATGGGGAAAGAAGGTGCCTCCACGCGAAGGTCTGTTTCATTGTTGCAAAATCGGAGAGTGTGGGCGGTCTCATCTCCGGCGTGGGAAATAGCTCCGATCATCCCCCCGATATACCAGTCATCCCACTGTATGGATTTTTCAAGCGGTTTGGAATAGTGAAATTTCAGTGTGGTTTTGCGTATCCGGATCCTGGAAACTTCTATATTCTGCGGGCATTGGATCCGGCCGGCCAGCGCACCGACAAAAAGGAAGCCGTTATCGCATGGGTCAATCGCCAGGTCGATTGTGGCGTCGGAAATTTTGGGCAAGGAATGCCAGTTGCGCGGCGGTCTTGATTCGGTACGGCTTTTTTCGCTGCCGTCTCTTTTTTGAAACGCAGTGGCCACCGAGTTCTTTTTGAACCTGATTCGGGGATTTCCATCCGAGAACCGCCATGGGAATTCTGTTGGAACGGTACAAATATCGTTTCATCTGCGTCTTCAGGTCGTGAAAAGAGTAGAAACTCAGGGTATTGTAAAAACGTTCTTGGTCGTTGCGATGGCTCCGTTCCACTTTCCCGTTATGCCACGGAGTCCTCGGCCGAATCAGCTTGTGTTGAATGTGGTATTTGTTGCAAAACACATCCAACGGATGTATGCGGTTTGTTTTCGAGGGATGTGTAAACTCCGCCCCGTTATCTGTTTGCAGAATGTTCGGAGCGTAACCGAAGAATTCAATTGCTCGTTTGAAAAAATCCACTGTGGAGAAGCTGCTTTGCTCTTCATACGCGTCGATAAATCGATCCCGAGACGCTTCTTCTATGACCGGTATATTGATAGAATTTCCGCCCGTCTTTTCCGGAATAACAAGCACTTGGCACGTATTTCACATCCATTTGCCACTTTTCGCCGAGGACTGTCGGTGCATCGTATTCGCCGGTATGCTTGGATTTTTTCTTTGTGGATTCCGGTTTCTTCCTGAACCCGAGGCGGACGAATACGCGGTATAGGGAGCCGGGGTGACGGCGGTAAGCTTTTTCTTCGCGTAATTTTCCGTATAGCTCACAGATGGAGATGTTCGGATTTCGACGATGGTAATCACGAATCCACTTCAATTCCTCTTCAGTATGGGCATTGGGTTGAGGTGAATGTGGTTTGTGGGACTTCTTTTGCAAGGATTTTTTGTTCCGTCATATGCCCGATTCCACCGCATCAGGGACGCTTTCGAGAGATGATACCTCCGACAGACAAACGAAATGTCCCTTGTTTTCCTATAAACTTCTACCGCGTGCAATTTTGGTTCTAAAAGGTGTGGACAATATCGCTTTTTTGTGCTATCATCTTTCATGGTGATTGAGTCCTTTTCAGAATTTGAGTTAGGGGTAATTCTATTCTATCAGAACTCAATCACTTTTTCTATGCTTTTTTCGTTTTTAGTCTCACATCTATTGTAACTCTACACCTTTTTTAGCTTTTTATTCCTCAAGATGCTTGATTTTCGGCAGGGGATGTGATATAATGATGCGGTAAAGTCATTGCCGTATCTCCTGTGGGCGCGCTCCCCTTTTTCCGGAAAGCTTTTACACGGAGGGTTATCGAAGCGGTCATAACGAGGCGGTCTTGAAAATTTGCGAGCACAGCGGTCGCAAAAACTCGGAAAAGCCTTGTAAACACTGGCTTTCCGGGCACTCCGAAAGCAATCAAAAACAGCATTTCTAAAAATATTTCTAAAAAATTGAATATCTGATGATTTCTGTCGAAAGACAGGTTCATATACGGAGAGGTATCGAAGCGGTCATAACGAGGCGGTCTTGAAAACCGTTTGGGGGCAACCCCACAAGGGTTCGAATCCCTTCCTCTCCGCCAGAAAAGAAGCCTAAAAAGTCTACCACGACTTTTTGGGCTTTTTTGCACCCTTTTGGCGTTTTTCGCGGTTTTTCGGGCTTTTTGAGCTTAAAAACGGTCTTCAGAGCAGCAACGCAGCTGTTCCGGAGCCCTTTTTTTCTGTTTTCAGAGCAAAAATGCTGGTGTACTTTTTGCGTTTCTTTTCTCTGCAAAGAACTCCAAAAAAATACGGGGTGGTGGGATTTGAACCGCTCTCTTTCGCAATTCAACGAATTGTGGAGTCGGGCTAAGCATCATATAAGATGCTCGAAATTCAACTCAACGAAGAGTATTTTCCAAAAACTTGACAAAAACCAGAACTTGCGGTAGAATATGATACATGCAGGAGGTGCAAAATATGAATACGATTGGCGATAGAATTAAAACCAAAAGAAAAGAATTAGGATTGACTCAAGTAGAATTAGGTGAGAAATTACATGTTACAGACAGGGCGGTCAGCAAGTGGGAGCAGAACGACGGCAACCCCGATTTTTCACTGCTACCTCAGTTGGCGGAAATATTGGGCGTAACACTTGATTACCTCATTACGGGTAAAGTTGTCGAACCCTTGATCAATCTCGATGATATGGATGCAACCAAACGCGCGATATATTTAGCAAAACGGGACGATGTAGTAAATTTCAAAAAATACGGCTACGTTTCGGGCACTGTTCTTTTGTCTCCTTCTTTCCGTGAAAGAATGCGACGCGAATACCGTTTAAAAACACCCCAATATGAAGATGAAATATGTAAAATAGTGCTTGAAGAAAAAAAGGAGAAAATTTTCAAGAAATTACTAAAAGCTTTTTTGGATACTCCAGATCACCTGCCATATCATCTCAATCACATTTCTCCCAACACTATTTTGGGAGAAGGGTTCAACGATTTTATCATTTTGAGTGCTAAGACTGGTTGCATTTCCGGTCTCGAATTCGTAGATTTTAAATACTTGTTATTGCCCGAGAAAATGTGGGCCGCGTTTTCCGCTCAACAGATGCCTGACAGTTTTATCGAGTACATTTGTGATTGCGAGTTTTTTAAAGCAAATTCCAAGAGCGATGGCGAAACCGAGTATAAAGTTTGTCAGATTCATGATGCGGTATTAGCTCTTTTGTACAACACACAAAGATTTGACAAAATTAAATCGGTTTTGACTTCACTATACAAAAATTTGGAACAAACAATTCCGAAATATACCCCGCAAATCAACGATAGTTACCGCCAAATCAGTTTTAACGGATCATGCGTTTGCGAACATATTCGCTGGCCGTCAGGGGGGGCCCCTTCCTACCACATTTTAGGATATATTCCCCGAATTTCTCATGCGCTTCAATCCGCTATAAACAATTATGATTTTGAATGGATTGAAAAATTCAACGATTATAACAAAGCCATTTCTAAATCATTCTATAATGGTATAGGCGGTTTCCTGACGGGCGAAGATCTTCAAGCTTTGAAAATTCACCAAGAAAATGCCGTATCAAAAATCGAACTGATCGGCATAGATCATACACGGCTTTCATTGCTATCTTATTGCTCGGTTCCGCTCTGTGAAACAAGCGATGTCGAAAAGGCAGACGCCGAGAAAACGGTCGGAGCTTTAAAAAAACATTTGGAAAAAGCGCAAGATATCTATTTGTCGGTTATCCGCGATGGGTTTATCCACTATATGGAACTTGTTGAAGTTTTGCTCGCTGCGAAAAACTACCGCAAATTGTTTGAATTTGCCTGCAATTATGATCTCAAACAACTCTCGGACGTTGTTCTTGAAAGAAACGACAGAGAAATTCTGAAAGTTGCTAAATCATTATTTCTTCCTCCGGAACCGTATAATTCCCAATTTGCAAACTTACGGGAAAAACAAAGAGGTTGCAACACAAAAAATTGGAGAGAAATCTCGGAAATCAATAGCCAAATCAATCATGTGAAGAAAGAATATTTTTCATGGATACAAAAAAACAAACCGGACATTTACCCTTTGATTGTTCGGCAATCGTCAATTATCCCGATACAAGAATACTGTTGTGTTTCCGATTCCTTTGCTAATTATTGTAAAAAGTTGAAATACAACTATTATATTTCATTCGTTAATAATACACAAGAAAGAATAGAAGCAATTACTCATGACAAGGAGTTGAACGACGAATATCAGAGTGTCATTCAAAGTATTACCGAAGAGTATTTGACGGAGCTACTGCAAAAAGATGAAACAGAATTGTTCGTGATCAAACTCTGCGCTAGAATGGACGTTACTTTGAAGTACCAACGGTATGATGGAGAAGATTTCTTTACGAGAATGGACGCATTCTTCAAGAAAAATGTTCCCGCTTCGAGAGACTGTGACGACGGCTGGGGATATACGGTGCTTGATACAGCATTTGAAGAGAAAGAAGTTAAGCCTTGGCAAAGGCGCCAAGAATTATTCAACCGACTCAGAATGCAAAGAAACAATATTGCCCATTCCGACAACAACAATGTTGAACCACTCACACAAGATGAATTGCAAGAGTGCATGAAATTTGTTTTGTCAATGTAATCAAAATAGCGAAAAGGAGAAATGACATGGATAAATATCAATCCAGTTTGATTAATCGCGGCACTTTGTCTCTTGTTGCGCCTCAAGGTAACGGAATTGTTACCATCGCGGATGATGTTTTGACCGTTACCCAAAACGAGAACTATGGGATTGTTCAATACACATTGCGTTTTGAAAACACTATGGTCTTTTCCGCAAAAGTAGACAACAAGCTTTTTAAGCAGAAAAACGATTGCGTTGAAATTCCGATTGATTTTATCAACCAAGCGGCTTCCGTTGAGATTGTTTTCAAAAACGATTTTGCAGAACCATGTAAACTAGCAATAAAATATGTTTTGGCAGATAAAAACAGCTTCGATGAAAAAGTATGCGCTGAAAAGCAAACCATGTATAAGGAAACAATGCATTTTATTTGTCGTACAGGGTTGAACCTTGTTAATTTACATTGGCAAAATGCCTGCGATGAAGTGGCTACAACAGAGATTCGATTCTTTGCTTATGACAGCAAAATGTTGATATTGATTGAAAAGATCGAACTACCGAGCGATCGTTTTTTCTATGCCGTTACAAATCTCGCATACGGACAATACAGCGCAACCATTACACAAAAAGATGCTTTAGGTAAAACAATTATAACCGACGAAGCAACCGTTCAACTGAACGATCCTTTTGCGAAAATGAGCAATCAGTTGAGCGGAGTTAGGCACAAGTAGCGACTTCAGGTAGACATCAGGTTGTAATATGAAAGATAACATTATTCAATTTAACTCAAATATTGCTCAAGACAATAGCGATACCCGCGTCACCTTTTATGCAAACATCGGTTTCTTAATTGAAGTAGTGCAGATGTTAGAATTCAATTTGCGCAAATTGCTGTGTTATCACTTGTCGGTTAGCGAGATAGAAAAGAATGAACTTACAAAAGAGAATATCCTTTCCATTTGCAAAAAATATGACGATTACTATTTCAAAACTTATACCGACAAATGGACGTTGGGGCAATTAAAAGGTGAGATATCGAAACTGAATTTATTGAAGGATGACATCATAAACTATTTCACGGAAATAAACAATTACCGAAATTTGATAGTTCATAAAGTTTTTCAAAACAACATTATCTCCCATGCGTTGGAAGATTCTCAAAAAGTCTCAGAGTATAATAAAAAAAGATTAATCCCTATGACAGATAAAGCGATAGCAATTAATGATTTGGTCATAAAGATAATCGGTGCATACAGAGACAATCTGCGTTCTTATAAAAGGCAGTTTAACATACCCTGCGCAGATTGAGCATTCTGCTTCGGATTAGACAAGCATGGTGTACTTTTTGGTGTTCTTAGCTCGGTTTTGTACCTTTTGGTGGTTCTTAGACACCAAAAAGCCTTGAAAACACTACGTTTTCGAGGCTTTTCTCTTTTTTCCGTTATGGCTTTTTCACTCGTTTTTGCCCGATTTTTATCGTTTTTCACGTAATTTTTCCACTCACAAAAATTTCCGAAAACCCTTGCTACATATGGATTTTCGGGGCTTTGATTTTAGACATGTTTTTAGAAATCTTCCTCGTTTGTGCAGTTCATTTCAATTTCGAAGGTTAAATTAAAATAACAGTCTGATTTTTCAATGCCTTATTTCAATTTCGGGGCAGAAATTGAAATAACTTTTTCAAAAATCGCGTTAATGTCGAGTTAACGGGGGTAATTTTAATGTTTTTGCATTTTTTACCCTCGTTAACTGCTGAAAAAGCACAGCACCTTATAGCCGGGCTGTGCCTTTTCTTATTCCTTATTCGAGAACATCAGGATCGTATTCATATGCCACGCGGATTTGTTGACGATCCCGAAGGCGATGTCGCTGACGAGAAAGTCGATAGCGGCGTATCCAGCTGATTGATCTTGCCCTGTGCTGCCGCTCAAACAAATTCCGATCAACAAAAGAAAGCAGAACAGAATCCGTTTCATTTCAAGTATTTCTCAAAGAAACTTCTCAGTTTTTCAAAGGGGATTGCCGCCAGGTTGTCATAGAGATCAACATGGTTTGCCCCCGGAATGATCATCAATTCCTTGTTATCTCCGGTCAGCTTTTCGTAAGCGCCCTCACTGAAATAGCGGGAATGCGCCTTTTCCCCATGCACCAGCAGAACGGCAGAGCGAATCTCGCCGGCATACTGCAAAATCGGCATATTCATAAAAGGCAGAGAAGAAGTGACATTCCAGCCATTGTTGGAATTGAGAGAGCGGGGATGGTAGCCACGCTGGGTTTTATAATAACCGTAGTAGTCCTTCACAAACTGCGGGGCGTCCTCCGGCAACGGATCGACTACACCGCCCGCCAGGGCATAGGTGCCGTTTTTGTAGTCGGCGGTGCGCTGGGCATTCATGGCCTGTTTCTTTGCGTAACGGGCATCGGCGGTATTTTCGCTGTCAAAATATCCATTGGCGTTCACACGAGTCATGTCGTACATGGTCATGGCGGCGGTTGCCTTGATACGGGTGTCCATGGCGGCGGCATTGATCGCCATGCCGCCCCAGCCGTAGATGCCGATGATGCCGATGCGCTCAGGGTCCACATTCTCCTGCACGGAGAAGAAATCCACCGCCGCACAGAAATCCTCGGTGTTGATGTCCGGCGACGCCACATACCGGGGCGTGCCGCCGCTCTCGCCGGTGTAGGACGGGTCAAAGGCAAGGGCCAGAAATCCCAACTCCGCCATTTTCTGCGCATACAGGCCGGAGGACTGCTCCTTCACCGCGCCGAAGGGGCCGCTGACGGCGATGGCGGGCAGCTTGCTCTCTGCGCCTTTCGGCGTGTACAGATCCGCTGCCAGCGTAATGCAGTAGCGGTTATGGAAGGTCACTTTTCGATGATCGACCTTATCGCTTTTGGGAAACACCTTGTCCCATTCCTGTGTCAAATTCAGCTTCTCCATCATTCAAACCTCCTCGGTTGTCGCTTTTGCGTATTCTGCGTCGTTTACGGCCTCCAGCCACTCATTGGCGGTCTCCGTGCCCGGAACTTCCACCGCCAAATGGGAGAACCAGCTATCCGGTGCCGCGCCGTGCCAGTGCTTCACACCCGCCGGTATATTCACAACATCCCCCGGATGAAGCTCCTGCGCAGGTTTTCCGTCTTCCTGATAAAACCCACGGCCTGCCATGCAGATCAGAATCTGCCCGCCGCCGCTTTGCGCATGATGGATATGCCAGTTGTTACGGCACCCCGGCTCGAAGGTCACATTGTAAATACCCACCTGTGCCGTGGAGACCGGCGCAAGGTAACTCTGCCCAATGAAATACTTTGCAAAGGCATCGTTGGGCGCACCGATGGGGAAAACCATCCGGCTTTCGTGTGCGGCCTTCGCATCATCGGCAACATCGTCCTCCGCCCACACTTCTTTAGCCATGCGGAACGCCGCCCATGCTTTGGACCAGCCGGCATAAAACGCCGCATGGGTCAGGATCTCCGCGATCTCCGCTTTGGTCACACCGTTGTTCTTGGCAGACTGCAGGTGATACTGAAAAGAGGAATCCGTCAGTCCCTGCGCCATTAGAGCAACCACTGTTACGATACTGCGATCCCGAAGGGAAAGTTTGTCCTCCCGGCTCCAAACCTGTCCGAACAGCACATCGTCGTTCAATTCCGCAAACTTGGAGGCAAATTCGCCCAAGGCGTCTCTGCCCGCCGTTTGTTTGATTGCCATGCTTAGACCTCCTTGCCGGACTGATAAGCCTTTTCCAATGCAGGATGCCCGGCAATTTCGCCCACATCGGTTACACCGCCGGCAAATACGGTTCCCGCCAATTCACAGCGGTCAAAGCAGTCCACCCAGCCATGCACAGCCTTTTCGCTGCCCGCCACGGTTTCCTGCCCGTCCTCTGCCGCCGTCGCCAGCAGGTAAGCCTTCGTGAAGGCATAGTCTGTGCCGAATAGCGGATTGGCACGATCCAGCATGGTCTTGAGCTGACCGCTGACGCTGTAATAGTAGACAGGGGTAGCAAACACCAGCACATCGGCATCGTGCATCTTGGCCGCTATCTCCACTGCGTCATCCTGAATAACACAGTGTCCCAGCTTCTGACAGGCAAGACAGCCCTTGCAGAAGCCGTACTGCATTCCCCTCAGATACACAGTCTCCACCTGATTGCCCGCTTCCTGTGCGCCCTTGGCAAAAGCCGCCGCCAGCGTCTCGGAATTGCCGCCCTTGCGAGGACTGGAAGAAAGAATTAAAATATTTTTACGCATCAAAAAAATCTCCTTTATGTATTGCATTTGTTGTACACTTATGCTATACTAATAATAGCACCTAAACCTAACTTTAGATCAAGAGGTTTCTGAATATTTATTTGTAAATTTTTTAGGAGATTTTATGTATACGATTGGACAAGTTTCTGAAATGTTCGGATTGCCCATTTCCACCTTACGTTACTATGATAAACAGGGACTTTTTCCGAATATGGAAAGAGTATCGGGCATCCGTAAATTCAGCGATACCGAAATGGAATCACTGCGGGTCATCGAGTGCTTGAAGAAATCCGGCCTGGAAATCAAGGATATTAAACAATTCATGGATTGGTGCGTAGAGGGTGCATCCACCTATCCTCAGAGAAAAGCACTCGTTGAAAAGCAAAGAGAGAGACTTGAGGCAGAACTTGTCCACATGAATAAAGTGTTGGATATGCTGAAATTCAAGTGCTGGTACTATGAGCAGGCAACGCGGTATGGCAGTGAAGATCAAGTACAGAGCATGATTCCTGACGGATTGCCGGAGGATGTACGAAGAGCATATGAAAATGCACACCATGATTAAAAACATATCAAGAAAAGATGCACACCTCTCTGAACCTTTACACGAAAGGTCGAAGGGTTGTGCAGTTCGTATCAAAATAGGTCACTACTTTCAAAAAAGCCTTGAAAACACTACGTTTTTGAGGCTTTTCTCTTTTTGCCACTTTCTGAATTTGATTATTTTCGGCTTATCTTTTCGCATTTTTCTCGCAATTTTTCATCAAACAGAAAGTCCCGAAGGCCCTTGCTACATAAGGGTTTTCGGGACTTGCATTTAGAAACTTTTTTAGAAAATTCGCTCATTTGTGTAGTTCATTTCAATTTGGACGCTTAAATTGAAATAACAACCATAAATTATGATACCTTATTTCAAGTTCGCGGCTAAAATTGAAATAACTCTCCGAAAAAACACAGCCCCACCTTCATGGCAGGGCTGTGCCTTGTCTTATCCCTTATTTGAAAACATCAGGATCGTATTCATATGCCACGCGGATTTGTTGACGATCCCGAAGGCGACGTCGCTGACGAGAAAGTCAATGATGGCGGCTTTGGAGATGATATACTTGCCGCTGATGCGGACGGCGTCGATGTGCTTTTGCTGAATGTGGGACAGCACCATGCCGCGGCTGTAACCGATGATCTCTGCCGCGGTATCGATGACAAAGGCGTCGGCTGTGTACCGGAGTCGATTCTCCACATGCGCTCGGAACGCCTCCTTGCAGTCGTCCGCAAGGGTGATATAACACTCTGCGATGGTGACGGTGTCCACGGGCTGGCGGTTCAGCAACACCGCCCGCTTCCGGGGTTTGGCGTTGAAGATCCCCACGGGGATCTCCTCTCGCCTTGCCTTTCTTTGCTTCTGCAGGTAAATTTCTACGTCCTCCAGACGGATGATATATCGGTGGGTAGCGGTCGGACGGATCCGACATGGAATGATGCCATTGTTCAGCATCCAAGCCGCTTTCCTCTTGCTGATGTGGAGCATCTTGTAGAGTTGCTCCAAAGATATTTCGCCCTTCCCCAGCATATCAGCTCACCTCGCTTTCATCATCGGCAAGGAGCTTGCCGAGCTTCATCCCCGCCTCGCCCGTTGCGTTGACATCAAGGTGCGAATAAATATCTGCCGTCGTACTCATATTGCTGTGGCCGAGATACTTCTGAATGACCTTCATGTTCACGTCCAGCGATACGAGAAGCGAAGCGCAGGTGTGGCGAAGGTCATGGAATCGGATATCCCGCATCCCGTATTGTTTTAACAGCTTCGGGAAGTGGGAGGTGATATAACTCGGCTTGATCAGCTCCCCCAAGGGGTTGACACAGACCATGTCAAGGTATTTTTTGCTGTAGGCTCGGCGGAATTGTTTACGATAAAGCTCCTGACGTTCCTTGTGGGCAAGCAGTATTTCCTTGACCTCGGGGATCATTTTGAAGCTGCGGCGTGAGCTTTCGGTCTTCATCTCGTCGCTGACCACCTGTTCCATTTTGCCGTTGC
>ERZ779888.158-NODE-158-length-86506-cov-9.405686_pt1 | contig 86506 bp, 98 predicted proteins | sample MGYA00511245_ERZ779888 | MGnify/ENA primary metagenome ERZ779888 (study PRJEB29588, sample SAMEA2155255) | human gut metagenome | biome: human gut; feature: human-associated habitat; material: faeces | place: Denmark | collected 2008/2010 ...
CTGACGCTAACGCGTCAGGCGGGATCCCTTATTTGTGCCAAAATAAAAGAGAGCGGGATTCCCGCTCTCTTTTTACGCCTTGGCGTTGTCAACCTTCATGACTTCTTCGCCGTCATAAGAACCGCAAGCCTTGCAGACATGATGTGCCAGCACGAACTCGCCGCACTTGGAGCACTTGACCATGCCGGGCATTTCAAGCTTAGAGTTGTTGGAGCGCCGTTTGTCTCTGCGCGCCTTGGAAACCTTTTTCTTCGGAACTGCCATTGTATTTACACCTCCTTGGGAAATTTATGAAACATATCATTGTTTATTATATCACGGATTTTCCTGTTTGTCAACCCATTTTTTCAAAACCGCAAGCCTTGGATCAATTTCTTTTTCGGGGCAATCGCATTTTCCTTCCGAAAGCGGCTTTCCGCAACGGGGGCAAAGCCCGGGACAATCCTCACGGCAAAGAAGCCGCATCGGGAAACACATGAGAATCTCTTCCCGGATGAGATTATCCACCTCCAGCTTGCCGCCGCGGATCATTACATAGGCGTCGTCCATTTCGGCCAGGCGCTCTTCACTCATGGAACCTTCTGCCGCCACCGTGCGGGAAAAATCCAGCGTAAAAGTGCCGCCAACCGGCGCAAGACACCGGGCGCAATGCCCCACATAAGGCAGCGTAGCCGTCAGCGAAAGGCGCATATAGCCGCCGTCATCGGTCAGTGTACCGCTGACATGGGCCGCCTCGGGAAACGAGACATCAAAAACCGGCTGGGGGGTAAGATCAAAGGCAATATCCATGCGCCGGGTCTCCCCGCGCAGAATCGGCCGGACATCCAAAACCATCGCATTCCCTTCCTTTCCCTGCAAAACAGTTATATTATAGCGAAAAGCCCCTTTTTTGTCAAGGGACTTTTTCGCTTTTTCTTCAGTAAATCGTATACTGACCGGAAAGGAGAGAAAATACGGCAAGGCCGTTTTCAATTCTGCCGCCGAGTTCTGCCGGCGTAAAGAGGAGACCGTTGTCATTCAAATGCGTCTGACCGGGCAGAAGCGGGAGTTCCGCACGCGCCGCCGTGCCCTTGGGAATCGTAAAATGATAGTGTATGCGGTCTTCCCGCCATTCCCACGCGCTCTCGATCCGTCCGCGGACCGAAAGATAGTGCGCACGCACGCGGGTCAGCCGTTTCTGGCCGGCCGGAAGATCGGCCGGCGACCGGAGATCCGGACGGGGGCGCAGAATGAAGCGCGAAAAACCGGGGCTTTCGGGATCGGCGGCAATACCGGCCATATAAGCATACATCCACTCGGCCACCGCACCGTAGGCATAGTGATTGAAAGAATTCATGCTGACTTCCCCAAAACCCTTTTCTTTGGTATAGGAATTCCAGCGTTCCCACATGGTCGTTGCGCCCTGCCGCACCGTATAAAGCCAGGAAGGCTCGTCTGTCTGCAGAAGAAGCGAATAGGCAAGGTCGTCCAGCCCCACCTTTGAAAGCGTCTGACAAAGGATGCCGGTACCCACAAAACCGGTGGAGAGACGATAGCCGTTTTCTTTGATCTTTCCGGCCAGCATCCGGATGGTCTCCCGGCGCTTCTCGCCGTCCGCCAGATCAAAGCGAAGCGCCAACAGACAGGCGGTCTGTGTGGTAAGGATCAGGCGCCCGTTTCGCACATATTGCCGTGTAAATTCCTTTTTAATCTGCTCAAAGAGCGCACGGTAATGCGCCGCGCGATCGTTTTTCCCCAATGCCCTTGCATAAATTTCCATAAGCGACGCGTCATAAGCATAATAGCAAAGAGAAATGTAAGAGGTCGGCGTGGGATCATAGGCCAGCCAGTCGCCATAGCGTTCCCGCGGGCCGTGCAGACCGGACCCGGCCAGAAAATCCATGTATTTTTCCATGGAATCATAATGCTCCGCCAGCGTTTCGGTATCGCCGTATTTTTCATAAAGCGCCATGGGCACAATCACCCCGGCATCGCCCCAGGCGGCGCTGCCGTAGGTATCGTGATTCCCGGAAAGACCGTAAAGCGCGGGAATGACATCCCAATAGCCGGGGGAAAGGCGCTGTGCATCCCGCACATCGCCCAACCATTTCCGGAAAAAGCCGCGCGCGTTGGCATTGTAGGTGCCGGCAAAGCAGAAAATCTGCGTATCGCCCGTCCAGCCCAACCATTCGTCGCGCTGTGGGCAGTCGGTCGGAATTGAGAGGTAGTTGCAACGCTGTCCCCAGAGGATATTCCGGAAAAGGCGGTTGACTTCCTCGTTGTCGGTTTCAATCCATCCGGTCTCCTCCATATCCGTGGAGAGAAATGCGGCCGTGACCGAAAGGATCTCCACATCGGCATCGGCAATCAATCGGAAGTAACGGAAGCCGTAAAAGACATACTGCGGCTCCAGCGTTTCCTCCCCTTCTCCGCCCGCGACATAGACCGCGCGCGCCAGTGCCGAATGGTAGTTGGCCAGATAGGTATCCCCTTTGGGGCCATCGTTTCCCCGGGTTTTATCGCCGCTGTCATTGAGCATTTCGGACATATAAACTTCCAGCGTTGTGCCTTTTGCAGCCTGCAAGCGAATACGGGGACGGCCGACCGTTTCCTGCCCGAAATCCAGAATGAGAACCTGCCCCTGCCGAAGCGTGAGGCGCTCGCAATCCGCACCCACACGGCGCAAAAGCGGCCGGATCTCGCCAAAATCCGTGCCGTTATCGACGGTTTCCGAGAAAAGTACCGCGCTGACCGGGCGCAGATCAAAAGCCGGACGGTAACGCACAGGCTCTCCGACGGGCGGCACCACCTGTGGCATTTCTCCGCTGTAAAAAGCGGCCGGTTTCCACGAATAAGCCCCCGGACGGGTTGCAATATCGGCCTTTGTTGCATCTGTATATTCGCCATCCCAAATGTCGGCAAAAAGAACCCGACCGCCCACGGTGCACTGCCAGTTCGTATCGGTTCCAAGGGTGCCAAGCAACTCTTCTTTCGCGCCGAAAAACTCCAACTCGGCGGCCAGCCCCACCGGGCGGTAACCATACTCGCCAAAAGAAATCCGTCCGCTGTACCAACCGGGTGCGACCGGGGCGATCAGCGTGTTTTCTTTCCCGCACAACCCGGTAATATCATAGGAAAACTCAAAGACACGGCAATGATAATCCGTCCATCCGGGCTTCATTTCCTCCCGGCCGATCCTTTTGCCGTTGAGAAAGACCTCGAAAACGCCAAGGGCGGTGATGTGGAGCCGCACGCGACTGCACCCGGCAGGCAGTCTGAAATCCCGCCGGAAAGTGACCAGACCCGCGCCGGGTTTGAGGTGCGCACGGGTATTGTTAAAGAAGCGTTCGCCCTCGATCTCAAAGGCATGGGCATAATGTCTGACGCCCTCATCGGGATGACAGATGAAAGTCGCGTTCTTCATAAAATTCCCTCCGTATCACATTCCGATTCCACGTCGCCGCTCCTTTTGCCCCAAGCGGCAATGCCGATTGGAGTAAGACGGCGCACCCGGAGATCATTTTTATTTTAACAGATAAGATTTTTCTTTTCTACACCGGTTTTTTGCCGTTATCAGCTCTTTTTTAAGTTTGCACGGTTGACTTTCCGCAAGAAAAATGCTATACTCCACATGATGATAAAAGCGCGCGGAAACGCGGGAAAGGCGGAAAAACCATGCGGATTCTTTCGGAAAAAGATTTATCAAAACTCCCGACGCGCCCGGCAAACGGGCACAAAGGTACCTTCGGCCGGGTTCTGATCGTGGGCGGCAGTATAGGCATGAGCGGCGCGGCCTTTCTTGCGGCCAAGGCCGCCTACCGCGCGGGCGCGGGACTGGTCCGGATCTTTTCACCGGAAGAAAACCGGATCATCTATCAGACCCAACTGCCGGAAGCGGTGCTGACGCTTTACCGGCCTGACAATGCCCTTTTCTGCCTGAAAGAGGCGCTTGACCATGCGGACGCGGTGGCGATCGGCATGGGGCTCCCGCCGGACGCCCTTACAAAAGAACTGGTCCGGGCGATGCTTTCCTGCCCTTTGCCGTTGGTTGCGGATGCCGGTGCGCTTTCCGCCATAGCCGCCTCGCCCGAACTGCTTTCCCTTCTCCGGACAAGGGAGCCCCCCGCCGTACTGACGCCGCACCCCGGTGAGGCGGCACGCCTCCTGGGTTCGCCACTCCCCCCGGACGAAAACGAACGCCCCGCGGCGGCCGCCCGACTGCGGGAAATCACTAACGCGGTCGTTGTGCTCAAATCCCACCGAACCGTGATTGACGCCGGCGCGGAACCGTTCCTTTGCCCCTTCGGGAACTGTGGCATGGCCACGGCCGGAAGCGGTGATGTGCTGGCCGGGATGATTGCCGCCTTTCTTGCCGTTTGCCCCGGCGGAGCATTTTCTGCCGACTCCCCAAAAGCGGGGGACGCGGCTTGCCTTGGCGTTCTTGCCCACGCGCTCGCGGGAGACCGCGCAAAAGAGAAAAGGGGGCTCCACGGGCTGATGGCAAGCGACATCCTAGAGGCGTTGCCGCAGCTCCTTGACTGAAAAAATGCCGGAGAGCATGGCTCTCCGGCATTTTTTATTGGATGAACGCAAGGAAAGTATCGACCGCGTTCCGGTAGACCTTTTCATTGCTGCTGTTTCCGACAACATAAGCGCCCAAAAGGCAGATCACCGTATCGGCCGGCAATTTCTCCCTGACGACGCTGTTGTCCCGGTAAAGCGCGGTATCCCCAAGGCGCACGCCCAGCACGCGGCCATCCCCGGCGGGCGGCAATGCGCCCGCCGGAAGCGTTTCGGTAATGGTCTTCAGATCTACCAGGCCGCTTTGACTGGCCGAAAGTTCTTCGAAAAGATAAGGAGACAGGAAAAGAACCGAAACATTTCCCGTCATGAGGACGCTTTGATATTGTTTGTATTCCTGGGCATTCTGATAGGAACTGACGCTCCCGCCTGCGGCCGCCAGTTCTTCGGGTGAAAAGACCGGATAGTGATACAGATCCACTTTCCGCTCCCCGTCACCGTCAAAATCTGCCGGAAGATAGGTGGCAAGACAGGAAAGCAGCGCGCGGCGCCCCGCATCGCTGTCCGAAAATCCGTAAGGACCGGCCATCAACACCGTGATGTCCCCCTTCTTTTCCCGATGGCACATCTGCACGATGCAGACCGTGAGCAGGCAGATGACAAAAAGCGCCGCCAGCACCTTCCATTTGTGATGGTACCAGAAGTTGTCCAACCAGCGCGCCACGCGCCCCTTGGGGAGATCCCATTTGGAACGGGGGGCCAGTTTCAGTTCCCGGCCGGGCAGTTTTTCCTCTTTTTCTTCATTTTCCGGTTTGTTCGGGCGATTTTCGTTCATCATAGCCTCCATTTTGGCCGCCTTGGGCGGTTTTTAAGAATATTCCACCAGCACGCTGACCGTGCCGCCCTTTTTATAGGGTAAAATACCGTTGATTTCTTTTCCCCTTACGCTTATACGGTCATACCCGGTGTGTCGGTAAAGCACACGGTATGTGCACCCGCGGAACATCTTGGTCACGCAACTGCCACCCAGGTTTTCCGGCATACAGGGTCGGAGCGCCATTCCCGCCATCGTGGGAGTAAAACCGAAAACATAGTTTACCATGGCCTTTAAAAACCACTGAGAAGAGGCGGTGCGCCAACTCTGACCGGGGGTGCCGTAACGGTATCCGGTCTCCCTGCCCATATAGCTGTTGCAAAGCACATAGGGTTCCGCGCGGCCGGCCACCACCGGATTCCGGAAAGGTAAAATGCGATTCACATCCCACGCCACGCGATCCCGCCGCCCCAAAAGAGCATCCGCTGCCAGTTTCCAGCACATGGCATGGAGATAGACGCCGCCGTTTTCCTGAACGCCGGGCGCTTTCCGGGTCATCGAGCCGATACCGCCGTCAAACGCAGTATAGGCCGGTGTGGAGACCGCCGTGCCAAGATCATAGGAAAGCGCCGCTTCGGCGCAATCCATGGCGCGTTCCTGCCGTTCTCTTTTTGTGATGCCCGAAAGCACCGCCCATGTCTGCGGGTTGAGAAAGATCTGCCCTTCCCGACATTCGTGGGCGCCGATCTTTCGCCCCTCGTCATTATAGGCGTATATAAGATAGCCTTTCTCATCCCATCCGTATTTTTCGACCAGCAACCGGATCTCCTCGGCTTTTTCCTCACAGGATCTGGCGTTTTCCTCTTCGCCGAGCCAACGGGAAATCTCGGAAAGCTGACAGCAGGCACGGTAAAAAGCAATACTGAGCCACACGCTGACACCGCGCCCTGAAAGGCCCGCCAGATTCATGCAGTCGTTCCAGTCGCCGCCCCAGATCTTAATAAGGCCGTGAAGCCCGCGGAACCCGTAAAGGAAATTCACGCTGGCAAGCAGATGCTCGTACACCGTGGCCTCACTGCCGTCATTATAAGGCACCGGCTGAGAAAGAAGAGAAAGATCGCCCCGCTCGCAAAGGATAGCGTGCACCGCGAAGGTGAGCCACACCGTGCAATCCGAAAAGTTTTTGTCCTGAATTTTGCCGTCTTTGAAGGTGCGGGGAGCATAGCCGTTTGAATACTGATAAGAGAGCAGGCGTTTGATCCGTTCCCACGCCAACGGCGCGTTGAAAACGACAAGACACTCGGTATCACTGGCAATATCCCGATAGCCGTTGTGCCGGGCGCGGGCCCAACGGGAACCCATGTTGGTCTGATAACAAAGCCAGGGACAAAAGCGTTTATTCAGGGTCTTATCCGGCGTTTTTTTCATAGACCGGCAGACCGCACAGATGCCAGCCGCGCGTGCCGTCGTGAAGATAAAAACCGCGGTCGGTCACGCTGAAAATCCGGCGCCCCAGTTTGCCCTGCAAAAAAGACTGACCTTTTCCGGCCTGGGATGTAAAGGTGATGTAGGATCGGTATAAAAATAATTATACCAGTTTCGCGGGATATCCGGCGTGGTGATGATAAACTCGTCCGAGTGTGCCGAAAAATGACCGTACTTATTTTGCTTTTCCTTCATTTTGCTCCTTTTTCCGATAAACAACGCGCCCCAGGCGCGGCAGGGCCGGTAAAATATCCCGGATAAGGTAGACCACCGGTGCGGCCGCCCACGGATGGCACAGGCTGGTGTTTTGTTTTTCATCCTTTCCCCACGCCTCAAAAGTGGCGGTCGCGCCCTCGCGGACCATCCGAAGCCAGGAATGTTCCCCTTCGCCCACGATCAGGCGATAGGCGTCCTCATAGCGGCCGATGCGGCAAAGCGCGCCAAGGAAGAAATAGGCCATATAAACGCCGCAACAAAGCCCCCTCCCAAGGAGAAAATCGGCCACTTTGTCCGGGTCGGCCGCCTGACAGAAGCCAAAATACAACGGAAGAATGTTGCTGTGAAGCGCGGTGTGAGCGCTCACCTCGCTGTCACGGTAGAGCCCTTTTTCCGGGTCATAAAAAGCGCGGTGGAAAGCGGCGATCAGGCGCCCGGATTCTTTTTCACGCGCCACGCCAAGGATCGACCTGATCTCCTCGGTAAGCAGTACCGCCCCGATATAAAAAGCGTTGAGCACATTATGCGCCGGAGAATCGGCGGCAACCGGACGGGTAAGTCTGAAATCATAACCGTCCCGCAGTTTTTCCGGCCAATCCACCAGATTCCATTTATCCGTGACGCCGCGAAGAAGACCGTCCGCCCCTGCGAAAGCCGAAAAATGCGAAAGAACGCCCTCGCAAACCGCAAGGTTCTCGGCAAGATAGGCACGGTCGCCCGTGAAGCGATAGTAATGGAGCGCCAAAATCGGAAACTGCAAAGAGTAATCGGCAATTTCCTGCATAAATGACCCCGGCGTGACGGCCAGCAGACCCGGGCAAACGAAAGCGGAGGCCATCTGGTTATCAATGGCTTTCCGAAGGAGCGCGGGGTCTCCCGTGAGCAAAAGGTGCGCGTGCGAAGTGACCGTAAGATCTCCGGCATACTGCCCTTTTTCACGCATCGGGCAATCCACAAAAGTTTCCTGAGCGCCGCATCGAACCGCGTTTTTGCAGATCTGAAAAATCTTCAAAAGGCGCTCGTCTTCGGTTTCAAGACGGCAATAATCCCAGTCAAACGGCCAATGCCGGACCAGTACCCGGATCTCTTTGATTTGAACGCCGGGAGACGGGCAGAGTGTGACATAACGGAAGGCCTTGTAATCATACTGTGTGCGTTGATTTTCGCCCTCCCTCAGCGTCCATGTTTCGTCGCAAAGGCAATTGCAACGCATCCGGTAACGCACGCGAAGCGGCGTATCCTCGGTTTCTTCCCCATGGAGGATGCGGACGGTATCGCCCGCATGACCCTGCGCCGTGAGGGAAAGATGGCCGGTCAGTTCTTCCCCGAAATCGCAGAAAATACCGCCGTCCGGAAGCGCTTCGTTTTTTACCGGCCGGCGCTCCGAAAGGGAAAGCGTGCCGGTCGGCGTGGGATGCAGGACGCGGTCGCTTTGAATCTCGGCGGCCGGCCTGTAATCCGGAAGTTCCGCGCGGCTGTCATAATTTTCGGTGAAAGCCGTGTCATACCCCAGCGTTGCAGCCGCCCCATATGCCGGGATCCGCCCGCACTGCCAATGTGTTCCGGTATATTCCAGCGTGTTGCCCGCCGGGTCAAAAAGTTCGGCCAGCAGCCCCACGCGCCGGTCGCCGCTGGCAAAAGAGCGGGAGATCCGGCCGTGATAATACACATCCGCAAAAAGTTCGTTTTCGCCGATGCGGAGAAAAGGCGTCAGGTCATATTCGTTCCAATAATAATCAAACGGATAGCCCTGCGCGGGCCCCATGCCGACCAAACGGCCGTTGCAGTAAAAATGATAGGAGTCGTCCGCCGTGATCCGGAGCGTGACCTTGCCGCAATCATTCATGCGAAATATGCGGCGATAGGCAAGGTGAAGGTTTTGAAGATCTTCCGGAAGTTCCACGCGAACGCGTACATTTTCTTTATGATAGACCTGCACCGGGGTAAGCGTTTTCAGTTCCTTTGGTACGATCCATTTTGCTTTTTTGAAATTCATATATTCCCTTCTTAAAAATGGGCAATTCCGAGATGGAATTGCCCATTTTCGGAGACAAGGCCATCGGGATCCGCATCTCTCCGAAACTCTGCGAGGTCTGTTATTTTTCGATGGGTTTCATCGTGGGGAAAAGGAGCACATCGCGGATGGAAGCGCTGTCTGTCAGCAACATTACCAACCGGTCCACGCCAAATCCCAGGCCGCCCGTGGGAGGCAGGCCGTATTCCAATGCAGTAATATAGTCCTCGTCCACCTGCGCGGTGGTGTTCGGATCCTGCGCACGCTTTTCCGCAACCTGCTTCTCAAACCGCTCTTTCTGGTCGATAGGATCATTGAGTTCCGAAAATGCGTTGCCGAATTCGGTAGCGTTGATAAAATATTCAAAGCGTTCGGTAAAGCGCGAATCGTCCGGCTTCCGCTTGGCCAGCGGGCTGTTTTCCACCGGATAATCGTAAATGAAAGTCGGCTGGATGAGGTTTTCTTCCACAAAAGCATCAAAGAACTCGGCAAGCACCGTGCCGGCCGTGGCATCGGCGGGAACTTCCACCCCTTTCGCGGCGGCGGCGTCCCTGGCTTCCTTGTCGCTCTTCCAGTCGTTATAATCCACACCGGCGTACTTTTTCACGGCTTCTACCATGGTGAGCCGCTCCCAGTGCCCCATATCAATGGTCTGACCCTGATACGGAATCGTGAGCGAACCGCAGATTTTTTCGGCAAGCAGTTTGTAGAGTTCCTCCACCAGATCCATCATACCATGGAAATCGGTATAGGCCTGATAAAGTTCGATGGTGGTGAATTCGGGGTTGTGCTTGGTATCCATGCCCTCGTTGCGGAAAATACGGCCAACCTCATAAACCCTGTCCATACCGCCCACGATGAGACGCTTTAAATAAAGCTCGGTCTCGATACGCAGGTACATATCCATGTCCAGCGTATTGTGGTGCGTGACGAAAGGCCGGGCGGTCGCGCCGATTTCAAACGGCGTGAGGATAGGCGTATCCACCTCCAAAAAACCCTTTCCGTCCAGATAGTGACGGATCTCGGTGAGGATCCGGCTGCGCTTGATAAAAGTATCTTTTACCTCCGGATTGACGATGAGATCCACATAGCGCTGACGGTAGCGGGTATCGGTATCTTTGAGACCGTGGAACTTTTCAGGCAACGGCAGGAGCGATTTGGCCAGCAGTTCGATGCTTTCGGCATGAATGGAAATCTCGCCGCGACGGGTGCGGAACACCCGGCCGCCAAGACCGATGATATCGCCGATATCCCACTTTTTGAACTGCTCGTAATCTTCCGCGCCCACATCGTCAATGCGGACATAGCACTGAATTCTGCCCTTTCCGTCGGCCACGTCGATAAAATTGGCCTTGCCCATATCCCGGCGGCTCATCATCCGTCCGGCAATCCTGACCTCTTTGTTTTCATAAGCATCAAAGTCGGAAAGAATATCGGCGGTATAGGTATCAAAGTCATATCTGACTTTTTTAAAAGGATTGTTTCCGGCGGCGCACAGCGCGGCCAGCTTTTCCCGGCGGACCCGGAAAACATCCGAAAGGTTTTCTTCCCCGGCGGCGTTTTCCGCCGGATTTTTCATTTCTTCTGCCATTTTGTCAATCCCTTGTTACTTCAAGAATCTTATAAGAGAAGGTATATCCGGAGCTTTCCACCGTGCCGGAGACCACATCGTTTTTCTTGTGCCCGATGAGTGCCTGACCGACCGGGGACTGATCGGAAATTTTACCGGAAAGAACATCGGCCTCGTTGGAACCAACCAGATGAAAGACCGTTTCTTCTTTGCTGTTGTTATCCAGCACCCGGACCTTGGAACCGATATCGGCCACGCCGCGCACGGCCTTGGTGTTATCGTAAATTTCGGCGTGCTCGATGTCATATTTCAGCTTCTGAATCCGCGCCTCGTTTTCGGCCTGATTGTTCCGCGCCGCGTCATATTCGGCGTTTTCGGAAAGGTCACCGAAGCCGCGGGCGGTGACAATGTCGTTCTTAATGCGTTCGCGCTCCTCGCCCTCGCGCCATTTCAGCTCTTTTACCAGCTCGTCATAGCCCTCTTGGGTCATTGTAATCTTTTTTTCGTTTGCCATGATGGTCTCCTTTATTGTGATAACTTGATCTTACGAAAAATTGCGGACTGCCGCGGAAACGGCCGCACGCAGCTGGTCGTCTTCGGCCTCGGTGAGAAGATAAAAATTCTTGCCGCCGGCCGCTTCCCCCTGCTGTTTCTGAATTTCGGGCGTGATGCCGACTCCATGATAGTTTTCGCCGCAGGGCGGACAGTAATAGCCGGTGGTCAGTTTGATCGCGCCCTTGTAGCCGAAATGGGAAAGGTCATAAATGCTTTGCAGTATTCCCTTTCCGAAGGTCTTTTCGCCCACGATCTGCGTCAGATGATAGTCCCGCAGGGCGGCCGTGAAAAGCTCGGCGGCACTGGCGGTATTGCCGTTGACCAGCACGGCGTTCGGATAACTCCGGTAGCGGCCGATATCGGATTTTTCAATGCTGCAGCCGGCGTAATCGCCGTTATATTTGGCAGGTGTGAGGTAGCTCTTTTCGGTATCGCCGTTTTTGGCCACCGTGCTGAGCACCAAATCGCCCTCATTGAGGAAAAAAGCAAGCACGGCCGTGACCGATTTCAGGTCGCCGCCGGGATTGTTCCGGAGATCATAGACAAACGCGGTGCACCCGCCGGAAATCAGTTCCTCCATCGTTTTCCGGAACTGAACCGGCGTGGCCGTATCGAACTGTGAAATGCGGACAATACCCACGCGCGGATCTGTCTGTGAGGCATGACCGGATACCGAAACCATGGTAACGGCCGCGCGGGTCATGGTAAAGGCACGGGGCTCTCCCCCGCGGGAAACCGTGACTGTCACCTCGGTGCCGGCCTCACCCTTGACAAGCGCCATGGCGGATTCGTAGCTTATATCTTTGAAGGAGACAGCATTTTCACCCGAACCGACCCCGACAATGACATCGCCCGGCAAAATGCCGGCCGCCTGTGCGGGTGAATCGGGAAAAACGCTGACAACGACCGCACCGCGCGGATCGGCGCTCTCCACCACCATCACGCCGATGCCGACCATGCTGGCGTTGTTTTCGCTCATGAGCGCTTTGTATTCTTCCTCTGTATAATATGCGGCATAATCGTCGCCGGTGGCGGCCGTATACGCCTTGAGCATCTGATCAAGAAGCAATACGCCGTCCGTATCGTAAAGGCCGTATTGCCTGAACATTTCGTCAATAAGCGAAATTTTGCCGGAATAATCTTCCGCGTTTTCGGCATTGGTCGTGCCCAACACATCGGAAGAATTTCCGGCGAGGATCAGTCCGACGCCAATGGTCAGCGCACCGCCGAGGATGGCAAAAACCAGCGCCACGGCAATCAGCGAAACGATGAAGGTCGGCAATCCGACCTGACGTTTTGGCTTCTGAACCGGAGCCGGCGCATGGATGGGCTGACCGGCGGGACGGGGATTGATCGGCGGCGCGCAGGTGTTCTGCGCGGCGCCATAACCGCCTTGGGCGCCACAGCCGTTGGCGGCCGCACCGGGATTACCGGCAGGCATTTGCTGCAGCGTCAGCCTGACGCCCAGCGAACCCACGCGGAAGGAAAGCGCATCGCAGACCGCCCGGACATCACTGCCGTCCGGCAGATGAACGCAAAGACAGTTTCCTTCTTCGTTGAGTTCGTAGGAAGCCTCAAAGAGGCTGCCCGAAAGCGCACGGAGCAGTTCTTCCCGCGCATCGCCTTCTCTTTTCGGGACAACGGAAAAATAAAGTTTCATAATTTCCTTTCTCTTGAAACCTGCCTCATAAAACAGCTTTTGCAGCGAGGAAAGGCAAATCAGAATTTGTTCGGTTTGGAATCCAGATATTTTTTCACCATGAGCGCCACCTTGAAGGTGATGGCGTGCTCAAATTCACGCAGATCAAGGCCGGTCAGCTTGCGGATCTTTTCCAAACGGTAGACCAGTGTGTTGCGGTGAACGAAGAGCTTGCGCGAGGTCTCGGACACATTGAGGTTGTTTTCAAAGAAACACTGAATGGTCATGAGAGTTTCGCGGTCGAGCGATTCAAGGCTCTCTTTTTTGAAAACTTCCTGCAGGAACATTTCGCAAAGCGTGGTCGGGAGCTGATAAATCAGACGGCCGATGCCGAGATTTTCATAACTGATGATGTTTTTCTCGGTCTCGAACACCTTGCCGACTTCCAGCGCCGCCTGCGCCTCTTTATAGGCGCGGGCCAGATCCTTGATGTTGTCCACGGCCGTGGAAACGCCGATGGAAACCTTGGTATAAAACTCGGTGGAAAGCGTATCGGAAATGTTGGTGGCGATCCGCTCGATTTCCTTGCTGTCGGTGCCGGGCTTGATATCCTTGACCAGCACGATATCATGCTCGCCCACGCTGATGACATAATCCTTGGATTTGTCCGGGAACATATTCTGCAGCATTTCAAAGGGCATCATGTCGGTCTTGCCGTAAAATTTAATCAAAAACACAATCCGCATTTCCTCGGTGTTGAAATGCAATTCCTTACTCTTGATATAGATATCGCTGGGAAGGATGTTATCCAGAATGATGTTTTTGATGAACGAGCCCTTGTCGTATTTTTCATCGTAAAGGTTCTTGATGTTGCTCAGCGCAATGGCCAGCATTTTGGACATTTTGTCGGCCATTTTGTCTTCACCCTCGACAAAGACAATGTACTCCGTTTTGTTTCCGCCGGAGAGAGGACGATAGGTATAGCCGCCGCTGATGACGCTTTCGCCGGAGAAGGAAAGTTCGTCACGGATACCCTGACGCACTTCGCCGATCCGAACCAGTTCGGAGCAGGAAATGATAACGCCGTTTTCATCGATGACACCGATGACGCGGTCGACCGCGTCCTTCATCTGGTGGATCACACCCTGGAATAATCTGTTTGACATAAGTTACCTCTTCTTCTCTATGAAATGCCGTAGAATTATAAATATTATAAATATTGTATACTATTTTTCGTGAAAATGCAATAGGAAATTGATATTTTTAACAGAAAAAAAGTGTTTATTTTGTGAATTATGCCTCTTAGCCCAATTCCGTGAGCGTGCTGATGGCCGAAAGAGCGAAAAGCGCGGCGGTTTCGGTACGCAAAATCCGCGGCCCCAGGCCGGTCATGCGCCACCCCGCTCTGCGCGCCGCCTCAGATTCGGCCACAGAAAATCCGCCCTCGCTCCCCACCGCCAGAACGATCCGGGCGCCGGGCGCCGGCGAAAAATCCGAAAGGATCCGTCCGATGGGCACGGTGCCTTCCCCTTCATAACAAAAAAGCGCAAGATCGGCTTCTTTTGCCAAGACCAGCATTTCCGGGAACGACACACACGCCCCCACACGCGGAACAAGTGAACGGCCGCACTGCCCTGCCGCCTCGCGGGCGATACGGTTGCGGCGCTGATTTTTAGCCGCTTCGCTGTCGGCTTTCCGGCGCACCACACAGTGTTCGCTTTCAAACGGCACAATGAGCGAAACGCCGCACTCCACCGCTTTCTGAATGACCAGATCCAGTTTGTCGCCTTTGGGAAGCGCCTGGCAAAGCGTCAGGTGACAGGGCGGTTCTCTTTTTTCATCCAGGCATTCTGTTATGCGGGCGTGTACCTCATCTGCAGAAAAACCGGAAAGAACGCAACGGTAAGCGTGACCTTCCCCATCTGCCACCGTGATCTCCTCGCCGACAGCCATGCGGAGCGACCTTGAAATGTGATGCGCATCCGCTCCGCGAATGGCAACGCACTCCTTCCCGATGTCCTCTTTGGGCACAAAAAAGCGTGGCACGCCCTCACTCCCTTCCTGATGTTCCGGAAACCGCGGCCGGAACTGACTTTGTATAGTATACCGCAAATTCACCAATCTGTCAATGGTTCTTTTGTTATTTTTTACTTTTCATGCGTCAAAAAAGACAAGTTTTCAGATGGAATCTATAAAAAATGAACAAAAGAAGGAGCGCTTTGTGTGCTCCTTCTTTTGGCATATTATTGAGTAACGGCAGCACCGGTCTCATCCGAGAGGTAAGTCGGTTCTCTTCCGTAGGTGTTGCGGTAAGTCTCCAGATAGGTCTCATTGACCGCCAAACGCAACCGCGCCGTATTTTCATGGGCGGACAGCGCCGCATCCGGATATACCGGCGGACAGATGTGCAGGATCATTTTCTTTTTTAACTTTCCGTTCCTTTTTTTCACGCGGAAGGTAAAAAACAAAGGCACGACCGGAACACCCGCACGGGCGGCCGCATAAAAAGCGCCGTCCAGAAGCGGTCTTGGCTTTTCGTATCCGCGCCAGAGCGACCCTTCCGGATAAAACAGCACCGACTCCCCGCCCGAAAGGCAACTGCCAACCGCCCGGCTGAAATTGCGGCCGGCGGCGAAAGTGGTGCCCATCGGCAAAGTGCCGCCTGCACGAAGCATGGCGCCAAACGGTCCACGATAATTGTTAAAAGGAGCCACGGTGATTTTCAGTTTCCGGCGGCCCACCCCATAGCGGATGAGGGCGCAATCAAAAATGTTGATGTGATTGGAAGTGAAGACCGCGCATTTCACCCCGCGAAGATTGCGGCGCCCCCGCACCCGGAGCCGGAATCCGAAGCTGAGCAGAAACCCGACGAGGAAAAACAGGCGGACGGTGATAAAAGCGCCGACCTTTCCCCAAAAGCCGGACGGAGAATAACAAAAGTCATCCCCGACCGGCTTGGCGCGGGCGTATGAAGGAGACTTCAGATGCGCGTGAAAGTCCCCGGCGCGCTCTTTTTGTGCCATGATCTTCTGCGCCTCACGCCGTTTCATTTCGTTCCCTCCCGGAAATCAAGGCGTCCGATCGGCTCCCAGGTGTCATAACACCGGGTGAAAAGCGTTAAGAAAAACAGAACGGCATATTCGGTGTTGAGAAACGGAGAAAAAAGGAGAAACTGTGCTTTTTCCAAACCCGTCATGGCGCCAATTCCCCAATCCGCAAGCAATTCAAATGCACCGAAGAGGAAAAGCTGCAGATAAACCACAAGCAAAGGAAGCAACGAAAAGAAGAGGGCAGTCCCGGCAAAAGCCGCACCGGAAAAATGACCCGCAACGCCGATAACGAAAAGCGAAAGGAAAGCCAGCGCGCTTGCTCCGAAGAGCGGCGCAAGCGGCAGCAGTCCGTAAAGGAAGAAGTAATTTCGGAAAATTTTCTCCTTTTTCCCCCGGATCAGATCGTGCATTTCGCGGCCGTAATAATGGTGAAATTCAAAAAAGCCACGCAGCCAGCGGGCGCGCCGTTTGTTATATTCGCGGCGGGAGACCGGTTCTTCCGAATAAACCACGGCATATTCATAATAGAACTGGCGGTATCCGTTCCGGATGCACGCCGCGACAATCTCATAATCCTCCGCCAGGGTGCAGAAAGGATATCCGCCCAACGCGCGGATCATTTCATAACGAAGGAACATCCCCTGACCGCAAAGCGAAAGCGTATCGCCTTTTTTGCACTTTCCCTTGTTGCCCATGGCATCGATCGCCACATAGGTCATGGCACTGCAATTGGTGACAAGGCTGCGGTGTTTCTTTCCGCCGATCAGCCAGTTTTTGCAACCCTTCCGGGGAATGATGACATCCGCCCCGGATTCGGCGGCGTTATTCATTTCAAGAAGATAATCCGGCGCCAGTACCGAATCGGCGTCCACCACAAGGAAGGCGTCAAAGGTTTCCTCCGGCACGGCAAGAATCGCTTTCATGGCGGCATCCAGCGCATCTGCCTTCTTCTCCTGCGCCGGCACTACCATGGTGCGTGCCTGAGGTAATTTTTCACCCACCATTTTCAGCGTCGGGTCATCGGGATCCTTTACGATCACAAAAACCCGGAAAAGCTCGGACGGGTAGCGCTGTGCGCACACGCTTGAAAGAAGCGGCGAAATAGCGGCGCTTTCGTTCCGCGCCGGAATCAGAACGGCAAACCGCCGTTTCTTTTCCGCAGATAAGCGGGCCTGCGGCCGCAATCCCGAAAACCAAAGGCGCAACCGCGGGAAATAAATCAATATGGAGAGAAATTCGACCACGACATAAACGACCAGAATCCGTCCGATCACCTGTGTCATGTGCACGCCTCCTTTCCGAAATTTGTTGCCTTATTATAAGCGATGGATTTCCCTTTTGTCAAGTGCGCGCGAAAAAGTTGTTCTCTCAAAGTGAATTCTCTCAAAATGTCCCCTTTTCAGTCGCTCTATTTAAAATAGAATCATTTTTTAAAGGTTTTTATCGATACCCTCTTGCGGTTTTCAGACAAATGCGGTATAATGAAGGCATGGAAGACATCAAAAGAAATATTTCGGCCAATCTGGTGCTTTTGCGCAAATCCTGCAAGCTGACCCAGCAGGAGCTCGCCGCGAAGTTCAATTATTCCGACAAAGCTGTGTCCCGCTGGGAGGTCGGAGACAGCTTGCCGGATATCAGTGTGCTACTTCGCCTTTGCGAATTTTACGGGGTCGATTTTGACTATCTCATCCATGCACATGAAGAAGCACCGGGGCCGATACGAAAAAATCAGACCGGCGGCATCAAGGTAGCAATCATTTTGCTGTTGGTTGCACTGATCTTTACCGTGGCAACCATCGTTTTTGTTTACGGCAGTATTTTCAAAGATGGGTTCATCTGGTTAGCCTTTGTCTGGGCGGCCCCTGTTTCTCTGGCCGTAGCTGCCTATTGCAGCCGCCGCTGGTGGCACCCGCTTTGTACGCTGATCCTCTCTTCCCTCTTGGTCTGGACGCTGATTACCGCAATCTACCTGCATCTTATTTTCAACTTTCTCAATGTCTGGCCCATCTACTTTTTGGGAATCCCTGCGCAGATCATTCTCATTCTTCTTTATTATATCCGGAATCATAGCGTCAAACCCTGAACGCTGATCCGCTCTACCATTTTTTAAGGAGTTATCCATGGAACGCATTGAAAAAACAACCCGTTTGTTGCTTATTTTCTCGATTCTTTCGCTTGTCCTTTTTGTGGCCGGCATTCCGATGATTATCATTGGCGCGGGAAAAAACACCTTTTTGATGATCGTCGGTATTGTGCTGACCGCCGCCGATTTTTACGCCGCGCCGATTCTTTTTTCCGTGTATGGCGCCAAAAAAGAAACCCGCCGACTACTTTTTGCCGTCTACCGCGAACACCTGACGGCGCTCCCGGACATTGCCGCACAGATTTCCAAATCCGAAGAGGCCACCGCCGCGCTGATCCGAGGCGCCATTGAAAAATGCTATCTGGTGGATTATTCTTTTGACGGAACGGCTTTGCGGGTCAACCGCCGCGCTGATCCGATGGAAAAAGAAGTGCTGACCGAGTGCCCCAGCTGCGGCGCGAAAGTGCGCCACCGGGAGGGCGAGGAGGTCAGTTGCCCCTATTGCGGTACTCTTTTGCACTGAAAAAAGCCTGACAAGCGTCAGGCTTTGAAAAACAGCCGGGCCAAATTGCCCGGCTGTTTTTTATTTCAGGCCCAGCACCATGCGTGCCGTGCGACGGAGTTCATTCTCCGCATTGTCCACAAATTCAATATCCTCATGCAGGATAACGCTGCCCACACCGTGCGAAAGGAAAACGGCGCAAAGGTGCAGATCTTCCATCATCGGATTGGCGCCCTTTTCTTTCAGCGCCTGCAGAATCTGCTCGATGTAGGGCTCCATGACGGTCAACGTCTGTTCGCGGATGGCCCAGCGAACGGTCCGGTGCATATTCTCTTCGTATTTTTCACGGAAATCCACGGTAATCTGCCGCACATAACGGAAAAACTCCAGCAGCGTTGCGGCGGGGTCATCCCCCACACTATCCGCAATACGGGCAAATCCCTCTTTGATGGGGACAAAAAAGTTTTCAAGAACGGCATCAAAAAGCTCGTCTTTGCTCTTGAAATAGTAATAAAAGCCGCCGACATCGGCACCTACAGCTTTCATGATCTGGCGGATACCGGTCCCGTCAAACCCTCTTTCAAAAAACAGGCGACCACCAACGGCAATAATCCGGTTTTTGGTTCCACCCTCAAATCTCTGCTTTCTCGGCATGGAAATCTTCCTTTCTTGTGTCGATTCTTGTCGAACGCACACAAATTATATCACAAGGTATATGCCTTGTCAAGAGTATGTGAAGCCGCCCGGCGGAAAATTTTCCGCCGGGCTTTTTGTTTCAGACGCGCAACAGCGTCAGAGTTCCATCCGCGCCCACGGTAAAGGCCGCGACCTCCGAACCTTGATAATAAACGCTGAGAACATCGTCCTTCTTCGTATAGTCCATGGATCGAGTACAATCACCAATAATGGGATTGCCTTCCGCATCGGTTCCGTTCACCGCGTAAATATACACCTTTCCGTCATCCCGGAAGGAAAAGTGAATGAGTTCGCCGCCCATATCCTGCGTAGTCTGGTAAAGTTCGTTTCCCTTTATCTGAAGATGAAGGCAACCGTCCTCTCCCACTGTAAAAGTGCCCATCTCAAAGGAAAAGGTCTGTTTGTCATCTGACAATGTGCCGGCTGTGGTATAGTAGTACTCGCCACAATAATTGGCTTCATTTGCGTCATACCCATAAATGTCCAGGAATGTGAAGCCGTTTTTGGTATAACAAAAGATTGCATACTGATTGGGGACATAGCAGACGAACGGCGTACCGCCCAGCGATGACGCTGTGAAATCGGAAATTGTGGCGGCCTCTTGATCAACGAGGAAAAGCACCCATTGATTCGCATCGACCTCAATCGAGAGGATGCCGAGTTCGCGGTTTTCCCATCTGTAAAGATAATACTCGCCTTTTATCAGCAAAAAGCCGTTTTCATAAACTTTGAAGATCATGGAGTTATCTTCATCGTCCGTGTAAGTATAATCGGTGGACAGGACATCGGTCATATCGGGAATCAGCAATACGGAAATAGTGCCCGGTGTACCGTTATAGCTCACCGGGATCTCCACGCGGCCGGGTTTGCTGAAATCAATTCCTGACAGATCGCCAAGGGTGAGATCCGCAAACAGGATATTTTCACTGGGCAATGTAAAGCTACTCTGACCGAACTGTATATAGGTGCTATAATAAATCTTCAGATTTGCAAGTCTTTCAAGAACCGATTCTTTGGTTCCGACCTTTGTGCAGGGGTCATCGCCGGCGGCATAAATGCCATGCTCCACCATAGAGTCATCATAAACGAAGATCTCATAGCTCCTATTCGTCTGAAGTTCATCGAAAACCACATAGAGATCGTAGCGTCCGAACGGTGCGTCTGCGAGCGAAAACGCCGTTTTATTTCCGGTCTCGTCAACGGTGTAAAGCAGATCCGCGGTCAGCGGCAGGTACCGGCAATAACCGGTTCCCAGGCGAATCTTCACAAAGAGATGATCCGGGAGCTGCCGGTCTTTGAAGAGGAGCATGTAGCTTTCGCTGTATTGGACAAGTTCAATTTCTTGCGCGTCACTTGCTTCGAAGCTGACCCGAAGTATGGTGGTGCATCCTTCATAGGTCACAGTGACCGCCAGAATATAACCGTCCTTAATGCAGGATCTGGCCGCATCGGCATCAAAGGAGATCATATCAGCCGTCACGGGCACAATCTTCTCTTTTCTGTTTTTCAGGGTGGCCCAGAGATAAAGACCGGTCACATCCACCTTCGGTTCGCCGTTTTCACTTTCCCAGAAAAGATCGTTGTCGCCACCCGCAATCCGGATAGAATCCACGCTTTCATCATTCGGGTCATACACCGTGACCGTAATGACCTGATAATAGCCATCATAAGAAAGTTCCAATTCATAGACGCCCGGAACAGAAAGGCTGAATGCAGGATTGCCGCCGGTGATCAGATCTGTCAAAGGCAATCTTTCGTCGGGATAGTTCCCGAAATACGAGACATATGCCAGCGGCACCGTGCCCATTTCGATATCCCAGCTGCAATTTATATACTGCACCCCACGCCCATCCTGCACGAAGATCTCTGCGGTCTGTTCATCATAGCCGCCCGCAAGCTGGTAAGTAACGCGCTGATAGCCGGCTTTCTGCGGATCGTATGCGGTGCCGGTGGGAGTCAGATACTCAAGAATATTCTCCACATTTTCCACTTGGCCGTCCGTGTAATAAAGCATGCCGCCCGGCAGCCTTCCGGTGACGCAGGCTTCATAAAAGCGGAAGGAATACGGGGTGCGCTTTGATACATAATCAAAAGTAAACTCATATTCCGTTCCCTCATAGGAAATCCGGATGGTAAAGGTTCTCTTTCCGCTCTCACCGAGATCAAGATTGGGTAAGAAACCGCCATCGTCCACAATCATTTCTTCCGTCAGGTTAAAACTGCTTTCATAAGCATTATTGATCTGGCGGATACGAAGTTGGGTCAGGCTGTCAAAATATCCCTGCTGATACACCGACTGTCCCAGTTTCAGCACATCGGACGAAATCGCAATAAAGCGGATTTCAATCTCCGTGCTGAAGAACTCGTCTCCAACCGCAAAAGTTTGCGTGGCGGGCAGTTCCATTTCCGGAAGCGTCTCATAAACGAACCGTTGATAAGCCTCTTTGTCTTTGAGAAGATCTTCCAGCGATTCTTTCTCGACTCTTCCGGAAGCGCGCTTCACCAACAACCGGTAATCATAGGAACTGTTCCAGTTGCGAATGAAATCTTTCAGTACCGTTACCGAAACAATGGGATCGTAGTGATAGGAAAAGCCGTCGTAATCGCAAAGGAGACATTCGTCGCGGTAGAAATATTCCCCGTCGCTCTGATAACGGTTTTTCCAAAGCGTGTGAGACTGCTTCTCTTCGTAAGAGCAACGGTCGCAGGTGGCGGTATGTTCTTCACGATCATTGGAGCGGTAGGTGAAATGGTGACCGGCAGGGAGATAAATATCCTCCAGCACATTGCCGTCTCTGTCCAGCCACCGTCCGCATTCCGTGCAGGTGTAATACCCCAGCGTACCGCTCGTTTCGCAGGTGGCGGAAACCTCGTCCGTCCACTCGCCCGGCGTGTGTGCGGCCGGAATGACGATGGTGGAAAGTTCGTTTCCTTCCTCGTCAAAATCTTTTTGGCAAACTGTGCAGTGATTGTGCGCAAGTTCGCCGTCTTCCGTACAGGAATTGGGCGTGCGTTCCACCCACTGGAGGCTGTGCGCGGCCGCCGGAATTCTCAGTTCTTCGGCCGACTTTTCCACGCCCTCCAAAAAGTCTTTTTGGCAAAGTTTACAATGATCATGCGCCTTTTTGCCGTCTGCGGCACAACGGTCGGCCGCTTGTTCGGGGACCGTTGTCAGCTCATGACCGGCGGCAATTTTAAGGTCGGCCGCGGTCTTTTCCACGCCGTCAATGAGATCTTTTCCACAGACATTGCAATGGTCATGTGCTTTCACGCCATCTGCGGTACAGGTCTTTGATACTTCGGCCACAGCCGTAGTGGTATGTCCGGCGGCAATTTTAAGGTCTGCCGCGCTCTTTTCCGCACCGTCGATAAAGTCTTTTCCGCAGGCGTTGCAATGGTCATGCGCCTTCACACCGTCTGCCGTGCAGGTCTTTGGCACTTCAGCCACGGCGGTGGTCGTGTGGGACGCCGGAATCTTCAGATCGGCCGCGCTCTTTTCCGCGCCGTCCACAAAATCTTTATTGCAGACACTGCAGTGATCATGGGCTTTTACGCCGTCCGACGCACAGGTCCCCGACACCTCGGCCACGGCGGTAATGGTATGACCTTTGGCCGCCACGACCCGCTTTTCGACCTCGGCACATTTTTCACAGGTACGGGTCTCTTCCCCTTCCTGCGTGCAGGTTGCTTCTTTGCTGGTCGTCCAGTCGCCGTATGTATGTTCTTTACATTTGCCGCAGGCAGAAAAGGCCATACACAGCAAGAGTACCAGCAATGACGCTCCAAAGAAAAAGGCGCTTGTCTTTTTTCATCATAAATCCTCCTGTTAGTGGAATCAAAAAAATCCGCAAACGGAAATCATCTATTATTATATGTTATTCAATATTTTCTGTCAACTGTAGAAAATGCTTTTTGTAGGTGTGAACAAAATTCAAAAAAATGAATTGGTCACTTTCACGACTATTGACAAATCCGCAAAAATATTTTATAATATTTGAAAAAGGAGTGAGGGTAAATGAACCGCTGCGTCCGCAAACGAACCATATTATGTCTGCTTGTTCTTTTGTTGCTTGGACTGCTTCTTTCTTATTTCTTCATTCTCTACCCGACGCGCCATTTTTACCGTTGTGCCGATGAGGACAGCATTTTCAAAACGGCGTTCAAGGACCTGAACCAGTCCACCCTGATGCTGTGCAAAGACGGCAAAACCTTTTATCTTTTAACTTCCACACTGGAATCCACCGGCCGGGAAGGCACTTATCGCGAAACACATTCCCGCATTTATCTGACCAGCGCGGACGGAACGGAACATTTCACTTTCAAAAAAGAAAAAAACGCATTGATTTTTCTGCAAAACGAAAGCGACCCTTTGCCGGTTTTCGGCATGCGCTGTCTGGTGGAAGACTGCGCGCGGTTTGACTTGGAAGAAACCCAGAACAAATAAAGAGGAAACACGAAAATGGAAAACAATCAAATGAAAAAACATGAGGCACTGCGCGGAAAAATCCGGATTTTCGGTTTTGTCGCGCTCACAGCGGGGCTGGCCTGCAGTATCGTGGGGCTGGTCAATTTCTTCCTCACCGCCACGCGCGGCGAAGGATTTCCCCGGCTCTTCTTTTTGCTTTTTATCGGCTTCCCGCTCATCGCCGTGGGCATCTCCGCGCTCCTCTTTGGCTTTCGGGGAGCACTCATGCGCTACAGCAAGAACGAAAGCGTACCCGTTTTCAATGAAGCGGGCAAGGAAATGGCACCCGGCGTGCGGGACCTTGCCAATGCGGTGCGGGAAGGGGCCGAAAAAACAGCGGACGGCGTGCGCTGCAAATGCGGCACGCTGAATGAGCAAGGCAGCCGTTTTTGTCGGAACTGCGGCGCTCCGCTGACGGAGAAATGCCCTGTTTGCGGAAGCGAGATCCCGGCCGGCAGCGCTTTTTGCAATCAGTGCGGCGCCAAGATTGATAAATAATCCGGAAAACGGAAAAGAGGCTGTGTGAAACAGCCTCTTTTTTATTTTTCCTTCGGTTCATTTTCGTCTGTCGGTTCAAGGAAGCGGCAATCCAAATGGTGCTCTTCCACAAATCGGTTGACCATTTCGGTGCGCCGCGAAAGATCCTCGATACCGGCCGGCTTGCGGCGCTCTGCCCGGATTTCTTCGTCCAGTTTTCGATTGATCCGAAGGCAACGCTCGTACTCCCGATCGACAGTTTCCCAGTCGATTTCTTTTATGGCGCTTTTCCTCCGTTCAAAAATGCCGCCGGTAAAAAAGAGATCCCGACCGGCTTCATCCCGGTAAAAGGAAACCTGTTCTTCCCCCACCTTTAAAAAGGACAGCGCCGCGAGCAAATGAACGGACGGAAGATTTTCAAGTGCGGTGCGCGCAAGAAAAAGCGTGGCGCCACAGGTATCTTCCAGGAGCGGGAAAAGAGCCCGGAAACTCTCTGCGGCATAGCCTTTTCCCTGCGCCGCAGAATGAAAACAATAGCCGATTTCATAGGCCTTTTCGCCCTTTCGCGGCCGGATATTAAAGGAAATATAACCAATCGGCTTCCCCTGAAATAGTGACAGGAAGAAAAGATGTTCGTCCCCCGTCCGGTTTGCGGCCGCCCAGCGGGAAATACGGCTTTTCAGCGCGGCCTCATCGGTGTCTTTCGGAACATCAAAGCGGGCAAACGGCGACCGGGCGAAATCCGCCATGATCTCTCCCAAGGCGCGCCAATCTTCTTCCCGGAGCAAACGAAGGGAAAGCCCCGGCTTGCCCGCAACAGAAATTTCCTCAGATCTCATCCCGGACTCTGGCAATGGCCGCCCCCACCTTTGCATCCGTATGAGTCGGCAACAGGCGAAGTTGCGGATTTTCACGCGCCAGCACAAGGAAAAGCTCGTGAGCGAAATCCGGCCCGATCTCATCAACATCCGTAAAATTCAACTCCACCTCTTCAAAGTGCCCGAAGCTTTCAAAAAGCCGTCTGGCTTCCGAGCGGGAGACCGGGAAAGAACCCTCGAAAAAGCGGGCAACCGGAATCTCGGTGCGGACAAAGCCCCGCTGAGCGTCAATGAAGCGGTCAAAAAGGGCGGAAAGTTCTTTGCCGGAATCGTTTTGCAGCGCCATCTGCACTGCGGTTCCGCGAAAACGCTCTTCGCTTTCTTTTGATTCGTCATCCAGTGAAAAAGACTGCAAATCCGAGCGGATAACAAAATGATCCATGAGGCGGGATGTGAAGAAAATGCCCTGACCGGCGTGCCTTTCGGAATCGTCGGTATATCCGCCCGCGTACAGTTTGGCCGCCGCCTCATCGGGAGAAATGAGTTCGCCCGTGCGCGCGCGCTCGTCCGCCTGAATCTTCCGGAAGATTCCCACGCCGTTATCCAGCACGCCGACGATGGTGGAAAGACGGCTCTGGCTGACCACGCACACCACCACGCTGGCTCCTGAATGTTCAAAGGCATTGTTCATCATGGCCGTGACGGCATAGCGCCAGATCTTCCTTAGATTTTCGGGCAAGCCGGAAAACAGCGGCTCGATCTCGCGGCGGTAGATTCGATCCTCGGAATGTTCCTTGGAGGTATCCACTGTCACACGGTGAGTTTTATAGACAATGCGATACGGCATGGAGCCGCCGACTCTTTCCAGTTCGCCGGCATCCTGCAAACGGTTGATGTAATTATAAACCGTGGAGCGCGCCAGGTCAAAAGCCTCCATGGTGCGGTCCACAAAGGCGGGGTCTTCTTCCGCAATACGGGAAAGCAAAAAATTTTCCGCGCGCAGTCTCTCGTTTTTTTTCATGGGATCTTCCCTCCCCTTTATGTACTGAATCCATTATACCGCAACATTTCCATTTTGTCAACACATTTTTCCATATTTCGACTCGTTTTTTCCATGATTTTAATTGTATTTCTCAAAAAATTTTATCAAGGCACTCCAAATATAGAGAAAGAGGCCGCGCAGTGCGCGGCCCCCGAAGTGATCTTTTTGATTACTTCTTCATGCCGTTCTCGTAGCTCTCGATCATTTTCTTGACCATCTGGCCACCGATAGAACCGGCCTGGCGAGCAGAAAGTTCGCCGTTGTAGCCCTGCTGAAGCGTCACGCCGACTTCGTTGGCGGCTTCCATCTTGAACTGTTCCAGAGCCTTCTTAGCTGCTTTGTTTGCCATTTTGAAACTCCTTCGTCCGTTTTGTCTCCCATCCGGCGGCATCTCTGCCCGCCAGCGGAATTCCCGGACATTTCATATCTATTTTCAAGAACGCTTTCGCGCTCCGATAATATTGTTTGCCATCCATTCGGCTTTATGACTGGCAATTTTTCGCAGAAGTTCAAAACGGCAGACTCGAAACCGCGCATCAGGAATCAAATTCATAATCAATAAAGCGGCGATCCGTTCTGATTTCTTTGCAAAGTGCGGAAACCGCGCGATGCTCTGGATGATTTTTATAGGTCAAAAGATCCGCTTCATTTTCAAAATCCGCGATCAGCACCGCATCATATTCGCCGTCCGGGTCTTTGCTTTGGCCAATCTCCATCTTTCTGATCTCGGGAATCAGAGCCGGAAGCCGGGAAAGGCCTTTCAAAAAAGCGTTTGCCTTTTCCTGCTCGTTTTCGCGGAATTTCCACATTACAATATGTCTGAGCATGATTGATCTCTCCTCTTTTGTTTTTGGGTCTTGTGGCGAAACTTCAGCGCTCCATCATTATAAGCGCCGAGCTTTCTTTTTCATTTTAACACAAATCCGAAATTTTAAAAGAGATTCTCTCGTTTTTTACACGACTGTTTTTTCTTTTGGCGCCATTTCAACAGCAAGGCCGAATGAAGAATGACCAACACCGAACCGGCATTATGCACCAATGCGCCGATATCGTCATTGTTGCTTTTTTAATGATTGTTCCGGTGTGTTCTGAAATATCGGTTCCGGTATTTTGTCGGCGTCAGCCCCTCGTGATACTTGAAAAATTTAACGAAGGCGTTTTCGTCTTCAAATCCGCACATCCCGGAGATCGCCTTCAGCGAATAATCGGTATTGAGCAGTAGCCCCTGTATACAGGAAAGACGCGCGCGGATAATGCCGGATTCAGATCATCGGAATGTACAAACGGCTTGTGTCCACGCCTTCCAGCGTAAGCAGTTGGATCTTCCGCGAAAGACCGCCGGCATATCCGGTCAGATTCCCCTTGGCTCCCACCACCCGGTGGCAAGGTATCAGGATGGAAATTTCGTTGTGCCCCACTGCGCCGCCGACCGCCTGCGCGGACATTTTGGGCAGGCCTTTTTGCCTTGCCATTTCGCGGGCGATCTCGCCATAGGTGACTGTCTTTCCATATGGAATCCGGCGCAGGATCTGCCACACCGCCTGCCGGAAAGGAGAGCCGATGGGATGAAGCGGCGGCATAAAATCCGGATTTTTTCCGGAAAAGTACTCATCCAGCCAGCGTTTGGTATCGGCCAGAATCGGCGTGCACGCTTCCCGGCGGTCGGCAGGCAGACCGTGTGCAAAATATTTTTCTCCTTCAAGCCACACACCGGTCAGCCCTATTTCATCTGCTGAAAGCAACAGGCGGCCGATGGGTGAATGATAATACTGAATACTGGTCATTTTCCGTACCTCCACAGATAGTATAACAGAACCGGAGCAACCTGTAAAGTGATCTTACACGCATCTGCCCCGTAAAGTCTCAAACCTCCGGCTTGATTCCAAGCCGGAGGTTTGATCGTTATACCGAGCCGAAAAATGGCAATGCCGGCAACATTGAATCAGGTCTGCGACTTTTCCCACAGCTTCGGGGGTACGGTGTATGGGTTCAGCCGCGAAACAGCTGATGGAAAAATCAGCAATAGAATTCCATCGGATAGGTCAGATATTCGTTGGGAGCAAGCTGATCGGCAGTGACATAGCCGGCGGGGGCGGCAATCAGACTGGGCAACCGGTTGACGATGGTGGCGCAGGTATGCTCCACCGTGGCGGGTTTGACAACATGGAACTCGGTATCGGGTTCGCCCGTGATCTTCCAGTCGCACATATCGCCGTCATCGGGTCCGTAAACTTTGCCGATGGTCTCTTCTTCAATGGTGATGCCCTGCATGGTCTCGATGGTGACCACGGCAGACATACCGATGCAACGGCCGGCTTTGATGGTCTTGCCGAGCGTAGAGGACTCGATGTCATGATCGATGATGCAGGGGACATGCTTCTGAGTGATGGACTTGACGGTCAGTCCCAGCTTGTTGGCCAGAGCTTCGCTGGCGTTCCATGCATAAGAGGGCTCGAAGGAATCGGGGTGGGCGATCTGCTGTTCGAATTCTTCTTGGGTCAGGTCGCAACCGTGAGCCTTGGCAAGCGCCAGACCGTATTCATCGACATTGTAGCTGTAGGCGCCTTTGATCTTGGTGATCTTGTGGCAACCGCCGGCAACCAGCGCCACCATGTTGATCCAGAAAATATCCTGCATACCGCTGCCGGTAACGGTGCAGCCGGTCTCTTTGGCCAGAGCATCCAGACGGTTGATCTGCGCCGCCGAAGTGGTCCAGGGATAGATGGCTTCCTCGCAGGTGGTAATGACATTGATGCCGCGCGCTACGCATTTTTCCACATGATCGTAGATATCGCCAATGAAGCTGAACAGCGTTACGATGGCCACATCGGCATCGCACTCATCCAGTACTTTGTCCGCATCGTTGGAGATGATAACGCCCGTTTTCAGGCCAAGGCCTGCAAAATCGCCGACATCCTGTCCGACAACGGCGGGGTTGACATCAATCGCACCCACGATCTGCGCGCCGTGCTCATGCAGGTAACGGAGAATATACTTGCTCATCTTACCGCAACCGTACTGTACAACTTTGATTTTTTCCATAGAAAATTCCTCCTTGAAATTTTTTATGTAGCGAAGCGAATACCCTGTTTCTCCGCCCACTGATTTTATGGTACACCCTCTTGTTGGATAAGAGTCAAGACAATTCACAAAAAATTCACAATTAGTCCTCGCTGAAAGTTACCGGCACCTGTAGCCGCAGGAACATATTCCGGCGGTTGCTGTCAAAAACATTGAATTCGGTCAGCACCTCGCAGATATAGTCTCCGCTGATGTGCCATCCGCTGTTACGGCAGGCCTCCAGAAGACGGTTGGCATAGCGGATCTCGTCATCATAGCGGTCAAGGTAAATACAGGCATACATCCCGCTGTCCAGCACCGTTGCGTCGCGGAAATGTTCCATGTCTCGATAGTCAAGAAAAATAAAGACATCTTGGGCCTCAAACCGCCCCTCAAGGAAGTTTTCCCTGGTGATGCTTGTGCCCGTTGCATAGGAATGGATGTGGGAAAGGCCGCGCCCCGCCAGCGCCTGCCGCAAGTGCATCAGTTCCCGTTCATAGGCATAAATATCCGTGTCATAAAAGTTGTTACGGCACGGCAATCCCCACAGATAACGGCGGTCGATATATTCTAGCGCAATGGTTCCCTTCACCGGGGATTTGCGATACCGTTCCACGCTGGCAATGGCCCGTTCAACGGCATTGTGTCGGGATTTCAGTTCCCGCATCTGGCTGTGAAGCTGTTCGTTTTTGCGGATCAGGATTGTCTCGATCAGCGTAATATCTTCCTTTTTCAGCACATCGGCAATCTCCGACAAACTCATGCCCAGTTCTTTCATATAGGCGATCATATCCAGCCGGGCATTCTGCGCCATGTCATAGTACCGGTAGCCGCTTTCCGGATCCTTGCGGCGCGGATGCAACAACCCCAGCTCGTCATACAAGCGCAGTGTTGCAACGGTCAGGCGGTTCATTTCGGCCATTTTTCCGATGGATAACAGTTCATCCTGCATCAGTTTTGTCCCCCAAACTCTCATCTTCATATAGAGTTTAGCAGAATCTTCCCGATTTGTCAAGTCTTTACGCAGGCCTAAAAACCGCTGTTCCATTCATGATTCTGACCACTTCCGGGCAGATTCAAACAGATGATCTGTAAAATACGGAAGAATTTAGCAGCTCGTGCGCACAGAGTTTGCGGTTATGCATCCAGCAAAGCCGTGCTCCCGAAACCTTTCTCTAAGAGATTCCGTATCAAAAAACGCAGGACGGTCTTAACCGCGTCCTGCGTTTTTTGCATCGCGCCGCTAAAAAATATCAGATATCTGAAAAGCGCCGTTATTATATCAATCGGCAGACGCCGCTTTCTGCATGTATTTCATTTGCTTCTTCTCTGCCAATTTATCAAGATAAGACGCACTTGCTTTTATATCGTTTTGAATGAATCTGGTAGGAACCCAAAAAATCATCTCCGCAAAAAAGGTGCGTGCTATCTGCCCGTAGCACCCGTTGCGCACCATCCCCTGTGCGTAAAATGCTTCGCGAACATTTGCCCCGGCCCCGATGCTCGTACCGGAGCGCAAAAACTGATTGATAAGTTCGCCCTCACATTTTGCCTCGCGCAACCCCGACACAAGCGAATGACCTCCAACGCAAAGGCCTTCGACTTCGCCGTCAATGCACTTTCCGCCATACCGCTTCGCTCCTTATAGTTTTTACTTAAAATTGCTTTTCGCCAGATGGCGAAAAGCTACATCACTTCTTCACTATTCACTATTACTTATAACTTCCAAAAGACTTCCCGGAACGGCTTAGTGAAAAGTGAAGAGTGAAGAGTGAAAAAGTAAAAACCTTCCCAAACTTCGTCCGGGAAGGTTTTTGTGCGTTCTGACCTAAATAGATGCAACAACGATACATTAAAATAATGACGACAATAAAATATTTATTTTGTCAAAAGTCTTTTTTAATTCTTCTTCGTTATCATCGATGTTATCAAAGCGAATCGTTCCGATTTGTTTGTGCTTGGTTATATCCGTTCTATGATTTAAACTAAATCCATGTTTATTTATAGATTGTTGCCATGCTTCTATGGATTGTGCATTTGCTTGTTCGGTTAGGTTATAAAGCACTGCCCTTACTATAATACTGCATTTCCCACTACTTTTATCAAATTTAAAATCTCTGCTTCTGATTTCAAAGCAAGGCAGATCTTTTTTGTGCCCCCTAACAAAAAACTTTATGTAATAATATTCTTTTTGATAACAGTTTATCTCTTTTTCCTCTGATACGCAATCAAGCGGGTGATAGTCGTTGAAAAAAGAGTGCCAAGAGATCAAATTCCATTTACTGAGTGGCTGTTCTCTCCTTGCGGCAGAACGAATTTTTTTAATATATTCTATGTAATAACCAAGAACTTCGTTGTCTGTATTTATATCTTTAAAAATATCGTATATTGAGTAAATGTCATAAGTTTTCCATCCTAAATCCTTGCTATGCTTGGCTTCCCACTCATCAATAATGTTAGTTTTATAAAAAACTTTAAAAACATTCCCACCCTTTTCAATATATCGTTCAACATCGTATTTCTTACGATTTTCTTCATTTCTCCAAAAATCATTATGATCGATTATTTCTTTTTCATATCTCGCAAGTTGATCGTCATGTATTCCGCTTCCTGTCTTATCCTCAATAACTATCAATTGCTCTATTCCGTCAATCTTAAACCACACCGAAATATCAATATTTTTCCATTGTGCAACGGTTACAAGGTCGGTTATTGTTTTTTCTTTGAATTTGTTTTCTGTAAAGCTATCAAATAATTTTCGACAAGCGTTTTTCACACTCTCGTTTTCGCAATTGTAATTTTCAAACAGCCAACGCAAAAACGCGTCCTGTGAAAGCTCTTTTGTTGCGTAATCAAATAGATTTTTCATCATACTTCTCCCTCGCTTTATTTATCGTCTCTTTTATCCTCTCGCGCAAGGCTACGGGTTTTAAGACCTCGCACTCGTCCGTGTATTGCATCGCCCAAAAGAGCATTGCCGTAGGGCTTGATTTGAGAGTGATTTTGTAGAGATTTTCTGTCTCGGTTTTGTCTATCCTTATGTCCTTACCGAACCAATCTATGACTTGGTCGAGTATCCAATCCACCGCAAGCATTTCAATCGTTTCGGGCGTGTCGGAGAACATATAGGGCATAGCGGTAGTCAGGTTTTTATAGTTTATTCCGTCCTCAAAGCCCTCTACCTCGCGTATCGGCACAGCCGTCCTTGGAGATACGATCATGTTCGTAATTCTGTCAAGACGGTGATAGGTCATGTGCCCCCAATAACTGCTATAACCCATAAGATAGTAGCGTTGATTATGCAAAATAAGCTGATATGGAGAAATGCGCTGAAACGAGGTTTTGTGCAGCTTCTTGTCCGCGCCGTATTTGTTATAATCGTATTCCACCATTTTGCCGTTTTCGATTGCTTCATGGACTACGTCGATACTGTAAAACACCTCGGCATTGTCGCCCTTGTTAAAATCGTTCACGGCGTGAATGTGCTTGATGTTTTTACGGAAATATTTGTTTTCCTCACCGGCAAGCTTTTCTATCAGGTCGCGCGAATGCTTCACCCCGATATGCTGACTTGAAAGCACTCCGTCGATCAGCATACGCACCTCGGAGGGCTCGTATTTTCGCTCATTGAGATACACTCCGCGCTTGGTAGTCACAATATCGTAATCGGCTTCAAGCAACAGAGAAATGTTCCTCCCCACCGCCTTGCGCTCTATCTCGATACCATAATTTTTAAGCAACAAATCGGCTATCTCATTGTGTGTCAAAGGATGCGCTTCGTCTGTATTCCTTTGCAGAATTTCAAGAATACGCAACAGCGCCAGCTTTTTTGCCTCACTTGCCATAATATCACCCCTTTCGAGCGTGATATTATTATACCATATTTGTCGCAACCTTGCAAGACTATTTTCGTTTTACTATTTGATGCTGAAAATCAAATTCCACAGGCACAGCGCGATATTTCTTCTTGTCTTGCTCGTATATTCTGATTTCCTCTATATCCTCATTTGCTTTCTTAAAGTCTTCATAATAACAGTTTCTATAAACTATCGCAGTCGCATCAAAATGCGGTATTGCCCTACTATGACGGGAAATTGACGGAGTATTCTTTTCTCTGTGCGTAAAAGGATTATTCCTTCTTTTCAGATGTGTAACAAATATAAATATTTTACCCCTTCGCCTTAATTCCTTCGCCAATTCGATAAGCTCTTTTGTTCGATCCTTAAAAAAGAGACAGGGGGCTTCTTCATAAACTATAACGTCGTAATCTTTTTCTTCAATCACTAAAAGCAGACTTTCCTTATCTACTATAGGATGAAACGTAACTGTAAGATTGCCATATTCTTCAAATATAGAAAAACTGCTAATACTATCGATGTTAGTCTTTTCTTTGATAATCTTTGCGCGTTCAATATAACTTAAAAAAGCTCGGGTTTCGCTGTCAAAAATTAAACATTTCTTCCCCTCGTCTAAATATTTATTTACGATGTTTGCGACAAGCGTCGATGCCCCCATACCCGGACGGGCGGTTATAAAAAGGTTTTGATAGGGATATAACGGATCTTTTGACTTCATTTTTCTTCTCCTTTGTTTTTTACATTGTATCACGCCGATTGTACCATTTTTGGTATAATATATGTATTACAATAAAATCACAAAATCAAAAAGGAGAAATAACTATGACAAAGCAAGAATTACGCGACAGACAAGGAAGGCTTATAGGTAAGATTGAAAGCAACGGAAGCAAGGAGACCATTCGTGATGCACAAGGCAGACTTCTCGGCACGTTTGATGGTAAGCAAACAAGAGATGCGCAAGGCAGGCTCGTAGGAAACGGCAATTTGTTGTCAACGCTGCTGATAAGAGGAAAATAAACGTGAATACTTGTAATAGCAATCTTCTTTTCTTAAAATATACAATGTCTTCGCCTCAATGAAAAAAATCCGACCTGAACGGTAGGGTTCAAGTCAGACACATAAAATTAACAATTATTTTTTTAAGCAAACAGGGCATATTTAGCGATAATAAAATCTCAAAATCCGCCCTAATTTTTGCTGTGCAGTGGTTCGAATCCGTGACAACCCTCGAAAACACCCATTGGCATCTATTTGTTTTCAAACTGAATTTTTCGACAAAAAAAGCCCAGACTCCTTATGGAATCTGGGTTTATCCGACCTGCATCTATTAAGGTCAGAAAAGGTGGCTGCGGCACTAGGATTCGAACCTAGGTAATGACGGAGTCAGAGTCCGTTGCCTTACCGCTTGGCGATGCCGCAATAGATTGTGCCCGGCAGGAGTCTGTCGAACAGTGCCTATTATAACAGATTGCTTTTTGCTTGTCAAGGCTTTTGCCAAAAAAACAAAGATTTTCTTTCTTATTTTTCCCGTCTTTCTGACCATCATCCGCGCAAACGGCCAAATACATCCGACAAATTCCGGCATAAACTGACAGGGGGGTATAAAAAATGAAAAAAAAGACAGGCAAATGGGAGGCGGTTCTGTTGGACGCGCCGGATTTTCTGGTTCCGCTTGGGTTTCTTCCGGGGGCAGACATCCGGGTGATCCTTCTCACCCGTTTTCTGATTGTGGTAGAGGTGGCGGGCGGCCGTTTCGCGCTCTGTCCGGCGCTTTACCAGCAGATAACGGCAAAACCGCCGCTCCCCTCCGCCATTTCTTCCAAACAGGCGCGATAAAACTGTCATAGCCGATGTCCCGCGCTCATAAGGTGCATGGGGGTGAGCATTCATGAAAATGGCGCTGGTAGGTACGCCGAATTGTGGGAAATCGACTCTTTTCAACCGTCTTTGCAACGGACACGCCGTGACCGGAAACCGCGCAGGCGTCACCGTTGAGATTTTACGCGAGCGGGCAGCGGGAATCCCGGAGCCGCTCACACTGCTGGACCTGCCGGGCGTATACGCCCCCGCGCCACGCTCGGCAGATGAAAAAGTAACTTTTGACGCATTGGAAAACGAAAAACCCGACGCTGTGCTGTTTGTGGCGGACGGTACGGCTTTTGCGCGGCAAATTCCCCTTTTGCTTTTTATAGTGGATCGTTTCCCGACTGTTTTGGCCGTGAACATGTGCGATCTGCTTGAAAAGGCCGGAAAAAAACCGGATTTCCCGGCTATTTCAAAGGTGTTGGGCATCCCGGTCATCGGTGTGAGTGCCAGAAGCGGAAAAGGGCTCCCGGAATTACGGGCACAATTATCCGAAATATCAGAAAAGGGCCCGAACGGGTTAAAAAAATGCCAACCATATGCAAAAGGAAACGGGGCAAAAATGCCCTGTACCGTATGTGCGAACAACTGTCAGAATCTGAGCACGCATACACCCCAAAAAGGAAAAAACGCCCTGTGCAAAGATGAGCGTTCCGACAGACTGCGTGCTCTTTTCCCCGCCGCCATTCCGGCCGGCAAAAGGTCGGATCTGTTTGACAAACTCTTTTTATCCCCCCTGACGGGATCGTTTTTTGCGTTTCTGTTTTTAGGAGCGGGGATTTTCTTTTCTTTTGGTCCACCGGGAACCTTTTTTTCGGAGATCTTCTTTTTTCCTTTCAGACGACCCGTACAACTTTTGAAATTATGGATTGATAAGGCTCTGCCGACGGTGCCCGCAACACTGATCAAAGAAGGACTCCTGGGCGGCGTCGGCGCGGTATTCTCTTTTTTGCCACGGCTTTTTTTGCTGTTTTTCTTTCTTTCGGTACTGGAGGACAGCGGCTATCTCCCCCGCGCCTGCGCACTCTTTGACAGACCGCTCCGTGCCTGCCGTCTGAACGGCGGCGCGGCGGTTCCGCTTTTCCTTGGCATAGGTTGCTCGGTTCCCGCCATTCTCTCAACCCGGCACATGGAAGATCCGGTCCTGCGCCGGAGAACAGCCGGGCTTCTGCCTTTTGTGACCTGTTCGGCCCGGTTGCCTGTCCTTTTCGGGCTCTCCGCTCTGTTTTTTCCTTTTTCCGCCCCCGTTGTGCTTTTCGCCGTGCTCACCGGCTTTTTCCTTCTCACGGTAGCCGCTCTGGTGCGGAGCAAGGGCAAAGCGCCCGGTCTCTTTGCCGCAGAATTGCCCAAATATCGCTTCCCTTCGCTTTTCAAAGCCATGGCCGAAGCCTCTGGGCAATGCCGTCATTTTTGCCGGCGCGCCGGCAGTGTGATTCTGCTTTTTTCCCTTCTGCTTTCGCTTTTTTCACATCTCTCCCCTTCTTTGACTCCGATTGAAAATCCGGATGAAAGTCTGCTTGCTTTGCTGGGCGGAAAACTGGCTGTCATTTTCCGTCCGCTCGGTTTTGGAGACTGGCGCTTTGCGGCGGCACTCCTTTGCGGCGTGGGCGCCAAAGAAGCGTTGCTCTCGGCACTGACTGTTTTTGGGAAGGGCGATCTTTCCTTTTTGACCGCATTCCTATCCCCTGCCGGCGCACTTTCTTTTTTGGTCTTTTTTGTCTCCTACATTCCCTGTGTTTCCACACTTTCGGTGCTTCAAAAAGAAATCGGGCGCCGCGAAACGATGCGCGCCGTGCTTTTCTCACTGATTGGCGCCTACCTGCTTGCTCTTTTTACCCACGGTTTGGGGTTGCTTTTTTTCAAATAATTCCGGTTTTTTCAAAAAAGGACTTGCAAAACGGCGGACGGTATGCTATAATAGCGGGGTGCAAAAGACAACTTGAGGTTGCCGTCCGCCACAGGGGCCCGTAGCTCAGTTGGGAGAGCGCTGCGTTCGCAACGCAGAGGTCGAGGGTTCGAATCCCTTCGGGTCCACCAACGGCAAATTGCCGTCCCCCAACAATCAGGGATGCAAAACAATACGCGACTTTATACCGCGATGGCGTATTCCGGATTAGGTCCGGGCATTTCCCTGTTTTTCCGCCGGATATCCGGCTCTATCTACCCGTGGCACAGCTGGATAGCGCGTCAGACTCCGACTCTGAAGGCCGCAGGTTCGAATCCTGTCGGGTAGGCCATCAAGACACACGCAAAAGGAGCGTATAAAACTCCGCCGCGTGTGTCTTTTTCTATGCAAAACAGGGGTAAATTGCCGTTTTCGTGGCAGTTTACCCTTTTTGTTGTTTCTTCGAGTATCGCCGTAGGGATTTGTTCTTCACTCGCTTTGAAAAGTCACAAGCCTTTAACGATTGCACAAAAAGGATTTTTGCACGATAAGGAGCGTATGATTTCTTCTGTCTTAATCAACGAAAAAATGACCGACCGCACTCTTATGAACGCAGTCGGTCGTTTGCTTATAAAGTTTCTCTTACCGTTATTCCGCACTCGAACTCGATTTCGATTTCCTTGTTGGACAGCACAGTGATTTTCCGCACAAGGCTTTTGAACATCACTCGATCAAACTCTTCAAGTATCTTTCCTGTCTGTAGTAGTTTGGTCACTTCTTCGATTCGGTACGACGCGAGTTGGACTTTTCCTTGCTCGGACAGTATCTCTTCTTTTCTCATAAGCAGTTGGTCTATTTGCATTCCGACCTGCTGACTTTGCTGTTCATATTCTTTATCGGTAATCTCTCCGTTGTTCCTTTTCATCAGCAGTTCCATCATCTGCTCTTGTAATTTTTCCATCTCGGCATTCACTTCATTTATCGCTGTCGCACAGGAGTCCGTTATTTCGCTCACGGTCGCACTTTGCAGTTTTTCGAGTATTCGTTCCTTGTCTCCTATAAGTTCGTTTAATGCCCTTACAAACGCTTTCTCAAGGGCTTCTTCTTTGATAGGTCGGCTCTTGCAGTATTCCGCTCCATTGTTTTCGTGTCTTTTGCACACCCATATGTAGTACTTCTTATATTTGTTGTACTGTTGGTGTCTTCGGTAGGTTTCCCCGCATTCGCCGCATACTATCATTCCGCTGAACGGATATTTACCTGAAAACTTTCCGCATCCCGTTTCACCTGTACTTCGTAGCGACTGCCTGTTTTGGAACTCTTGCTGTACCATGTCGAATGTCTCTTTCGATATGATAGCCGCATGGCTATCTTCCACATACCAGCTCTGCGCGAATCCTTCGTTTTTAATTCGCCTTGGGGATAGAAAGTCTGGAAGGTATGTTTTTTGCAGGTGGCAATCGCCCTTGTACTTTTCATTTTGCAGTATCGACTTCACCGTGGAAGGATGCCATGTTTCTCTGCCTGACGGCGATGCTATACCATCTCGCTCAAGTCCTTCAGCGATTTCTTTCAGACTTTTACCGTCAAGGAACTCCGCATATATCCTTCTAACCGTTATTGCCTCTTCTGGCACGATTTTCAGCACCGTTCCCTTCTTGTCTCTCGTATATCCAAGGAAGTGTTTCGTGTTAAGAATCACTTTCCCCTCTTGGAACTTTTTCTTGACGCTCCACCTAATATTATTGGATATGCTCCGACTTTCTTCTTCCGCAAGGCTTGCCATAATCGTCAAGACAAACTCGCTTCGCTCTTGTAGCGTGTCAAGGTTTTCTTTCTCGAATATGATTCCGATGCCGTCCGCTTTCAGTTTTCTTGCCGTCTGTACGCAGTCGAGCGTGTTCCTTGCGAATCGGCTGACCGATTTCGTAATTATAAGGTCTATCTTTCCGTCTTCGCAGTCCTTTATCATTCGTTTGAACTGCACTCTTTTGGTATTTTTACCGCTCAAACCGGGGTCGGCATAGATGTCAACCATCGTCCAATCATCATGGCTTGCTATGAGTTTGGTGAAGTGGTCTACCTGTGCCTCGTAACTGCTCTCCTGTTCTTCGTGGTCGGTCGACACTCGTGCATATGCAGCCACTCGTATTTTAGGCTTTTGTCCCATCGCTATCGACATAGGGTCAAGCCGTTCGACTCTTGTTTTCGCTGGTATAATCGTAATTTTGGGTTTAGTGTTTGCACAGTTTTCCATTGACATTTCCCGCCCTCCCGTTTGTATATTCTTTCGTTGCCTTATATCCATTTTGGAACTCGAATGTAATAGTCCATTCTTTTACTATTGCCTTTACAAGGAACTCCGCCATTTGTTCCGTCAGCTTATCCGATTTCTTATATTTCCCTTTTACCATATCTCTCGTTTGTAGATTTTTTATGAGAGTTTCCTGTTCTTTTATCTTTATAAGTATTTTATCGGTTTCTTCTCGGCATTTACTTTCGGAGATATAACCTTTCGCTCGTAGTTGTCGCAGTTCTTGCTCGTTGGCAATAAGTTTTCGCAAGACCTCTTCTTGCTCCGTTATGCCGTTCACATCATTATTCGCGTCAAGGCTTTCGTTGTAGGCTTCAATCAGCAATCTTGTAACGACTTCGTCTTTGATGTCATGTGATGCGCATTCCTTTACCCCATAAACATCCTTTTTCCGACATGTCCACTTTATACACATATATGGAGTTCCGTGTGCCGAAGTTTTTCTTTTGAAACTCGTTCCGCACTCTCCGCATATCAGTTTTCCTGATAGCGGATATAATGCCGTAGGTGACCCCCTTGGTCTATATTTATTGCCACGTGCCATCATTATCTCCTGTGCTTTTTGGTAGTCTTCACGCGACACAATCGCTTCGTGATCGCCTTGAATATAATACTTGGGGAGTTCTCCGTAGTTGTATTTCTGCACTTTCATTGTGCTATATGATTTTTGCATAATACTATCCCCGCAATATTTTTCATTTCGTAACATCCCCGTTATTGTCGATTTGCTCCATCGTCCCCCATGCATTGGGGTGTACCCTTCGTTTTCGAGAATATGGCATATGGTTCTAAACGAGTTGCCTTGCAGGTACAGTTCAAAGATTCTTCGCACTATGACCGCTTCTTTCTCGTTTATCACTAACTTTCCATCGACCATGTCATATCCAAGTATTCGTGCCAGTTCCACACTCCCATTTGCGAATCGTTTCCGTGCAGCCCATTTTTGGTTTTGGCTCATAGATAGTAATTCCTCTTCTGCGAGACTTGCCATCACTGTAAGGATTAAGCCGCATTTGGGGTCAAGGGTATGTATGTTTTCAGACTCGAATATGATTTCCACACCTAAATCTCGGAACTCTCTGACTACTTCCATTAGTTCGACTTTGTTCCGAGCGAATCTTGAAACCGACTTTGTATATATCCTATCGATTTCACCATTTCTCACTTTTTGGAACATCCTTTTGAGTCCATCGCGCTTTTTCATAAACGCACCGCCGATGCCCTCATCGGAGAATAATCCGATATACTCTACCGATTCGTCATTTTCAAATCTATTTTGCCAGTAGTTGGACTGGAACGCGAAACTATCTTCTTGAGCATCGCTATCGGTGCTGACTCGCACATAGGCACATACTCGTGGTTTCTCCACTTTTTTCGTAGGTATCTCTTGAATATTCATTTCTTACGCTCCTTTCTTGTTCGCCTTTTGGCTCTTTCGACTGGATTCGAACTGCGATAAAAAATTTGTCCCGCCCTTTTTATTGGGCAGGACAAACAATACCGTGCTCACCTATAAAAGTCCAGACAAAAGCCGCTTTATTCTGAAACTTTTTTGATAATTCTTTCCTTCTCTGACGAAGTGATTAAACCTCTCTTCAAAAGGCTTTTTAAGACACTTTCAATTATCTGTTTTTCCATCGTCTTTACCATCCTTTTTGCCGAGCTGCTTAATAATCTGATTAGTACCCGTAGCCGTCAGTCCACTCGCACCGCCGATGACGATTGCCACCACAATGTTCGGTGCGGGGATGATGCTCGGCAAAGCGTAAAAACAAATAATACCACACACGATTCCGAGCGCCGTTGCAATAAGCGGAATACACCGCTTGAACTTTTCGTTCTCTCCGACTGCGTGCTTAATGATGTTAATCACCCAATACACGACCGCAGCAATCGCCGGGACGCTGATTAAATTCAAATACTGTTCCATTTATCTCCCCTCCTTATTTCTTGGAATTTTGTTCGAGCAAATATTCGTAGAGTTCATCCTTAACTTCCGCATAGGCTTTCATCGCCTCTTTCATCTCGCCGTTGGTTTTCCCGTCACGAATGGCTACCGCATCCGCATACGTCAATTTTCCGACCGCATCTATACTTTTTAGTATCAGCATGTTCTCTTTGGCTTTTGCTCTGTCTCGCTCTTCATCTACCTTTTGCTTTTTCTTGAAAAATCTTTGCAAGAAAAAGAGCACCATTCCGCTGATGATGCTCGCACATATACTCATAATTATTGCTACCATATTACTCTATTCCCAACCTATCCTTAACTTCTCTCATTTGCTCCGCTTTTTGAACCGCCTCTGCGTCCAATGTGGCGATGTCTCTATCAAAGGCTATTTCCAATCTCTTGGATCTTTCATATTGACTTACCTGCATATCGTACCAATCGAACCAAGTGCTTAATTCGGAATAAAGAATTTCGTCTTCTTTTTTCTTTAATTCTTCATCCGTATATGGAATGAAAACATAGATGTCCTCCGTTTCTTCGTAGGCATCGCGTCCCGGCACTCCTTTGACATCCACCACTTTTTCCACGTCCTTGCCACCGTTTTCGTATTCCTTTACCACTTCATAATGAAATTGTTCCACCACTTCCTTTACTGCCTCATGATAAATCGTACGTTCATCGCGCTCAAGGCGTCCTTTTGAAAGGTCATAATCCGATATAATTTGTGTTTTTTCTTTGTTATAAACTTCCATATTATCCTCCTTAAGCCGTTCTTTTCCACATATACACTGCTAAATACGGAGGCAAATTGTTGTGTTCATTACCGCCACCCGTATTCTCAAGTGCAGCAAGCAACACACCATGCCCACCACTACCCGCAGAAGTTTTAAAGCCTGTTGTCTCATTAGAACTGTAATGCACAATGTAGTTCGATCCGTCTTTATATTTATTCGCAAAGTGAGTATGCGCAGGCATTTCCGTAGTCGTTAATTTATGTGCTTTTTCGCCGCCTGTACTTCCTATGGAATAGTCAGAACCTCCGCCCACGAGGAATCTGTCGTAGAGTCTTGTCCAAGTTCCTCCGAAGATTGACGCTGGGCTGATATATACCGTGGACATATAAATTGCTCCGACGGGATATGTTTTTTCAAGTAACCCCGTCAAAAGCGATACCGGGACTTCCGTGACAGGAATCGTAACGTTTCCGCTCCCGTCAAAACTTTTAGCCGTTGCAGTAACTCCCGACAAACCGATTGTCCTTGCGGTTTTTAGTTTTACCGACGTTTCGGCTTCCAACGGCAAATCGGTAAGAGTGCCGTTGGCATTCTTAATTTTCGGTCTGTAAGCCATTCACGATACCCCCTTATACTACCTTAAAGAAAAGTCCGCCCGTTGCAAGAGACGCACTCGGAGTGGTCTGACCGCTCGTTCCGATTTCAATCATCTGTCCACCTGCGACAGCAATGCCTTTGGCATTGACCTGAACGGCAGAATAAGTGCCTGCGGCTACACCGCTATCACCCAAAGTGACTGCTATCGTCTTATCGGCAGAGCCGTCCACGCTCTGACTTCCCGATCCGTTGATAGCAGTCGAGCCGTCTTTCTTGACACCCGAATTGACGCTTACACCGAGTGTTCTCGCCGTAGTCCACTTACCTGCCGAAGTCGCACTTGTTGCCGTATCTGCCTTGGTTGCATTATCCGCTTTCGTCGCTGAGCCAACTTTGGTTGCTCCGTTCTTGATGTTAGCAATCTCTGTGACATTGGTATTTGCCTGACTCTTCGCCGCATCCGCAGTCGTTTTTACTTCGCCAATAGCACCGACTACTGTCTTTGCCGTGGTTGCAAGCGTGTTGTCCGTCTTCGTCTGATAGGCGGCAAGGTCAACTTTTTGTGTTTCGAGTGCGCTGATTTCAAAGTACCCGTAAGTACCCGTGTTGTTATCGAGAACCTTGCTTACCCAGTAGTCGGGCGTCTCCAAAGCCTTGATAAAGATGTTATCGCCCACTTTGTAGTCGGTTTTAGTAGCCGCTTTCAATGCGGTTGTCATCGCAGCCATGGTATCGAACGAAACCGCTTTTGCTCTACCTTCCGCAAGCGAATACGCACTGTTTGCTTTGTTCTGCGCATTAGTTACGGCGGTACGAATATCCGAGTGCGCCGTTCCGGACGTATTGTGAGCGTTCACCGCTCCGCTCGGTTCAGCGCCGATGTTGGCTGGAGTAAGGTTGACATCGCCTTTTCTGTAAGTTGTTTCCTTATCGCCCTTTAACCCGGTTACGATACCGCCACTCTCAATGTTTTTGACTTGCTCGTAGACCTTATCGATTGCACCTTGTACGTTCTCCGCCGCAATACCCGACGTTGTACCTTTATACTTAACTACTTCCGCTTCCGTTTCGGGATGGATAAGTACGGTATCTTCTGCGCTGACCTTTTGAATAATCTGGAACTTGTTTGTAGTTTGAGCCATGTTATTTATCCTCCATTTTCTTGAATACAAAATCGCCGTCCGGGATATCTTCGGTTATCTTGTCAACCGCCTGCAGTTTCCCTTTGACGAGTTCGCCAAGTTTTATTTTATTCGTCTCGCCGTATTCTCCCACGACAAGAATAAAGGAGTCGCGTTTATCGACTCCCAGCTTAATTTCTTCATATTCCGTTACGTTGTTTGACAATAGGTTTAAGTCGCTTGCCGTCATTTTTCCGTCAAGCGGTTTCCCGTTGATGGACGGCTTGTTTTTTAACCGATTGTAGTTGTAGGTTACGGTAATACCGGGCGTAACTTTTATATGTTCCAGATTACCGTAGTAGTTTTTATCCGCCATTTTCCACCCTCTCCAAAACTTCTAATTTTTGACGATGCACGAGCGTTACCTCTTGCTCGTCTATTAAGGTGGCGATGATGTCGTATTTCAAAAAACCTGTTTTGAAGTCCTTTGTCACTTCACCCGGTATTCGAATGCGGAATTCATCCTCTTCTCTATCCGCCTCTTCTTCGATTCCAAGTTCTTTGCATGCGAACACCACCTTTTCTATGAGTTCCGTAGCAACGTTCTCAAACGATAACCCGAACTCAAAGACATCGCCTTTGACTACTTTCAGCATCCTATTGCTCTACGAAAACGATAGAGGAGATCGTTGTCGTAGTTCCGCTTTTTGTTTTCTTTTCTACCTTGCAAGAAATCTCTTTCAAGTGTTTTTCGTTTTCCGCAAGTGTATTGAAGATATCCGGCGTTACTTGGTCTTCCGCTTTGTAATCGCTCTTTGGCTCTTTCCAATTTGCCATTCATACCCTCCTTATATCGTTCTTCCGCGCGTCTCTTGTTTCAATCCGCCGTCAAACGTAAACTTGTTGTACTCGCACACGAGTTCTTGACTGTCTCCGAACCTATCCGCCGACTCGTACTTTTCACCGAGATTGAGTTTCGGGTTTCCTCGCCAAGTCGTAGTTATGACACCTTCTCCTGCGTGCATCCTTTCAAGCAAAATTCTTGCGATATACTCCGCCTGTGCATGGTTTTGTACAAGATCGCTTGACGGGTGCGAATACTCGGTCACTCCGTTGTTTCTAACACTGTCATCGTCTTGCATCGTCAAAGACTTGGTCGTTATCTCGATTGCCTTGCCCGTAACCGTCAGCACCGCCTTTTGCTTTTGTGCCGTTTTGTTCTTTGCCACGACCGAGCAAGCATTGACACCGCCTTGGAAGTCGGTCAATAGCACGTTTAAGTTATCCGTTTCCATTGCAGGGTACGCAACTTCGGTATTATAATCGAGCGTCAATTCAAGCGATGCGTTCGGCTCTATATTGAGTTCAACCGATACTGCTTCGACCGTATCGTTCGACAAGGATACGTCACAGTATTCCACAGAAATACGGTTCGCAAACTCGGTCAGAGAAACACTCGATGAGTACGAAAACATATTGCTTTTATCTATCCTTATCGCCGTTGTTGTCTTCGGCTCTTTCTCCGAGCGAACATTGATTTTATCTTCTCGGTCTATAAACACTTTGCATAGTCCCGCATTGGCGATTTCCTGCAATGCGTCCCAAGCCGTTCCCTTTGGCAGGAATGCCATCGGCACAACCACCGATTGCAAGTCTTTTGAGATGACGATAGTGTCCGCCGTTTCCCCTATCTTCAGGAGAATGTCGACAGCAATATCGTACAGCGATGCATTCTCCGTCAGCGTGAAGCCGACATAGGTCTTTTTCTGTAACCGCATCAACCTGTCTACCGCGCTACACTTTACCCATTGCGAGTCTTGATTTATCTGCCATTCGTCCGAATAGAATGTACCGAGCGGTTGGTATTTGACTACCCCGTTGGTTTCTATGCCAATACTCGGCATCAGTTTTCGGTCAAGTATCATGAGCGAACGGAGATAGCCCTTGTCGAACTTTCTGTCCTTGTTGAAGATGTTGACGGTCATCGTGTCGGATACTATGTTATAGTTTCCGTCCGCCGCACCCATCTCTTCGGACACTTCGAACATTTCAATGGCATCGCCCTCGTATCGCTCCATCATTCGGTCGTAGAACTTAAATATTTTCGCACAAGCATTCGGCTTGCTCCACTTGGTTATCGTCAGCCTGATGGATGTGATGTCTTCAAGCTGCGGAGTTAATCGAACTTGTATCTGCTTATTGATGGTCACACTGTCCGAGTGTACAATCACCCCATCTCGCTTGTATTGCAAAATGAAGTCGACCGGGTATTCATTGCGCTTTTCATCGCCCAATACTACCCAAGATATTATCGGACGCTTAACAAACGATATTTCGATCCACGGCGCATTCGCAAACACACCGTTACTACCAGACAGCGAGCCGCTCCACCAACCGAGAATGACCGAATCGTCCATCATCTGAAAGGAGCCGTCCATTGTTGCGTTGCCGTCCATCGTACAGCCTTTGACTGTCGGCACAAGGTATGCGCCGAACACCTCGTCCGGGTGGCTGATAGCCGAGTTGCCGCTTTCCGTTGTTTGTATGTCCTTGCTGATTTCCGTGTCCGAGTAGATGACATCCACTCTGCCGAGTATTTTCCGTGGGTTATCCGTATATTTCATAGGTCATCTCTCCACAAAAGCAATACTCACGCTTGCCCACATTATTTTTCCTTTTACCCAATCGTATCGTGGCTGACAGGATAAGTCCTGCGGACGAGCGGTCATCGACGTTAAGTTTCCCGTTTCGGGGTCGTTGTAGTCTATCGTCACAAACGAGCCGCTTTTCGTTTCGGAAGTCAGTAGTCCCATATCTTCTTTCGTGAGATATTTCCACGAGACTTCGACCTTTCTCTTTCGCCCGATAACGTCCACGACCATTGTGCCGTCCATCGTTCTTTCCGACTTATCCAGCACTTCGGTCGAGCAAGTGAGTTCGGTCGGTGCTTTTATCGTCTTACTGTTTATTTTGAAGAAAACTGCCATCTTACACCTCCCTTAATGCAATGCCGTTTCGCTTGTATTCCTTGTTCAGCTTCGGCATAATAAGCCTTGCGAACTGTTGTCCGTCAATCTCCAAGACAATGTCCTTTTGGTCTTCGCTACTGCCGTTATTGATTGCCGTTATTCCTTGTAGCATTCCGTTGACCATATCTCCATAGGGACTGCTTCCGCTACCGACTACCGCTCGGTTTGCCGATGCGGTGATGTTCAACGAAGATGCGACCTGCGCCGCCGCTTGCTCTAACATCGGCGTGTTGTCGTACATTCCGTCCGCCATCATATCCATTAGGTTTGGTATCCACTCGTCTGCCGTGTGTCCCGGACCTTTCTTTGTCGGAGAGCCGAAACCGAGGAAGTCTTTTATCGACTGTCCGATTGACTTTACCCCGTCTACAACTTTGTTCCACGCATTCTTGATGCCGTCCGCTATGTTTTGTATCAGGTTCTTACCCCAGTTGAATGCCTCTTTGAAAAGGTTCGAGAAGTAATCGCCGATACTTGAAAACAAGCCTGTGATTTTATCCCATATCCAACCGCATACCGAGCAGATGCCGTTCCAAATATTCGTGAAAAAGCCGCTGATTCCTTCCCAGATATTACGGAAGATACCCAGTACATTCACACCGATTCCCTTGAAGAAGTCCACAAACCCCTGTCCGAAGCCTTTTATGAACTCCCAAATACCGAGAAAGATATTTTTAATAGCGCTCCAAATACTCGTGGCAATGTTTTGCATATGCGTCCACGCATCCGACCAATCGCCTTTGAGTATCGCGCACACGAACTTTATCACTTCGATGATAGCGTTCGCCACGTCCAAGACAGCACTCAAAAACGGTCCGAGCGCGGCGATGATTCCGTTGACCACTCCGACTACCACTCCGTACAGCACTTCGATGATTTTGCCGATCAAGTCAAACACGGGTTTCAAAAGTTGGTAGAGTTCTACGATGGTGTCCCACAGCGATGCAAAGAGTGCCTTTATCTTTTCCCATAACGGTTCTACATAGTTTAGGAATTTCAGCACCGCATTGCTTATAACGTCAAACGCACTTTTTATAATCGTCCAAAGACGGGTGAATACATCCTTGATGATTTTGAGTATCTGCTTGCCGTATTTTTCCCAAAACGTCTTGATCCCATTGACTGTATCAAGTACGATTTTCTTTACGAGTGGCCACACTTTCTTGGCTATAGCAAGCACTTTCGAGAAGACCTCTTTCACGCATTTCCAAACCGTTTTCAAGGCTTGCGCGACCGCCGCTTTGATGCGTTCTCCGTTCTCGTCCCACCACGCTTTTATAGCGTTGGCTACGCTTATAATGACAGACTTAATCTTCTCCCATATGCGGATTACGGCATTGCGGAAGTCTTCGTTGGTCTTCCATAAATACACGAGCAAAGCGACTACCGCCGCTATTGCTAAACCGATAAGCCCCGCTTTCGTGAATAGGACTTTTGCCACCTTAATGATTGTGCCGAGACTGCCGACAAGTTTCCCTATTACGATAAGCAATGGTCCGATTGCCGCCGCAAGCAGTGCTATGACTACAATTTGTTTTCGCGTTCCCATAGACAGTCCCATAATCTTTGCCGTCAGTGGCGAGATATACTTCGTTATGAACTGCCGAATGAGCGGAATCAGCACGTCTCCGAACGAGATCGCTATCTCTTCAAGCTCGGATTTCAGGATCTTCCATTGTCCTTGCAAAGTATCGAGCTGTGTTGCCGCCATGTCGGTCGCTTTGTTCGTTCCCGTAATGGCTTTGGTCATTCCCCTTACGGCATCACCGCCCGCCGACATCAAGGCAAGCATACCCGGACCGCCTCTTGCGCCGAAAATCTCCATTGCTTGCGCGGTGTCCAACCCAGCGTCTCGTAATCTATCAAGAATTGATGCGAAATCGTTGGTTGCCGGGTTTACGTCTTCTACGGCTATGCCGAGTTCTTCAAAGATTCCGAGTGCCGCCGTTGACGGGTTCATAAGAGATACAAATGCTTGTCGAAGCGAAGTTCCTGCCGTACTTCCGTCATAGCCTGCATCGTATAACACGGACAGTGCGCCGACCGTTTCTTCTATCGTATAGCCAAGGCTGTTTGCCACAGGACCGACATATCCCATTGAGTTTGCGAGTTTATCCATCGATGCCATAGAGTCACCGATTGCCGCCGCAAACACATTGGTCACTCGCTCCGCTTGGTTTGCTTCCAAGCCGAACTGGTTTAAGGTCGAAATAACAGTTTCGGTTGTGAATGCCAAGTCGCTCTGCGTTGCCGATGCAAGGTTAAGTGTCGCTTCGATAGAGTCCGCCATCTGGTCTACCTTGTAACCTGCCGACGCCATATAATACAAAGCGTCCGCCGCGTCCGATGCCGAGAAAACCGTCTTCGCGCCCATTTCACGGGCGATTGATGTCATTCTTGCGAGTTCTTCGCTTGTAGCGCCTGCGACAGATGCCGCGTTTGCCATCGACTGCTCGAACTGTTGCGACACCATGACCGACTTCGTTCCGAGTGCCACAAGCGGAGCCGTAATGGTTGCCGAGAGTTTCGTTCCCGCTTTCGTCAGGCTTGCTGACACCTTTTGTATCTTCTTTTGGGCATTATCTAACCCTTTCGAGAGCGAGGATATGTCCGCCGCTATCTTTACCACAAGGTTTCTTATAACCGCCAACTGTCCTCACCCCCTATTTGATGATTATTCCTTGCTCTGCCGCCATTGCTTTGAGTACGGCATCACCCGCCGAGTTTGTTTTCTTCGGTTTCTTCCTTACGTCTTTCAGTATCTTTGAAAGAATCGGCAACTTCTTTTGCCTTGCAAAGGCTTCCGTATGCCACGCAAGAGTGATGTTATCCTCGAACAGTCGAATTTCCCGCTCTCGCTTTTGCTTTGCAAGCAGCATCACTTCATACGGAGTGTAATTGCCGATCTGTATGGGGTCTATGTCAAAGAACACGACTGCCTTTTCGCAAAACTCGGAAAGGTCAAAAGCAGTCTCACTTATTCCCCCTGTTTACCTTCCGCCTTGCCGAATGCAAGCGTAAAGGCTTCACCGAGTCTTTCGGCGATCTCGGTGATGTTCGAATACTCGTCAATAAGGTCACCAACCTTTTCGAGTGTAAGGGTTTTGTCTTCGTGGCAAAGCCCCGCATACACGATAATGAGCAAGTCTTTGATGCCCACGTGCGAAAGGTCAAGGGCTGTAATGCTTTTGCCCGTAAGGTCTTCTACCTTGACGAGCGCATTGATGCCATATCTCAATGTTCTGGGTTTATCCAGATTGATGGTTACTCCGTTCTTCATTCTTACTCTCCTTTATGAAAACTCAATTCGCCCGTACCCGTGAGTTCAAGGCTGATGCTGACCACATCGTCCACCGGGTCTTCGATTGACAAGCTGCTGATGTATGCCGTTCCCTGATAGTAGTTCGTTCCGTCCACATACAGTTTTACGGTTACGGTCGTGCCTGCGAGATATGCATCTTGCAGTGCTGCCTGTCCTTGCGTGTCGGTCGGGACTGAATAATCGCCTTCCGAACTCGCCGTCCACTCTTTAAGACCCGTGATGTAGTTCTTCCAATCATCACCGAGAGCGGTCGTTTCCAAAGTTTCGAGCGACAGTTCAAGCGACCAGTTCTTGATTGCGGCTACCTTTTGATTTCCGCTCTCACCGATAATCACTTTTCCGTTTTTACCTGCTACCGCCATTTTCGTCCTCCTATTTTTCGTTGTAATAAAACTCGAACTCGATGCTCGACAGGTACTCTTCCGTATTGAACTTCAACGCGGTGTTCCCGTTGTACTCGTAGTCCGTTTTAATGAAAACGGCTTGGATTTCTAAGCCGCACATATTTCCGTGAAAGTCTTGAAAGGCACGCTTTACCAATCTTGACAATTCTCTTGCTTTTTTGAATGTCCTGTCGTGACACACGAACTGTATCGTTTGCCTGACAAACCCCGTATCGCCTTGCAAAGCCGAATCGTAGTTGGCAAGCACGGGAGAATAAACGATTGCCGGGAGTGGCGCGTCTTCGGGGAGCATTATGGGGAATATTTTATTCCCCACACATTCTCTTATCTGTTCGTTTTCGTTTAAATACGCATATATTGCTTGGCAGATGTCCATCATAGTTTTCTCCCCACCGCGTTCGAGATTGCTTTCACGATCTCATCGTTTATCTTGTCGATGTTCCCATCCACGGCATTTCGCAGAAACGGATTGGCGGGTCTTCCCCTTGCACCGAGTTCCACGAATGTGCCGTATCGGAGCGACTTGTCATAGTCCACCGACACGGTCGCTTTCGTTTCCGTTGCTTTGCCTTCGTTGAGTTTCAGGCTTGCTTTCAGCGTTCCCGTATCCACCGGGCAATTCCGTCTTGCATCGTCAAGCGCAATCTTACCGCCTGCCTTTGCTCCCGTCATAAGCACCGATGATGCCGCATCTTCCATTGCTCGGATATCTTTCACGAGTTTGTCTGCGCCTTCTACTTTCGTTTTAACCTTGCGTTGCTTTGCGCTGTAGCCCATCGTTCACGATCTCCTTGCAATTGAGTATTGTGGCTTTATGCCCCGTTTTATCGTCCGATACTCCGATTATTTCGTATAACGAGTTCCCGTATCGGACCCGATTTAGAACGGTCACATCGGTTGTATATCGGAGCGTTATCTTCACCACAGTTTCCGCTGAAACTTGTTGCGAAGTGAAATACTCCGTACCGCTCACAGGCTCGATTCTCGCCCATCTGATGCCCATAGTCACCCACTTGCCTTCTTGCCCGCCGCAATCGTCTCTCTCCCACACAAAGGTCAGGATTTCCACCTTTCGGTTGAGCTTGCCAATGTCCATCAGAACCTCTCTTTCCTGTAGGCGAACAGCATTCGTCTGACAAGGTCAAGGGTTTCGGATATGTCGATACCCGTCTTATCCTTTGAGATTTGCCTTTCTTCGTAAAGCGTGGCTACAACTATAAGCATTGCTTGCCGCACAGTTTCGGGAAGAGGTTCAAGTTCCGCAAGCGGTCTTCGAAGCACATCTTCCGTCAATTCCTGTGCAGCCACAATCAGCGAGGCTATGAGATTTTCCTCATCATCGCCGTCAACTCTCAAAAACTCTTTGGCTTCTTGAAGAGTAATCATACTCATACCTCCCTAATGTATTTTGGTTTACGCGCCCCTCTTTGCAAGAGTGACGAACGGCGAAACAGTCGCACTTCCCTTGTAAGGAGTGAGCGGTTTCGTCCAGATAGGTTTACCATCAACCCTGTAGATGAAACGGAACACGTTCTCATCGTAAAGGAATCTGACGTGAATGGAACTTGCCGACTTCACACCGCCTTTGTCGATGAGAAGGTACTGACCGATATCCGCAAGGATGATGTCACCAACTTCGCCTGCGGCACTACACTGTTCGATAGGCACAACAGGTCTGCCGAAGAGCGTGCCGTAGGGTTTCTCGGAAAGACCGCCTGCCGGGATATACACGGGTTTATCTCCGATTTTGAGCGTGTAAAGGTAAGGTTCAAGTTCTTGGTTGATATACCACACCGCGTTCGCTCTGGAACGAGACCAAAGCCTGTTCCACATCTTGATGAGGTTCTCCACGGTAATGATATCCGTCTGGCTTGCTTCTTTCGCCACGGTCACGATTGCGCCGCTGTTCAAAATACCAAGCGGTTCGCCTTCGCCGCTACCCGAAAGGATGGCATCGTCAATCTTGAAGCCGAACTCTTCTGCGAATGCCTGACGAATAACGGCTTCGAGTGCCGCTGCGTCCTGCAAGAGTTCATCGGTCGCATAGCAAAGACCCGTGAGCTTCTTGAGCGAGAGTTCCATCTGTCTGAACTTGGGTTTGCTTGCGGTGATCTCATCCGCTTCGCCTTCCCAGTAGGTCTGCACACCGCCCCAACGAGAACCATTCGCACGGCTGTCTTCGTCAATGGCGTTGATTTTCATTCCATTTGCGTTGGTGCTGATAGGAATCTTCTTAACCTTGCTTGCGAGAATACCCGTCTCATAGGTTCTCTTCAAGAGTTCGGTCACAAAGTCCTGCTGAACAAGGAAACCGCCGTCCGAGGGAGTGCTTTCGTTAAGACCGCTTGCCGCTCTCGTGGTGAGTCTTTCGTCTACCTTGCCGCCCGGTGTTGCCGCTCTGTATGCCGCCATGAGCTGTTCACCGAAAGACGCGAATCTCTTTTCGTTGTCCTTGGCTGGAGTCGGTTTTACTTCGGGTTTCTCGGTCGAACGATCTTCGGGTTCGATAGCAAGAAGTTTCTCCGCTCTACCGATACTCTCGTCCCACGCACGGATTTCCTCTTCGTACTTGTCGATATCCTTCTGTTCATCTTCGGAGAGGAAACGGTCTTCGGCTTCAGCCTTATTAAGCACCGCCATTGCTTTGAGTCTTGCGTCCTCTCTCTTTGCCTTCATTTCGAGAATTTTCTTCATATTCATCTGTTTTCCTCCGATTAAATGATTTTGAATTCTGCTTGCAGGATCTTGAGTTTTTCCTGCTGTTTCGCCTTTTTAACTGCATTTTCGACATCTTCCGACATCTTTCGCTGTTCCGTCTTATACGCATCGTACTCTTGCATCGCACGAACACCGACATCGGTTGCCGTGTATGCTGGGAACGTTACGGGCGAGACGTCAAACAAGCGAACCTTTTTGAGTTCTCGTGTGTCGATTCCGTCTTTGGATGACCATTCATCGTCTTCCACCACGAAACCGATTGACATCTGCGAAATGTCCCCACGGCGGATGCTCGTGGTGATGTCCCTTGCCCAACTCGTATCTGGCGGAGTAATGCGGACACGGAGTCCTACATCGTCTTCTACGAGTTCAAGCGTTCCCGCTCTGTTTCTGCCGAGTACATAGTTTGGATCGTGATTGAACAGCGCACGGATATCGTCTCTGCCGATGCTCTCCTCAAACGCTCCCTTACGCACTTTTTCTTTGAACGGAAAAATGCCGCCCAAGGTTTCAGACCACGAATCGAAAACGGCGGCGTGTCCTTCGATACACGTTCCACCGTCACTTTCGTTTATTCTTATTTCCTTTAGCGGGAGCATTCGAAGTTCCTTTTTGTTCGTTTTCTTCTCCATCGCTACCTCCTTCGTCTGGATTGTTTTGTTTGTTCTGCTGTCCGACCTGTGCCGACATCATCGAGCCGTTGACGAGGTAATCGTCACCGCCCTGTTCCGCCGGGACAAGGCTCATATCTTCGAGCCGCCTTATATCGTTGATAGACAACCACCCGTTTTGCCGTCCTATGGAATAGCCTTCCATTCGGGACTTGTAGTCACCGCGTAGCAGTCCGTCCACATTGAACTTGGCAAAATACAAAAGCCGTTCTTTCTCATCAAGAAGTGAACGGCTTATCTCTTGCTCCCACCTTACAAGCCACGGCCGTATGGTGTGCTGAACAAACTCTATGGATTGGTGTTCTATGTTGGAAAAGGTTGCCCTTTCAAGGTCACCGACAAGGTGCGGCGGAACACGGAAGATACGGCATATCTCGTTCACTTGGTACTTTCTCGTCTCCAAGAACTGCGCGTCTTCGGGTGCGATGCCTATAGTGTGGTATTTCATACCTTCTTCAAGAACCGCCACCTTATGGCTGTTCCGTGTTCCCTGATACACTTGATTCCAAGACTGTCGGAGTTTTTCGGGATCTTTGAGCGTGCCGGGGTGTTCCAACACACCGCCCGGTCTTGCTCCGTTACCGAAGAACTTCGCTCCGTACTCTTCCGTTGCCAAGGCGAGTCCAACCGCCTCCCTTGCTTGCGCTATGGGACTTAAGCCTTTCACTCCGTCTATGGACATGGCTTTGATGTGGAAGATTTGGTCAGGGCGATAGACATAGGTTTTGTTGGTTATTTCGTCCGAATAGGTGTACTTAATCTTGCCCGTGGTGCTGTCGCGTTCCACTACCATTTGATTCGGCTTTAAGTACCACAGTTCGGTCGTATGACCTTGTTTTCGGATGATTCTTGCGTATGCGTTACCCCACAAAAGGAGCGATGTCATCATCGTTTCCCTGAACTCGAAACTCGTCATCTCTTCGTTCGGGAACTCATAAAGGCAAGAAAAAAGCGGATGTTGCTCCGCCATTTCATTCTTACCGCCTTTTCCTTTCTTAAATAGGTGTAGCGGTAAACTCGCTATTGTCTCCGCCAAGATCTTCACGCAAGCATAAACGGCGGAAGTTTGCATCGCCCGCATTTCGTCCACATTGATGCCGCTGTTGCTGTTGCCGATAAAGTCGACATCTACACCCCTGATGAACTCTTGTAATTCCTTTGATGGTGCTGTTCGCTTCTCTTTTCTGGGAGCATCTCTGCTCCGTCCGAATATTCCCATTTTACCTCCATAAATGCCGAACACCGCCATATCCGGCGGTGTCCTTGCTTGGTTTTTCTATGTTATACGATTGCGGTGTATCTCGGATAGGAGAACCCCTCGCTATTGATTAGGATTTTGTAGTTTCTATCCTTGCATTGGAGTGCTATCATGTGCCACACCCCGTCTTCGTCTACTCGCATAAGGTCTTTATTTTCCTGTACCCATTTGCAGTCTTCGAATAGGTCGTTCGCCACCTTGTCGAACTCGGCTGCGGTCAGGTGGATTGTTTTCTCCACCTTGACTTCCGCTTTCGGCATTTCCTTGCCGTGCATGTATTTGTATTCGGCTACCGCATCGTACCAGTCATTTATGTTTGCTACCTTTCTCACGATTGTTGCTTTCATCTCTGCCACCCCTTATTTATTCGTTTTGGTGGCTTTCCTGCCGAGTTCGTAGGCTTCTTCGAGCATTGCCTTTATGCTCCACACACTCATTTCGATGAAGTCTTCGCTGTCGCTGTTTCGGGTTTCGAGGTCACCTCTTTCTTCGATGCTGTATGAGTTCTTTTTTGCGATTTCGATGAGTTGTTTTTTCATTGTTTTGCTCCTTTGTTTTTGTACCTACAATATACCGTAAACAATCGAAAGAGCCCAGCGAAAACGCGTGAAAACACAAAGAATTAACAAACAAAAACAAGGACTAAACCGCCCTGTCGGACGGTCGGATTTTTTGTCGTTTTCGGTCTTATTTCGTCTTTTTTAGCGGTTTGCTGTCGATAAGTGCCATTAGCGTATTGTCGATTGCCTTCCATTCGGCATTGCATATCAGCTCGGCATATTGCCCTTGCATCTGGGCGCGATACATCTTTGCCTGATGCTTGGCGAACTCGTCTGCTATGATTTCGGGAGCGTGTTCTACATCGGCGAGTATCGTTGCTTTGAGTTCTTCGACCTTGGCATCGTACGCCTTGTTCTCTTCTTCGGTTGCGTGGGTGTGGAAGCCGTGACTGTAGTTTTTGAGTGTTCTGAAGATGTCCTTTTGTTTTGCCATTGTTCTGCCCTCCTTATGCCACCGTGATGTATCCGTTTTCGTCCATCGTGTATCCGAGTTTGATACCATTTCTTTTCGCGTAGTCGATAAGGACTTCGATTGCCGTTCTGTAGTCTTTGACCGCGTCCGTGTATTTCACTTTGTTGTAGTGGTTATGGTCTCTCACCAGTGCGTTGAGCTTGTTCTTGCAGTAGTTGCGGATTTCCTTTTTCGTTTCCATTTTTATGCTCCTTTCGGCTGTTGCCCTTGCTTTGTTTTTGTACCTACAATATACCGTAAACAACCGAAAGAGCCCAGCGAAAACACGCCAAAACCCAAAGAATTAACAAAGAAAAAGGGCTTTGTTTTTGCCCTTCATTCGATGATAAAATCTTCGATTTTCTCGTACTTTCTCTCTGCCATTATGCCCTTTTCTTCAATGTACTTTTCCATACTCTCCGTTGTCGGGAACTTGGCAAGCATCTGAAACCGCGTTTTAGGATCGGTGTACACGATTAGTTTCGTATATCCACCTTTCACCGCCTTTTTGTATTCCTTTTCGTCATCGATGATTACCACCAGTGCCGACATAAAGAGTTCGGAATCTATCGGAATATCCGCATAAATGCCCGTCATCGGATATCTCTTGTAATATTCGACCGCAGCGGCTTTGAGTAGTTCGTCCATTTTTCTTCTTTCTTCGATTGTTCCATCGAAGTCGATGTCAGCCGCTCCGCCATCACCGCTGTCATTATACCATCCGACTTTCTTGCCTTTGTAGTAGATGCTGCCTTGAACTCCGTCCCAGTCTCTTCCCCGAAAGGTTCTTATGCCTTTCAAGGTAAATCCAAATATGCTTGCCATTAGTCTTCCTCCGTTTTTTGGTCGTACACTTCAATGATTATCTTCATACCCGTTCGAAAGCCAAGTCTATATGCCCTATGCTGTTCGTTTCCCATTCGTTCGATGACTTCTTCCATAAACTCATTAAGGAGAGTCATCTGCTCTTCGGATAGGCTTTCTTTCAGTTTGACATACAGTCTTTCTTCTCTTTTGGACGAGGACAAGGCTTTGTAGGCATCTCGCCCGATGTTCTGTCCGTCATAGATTTTCTCGATTAAACTCATTGATTGTTCCACCTTTTATTTGGTATCACAAACAATAGCGCGTTCGCCGAGGAAAGTCCAGACGAAAATGCCCGAAACAAAAGAATTATCATTTAATCGTAGATTTCGACACCATCACGGATATGTTTTACCTGCACCGCCGGGCAGAGTTCCTTGTATCGTCTGACAATGACATCGCAATACTTCGGTTCGAGCTCTATGGCACAGCATTTGCGGTTCAGTTGTTCCGCCGCCACCAAGGTCGAACCGCTACCGCCGAACGGTTCAAGCACGGTATCCCCTTCGTGGCTGCTGTTGTAGATGAGTTTGGCACAAAGGGTTATCGGCTTCATTGTTGGATGATCGGCGGACTTGGACGGCTTATTGTCGAGAATGACCGAAGTCGGTTGCTCGAACAGTTTGTCGATAAAGTCCACAAGGTCGGCTTTGCTCATTTTCCTTGCATTTAGCCTCACGTCTTCATAGACCGTTGAGAGCGTTCTGTCGTTGATGAAGTAATGCCCGGCACCCTCTTTCCATCCGTATAGGATAGGCTCGTGTATCCACTGATAGTCCTGTCTACCAAGCGTAAAGTGGTTCTTGTACCACACAAGCGTTTGCGCGTATTTGAACCCCGCATTCACCATTGCTTTGATGAAGTTTACGGATTCTTTCGTGCTATGGAACACATAAACGGGTGCGCCCTTTTTTAGGTTTGCTTCCGCTGCCTTGTAAAAACTCAAAAGGAACTGGTAGAACTCGTCTTCGGAGAGATTGTCGTTGGCGATGTTTCTGTCTTTCCCGTTTATCGTTCCACCGTAGTCCACGTTGTAAGGCGGGTCGGTGACCATAACATCGGCATATTTGTCTTCCAAGACCTTTGCCACATCTTCCTTTTGTGTGCAATCGCCACAAAGCAGTCGGTGAGCCCCAAGTATCCATAGGTCACCGCGTTTGGTCTTCGGTTCGGCAATCTCTTCTATGGCTGTTTCGGCATCGAAATCGTCTTCGTGGACGTTCTCCATACTGCCGCTACCAAACAGTTCCTGTGCTTCGGCAAGGTCAAAACCCGTGAGAGTGATATCATAACCGCTCCCGTCAAGGTCTTTCAAAAGGTTTGCCAACAGGTCGTTATCCCACTCGCCGCTGATTTTGTTCAATGCGATGTTGAGTGCTTTTTCCTTCTTTTCGTCAAGGTCAACCACTACGCAGTCAACCTCTTCATAGCCAAGGTCTTTCATTACCTTTAGTCTTTGGTGACCGCCGACAACCGTTCCCGTTCGCTTGTTCCATATAACGGGTTCGACATATCCGAACTCTTGAATACTTCGTTTGAGCTTCTCGTACTCGGCATCGCCCGGTCGCAAGTCCTTACGAGGATTGTACTCGGCGGCTTTGAGTTCGTCCACCTTTCTTCTCTCTATTTTCATTCATTCCTCCTGTTTTGGGTATGAAAAAACCGCTTGAATTGCTCCAAACGGTTCTTTCTTTTAGTTAGTCTTCATCGTCATCATCGCTGTCACCACGGCTATGCCAATACTCATCGTTATTGGGATTGCACTGGTTAGCGTGATTGTCTTGGTTTGCCCAGTAAGCAGAATTGTTAGGATTATGCTGATTGGCATAATCATCAAGTTGTCTTTGGCTGTGGGTATAACCAGATACTCCGCGTCCCTTGCTCATGTGTAGCACCTCCTTTTGAACCCATAATAAAAGCCACATACACTGCTGTGTGTAAGTGGCTTGGGTTCAAATCTATGGCACTACACACAACAAAACAAAGCAATCTTTTAATTGCCCTTGTTTGTATGGTGTAATGCATTTAACAATTTCGGAGGCACCTATGGCCTCTCTCCCACTTTCTCGATAACTTAACGAGAATTTCAACAGTTACCGATAGTTAAAAGGATTACTTGACTTTCAAAGAAGAAACGCCCAAATGAATCCGTAATGTATTGGATGTATCTCGTTTAACCTTGCAAAAGTTCTTCATTCTTTGCGAGCAAGTCTTCTTTTACGCTGTCATTATATCAAATCTTTTAGTTTTTTTCAAGCCTTTTCACCCTAAATCACGATAATTCCGCGTTCGTTATATACACTATCGGTCGAGCCTTCGTTTCGGATTGCTCGGTCAAGTGCCATAACGATCGCTACTGCGCCATCTATTCGTTCGGTGGACTTTTCTTTGTCCATCTTGATGTTTCCTGCCGGGTCGGTTCGGACATACACGTTATCCATCATCCATCGGAGCGGAACATTCCCGCCGTGCGCTATTTTCTGCTCCAACACGAGCTTCATCAGTTCTTTTGTCGGTGGACTCATATCCTTAAAACCCTGACCGAACGGCACAACCGTGAACCCCATTCCTTCCAAATTTTGTACCATCTGCACCGCTCCCCACCTGTCGAACGCAATCTCTTTGATGTGGTATTTCGTGCCGAGGTCTTCGATGAAGTTCTCAATGTATCCGTAGTGAATGACGTTGCCTTCCGTTGCGATTACCTGTCCACGACCGAGCCAAGTATCGTATGGAACGTGGTCGCGTCTTACTCGCAAATCTATCGTGTCTTCGGGTATCCAAAAGTACGGAAGAATGCTGTATTTATCGTCATCGGCTGTCGGTGGAAACACCAACACGAATGCCGTTATGTCGGTGCTTGACGAAAGGTCAAGTCCGCCGTAGCACTCTCTGCCGAGAAGTTTCTCCGCATTTACCGCAAAATCGCATTTATCCCAAGCGTCCATCGGCATCCACCGCACGTTCTGTTTTACCCATTGATTGAGTCGCAGTTGTCTGAACAAGTTCTCTTCGGCGGGGTTTTCTTTTGCCGAGTTGAATGCCGTTTTCAGTTTGTCTATATCGACCGTGACACCAAGAGACGGGTTGGCTTTATACCACACCTTTTCATCTCCCCAATCGTCATCGTCTTCCGCTCCGTATATGACAGGATAGAACGATTTGTCGTGCTTTCGTCCTTCTATGATGTCTTTGGCTTTGGAATGGACTTCCCAACATATCGAGTTGCGATCCGTCCCGGCTGTCGTTATCAAGAAGAAAAGCGGTTGCTTTCGTGCGTCACCGGAGCCGTGTAGCATTACGTCGTATAATGCTCGGTTTGGCTGTGCGTGTAACTCATCGAATATGACGCCGTGAACGTTGAGTCCGTGCTTGGTATAGGACTCTGCCGAAAGCACCTGATAGAACGAGTTAAGTGGCAAGTACACGAGTCGCTTTTGCGAAATTATCGGTTTGATTCGCTTTTTCAATGCCGGGCATTGCTCTACCATCTGACAAGCAACATCGAACACAATCGATGCCTGTTGCCTATCGGCTGCACAGCCATATACTTCAGCACCCCACTCGCCGTCACCCGCAAGGAGATAAAGAGCGACAGCGGCGGCGAGTTCGGACTTGCCCTGTTTTTTCGGTATTTCGACATAGGCTGTGTTGTATTGTCGGTATCCGTTTGGCTTTACGGTCCCGAATACGTCCGATATGATTTGAGTTTGCCACGGCAATAAGTCGAAGTTCTTGCCGTGCCATTCCCCTTTGGTGTGCTTGAGCATATTGATAAATGTGATTGCCCTTTTTGCAAGGTCAGGGTTGAATAGTTCGCCGTTTGGTTTTGTAATTATCTTACTCTCTCCCATTCAACCTCCATAAACGACAAGAAGAGAGACATCTCTATCTCTCTTCTCGAACACACAGTATATTATCTTTATTGTTTCTTTTTCCGCATTTCCGTATCTTCCAAGGCTCCTTTTAGGTATTGTGGATCAAGTCCGCAGTCATGATACCCTTCTTCTATCGTCCTGTAGTACGATGCATTGGGGTAATCGGGCAAGCCTCGGTTCATAATGTACACCATTGCGGTGACTTCCGTTCCGTCCGACATCGTCACTTGAATGTCTTCCTTGCGATAAAGGTTCGGATACCCTTCGTATCTGTCGAGTGCGGCCTCGTCTCTCGGTTGTATTTCCCATACTCCAACGGGTACTTCCTTGCCGATCTCTGGCTCTATTGTTGCCACACATCGGAATGTCAGTTGGTAGTCCTTTATCGTACCGATACCGAACACCTTGGCGGTCGGACACCTACGAGCCATTTGCCGTAGGTTCAGGTTACTGCCGTAAGCCACATAAAGTCTTTTTTTCATAGATTTTATCTCCTTGTATTTCATAGGGTGGCTTATGCGGCCACCCTGTTAGGTCTTCCGTTCTTGAAGGCGATGTCTCCGTTAAGGTTTTCGAGCAGGAACTGTCTTGCAGTCTTGAACTCATCGCCTATCATTCCCATACGGAGTAGCCAAGTCCGCATGGTGTATTTTTCGTTCGTGCTTGCTGTCTTTCTTGCGCTTGCCGCGTTTTGTGTCAGTGCTTGGTGACTGATTGCAAGGCACAGTTGTATGTAGGTCTTTATCTTACCTGCGTGGGTTGTTCCGTTGAAGCATCTGAACTCTATGCCTTTGCCTTGCCATAGGCTATGCAGGTTGAGCGCGTGGTAGCGACTGATATCATAGTGGGTTGTTCTTCTCGATGCTCCGTTATACCATAATCTTTCGATGCCCGATTCGGTTGTCGGTTTTCTGCGGTTCAGGTTTGCTACGAACCCCTCTTCCGTTTTTTTGCACCATCTGTCCGCACGGTTTTGGCTTACTCCCAAGGCTTTGAAGAGTATGTCTTCTTTCGCCGTCATGATGTTTACAAGGTTTCGTAGCGTCTTTGCCGTGTGATTCGTTGCATCTACGTGTACGTGGATTCCGCAGCTTGCGTTCGCTATCGCTCCGTTCTTGCGGAGCAGTCTCACGATCTCTTGTAGGGTTTCGATGTCATCCCATCCGAGTATCGGTGTTACGAGTTCGCATTTGTATTCATCGCTCAAGCGGTTGTCGTTCTTGTCTCTTGCATCGATGCTGCTGTCGTACATCGCCGTCCATTTTCTGCCGACTCTATCGAGCACCGAGTATTTATTGTACCCTGTGCCTTCATAGGTTGACGTTGTTTCGAAGTAGTCAGCGATGACTTTTGCCGCGTCTCTTCTCGTGATGCCTGTGAGCTCGATTTCGACTCCGAATTTTTGGTTTTTCATACTGTGTGTTCTCCTTTTTCGGTGTGCTTTCCGCACCCCTGTTTTGTAACACAACAATACCGTAAAGGTTTGAAAGAGCCCAGCGAAAACGCGCCGAAACACAAAGAATTAACAAAGAATTTTGCGATTATTTTTATGGACTTTTAGAACGCTCCGTCAAGGTCGATAAGGTCTACCGTTTTGCGGATTTCGGCAAGCGCCGCCGTGTAACTTCCGCAGTTTTGCACCCTCTCCCACATATCGTTGTAGTCGCTGATTCGTCTCGCCTTGCGGAGTGCGTCCCTTGCTTTTCCGATAATGAAGTAAATGTTCCCTTCTGGACCTCGACTATGGATTTCAACCCTTGGTTTGTTCATAGTTGTCACCTCCTATCAAGTCAAACAAAATACCGTAAAGGCGATCGAAAGTCCAGTATATAATTTGTCAATTTCGAAACTTTTCCCGCATTTTGCGAATTCGCCTTGAAACCTGTGCTTGACTCATTCCCACAATTTCACCGATTTCTCTTTGTTTCTTTCCTTGACGTATCTCTCGAAGTATTCTTCGGTCTTTCGGGGTTTGTTTTTCTTCGAACTCTTTTAGCATAATTCGAGTGATGATTTCGTCTTCGCTCTGGCTTTCGTCTTCTATGACGTCGGCAAGAGTAAGTATGCTGTCTTCGGCGTCCCTGCCTATTACCATGTTCAGCGATACTTCGTGCGGATAGTGTTTGCTCGTTTTTCGGATAAACATCAGCATTGCGTTCCGTATGCACATAGCCGCGTAAGTACTGAATCGGACACCCCTGCTTTCGTCAAAGGTGTCCGCCGCCTTGCATAGTCCGAGCATTCCCTCGGAGATGATGTCTTCCTTGTAGTTTTCTTTTATGGGACCATCACCGATTTTTCCGTACATATGGTAGACGAGTCGCATATTGTCCGTGATGAGCTTATCCCTTGCTGACGGCATCGTTTAATTCCTCCGCTTTATCTACGAGTTCCCAAGCAAGGAAGTCTTTTCCGAAATGTCCGCCAACTGCCGTCTGTGCATAAACGGGTTTCTTAAGGTCGAGTTTCTCAATCGTTCCCGCCACCGAAAGGTCAAATACCTTCTCGATTGCTTTCTTGATGAGAACCTCGCTGACCGTTCCCGTGTAGAATGTATTGATGTCAATACTTGTTGGTTTAGAAACACCGATAGCATAGGAAAGCGCGACTTCGCACTTCTCTGCAAGGTTCGATGCAACGACGTTCTTTGCAATGTATCTTGCAAGATATGCACCGCTTCTATCTACCTTGCTTGCGTCCTTACCGCTCATCGCTCCACCGCCGTTATGAGCGATTCCGCCGTAGGTATCCACCATAAGTTTTCGCCCTGTCAGTCCCGTATCTGCAACGAACCCGCCGATTACGAATCGACCTGACGGATTGACAAGGATTTCGGTCTTGGAAATGTCGTACTCCGCAAAAACGGGAGCAATTACTTTTTCCTTAATCTCCGCCGTCAGTTCATCGAGCGGTTTGTCTTCTCGGTGCTGTGCCGACACAACGATGGACACGATTCGAGAGAACCTGTCGCCGTTATACTCGACCGACACCTGACTCTTCCCATCGGGCAAAAGTCCCGCTATAACACCATTAACGCGACATTCGGTAAGTCTATCGGTCAATCGATGAGCGAGTTCAACCGGAAGTGGCATATAGTTTAAGGTTTCGCTTGACGCATAACCATAGACGATGCCTTGGTCTCCTGCCCCCTGTTCTTTCTTGCCGACCGCACCCGCAATGTCCGCGCTCTGCTTATGAATGCGAACTTCGTATTCGATGTCGTTTGCATCGTAGCCGACTTCGGCAATAACACACCTTGCAATGTATTCGTAGTCGACTTTCGCCTTGGTCGTAATCTCCCCGGCAATAAAGCATTTGTTATGGGCAAGCAATACTTCGCAAGCCACTCTGCTGTCTTCGTCCTGTTCCAGACACGCATCGAGAATGCTGTCCGCAATAAGGTCCGCAAGTTTGTCGGGGTGACCGCAAGTCACCGACTCTGACGTATAGATATGTTTAATCATTTTCGTTCTCCTCTGCTAAAAATAAAGCCTTGAAGATTGCCTCCAAGACTTGAACCACTATTCCGTTGCCCGCTTGCCTGTATTGCTGCGTTCCGCTTATCTTTGCCGCAACGATTTTGTCTATCTGTTCATCTTTCCACCCCATAAGGCGAAGACACTCTCTCGGTGTGAGCTTGCGGATTCTCACATTCTCGGTGATCACCGCATTCCCGTCACCGCAAGTCAAGGTATGCGCTACTCCTTTACCCACTCGACCACGCTTGGTCTTGCTGCCGGGATATGTAATGTTGACATAATCGCCGGGTTTGGCTTCTTCGTAGCCTTTCTTGTTTGCCACCTTGACTTTCAGATAGGACTGTTGCGTTTGCCCTGCCGATGCTTGTAGTGAGGGAACAATCTCTTTTTCGGTTCGTTCTCGCGTAATCGTTCCATCGCCTGCTTTGTGTCCCCAATTGTTCGGTGCAAGAACCTTGACATCTTCGACTTCGAGTTTTAACACAGCAGAACTCCCGGACGGAGAGCTGCATTGCCCTGTAAGCGTTGGGGCAACATCCTTTATCTCGGTCTTGTTATAAGCCACGAACATCTCCGGGACATACCCTTTTTCTTCGATAAATTCGTTATATCTTCGGCTTACATAGTCCTGTTTGTCTTCTTCAATCACGAGATTGTCTTTTTGAACCGTGGTCAAAGCATTGCAAAGACCTTTTTCGTTGATTTCAAGTCTCTGTTCGGTCGGCACTCCCGCCGTTCTGTCGGACGGATCTTCGGGGTTTCTTCCACGCATCGCCCCAACAACGGGAAGAATTGCTGTCTTGAACCCTTCCGGGCGAGTAGTAAGAGTCGGACACACACCGCTCTTGTTCACTTTCTTATTGAAAGCATCGATTGTATCGCCTACTTCACAATCGTTCTCTTTCAGCGTTTCGAATGCTTGCTTGTAAAAGCGTTCTTTCGGCTCGGCCGTGTCGATGATGATAGGAGTTTGACCGCCGCCTTTGCCCATCGCCTCGGTGAGCGTTGGACTAATGCCGTCCGTTCTCGGTGTTTGGTGCTTTTGAAGTCCACCAAGCACGAAGTCTTCGGCTATTTTCAGTTCGGTGTTGCCACCCTGCTGACAATGCACGGTCGGAGCGATACCGTCAGGTTCATACACACGCTTGCTGATATCGTGCATCTTGTCCCACTTACCGCCTACCACTTCTCCGACCTGAACGCATTGCGGTCCGCGCCAATCTCTTGCAAGAAGTGTATTTGCGAGCCCGTCACCGGGGCGAATACTGTCTCTTCGGCTGTTAAATGTCGAACGTAGAATGCTCCGTATTGTGCTTTCCTTGAGATAGAACCTTTCATCGACCGCTTCGTCAATCATATCTCGCAGACGAATAGTCAATTTTTTTGGTTTCGGAAAAACAAAGGGCTCGTGTTCGCCTCTGATAGATACGCAGAATACCCGTTCTCGGTTCTGCGGAATGCCGTAGTCCTTGGCATTCAACACTTTCCAATAATTCGTGTAGCCGAGTTCGGCGAGAAAATCGAGCCATTTATCGAAGTCCGCCTTGAACTTCTTGCTGACAAGGTTCTTGACGTTCTCAAGCAATAGGTATTTCGGGAGTGTTCCCTTTTCCGATGCAACACGCAATAATCGCTCGACTTCAAACAGCAAGCCGCTGCGAGTTCCTTCCTTAATGCCCGCACCCTTGCCTGCGACCGATATGTCTTGGCACGGAAACGAATACGTCCAAAGGTCAGCGTTCGGGAGTTCTTCTATCTTGCGGATATCTCCGAGATTGTTGGCTTTTCCGTGCATTGCTTCGTAACTTTGAATTGCGTATTTGTCTATCTCGCTTATCGCCACGACTTTATGTGCAATGCCGATATTCGTTAATGCTTGTGTTTGCGAACCGATACCTGCGAAAAGTTCAATTAGTCGCAACGGATTTTCGGTTGTGTATTCCGTCATGCTTTACCCCCTAATAGTTTTTCCATAATGTCATCGTTGGGGTTTGTTTCGTCCCACTTCGACAGTTTGCTTTCTCTTACCACAATGTAGATTTTGCTCCACACTTCGTTGGTTTGTTTGAGATACTGTTGCGCCATACCCACGAACGGGGACGGCATCGGCTTGCCGTTCTGGTCTTTTACGAGCAGTCCGTGCTTGGTGTTCATATCTTCGCATTCAAGCCATCTCGCTTTGCAAAATGCGTACTCTTCCAAGTTGTACGGCAGTATTCCCTGCGTACACCCGATGCTTTTCAGCCATGCGTACACGGTCTTGTATATCTCTTTTGCTTTGGCTGATAAATAAGAAGGCGGTTCGCTCGGTAGTTCCAGTCCGTTATCGGTTGTGAAGTTCACGACTTCTATCGGACGCTTGCCGGGATTGCCTTCCAGTATCTTTTGCGTGACCGCTTTCTTCGGTCTTCCCGCACCCGGTCTTGCTCCACCGCTTGCCATACTGCCTCCCTTTTGAATTTTTGATTTTTGCTCTGTTTTTTTTGATTGTTTTGATTTCCCGCGAAATCAAAAAGGACGGTTGCCCGTCCTTCAATACTTCGTATTGGTTTTTATTTCTTTGATTTTTCCGTTTGATTTTTGATTTCGCGTTTTTTCGCGTTGGACTGCGGCCCCGCTCTTGGGGTGGAAATCGTCAAGTTTTCGACCTCCCCCTCCCCGGCGGTCAGTCGTACTCTCTCGGCTTCGGTTTCCACCTTGAGCCTTCCTGTGCGCTCTTGCGTGAGTGACACGACCAACACAGGCTTTGCAGGTTGCTCGGAGCGAACCGCTCTCCGCCTTGCTTGATGGGAACGATATGGTCTACCATTGTCGCTCTCGTTCTTTTACCCGCTTTCAAACACTCCGCACAAAACGGGTGCTGATTGAGGTGCTGCTTTCTCGCGTGCAACCATTCGGGTGTCTTATAAAAGTTCTTCGTGAAGTTATCTCGTCCGTACTCGTTGTATTGCTTGTCTACGAGCCTCTTGTGTTCTTCACAGTATTGCCCGTCCACGAGCTTGGGACAGCCGGGATAACTACATGGTCGTTTTGGTTTTCTTGGCATATTTATCTCCTGCCTACACTCTTATTATATCTGCCGTTTGTCGCGTTTTGGCGGTTTTTGGCTCGGTCGTGTCGCTATTTATAACTCGGCTAAACAGTCGCTTATAATGGCTATCGCTTTATCCCTTCTTCTGGCGATTGCGTCGCGTCCCAAGAAGAACCGCTTGCTCATCTCTCGCAAGGACATCTTTTGCAGATAATACTTGCGAATAATCTCGTCCAGTCCGTTCGGAAGTCCTGCAACGCAGTCTTCAATCGCCGTGATACATACGAGTGTCCTATCCTCGCTCAATCCTTGCTTTTTCTTGTATTCCGCTATGGCTTTCTTGGCCGTATAGTTCTCCAAGTATTCCTTGATTTCAGTCGTTGTCATTGCAGTAGTCCACCATTTCCTTTCGTCTTTTTTCTTCTCTTACACGCTCGTCCCAAACCCAATCGCCGTTTTCTTTGGGGTCGATCTTGCTTTTTAGCCAACTTCGTATCTGTCCGCAGTCTTCCAAGTTTTCGTTCCAATCGTCTTCGGAACAGACTCCGCACAAATCCCACATTTGCATCGTTCCGAACTTTTGCCCCTTATAAAAGAACAGCAACAGCATTTTATCGGCGGTTTCGTCATAGTACTTCCACTTGTAGTAATATCCCCAAAGTTTGCGACCGCCGTCATATCGGGTTTCTATGTAATTTTCGCAAGCCTCTTTTATGTCGGCTTTCGGCATCGGCAGTCCGAGTATTACCTCGTAATCGAATTCCGCCTCTTCCGTTATCACCACTTTGTTGATGTCTGCCATACTACTCCTTTTCAAACGCTTGAATTATCGCTTTTACCTCGCCTACGCTTTTTACGACTACCGCATATCCGCCCGCTTTCAATATTTGCCGAATCGTTTGCTGTTGCAGTGCCGTTGCCGTGTTTTTACCTACCTTGCATTCCAGACCTATAAATCTGCCCTTATAACAGACTATCAAATCCGGAATACCCGCCGTTCCGTACATCCCGCCGTGTTCCTTCCAAAAGAACAAGTTTGGAACTGTCTTCAAATAATTGCTTATCGCTTTTATCAGGTCGCATTCCTTCACTTTTTTCGCTCCTATATAAAACTACCTGTCACAACCGTCACACCTGTCACTAAATGACACTTTACCAGTGTGACAGTAACCCCTCTATTAGAAATCTCGTTTTTGTGACGGATGTGACGGTTGTGACGGAGTGACAGTAGTGACGGATAGTGTTGTGTGAGAACTGTTTTCCTGTCACTTGCCGTCACTTTGCCGTCATTACCCGTCATTCTTATCAGGTCGAAATCGACCAGTTTAGCCGTATTAGTCTTCCGATTCATCGAATATCGCCCGTTGATATGTCGGTTTATAAGCCTGTCTTTTACCGAAATAATGTACTCTGCTCGAACCGCTCCGTTTCATCGAGTGTTCGATGCCGTCATAGTAGAGCTGCGTTTCAATGCTCGTTATCTCTTTGCCGAGAGCGGCAGTTGAGTAAATACACGGACTTCCCGTCACATCGTACACAGCCTTGATTAAGTCGGTTGCAGTGCCTTTCCAACCCATCGGATACTGTTTTAAGAGGTCTTTGACCGTTTTCACGATAGGATTGTTCTCGTACTCGCGCTTTTTGCGTTTCCGCTCTTCTTCCTCTGCCGTTCCGACCATATCCCATCGATACTTTGTTTCATCGAAATGCACCACAACGTCTTGCTGCCGAATATCTCGTCCCGTCATAAACAGCACGGCGTTTTCGTCTTGTCGCTTTTTCTTGTAGATGATGAATATCGTGTCGCATACACCCATGATGCCGTTCGAACCCGAAATCATATTGAATACGTCATTTTCGTCCGCCATCTTTCGCAAATGGTGAATGAGAAAAATGCAGATCCGCTTGTTGTCGGCATACTCTTTCAACGCTCCGAGTTCTCGATAATCCGTTGCGTAGGCGATTTCGTCTTTCTTTGCCGAACCCCTGACCTTTTGCAAGGTGTCGATGATAATCAGTTTTATGTCCGGGTGTTCTTCGAACTCTTCGTCCAACTGCTTGATAAGACCGCCGTCCAAACCATTCGCCTTGATGGACAAGTAGAAATTGCTCGGTGCTTTCCCGCCGTCAAGCACTTTGTTGAGTCGGTCTTTCAGACGGAAAATACCGTCTTCGAGAGCGAGATACAGACACCCTGCCTGATTGCTTGCATAGTCCAAGAACTCTTTTCCACGGCTTATCGCCAAGCACATCTGCATGGCCATCCAAGACTTTCCGACCTTGGACGAAGCACACAATATCGCCAAGCCTTGCGGCAACACATCCGGGATTAACCATTCTGGCGGATCAATTTTCGCCGTTTGCAAGTCGCTTGCCGCTATGCTCGCCACGCCTCGTTTATAGACTTTCCGAACTTCTCTCTTTGCCGCCGCCACCGCTGCTTTGAGTTCTTCGGGGTTCGACATCAATAGTTCGTTAGGGTCTTTCTTGCTCCCCGCGACATTGAATACTATGTAAGGGACTTTCGCTGTTTGGAGTTCCTTTTCAAGTGATGCGGATGCCTTCTGCCCCGGTTCGTCATTATCCAAGCACAGCACAAGCGGAGCGTTCGGCTTTTTCGCCTTAACTTCTTTGACGAGTTTGTTTGCACCGCCGACACCGCAGAGCGACACCGAGACGCCGCCGCATTGCATAATAGACAAGGCACAGAGCGGACTCTCCACGATAAAGACAGGTTCTTTGCTCGTTCCCCACAACGCTTTGCGATTGAACAGCGGCTCCGCACCCGCCTCTTCGTTTGTCGGTTTATAGAACTTTTTGTCGGATATACTCCGCGTTTGGTAGTATCGTAGTTCCGATGAGTACGGCAACACGATTGCGTTTCGCTTTACGTCATAACCAAGGCAATATTTCTTCACCGTTTCTTTGGTCAGACCGCGCTTTTGAAAATAGTCGGTCTTGTCCGCGTCTCTGATGCACGCTTTCAGGTAGTCCTTGATGCTCGTTCGCTTGGTGCAATCGTCCACATCGATATGGAACATCTCGGCAAGAAGTTTCGCCGCCTCTAACGGCTCTACTTCTTTCATCTTTGACGCAAAGGTTATGACGTCACCCGTTTCACCGCAACCAAAGCAAGTGAAGATATTGTTCTTGCGGTCAATCGAAAACGACGGAGTTTTTTCCCTATGAAACGGACACAGACCTTTATCTCTGCTATTCAATTTGATGCCGAATGCTTCGACAGCATCGGCTATTTTAACTTGGTCTTTGACCTTCTCGAAAATGTCCGTCATCGTTCCTCCGTTTTGGGTTTCCGGGCGGCGGACTTTTACCGCCACCCGTTGCCCGTTTGTTTTTATTCTTCGTCAAGCGCCGTAACCTTGGTTGCCATTGCCTTGACCTGTTCTGCCAAAGGAAGTACATTTTTGAGTTCTTCCTCGGTCAAGTTTCGGTCTACTGCAAACACCGCCTGCGAGTAGTTGATACCGCCGCTGTTCTGTGCCTTTTTCAGCGTGAACTTGGTGACCACACTCACGGTTTTCTTTCCTTTGGAAAGAAGTCGCATTACGTACTTACTGAATTCGGCAAGACTGCCCGTCGGGAGCGAGAGAATAATCGGCAGAGCCTCACCCTCACGAAGAAGGTAGATTCTTCTCTTCTGCTTGCACGCTTTTGCCCCGTTCTTGCCACTGCCGAACTTGTTAAACTCACAGTCGGCGCACTGCCTGATTTCTCCGCTTTCCGCTTCGATACCGATGCGTCCGTCCATCGAGCCGCAGTCAGGCGGATTGTTCCCGCCCGTGTACTCTTCCTTGTAGTAGCACGAGATGGGATGATGATACAAAATTACCGCTTTGAACTCTTTCACCGAATCGGGACTGTCGGGATCATCGCCCGGCACTTCGTATGCAAGACCGCCTCCCGCCGGGATTTTGATTCTCTCGAATGCAGGAGTCAGTCCGTCAAGCTCTTCTGCGAAGATCTCGCCAAGGTCTGCGCTTGCTCCAAAGGTAAGTGCCGTGTTTTCTTTCTTTACGATTTCGTTTGCCATTGTTGTTTCGTCTCCTTAAATTAATATTTTTTCGATTTGGCAACGCGGATACTGTTCTTCTCCGCAATTTTTATGAGTCCGTCCAACCATTCCGGGAGAACACCCTCGTTCGCCGCAATGAGTTCCTTGACCGTTGCCGAAAGGGTTTGGCTGTTGATAGTGAACAAATCTTCGAAGCCGTTTTTCTTCATGACTTCCCATAGTTCGCCTTTCCTTTCGGGTTCGGGTGACGGGTACTCTTGCGTGACGAGCGAGAACGTCGTTCCGTTACGATTGAACGAAGTCAACTCTTCCGTGGTCATCAAGTCGATCATTTCGGTTGTTACACCATCAATCTCTTCGTTGATGCCCTTGACCTCACATTCGAGGTCGCTCTTTTGCGTCCGCAGTTCTTTGAGTCTGTCGGATAGTTCCAATAGTTTCGTATTCATCTGATACCTCCAGTTTTGTTTGATTGCTTTTTCAAGCGGAATACCTTTCTTCAATCGAGACGCGACCGTGCTGCGAGATACCCCGTATATCCTGCAAATTTCCGCAAGCGTGAACACTTTCCCGTACATCACATATCGCCTCGTTCGGCTCGTGTTGCTGTTCTGCCTGTGTTTAGGTATCCATTTACAGTTATTCGGGCAATAATCTCCGCCGTTGTCGATACGCTCTATCGTCAAGCCGTCTTTGTATCCGTGCGACATTGCCCAGTAGAAAAACGTCTCAAAGTCTTCCCACTCGGCACACACGCTCACGCCCTTTGCGCCGTAATACTTAAAGTCCTTGCTCTTCGGATTAGCGCATCGCTGTTTCATATTCGCCCATATTCGATGCAGTCGCAGTTCTCCGTTCGGCATCGCCTTTTGCATCTTGCGGTAACATCCGCACGACATCGTGTGTCCGTTGACAAGGTCCGTTCCCCGTACTATCGCCGTTCCGCCACACTCGCACTTGCACGCCCACATCAAAGCCGTGTTCTTCCCGTGCGGTGGCAATGGCTCTAATGCCGTAAGCCTTCCGAACTGTCTTCCCGTTAAGTCCTTAAACTTTCCCATGCAGTAACGTCCTCCAGTTATCTACCATCAGTTTCGCAATATCGCCTTTGTGCTTTAATGCGTTCATTATCTTTTCATCCACCGTGTTCTTCGCCACGAGATGAATGTATAGACACTTTTCTTTCTGCCCGATTCGGTGGATTCTTGCTCGGCTCTGCTCATAGTTCGCATAGGAGAAGTCCAACGAATAGAACACCGCCACGCTTGCCGCCGTCAGCGTCAGTCCCATTCCCGTGGTTTGAAGTTGTCCCACGAACACTTTTACATCCGGGTTCTCTTGGAAGTCTTTCACTTGCTCCGCTCTATCCTTCGTTGCGCCGTAAATCAACCTATAGCCCAACTTTTTCTTTTCAAGCATTGCTTTTATGGCTTCGATTTCCGGGACGAACCTTGCGAACACGACTACCTTTTTGTCTTCTTCCACGCAGCTGTCGATGATGTCTTCGAGAGCCTCTATCTTTGCCGTACTTACGGTCTGTGGCTTGGCGGTTGCATCGTCACGGATAAACCCGCCCGTGCATTGCGACAGTCTTAAAAGCTGCGTCAAGATATTCCTTGCCGTCACTTCCGTATCGGCAGAAAGTTGAGCGTAGCAGTCCTCTTCTATCATCCGATACACAGCCTCGGCTTTCGGTTCGAGTTTTATCGTCCTCACTTCGTCTATGAACGGAGGCAAATCGACTGCGTCCTGTATCTTGATTCGGAACGCTATCTTATGTACCTTTTCCACGAGTTCCGGGAGATGGTTGTATCCAATGATCTGGTGGTTCTGATAACCGCCCATCACGGCATAGCGATTACGGAATAAGTAGTAGGACGGTCCGAGTATCTCTTCGTCCAAGAACTTATACTGCGAGAAGAAGTCCAGCGGATTGTTCGTGACGGGAGTTCCCGTGAGTATGATGTTGAATTTGGTCTTCTTTCCAAGTTTATGCAGTGCCTTGGACTGCGCCGTTGCCGGGTTCTTAATCTTGGACGATTCATCGCACACGATCATGTCGGGATTCCACTTTCCTATCTCCGTTTCAAGTCTCCAAGCCGATTCGTAGTTCACGACTATGACCTGCAATGCCGAGCCGTTCATATATCCGAACGCTGCTTTTTTCTTGGCTATTGAGCCGTCCAAAATCGTCAGCGCATACCGATAATACGCAAACTTTTGGAACTCTTCTTCCCACACACCGACTATGGACGTTGGTGACACAACAAGCACTTTACCGACACGCTTTTGACTGTTTAACGCCCCTATTAGCGCAATAGTCGTGATTGTCTTGCCCGTCCCCATATCCATTAGGAACGCTACCGCTTTGCCAGTATCGAACTGTTTTAGCGCGAAGTTATATGCCTTTACTTGGTGGCTGTAAAGACTGCCCTTTATCGGCGGTTTTATGGTCGGTTCGGCATTTCCTTTGGTATCCGTTTCGTCTGCCGTCAAAGCCTGTAATTCTTCGTCAAGCGTTGCTCCGAGCAGTCCGAGCGTTGCCACATTTTCTTTCGTGAGTGGGACTACCCAACACTTATCGTCCGCATCGTAGAACCTGTCCTGCATATCCTTGATACTCCCTCGATATGCGAACGAATCGTAGATGCGTATGGTTTCGTTAGATCGGACAGCGTACATTCATTCCCTCCCAGTCGATAACCTTGACCATCTTCTCCGCGCCGAATGCGTTTATCATTCGTTCGCTTTGCTCGTAATTGAACGGAAGACCGCCGAGCAATATTGCCATTAGTTCCGCTCTGCTGATTTCGAACTCGATGCAGAACAGCGACAGACTTCCGCATTCGTCCTTTACCATTCGGATGAATTTCTTTGTATTTACTTTCACTTATTACCTCTCTTCGGCTCTTTGAATGTCTTGAGAATGCCTTTCATCATTTCCAAGTCTTCTCCTGTGAGCCCTTCTGCGATTCTTTCAAGAAACTCGGATTGTTTTTGGGAGAAATACTTTTTCCCCAGTCGGTATCCATCGGCTATGTAAACGCCACCACCATGTCCTTGCACCGTGTACACCGGGTAAGATAAGGAAAGCGTCAGAATGTCTTGGCGAATCGTCCATTCCGTCACGCCGAACTCGAATGCCAAGTTTGCCACTTGTTCGCGTCTTCTCTCGCATAAGGCTTCTAATATCGCCATGCGTCGTTCATTCGCTTTCACTTATCTCACCTCCTTTGCTCTTGATGGCTGTATTCTAAAGGTCAAACCGTTGGGGTTTTCTACGGTTTGAAAAATTATTTTCAATTTTTTTGAATTTGTTTTGGGGAAAATAAAAAGGCCACCGACTAACTACTCTCCTATTCGGATTTCGTTAATCGGTGGCCTCTCAATACTGGTTTAACCTACCGCTTTAATGCAAATTGGATGTCTTGGTTTTACATTGTCCCTATTTCAGACCGACCAAGTTCCACTCGCAAGTTTATTTAGTTAGAGCGTAACAGTTCTTGCCCTTGTGGTGCGAACACGTCTACTTGGACGTGACGCCTACTGATTGGCTTTGATACAGTTACCGTGCCGCAATGCGGACACTTTATTCGTGTAAGACCATCTTCGCCTTGAAAGCCGACTATAATATTGCGGCAGTTCAGGCACACCCATTGTATAGGGACATCGCCATCTTTAAAGTGCATAGTTGTTAGATTGCCTCCTTTCTCCCTGTGATACCTCGGTTTCCTATTTTTTCTACTGCTTTTGTGCGGTTGGGACTTCCTACACAGAAGTAGAAAAGCCGTTGTATCTTCTGTTATTATCTCACTCGGCAAAACGGGGCGGATTTGCCAAGTTCAATGATTATTTATGAGTGCGACAAGCGTTCGGCTATCGTATATCGGTATCCGCTTCGGCTTTTTGAAACGCGGAATCTCTATTTCACTTCCGCATTTGTCGCAGACGAATCGTCCCTCGGTTTCTTCGAGGTACATATCCTTGTTTAGTTTCCCGCATACGGGACATTTTGCATCATACAGCATTCTCTTCACGCTCCATTTGCGCTTGGATTTCCAAACCCTTATCACTGACGTGGATGAGTTCCGTGAAGTTTCCGTTCTTGTAAAGCTTCCACTCGCTTTCGGATTCACACCTTGGACAGGTTGTTCTGGCTGTTTTTCTGTATTCAAACTCTATATTTAACTTTTGACCGCATATTCCGCAGTACTTCTCTGTTTGCATTTTTGCTCCTCCCGGCTTGGCTACACCAAGTCCCTATCTATGCCATAGATATCGTCAAAGTACACCTTGCCGTTCCCTATGACTATGTACTTAAAAATCGTATTGATTTCCTTCACGGCTCCTATGACCTTTACATAGTAACCGTCTTGATAGCAGGTGAGTGCGATTCTATCCCCTCTTTGAACTTTCGACAATTTATCCGATATTTCGCTATCCAGTTCTTCCGAGTGTTCTCCACGCTCTACCTTGCCAAGGTCGTATTCCTTTTTCGCAAGAGCTTCTCGCAGTCCGTTTAACGCATCGAACGGAGCAAACTGCTTGGCTCTGTCTTGTCTATTCATCATTGCCGCTGTTATGTCCTCCGATGAGTTTATTTCGCATAATAAGGGTTGCTCCCTCTTGCAAGTCCGATGCCATTAGCAAGGCATTCTTCCCGAACTTCGACTGCAGCTCAAGTGTTGCTCTGGCAAGACGCTTTTGTCGTTCGACTTCTTCCCAGTCTGTGAAAAGGTCATACCCTTCACACCCTTCATCGCATATTCCGTCAAAGCCGATACTTACCCTGCGTATCAATGAGTTCCTGTCCGTTGTTTGTTCGAACACTCCCATTGCGCTCGGCATTATCTTTTTCGGAAGATTCGTGGATGCTCCGATCTTCACTCTTCCACCTGTCGGCGCGTGACAGTCCTTGGAGTATCCGATAGTGACCGTGATGTGGCTTGCGATTACCTTTCGCCGCATCAATTCCAAACAACCGCTCCGCACCATCTCTTCAACGACAATCTTCGCCTTATCGAAAGTGTAGTCCGAGAACAGCACCTGCGATGACGAAACCGACTTGCTCTTGCTTTTGTAATTCTTGATGTCGGACATTAGGCAGGACTCTCTCCCCCATGAATGGTCTATAAGCAGTTCGGCATTGATTCCGAAGTCCTTATAGAGTATCTCCGATGGATAGTTTGCGATTCCCGCCATATCCACAATTCCGCGCCGTTCAAGCCTGCGGACCGTTCCCGTGGAAATTCCCCAAAAGTCGGTCAGCGGTCTGTGATGCCACAGCGTTTCTCGGAAGAGTTCTTCGTTCAGGTATCCCATATGGTCTGGGACTTTCTTTGCCGTGATGTCAAGAGCGATTTTGGCAAGGTATAGGTTTGTCCCTATCCCTGCCGTTGCCGGGATATGCAGTTTCTCCGCTATCTCGTCTATCAGCATCTTGGCGAACTCTTTGGGTGTTTTGTGGTACATCGGCAGGTAGTCAGTCGCGTCAATAAACGACTCGTCAATCGAGTACACGTGAATGTCTTGCTTATCAATGTATTGCAGATAAATTCCGTATATCTCGGCTGCGTAGTCGATGTATTTTTGCATACGCGGCATCGCCGTTATGTACTGAATGCCCTTCGGTATCTCGTACCGTCTACACCTGTTTCGGACACCCAAAGACTTCATTTTCGGTGTTATAGCCAGACATATCGTTCCGTTACCTCGGCTTTCGTCTGCGACAATGAGATTGGTTTCGAAAGGGTTCAAACCTCTCTCCGCACACTCAACCGATGCAAAAAACGACTTCATGTCGATGCAGAAGTAGGTGCGCTCTTTCATAGAATTACAAGTCCTTGATTACCTTAATAGCAACACCTTGTATCATGCACTCGTCTACGATGATGTCCTTCATCCGTTTGTTCTCCGGGTGCAAAATAATTCTTCTGTTTGCCGGGTCTGGGCGATAGCGTTTCAGCGTTACTTCGTTGTCCACAAGTGCAACTACGATGTCGTTGTACTCTGCACTCTCCTGCTGTTTCACAAGCACAAGGTCTCCGTCATTGATGCCAACGTCAATCATTGAGTTCCCGCATGCCGTGAGCAAGAAACACTTTTTTGCGTTTCCAACAAACGATGCCGGGAGTCTGACATATCCGTCTATGCACTCATACTCTTCTGCAAGCGGACCACACGGAACATATCCAAGCTTCGGCACTGCCACCACCGATGTTTCGGTGGCTCTTGTGACGTCCGTTTGGTATCCGTTATCCGTGAATTCCAAGAGTCCTTGCTCTTTTAGATAGTCGATGTATATCGTTACGTTGCTCTTGCTGCAGCCAACGTTCTCCGCTATACACCGGATGGACGGGCTTGTCCCGTACTGACCGTAATACTCTTCAATAAAGTGTTTGATTTTGTTCGTCAAGTCTTGTTTCTTCGTTTGCATTCGTGATGGCCCTCACTTTTTCAATAACGGACGCTCCGTCCGTTTTTGATACCTCTATTATATCCACTTTCACTTTCACTGTCAAGAGCCTGAAAGGTATAAAAACAGGGGTGTGCAAGAACATGCACACCCCACTAAAATATTTGTCATTATTTACTTAATCTATGATGTTTTCGGTCGCAAATAGCGGACTATTGAAGAACTCCACGATTTCAATGCCTAACCCTTGGCATAACTCAAAAAGAACGCGGACATTGACCGCCACATTGCGTTTGTGTTTGATATCCCCTATCGTTGTTTGATTCACGCCCGTAAGCATTGAAAGGCGGTATGCGGTCAAATGCTTTTCTTCCATCAGTTCCGTCAATCTCGCTGACAGGGCTTCTGCTATTGTCATGACTGCTCCTCCTTTTACTAAACTTTGGCTATGCATTTAGTATAAACTTTTTCTTTTTGAAAATACTGTGCGTAAGTTTAGTATTACTTGATTTTCGCCCAGTATTTTGGTATAATCGTTTATGAGAGGAGCGAATTATGAAGACTGTTTGCGTTACCGGGCATCGTCCCGCAAAATTGCCTTGGGGTTATAAAAAAGAAGGACCCGATTACGATGAGTATATCGAGTCCCTTGCTTGCACTATTGCTGACTATCTTGAAAATGGTTACGACCACTTTATTTCCGGAATGGCTCTCGGCGTCGATATGGACTTTGCCGAAACAGTCATTCAATTTAGGGAGCATTACGACCTTGACATCAAGTTGGAATGCGCTATCCCCTGCCCAAATCAAACCTTGAAATGGTCTCCCACCGAAACCGCCCGCTATAAAGAGATACTCGAAAAAGCGGACAAGGTCACAATGGTCAATGACCACTACTTCCGTGCCTGTATGCTCGTACGGAACGATTATATGGTAGACCACTCCGACTTGGTGCTTGCCATTTGGAATGGTGAGCAATCTGGCGGTACTTGGCACACAATTCAGTATGCCAAAGCCAAAGGCAAGCAAGTCGACATCATAAAAGTTGACCGCATTTGAGCCTTTAGTATCACACCCCTTATCTCCCCCTTTCACTCGTTCTAATTCCTATTATGAGAAGGTGGGCAAAACAGAGGTCTGTATCGATGACGAAATACCGTTCGAACTGCCTGACGGTTGGGCTTGGACAAGACTGTCTGCGGTGTGCGAAATGTACACTGGGGATAGCATAAACGAAACCGAAAAAAAGAAAAAGTATATGGGACATACAGAGGGCAGGTTTTATATCGGCACAAAGGATGTCGGGTTTGATCATGTTATTACCTATGATAATGGCGTGCGTATCCCCTATGAAGAAGAAAGCAAGTTCCGTATTGCTCCGTCTTTATCAACCCTGCTGTGTGTAGAAGGCGGCAGTGCCGGGAGAAAAATAGCAATGCTTAATCAAGCCGTTTGTTTTGGTAATAAACTGTGCTGTTTTGTTCCGCATTCTATCGATGAAACATACCTGTATTACTACTTGCAAAGTCCAAGTTTTATTAGTGTTTTCAAGTCGAATACAACAGGAATAATCGGCGGTGTGAGTATCAATACCTTAAAGGGGTTATTATTTGCTATTCCTCCATTAAGCGAACAACATAGAATAGTCAAAAAACTACTTCTTCTGTCCCCGTTTATTGCCGAGTATAATGAGTATGAGCAAGCCGAAAGCCTTTTGAACGAAGAACTTCCGACGATGCTTCGCAAGTCTGTTTTACAATACGCGATTCAAGGAAAACTTGTCCCACAAGACCCGTCAGATGAGCCCGCGTCGGTTCTTTTAGAGCGGATTCGTAGCGAGCGCGAAAAAGCCAACGGCGGTAAGAAATCAAAGGCTAAAACGGAGTCATACATCTTCAAAAATAGTGATGATAACTCTTATTATCCCTTTGACATTCCAGAATCGTGGGAATGGGTTCAATTAAGCGAGATTTGTGAGATAAACCCCGCCGTAAACGACACGCAAGACGATTATGACGCTGCTTTCATTTCAATGAAACTGATTGACGATGGCTTTAACAATCATTTCCAATACGAAATAAAAAAGTGGGATGATGTAAAAAGCGGTTATACCCATTTCCAAAACCGAGATGTTGCTTTTGCCAAAATCACTCCTTGCTTTGAAAATCGCAAATCCGTTATTATGGAGAATCTTCCAAATGGTATTGGTGCGGGAACAACTGAATTGCATATTTTAAGAGCTTACCCCGGTATTGCCCCCGAATATCTACTTTGGTTTGTAAAAACGCCATATTTTATTGATTACGGGAAAGAACACTTTACTGGGACTGCGGGACAACAAAGATTTGGCACAAAAGCATTGGCGAATATGTATATACCGATTCCGCCTACTAATGAACAAAAACGCATTGTTGAAAAAATACAAGCGATGATACCGATCATTCCTAATTCTCTTATTATGAGAAAATAGGCGAAAAAGTCGTTTGTATTGACGAAGAAATTCCTTTTGAAATTCCCAATAGTTGGTGTTGGATACGATTAGCGAGTTGCTATGATATACGCAACGGTTTTACTCCGTTAAGAACAAATAACGACTATTGGAGCAATGGAACTATACCGTGGTTTACCGTCGAGGACATTCGAAACGAAGGGACAATAATTAATGATACTCGCCAAAAAATAAACGAAATAGCGGTAACTAAAGATAGAATAGTACCTGCAAATAGTTTTTTGCTCTGTTGTACCGCTTCCGTAGGTGTCTTTGCCCAATCAAAAATACCACTAACAACAAATCAACAATTTAATGCCCTAACAGTAAAAAATGATTGCTCAATATTACTAATGGACGATTACTTGTATGCAATAGGTGAGTATTTTTCTAATATACTACATTCCATTGCTGGAGAAACAACATTCGAGTTTGTTTCTGTAAAAAAGTTGGGCAATGTATTATTGCCAGTTCCCCCGATAGAAGAGCAGCAAAGAATTATTAAAAAAATATCTATTATCAAAGAAATAGCGAGTCAATGACCCGCTATTTCTTCCATCACATTAATTTTGGACACTATTCGCTTCTGCTCCATTTGTGGAGGGATTGCGATTAATATACTTTTTAGAGTATTAATACTCACGCCACCGATTATTCCTGTTGTGTTCGACTTAAAAATGCCAATAAAGCTGGGACTTTGCAAGTAATAATACAGGTATGTTTCATCGATAGAATGTGGGACAAAGCAGCACAGTTTATTACCGAAACACACGGCTTGATTAAGCATTGCTATCTTTTTTCCTGCGCTTCCACCCTCCACGCACAGCAGGGACGATAGAGGCGGAGCAATACGAAACTTACTTTCTTCTTCATAGGGGATACGCACGCCATTATCATAGGTAATAACATGATCAAACCCGACATCCTTTGTGCCGATATAAAACCTCCCCTCGGTATGTCCCATATATTTTTTCTTTTTCTCGGTTTCATTTATGCTATCCCCAGTGTACATTTCGCACACTGTAGACAGTCTTGCCCACGCCCAACCATCAGGTAGTTCGAACGGTATTTCGTCGTCGATAGAAACCTCATTTTTCCCTATTTTCTCATAATAAGAGTTATCATCACTATTTTTGAAGATGTATGACTCCGTTTTAGCCTTTGATTTCTTGCCTCCGTTGGCTTTTTCACGCTCGCTACGAATGCGCTCTAAAAGGATCGATGCGGGCTCATCTGACGGGTCTTGCGGGACGAGTTTTCCTTGGATCGCGTATTGTAAAACAGACTTGCGAAGCAACATTCCTATATCCAAGTCAAGCGCTTTTTCTTGGTCGTTATATCGAGCATATTCTTCAATAAATGGGTTGAAAGAAGCAACTTTTTTTACTATTCGTTGTTGTTCTTTAAGCGGTGGCACTGGGAATAGCATTCCAGACAGGTCTTCTTTATTAAAACCCGCTTGCGCACTTCTGGCATGTCCAAGAATTGTTCCTTGATAGATAGATGACTTGTAGAACAGTAGTAAATAGTCTCTATCGATAAGCATCGATTCGAACAACGGAATGACTTTTGCCATTGCAACATTGTATGCGCCGTCTTCCGCAATAAATACTTTACCTAACGAGGCGCCATAGCGGGCTAATAAGATATCGCCTTTTTGTGTGGTTTTTGTGGCCGTTTCTATAGGAATATAGATTGGCTGCGGGGACGGTCCATAATCACGAATTTGGTATAAACGGATATATCCGTGTCTTGGGGAATCGATAAATTTAGCCTTTGGCGGTTGAGCCCCGCCAGAGATTTCTATTATATCATTGTGTCTTACCCAAGCCCAAGAATCAGGCAGTTCGAACGGTATTTCGTCATCGATACAGACCTCTGTTTTGCCCACCTTCTCATAATAGGAATTATCACTTCCTTTATAGATGACGGAATCGGTCATTTTTCCTTTTATTTTGCCTTCTTTTATGAGGCGAGTCTTCTCTTCTCTGATACGCTCAAGCAATACCGATGCGGGCTCGTCATTGGGGTCTTGCTTGACGAGTTTACCCTGTATTGCCATTTGCAATATAGATTTTCTCAATTCTTCCGCAGTCATTCGTCTTTCTCCAATAACGCCATTATTTTGCCGAGGACATCTTTTATGCTCTCGTCAAGAGATGCCTTCTTTTCGAAGTATTGATTTATAAGGACATCGGGTTCGAGTACCTCTTCGACCTTGTGAGGATAGCCACACAAGTCGAGATCGTAATTCGTTGCAGCCAACTCTTCCTTGGTATATTTCTTTGACTTGAAATTGCCATCTTCGTCTTGCATTTCGGAACGATTATTCCACCATTCCCTAACGGGATCGAAGTGTTCCAATCTTATTGGCTTTGTCTTCGAAAATGCTTTCATTCCCGTAGGCATATCCATGCGATAGAACCATACATCCTTTGTTCCGTCTTGGTCTTTATCGAAGAATAAAACATTCGTTGCAATTGATGTATAAGGAGCGAAAACACTCTTCGGCAGACGCAACACCGTGTGCAGATTGAACTCATTAAGCAATTTTTCCTTTAAGTTCCGCTTTGCCCCATCTGTTCCAAACAAGAAACCGTCGGGCAAAACCACACCACATCTTCCGTTTGTTTTGAGACGGTACATAATTACAGCCATAAACAAGTCCGCAGTTTCAGATGCACGATAATCCGCCGGGAAATTGCTTTGAACCGTCACATCTTCCGTTCCGCCATAGGGAGGATTCATTACGATAACATCAAACAAATCGCTTTCTTGATAGTCACGAACATTCCTTGTCAAGGAATTCCCATAATAAACTCTCGGCTCTTCGACGTCGTGAAGAATAAGGTTGGTAAGACACAGCGAGTACGGGAACGACTTCTTCTCTATTCCGTACAAAGCACTCCGACAGAGTTCTTGGTCTTCAGGTGTATGTACATTGCTCTCCATATGTTTCAATGCACTTACCAAAAATCCGCCAGTACCGCAAGCGAAATCGGTTGCCGTGTCTAAAATGATACAATGTAACGTAGCGTAATTTTTACTCCTTAACGATGCACCCGCACAGGTGCATTTTTGCACACCCCTCATAACGATACCGTATGCACCGTTACGGGGTAAGATACTCTGTTTTACCACTACTTGTGCGTACTTCGGCAGATCTCTGCTTTTTTACCATACCTGCCCCTTATTCTTGTGGGCGGTTTTCTGCTCCCGAAGCCTGTCACGCTTCTCATAGCACTCTCGAAGCTTTTCTTCATCGCTCCGCTTCGGCTTTGCAGGCTTGGTATGCTTTTCGGCAGCAGGCTCATTTGTGGTTATGGTCTTTTCTTCCTCATTCATCTGTCAGCCCTCCCGTCAGAATTTACGATTTCGGCCTTCTCTCTGCTGTCCAACCAGTCGAAAAACTTATCCCTCTGAATAAACTTCCGACTGCCGATCTTCACAACAGGCACGTCCTCACGATTAAGGATACTGTACGCCATAGTACGGGTGAAGCCCATTGTCTGAATGTCGTTTGCCGATAACATCATCGGCAGATTTTCTCTGCTGTTCATTAGCAGCACCTCCATTTTCTTTTCTTCGGCTCTTGGATTTTTCCTTGAGCCTGCTCCCATTATATATCAAAATTTTCCGAAAACGCCGTTTTGACCTCATTCTTTTTATTTCGAGCAACTCATTAAGCCTATGCGTGCAAATATCGTACAAATACATATAAATCCGTACTATCCGTTGACGAAACGTGCAAAACGTGATATATAAATTCTATAAAGTTTTTTGGGTGGATTTCATTTGAATTTTTCCGAAAATGGCGTATTTGTTATGATAGATTTATTTGTTCTCCCCTTGACTATATTTATAGTTTGGGGTATAATGGAATAAATCGGGTAGATAAACTGCTCGACATATCGGAAATGGCTTTACACCCACCCCGAAATTATAAAAATCGAAGGGAGGACTTTTTCCGTCAGGAAAAAGGATACACTATGCGTGAAACAAAAGTATTCAGCAAAAACAGCACATATCAGAAATTTGAAGTGCTTAAGACTAACAGAAATAAAAGGTACAGATATAACGAGTTCTTAGTTGAAGGTGTCAGAAGCCTTAATGAAGCTGTAAAGAACAAATGGAATATAAAATCTTTTATTTATGACAGAAACAATTTATCCGGCTGGGCAAAGGAAATGATTGCAAATGTTAAAACAGATGAGAATTTTTGTCTTACAGCTGAGCTTATGAATGACCTCAGCAATAAAGATGATACGTCTGAGTTAATGGCTATCATTGAAATGCGTGAGGACAAGCTTGAGAACGTGCCGCTTTCCGAAAATCCTTTTATAGTATTATTTGACAGACCGTCAAACAAAGGCAATCTCGGTACAATGATACGCTCTTGTGATGCACTCGGAGCAGATATGCTTATCATTACAGGACATTCCATAGACCTTTATGATCCTGATGTAGTTGTTTCTGCTATGGGTTCTTTTTTCAATATGCCCGTTATACGAATCGCTGACAATAACGATCTCTTTATGTATCTAAACAAATTGAAAGAACAGTATCCGAATTTCCTTACTGTCGGAACTACCGCACACAAGCAAAATCCGATTTATTCAGCTGACCTTACAGTTCCTCTAATGCTAATGATGGGCAATGAAACTATGGGACTGAACAAAGCATATAAAGAATATTGCGACCTGCTTTGTACTATTCCAATGTCAGAAAAATCATACGCATCTTCGTTCAATGTAAGCTGTGCTGCTTCAATTCTGATGTACGAAATCACAAGGCAAAGGGGCATAAAGTAAATTCTATCAGTTTATTTTTGCAATGGAATATTTCCATTTATCGGGGAGTGTGAGCCAAAAACTCACGCTCCTTTTTGTATTTTATAACCATTACACCCTTGCGTGCAAACATCGTACAAATACAGATAATTCCGCACTATCCGTTGACGAAACACACAAAATATGATATAATAAATCTATAAAATTTGTTTGTCGGATTGTATTTGAATTTTTTCCGAAAGGAGCGTATTTGTTATGATAGATTTGTTTGAGTGCTGCGGAGAAATTGCTTCTGTGGGCATAATCGTTGACTTTTCCGAAGATACGGAAACATATATTGTAGGTACTCCTGCCGATATCAAGGCTTGGGCATACGGCGGTTGTCCTCTGAAAGCTCCAAAGGGGCTTATGCGGCATAGCAACAAGGCAGGCAATCTCGTTAAGGATATAAACCGCCTTATGAAGGTAAAGTATGAGCTTAACGAGATTATGGAGATAAGCGGCAGGCTCTGCAATGCGGACGCATTATGTGACGGCAGCTGCAACTTAGTCCTTGAGGAGCTGTCGGAGTATTACGATATGTCCGAATACGCTAATATCGTTAAAAACTATATTATCTATTTTTTATTCAGTAAATTCAAGCTCCGCCAGAAGGATTTCAATAAAAAAATCGGGTTGTCCGTAAAGGGCAACCACGATCGTGCGGAAAAATATATTGAATTGTTCAAAGCGGATAGTGAGAAAATCTTTCGTCCGTTCATTTCGGCAAGGGCAGCGGATATTTTCGATATACGAACAGCTATTCGGAGCAGTAACGAGGTTTGGGACAGCTCTCTTTACAGGGTACACGATGATAACACGAACATAAGCCTTTATGTGGCAAATGACTCTATCCTCACTCTGCTCGATATTTATTCCGATATTATGTCTGATGCAGGCAGGATTATCACCAACTGCGAAAACTGCGGACAGCTTATGATTACCAAACGTTCAAATGCTTCGCTTACCTGTGGCAGGACAACTTGTAAAAAGGAGCGGTTATACAAGGTGAACGATGATTACAAGAAACGTGCTATGGCTGATCCGATAAAAGAAGCGTATCTCAATTTCGACAACAAGTGCAGGAGCTACCGCAAGAAGCTCTCCGGGTATCCCGACCTTTTGGAAAAATACAACAAGGCGTTTGACGAACGGCGTGAGAAAATTCGGGCTTTCAAGAGCGGTCTTACCGCAGGCAGCAGCACCAAAGATATTGACCGGTACAATCAGATGTGCTTTGATGCTTGTCAGGATTTGCAGGATTTGTCTAAACGATTGAAAGCAAAGATGAACGAGAATAGTACCTTGACATAATTTCTACAAGAGCATTCTCTATGCTAGTTGGTGCAGCATTCAAAAAATGACCTCCTTGGCTCGTTTAAGTCAAGGAGGTTTTGGATTTTCAACTGTTGATAGAATATATACCGATCGTTCAACAAGTCGGTTATTGAATTTCCAAATATATTATGATATAATAAAAACAGCGAAGGAGGGTAAATATATGAATATTGGCATAGTAATATCCGAAAAGCGAAAAGTGCTTGGATTGACACAGCAGGCTTTAGCCGAAAAGCTGCACGTTTCTTTTCAAGCAATATCCAAATGGGAAAACGGAGTTTCCCAAAGTTAAAGATACCACATCAATCCCACGCGGACTTTTGCTCAACCGATACAGCCGGAGGGCTGGATAACAAGAAAAGGCGGTATGCGCCCCGTGGAGGGGTAGCGTACCGCCTTTTCTTGTGGGGGTTTCCAAAGGGGGCAACGCCCC
>ERZ779888.162-NODE-162-length-85765-cov-19.271789_pt1 | contig 85765 bp, 55 predicted proteins | sample MGYA00511245_ERZ779888 | MGnify/ENA primary metagenome ERZ779888 (study PRJEB29588, sample SAMEA2155255) | human gut metagenome | biome: human gut; feature: human-associated habitat; material: faeces | place: Denmark | collected 2008/2010 ...
CGTTCTCCATACTTATTGATCCAAATTACTTCAACTTTTTTGAGAAGATCTTTTGGATCGGATATGAACCCTAAATTATCTTCTGACGGAAATTTATCAATATAATATTGATAATCGCCCACATCAAACGCCTTAGTTTCCGGAAGCTTGTTTTTGCCAATCACAACAAATGTCCCTGCAATGAATGCCAGGAAAAGAACAAACAGAAACATAAAAAACATCTTTCTTTTAAACATTGAAACTACCTCCCCGGATGGTTGGGATCAACTTGTTCGCAATTGAACCCGTTGTGTATACATAGCGATTCTTTCCGAGCATGTTGCCGTAGGAATCATATGCATAAGTGTAAGTTGAGTTCGCGGAATTGTTTTCTCCGTAGTACAGATTTTCGCGCACAAGCTGATTCATGGAATCATACTCATAGTTTCTTCTTTGCTTGGTGAAATAACTCATTCGCGCGGCAGGAAACCACGAAAAATGCACTTTGATTGTGTGCATTTATGCCGAGTCTCCCGCCGCGCGGTCGGAATTCGGATTCACTTATTCGCTTTCGCGAAAAGCTTTTGATCAGGTGCAATCCATAACGATTCGTTCTTCGCCCGTGTCAACGTCAACAAAATGGTGTTCACGCTGATCAGCATTAAGCCGTACCGTTGAAACGTACTTCATCGGTTTGCCGTTATTTGCGGGCCAGTCGGGCTCCTGAATCCAATACGGCCATTTTCTCCCTTCAATGTGAAAGGCATCCTTAATCCGGCTTCTTGCAAGCGCAATTCGTTTGCTTTTCGACAGGTTTTCGGGCAACTCTCTAATGATATTCTCTATCGTTTCAGTTACCTCCACGCCGCCGATATAGCTCGGGCATGCGTCCAATGACAAACCATACATTTCGTTCACTTCATCCGTCAGATTGATCTTCATGTCGGGAAAAGCTGCCTTAACGAGCCTACTAATGACGCTAAATATATCAACTCGAACTCCCAACGAATACTCTCCTTTGCCTCCGAACATTGTCTTTTCTTGTTTAATGAAGAGACGAATATCGAACGGAACAGTGCGGCTTTCATAATGCCCGTTAACGAATTCGCCGGCTTCCATCCTCTGGTCTTCCGGCACAATGCTCTGTACCCAATCAAGCAGCTCGGGATGAGTTTCGAACAGTTCTTCAAGCTCTGCTGGCTTGATTCTTCCCTCAAGATAGTCGATAATCGTTTTTTTGCAGTCCATGTTTTTACCTCCGGTATTTATTATTTGTTAAACAGAAACGGGTGAAGCATTCTAAAAGATCCCGTATGCGTTGTTGCCAACATCTCTGTATATTCATAGAAATCGTTGACGATACCATAAATATGGTGCAACACTACAGATTTGTCGTCAGTTCCAATCGGCGCACACCCACGAAGCATTCGGTTCAAATTGCGCTCTGTCACTCTGTATAACCCACTTGTCGACATTTCATTGGTTGGGCCGTTTGTGTATGAGGCTGCTTGTCTCTTCCAGTAATTCCTTCGTTCGCTGTTCCAACGGCTGTTATGATTGCAGCTATTATGCACCAACACAAACTCATCCGAGTCCGCGTTTGCCGAAACATAATAGGTGTGAAAATCCTCGACTTCAAAGTTATAGACTTTGATCGGACTCTCGAGCAGTTCATGCTGAATCTGCTCAACAACGACATACTCACCGTTGCTGAGAACAAGAATATCTCCCGCACGAAGTGAGATTGCGCTTGTCCAGCCTTTTTGTGGAACATAGAACGGATGGGACGGGGTTGATTTTATCGTTTCGCCGTTTACCGTTACTTCAACAAGCTCATTCGTTTCGTTTACAAATGTTCGTACAACTTTTTTATATGCAACCTCTCCGGTTTCCGGGTTTGCCGCAAAAACACGGTCGCCCTCTTTGATATTTTCAATTGCAGTGCTTCCGTCCGCCGTCTCGACTTGCGTTCCCGCAACGAAACAGACATTGCCGCCCTTTGCGGTGTAATAAGAACCGCAAATCATGGTTCCTATTTGCGCTGCCGTTGAAAATATTCGCTTTTGCTTCTCGTATGCATCGGCGTTGCCTCCCATAATCCAGTCGCGAACAAAGTTCGTTCCGTCATTTGAAGTATCGCTCGATGCGGTTAGCCCCTCACCGATTTCTGCCATTCCGTTAACTACCGTTGCAGTCCCCGCAACAGCTGTTGCTGTTGCGACCGCAACCATTATCGGCGCGGCTGCTCCGCATGTCAATATCGTTGCTGCTGCCGCAATCGCAGTTACACCGATTGAAACAAGCTTTGCACCTGAAAAAAGGCTCTTGAACGAAAAGTTGCCGTTGCCGTCAACACTATTTATCGGATCGTTCAGGCAATAAGCATAAGCGTTATGCCCCAGGACGCCCTGACCGGTTGACAGGAGGACGTCCGCAGAGATAAACCTTCCGACTGAGGGATCATAGTACCTGCTTTGGAGGTAATAGAACCCCGTTTCCTCATCGAACACGTATCCACGGTAGCGGAACGGGTTATCCTTTCCGAGTGCGGAAGCGAGTGAACCTGAGGTTGACAGAGGTTTTCCCCAACTGTCATAGCAATATTCTACAACAGTGCTGCCGCTGCTGTCAATAAGCTTCACAATGTCATTCTGGGCATTGCGAAGATAATAATAGGTGTTAAAGGTCGTGCCATTATCGGTTGAATAATCCACCGCAACAACGCTGCCGGAAGAATCGTAGCTGAAGCGGAGAATTCTTGTGCTGCTGCCCGAACCGACAGTCATGCCTATCAAAAGGCTGCCGTTGTAATAATAGTTTGTTACAACGCCGTTTGAGTTTTTCAGCGTCCGTATGCCGTCCTCGTTGTATGCAAAGTTGACATACTTTCCGGACTTGCACCAATACTTGAGCTGTTTGCCCGCCCAAGTCATGGTCGCACCGAGGTAGCGCGTCGGATTGCCCATCGCGTCATACGAGACGGTGTCATTTTGCTTTGAACCGGTCGACACCGTTCCGTCCGTGACCGCCGTCAGCAGATCGCCCCATTGCGAATCGGTGTACTGATATTCCGCAACGATGATCCCGAGCTTGTTCGCAATTGAACCCGTTGTGTATGCATAGTGATACTTTCCGAGCATGTTGCCGTAGGAATCGTATGCATAAGTGTAAGTTGAGTTCGCGGAATTGTTTTCTCCGTAGTACAGATTTTCGCGCACAAGCTGATTCATGGAATCATACTCGTAGGAGAATTTTTCATCTGCATTTTCGAATGTTGAATCGCCGCGCCAAATCTTGGTTATGTTGCCGTTGGCATCATAACCATAGTTATATTTCGCGTCCGAACCGTTGCGGTATGACCGGACGAGCGTTGTTGCTCCGTTAGTACCAGTCACATAGGAGAGTTGAATTTGTGAGACGGTTGCACTGCCGTTTTTTATACTGCGACCGACAAGTCTCCCGATTCCGTCATATTGGTTGCTGATTTTTGTGCCGTTCGCAAGGGTTGCTGTAACGGGGCGGTTGTCTTTGTCGTAGGTATAGGAAACAGCCCAATCAAAGCCACCCACCGATTGCGTGAGCTTGGAAAGGTTGTTGTTTTTATCGTACTCATACTTGTAAGACGCACAGACGGCCGTGTATTCAAGACTGCCGGATGAACCGCCGGTGAAGCTCTTTTCGGTGCTTGTCATGCACCTGCCGGCATGGTCATACTCGAAGAAAGTTGAGCGGTGAGTTTTATAGTTGCGAAGCTCGTAAAGATTGCCTTCACCGTCATACACGAACTCATAAACCTTTGAAGGGGAAAGCCCCGGCATTTCGAGTTCGGTAATTGACTCAACGCGGTCTATGCTGTCGTATGTATAGCTGAGTTTATAGCCATTGCCGTAAGTTACGGAAGACAAACGACCGAAAGAGTCATAGGCGTTGGTTGAAAGCACTCTGTTTCCGACTGAGGTTGAAATTGTTCTGCCCCAGTCGTCATAGGTGAAGCTGTATGCAGTTTGAGGTCGGGTAATACCCGTCAGTTTGCCGTAATCATCATACGAATAGTCCACCGTACTGTAGTTGCTGCCCGTGACAGCGGCAAGACGAAGCATTCCGGAGGCTGAGTAATACGTGTATTGACTCGTGTTTCCTTTTGCATCGGTTACTGCCGTCTGCAACCGTGTTGCTGTGTTATAGCTGTATCGAACGGTGTTTCCGCGAGCATCAGTAACAGCGGAAGCGAGCGCCGAGGCAGCATTGAATGCTGTTGTTGACGAAGTCGAAAGCGAACCATCGGACGATGCAACCGAAGTTTTTGTAACATTGCCGTTTGCATCGTAGACATTGGTTGTTTTTACCCCTTCCGGCGTTGTTGACGTAAGCAGGTTGTGCTTGCTGTCGTAGGTGTATAAGGTTTTGTTGCCGAGCGGGTCGGTGGAGGAAGTCACGTTGTCGCTGTTGTCATAGGTCAGCTTGGGTTCCTGTCCTATAAGGGAGGCGTAACCCGTAACGTTGCCGTTATCGTCATAGGAATAGCTTTGAGAGAACTGTTCCCTGTGCAGCTGAAGCCCGTCAAAGCGAGCGGTGTTGCGTGAGTAGTCGAAGCAGACAACGATTCTTACTTCGGTGTAGTCAAGCGAAGCGACCGCACTTGCACAGGTGTACTGCCAATCGGTTGTGTCGGCAGCAAAAGCGGCGGTGACCTCATTTTGGAAGGTGCCGTTTGAGTAGAACTGAAGCTTTATTTCTTTTCTTCCGAAGACACGGTAGCTTATCGGGCTGTCGGACGTGTTGAGCTGTACGGTTTCCGGCACGGAGTCGGATGCGCACCAACCGCCGAATGAATAGACGTCGCCTTTTTTGCCGTTTACCTGAATCGACTGGAAAACATGCTTAATTGCACCGGTGCTGCCGGTGATTTTAAGCACCTGATCCGAGAAAGCGCCGGGGTGCGAGGAATCGCCTGCTGCGGAGACGATTTCGTTGGGGATTGCGGTGTCGCCGACAACATTCTGTGCATAGCCTGTCGAGTTATCCGAATCATCGGACGAGGATGCTCCGTCAGTGAAATCGCTGTTTTGGAGCATGTTGTAACGATTCGGCGTTTCGCCGGTTTCAAGCTGTACGGAGTCGGCGTAGGCTGTTCCCGAAGCGGACTGCGGCTGAGCAATGCGGATCTTTATGCTTGAAACTCCCGTCGGGACGGTGAACACTGCAACGCCGCGTGTCCAGTCCGAACCTGTTGTTCCGAAAGTTTGCGCGGGGTCGCTCTGTGCAATCACGGCTGAACCGTTCAACACCTGCACAACGCCGCCTGCCGCACCGGTGAAGTATGCGGAAGCAGTGTAAACGGCACCTGTGTTTACGGAAACACTTTGCTCGATATAAGTACCCGAAGGCAGCTTTACGCTGCGATAACCCGTGTGAGCATGGGTTTGCGTGAACACGGCGGAGGTTGAGGATTTTGTCCAATAATCGTTCGGATTCTTTTTATCGAACCCGTGATTTTTGAGCAGGTTGAATACAGTCGTCTGCGTTTTGGAGACGGCAGCGAGCTGGGTTTTTGTTCTGTCTGCGGAGTTGTATGCCATGAACACCGCTTCACCCTCTGGATTGCGGATGCTTACGGCTTGCCCTGCGTTGTTGAACTGGTATGTTACGATTCGATTCTGAGCATCGATAACGTTTGTAACGTTCCAGCCGTATTCGAATCGAATCTGCCTGCCCGCTGTTTGTGCCGTGCCGGCTTTTTCAACAACGGAGGCAGCCTTGCCGCTGCCGGAGTAGGTATAGGTTATGCCGTATCCGGCGGGGTTCTTTGCTTTTTGCAGCAGATGCTTTGAATAATAGGTGTATTGCGAGCTTGTGCCGTCTGCATATTGTGCGGCACGAAGATTATTGTATTCGGAGTAAGAGTAAGCAACCGTCAAACCGTCGGGCGGAGTTACGGACGAGAGCCTGTTGCTGCTGTTGTATGCGAAAACTATGCGTTGCCCCGAGGTTGAGACGGAGGCAAGCTTTTCTCTTACCGCAGAAATGCGCAGATCGTTTTTTTGAGTTGAATCCCTGTATTCAATAAGGATCTTATTGCCGTTTGCATCTTCAACGGAGGTAAGCCTTCCTTGCTTTCTGCCGTTGTATGTGCCGTATTCAAAAACGAGTTTGTTTCCGCCCTTATCGGAAACGGTGATAAGGTTTGAACCCGTGTTGACGGTGAGCGTTGAATTCTTGTCAAGCTCATTAACGTATTTTGCTGACGAATTCGACTGTTTTTTGTAGTAATGCCTTGTGCCGTCGCCATCGGTAAGCTTGAAGAATGTCTGTGCTTTATTTCCGTTTTGGAATGACATTTCTTCTATCGACTGTGAATAATTCAAGCGCCAGCCGTAGCCGTAACCGATATCTGTATTCTTGTCGTTCGTGTTGTATACATGGGAAACGGAGATTGGCAAGGCTCCGTTTGCAACAGAAGCATCCGCAAACGAGAAAGTGAGGTTGCCGCTGAACAGGTTCACGCTGCCCGCGCCGGCTGCGCCCGCATCCTGATCCGAATACGAGAAACGGCTTTCAAGGCCGGTGGAGTTTACATAGACAATCGAAAAGTAGGGGTGTACGCCGGATGATACATTGGTTCGCGATGAGTGGTATATTGCGGAACTGCTGCTCTCCAAAACAACGCCGTAATTTTCAGTCACACCGGAATGCCATTTTTTGAACAGGTCGGTTATGTCAAAGAAGTTTACACCGTTCTGCACTTCGGACATTGCGAGTGAAAAAACTCTGGATTTGTCCGCAGGATTGCCGTTGTTCAATGCGGAGTAGCGCGTCCATGTCAGTGTGTCTTCCGACCAATCTGACAGCACGGGGTAAAGGTCTATTTCTTTGCCGAGGTTCGTTCCGGGTTCATCGTACCGCGTCAGGTTGATTGCAGCACTGACGATGACATCACCGGCATTCAGCTCGGGGAGTTCATTCAGCCGAATAAGTATGTTTTGCTTTGCACTCAGGCGCAGTGCACCGGGTGCGGTTGAGTTTATGCTGCAAATTGTGTTGGGGAGATTCTTATCGACGTATGTGTTTTCAACATTGTTTTTGAAATTCAGCTTTATATCGGGATCAATCGTTACCGGATACGTTCGTTCCGCACTGCAAAGCCATGCAAAACTCGGAACCATGGTATAGATGAATCCGTCCGAAGTTGAATTCGGAGCAAGCGAAACCTCGAAATCGGTGCTTTCCGCACCTGCTGCATCGAACATATACGGTGCAGGAAGGGTGAAGACGGTTTCGCCCTTGCCGTTTTCAAGCAGGACGGTATTGCCCTGCATTCTCGGCGTGAGTGATGTCTTTATGTTGAATGACCAACAAAAATCCTCACTCTGCGCCATTGACGGACGAGAAGAGAGGGTTATAAATTCAGATATTGTTTTTCCGTTAAGAGAGTACGAGAGGATTGCGCTGTCGTCGGTTTCGGAGCGAACATATCGAACAATGCTTGACAGGCAATCGGGGAAGCGAAGCAGGGAATCGCGCTGTTGATCCGTCAGGTCCGTTGTATCGGTTGAGTTGTTTTGAATTTCCGCATGAAAGTCTGCGGCGGTGAGCCCGTTTGAAAGGTTGGCAAAGGACAGGCTGTTCAATGCAACAGAGAGCGTTTCCCCCATGTATTCAACGGAGACAATTTCACCGGAAAGGTTTTCGCCGAAGCGTACGGTAAAATCACCGGCAGTGTTTTTATACCTCAGGATGCCGTCCGCATCCGTTTCGGCGACAAGAGTGTTGTCAATGGTCTGCCATTCTCCGTTCTGTTCAAAGTGAACGGGGTCGGAGTAGATGACCCTTTCGACCGCACCGTCCGCTCGGCGAAAATCCTTTGAATACTCGCCGCGTTCGGATTCGATTTCGCCTGTGAGAGGACTGTAACCGAGTGCATTGCCGTTCGGGTTATCCCATACAGAATTCAATTCTTCTGCCGCGGCTGCAAACCTGCGGTTTTCACGCGAAAGCTCGGTGAGCCCGTAAACGGGCTGAAACAGTGAGAAGGCAAACAGGCAGACGACTGCCAGGAACAATGAAGTAATCCTATACGTTTTTCTCATATATCTCTCCTGATTTTACTCGAACACGGACTGACGAATAACAAACCGATGTTCATACTCACAGTATACCGAATTTTGTCAACATTTGTCAAGTGTTTTTAAAGGCAAGTTTATGTAAAATATTATTTGAGCGTATTATATGCTTTGAAACCGCGTTCCCGCTTATATACAAATGCATAATCGCAAATATAAGCATCACAACAATTCTGTTTGCTTTTGTTCAAAAGCATAATTTCCGCTCATGATCATGTAAATTCAATGCCAAAAGATAAAGCAATAGCGATCGCGACAGATAAATGCAGCCGCGAGAAACATTCAACACAGTGTACTTCCCCACCTTGGAGCAACGAAAAAATTGCTATAAACAAAAAAACAAGTGTCCTCACAGCTTTTCAAATGCTGTAAGAACACTCGCCATGGTGCCGGTGGTGGGACTCGAACCCACACGGTATTGCTACCAACGGATTTTGAGTCCGTCACGTCTGCCAATTCCATCACACCGGCGAATATGTTCAAATTTTGTACATATATCAGTTTAACACATTTTTTAAACGGATTCAAGAGGGAGAATCACATTATATTAAAAATTTGATTCACTGTTTTTCTTCGGCGGCTGTGCGTCCGTTAAATTGATGCAGGGGTAAAAAAACATTGCCGCAACCGGTCAACGATTGCGGCAATGCAGGCTCTATGCCCTGCACCGATTTTCCGAACGACTTTGCAAAAATGGAGTCAGGATGCAAAGGACAGAAAGGATGATGACAGTCTTTTGTTCGGAAATCGATGCAGGGTTGCTGAAAGGCTGTTACCGTTCGTGCCATGATAACGGCCGTCAGCAGCAAATCAGATAACAGCGCGGAGGATAAGCAGCGCGTCGATAAGCTCAACAACGCCGTTGCCGTTAAAATCGGCAGCCTCAAGCTGTTCGGGGGTCAGCTCCGCAAGGTCGCTGCAATAACGCATAACGAGCAGAGCATCTGCGGCGGTCACAATGCCGTCGCCGTCAACATCGCCCGCAAGGATTCCGCTTGCGGGTTCATATTGTGCAACAAGGACGGTGTTTGCCGTGATTCCGGTGAAGCTTCCGCTCCAGCCGATGAAATCATAGCCTTCACGCACGGGGTCGGCAGGTGCTTCCGCATCCATGCCGTAGCCGACTGTCTGAACACTGATCGTTGTGCCGTCCCAGTCAACAAAGTAAACATTAAAGTAGTTATCGCTTGCGAACACAGCTTCAATCGTGTGGTTTGCAATAACGCAGTCGAAGGTGTATTCATTTGCGGCACCGACTGATTCGCCGTCAACAATGATATCCGCAACATGCCAGCCCTCATTCGGAGTAATCGTGTACGATGCAGAACCGAGAGAATCAACAGTGGTTGTGCCGTCGGGCGATATTGTTCCGCCGAGTCCTGCCGAAGCGGAGATGTCGTAGTTTTCGGCAACAACGTTAATCGTGCAGGTCATCTCCTTAAGGAAGCCGTTTGTAAGCTTCAGCGTGGTGCTGCCGATTTCGTTTGCGGTTATCGTTGCGGAGAAAACATCACCATCATTCGGGGTAACCGATGCAACGGATTCATCCTCAACGCTCCATGTAAAGTCGAAATCCGTGAACAAATCCCAGATATCGGAATGTGCGCTGACGGTGTAAGTCTCGCCGGGGCGGAGATTTACAACACTGTCGGAAAGCTCGCCGGAGTTGTAGATTCCGGGGCGATCATCGCGCTCGATGCGAATAAACAAGCCGTTGCCCGCATAGTCGCTTATCATGCATTCAAGGAAAAGGAAACTGTTGATGTCGCTCAGATCGTCCGGACCGAGACCGAGCCTTGTCGTTCCGTTCACGGTGCCGGGTTCAACGGAATTGTGGAACACTTTGCTTGAGCTGGCGCCGCTGACATATGCAGCCCTGCCGCAGTTCCAGTCCATGTACTGATTCTCGCTGTAGTCAATGACGATAGTGGGAACGTGGTAGTATTCACCCGTGCCGACATAGTCGTCTTCCTCATCGCTCCATTCCTCATACTCCCATTCATAGCTGACCATGGAAACATTCTTGATTGGGCTTTCGGTGTCGATCGTGAGCGGCATCTCCCACTTTTCGGTGCGCTCCCTGCCATTATAAGCCAATTCCGCACAGAATGCAACAGTAAGTTTTGTGTTGTTGGGCAGGGGGTTGCCTTCAAGGTCGGTATAATCCCAGTCAAACTCCTCGTTATCATAGGCTCCGACGTAAAGTGCCTGACCCGCATTGTCATTATAATACGTCTTCGGCACAAAACCGAGATCCTTGCGGTAGTATTCAACGCCCGTTTCTGCATTCACAACGCTGTAATAAAAATTCTCAACATTGCGGTTCAATCCGATTGCGATCGCATCGATCGCATCGCGGATGCTGTCCCCGTTGGGAGAGATCGCGTTGCGGTTTGCAACATAGCGCATCGTGCCGAGTTCCTCCGTGGGGTAAATGCTGTTGTTCGGCCAAGCCATGCTTGTTCCGAGGCCGATATACTCATCGTAATTTGCATCATAGGTATATACGCCGTTGACAACATGGGTTGCATCGCATTCACCGGTTTCAATTTCGGTGAAATCATAGTAGCTGCTCTGCTCAATTGCGGGCAGTGCAAGCCAGTCGCCGTAAAATGCAAGGAACGGAGCGGAAAGATCAACGCCGTTCTCCTCACCTGCGGTGAGAGTCACGAAACCTTCAACATATATGCCGTTCGGGAAGTACTTTTCGATATAAGCGATGTCTTCCTCGGTGAGCGTAATCGTTACGGAAACTTCGGTTGAACCGCCCGCGGGAACCGTGATCGCGCCGTTGCCCGCAATTTCGGAATTCAGCATGTGCGGGGTCTGGGTCATGAGATAACGGCGGGTGCCGTCCGCATTGATTCGGCCCGTCTCCGCACTTTCCGTCTGAACGGAAGCATCAACAGTATAGGTTTTGTCCGCATCGGTCATGTTCACAACGGTGAAATTAAGGTTGTAAACACCTGTTTTCTGCGGATCATCGCCGAGTTCAAGCTTTGCCCTGCCGCATTCGGTGGTGATATAGGCACCGGCGGTCATTGCTGCACGGATGTTCTCAAAGCCCGCGCCCTGATAACGGGGGGAATAGGTAAGTCCGTCGGGATTGAGCACCGGAGTTGCGGCACTCATGAGCAGATTGTTCACAATTTCCGGAAGTTCCGCCGCAGGAATATCGAAATTGTTCATCAGGTACTGACGAACAAGCAGTGCGCTGCCCTCCGTCATCGGAGCGGACATTGACGTGCCGCTTGAAAGTGCGTATGCGCCGCTGCCGTTATATGCGGAGAAAACATTGCCGCCGATGGCCGTTATCTCGGGCTTGATGGTCAGTCCGCCGGTTGTGCCCCAGCTTGAGAATGAGGACATGTAACCGCCCTGATCGTCAATATCCCAATAGGGGTTGATATGAATCGTCGCCGGGTGGGACGGTTCAAGAGCTTTGGTCAGCGAATCGTATTTGTATGCCGCAACGGGATAAGTCCAATCCTCTCTCGTTGTGTCAACAAAGGTGGTTTCTCTTGAAGAGTCAAAGATAAACAGTGCAGCCGCACCCGCCTCGCGTGCAAACGCCGCATGTTCATCGATCGTCAGTTCGGAGTTATAATCAACAAACAGAAGCTTGCCGGAAACATCGGAAAGATCCGCATTGTCGATGGTGGTATGAAAAATGCTGTACTCGTAGCTGTGTCCGCCGATGCGGGTTGCAACTTTGTACTCATAATCCGCCTTGTCGTCATAGCGGGATTTCCATGATCCGCCGTATTCGGGATATGCATCATCGAACAGCAGCGCATCCTGAGTCTGAATCGCAACGAAGTATTCGGGGTTGTTAAGACTTGCAACCGTCAGAACGGAATTGAAGCTTCCGGGCATGCCGACCATGCCGATATCGGGATTGTCCGTAAGGCCGAGATCCGCTTCCCAAAGGCTGTGGTACGTGGAAGAGGCGGAGTTGCCCGCAGAAGCAACAACATTGATGCCGTTGGCAAGTGCCGCATCAAAAACTTCTGTATAGTCCTCGTAATACACGGGACCGCCGACAGCACCGAGACTGAGGTTTATTGCATCCGCACCGAGAACGATCGCATCCTCCATTGCGGCTGCAACGCTGCCGAGAGTTGCGGAAGCATCGCGATTGCTGAACACCTTGAGCGGCAGGATCTGCGCCTTGGGTGCAACGCCGAGTGAGGTCAGTCCGAAGCTTGTACCCGCGCTTTCGACCGCCTGCCCCGCTGCGATGCCGGCAACATGCGTGCCGTGTGCGGAAGCCTGTCCGCCGTGGTTAACATCGCAGTCCTTATCCGCATAGTCAAATGCGAACGGAATCTTATCGTTGATATAAACCTGTTCCGCAGTCGTTCCGGGACGGAGCGCAAGCATGTTCATATCCGGATTTTCGGCGATTATGCGGCTGATGTCCTCCTGTGTCAGTTTGACTGTTTCAAGCCCGGGAGCAAAGCATTCGTTATCGGTATCGATGCCTGTATCGATAATTGCAATAACCATGCCGCTGCCGTCAATGCCGAGATCCCATGCGTAGCGGGATTCAATAACATCGTTCGCAATCGTCATCTTTGTGTCGCCGGGACGAACGATTTCATAGCTTTCCGTGGGAATTTCAAACACGGGCATGTATTCAACGCTTTCAACGCCCGCAACCGCCGCAATGCGCGAAACCTCGTTGAAAGGTACGCTTGCCGCAAAGCCGTTGCAGAGCAGGGTGAAATCATATTCAAAAGAGATTGCCGAAGCGGCGCACTCAATGCGCTTTTTAATGATTTCGTGTTCCGCTGCAAGCTTTTCGCGTGCGGCGGACTGCTGTTTGGTAAGTCCTTCGCCGAGAACCGCGCCGCCGTTTTCGAGCACGGCATCGCCGGAAAGTTTGATAATGACGTCAATCATGCCTTCATCATCAATTTTGTACCTTTCAACAAGGGTTCGTTCGGGTTTTTTCGTTTCTTTGCCGAGCATGCGGTTGAGTGCTGCAACAACCGTTGCCTGGGAATACATTGAAACGGTGTAGGTCTCGCCGTTTTCATCGGTCAATGTCTGAACATTGTCGGGCGTGATGCCGTCGAAAACAGCTTCGTCAATCGTGTTCCCGCTCTTCTGACGCATAATCCAGCTTTCGCTTTCAAAGCAATAGCTTGAGTCGTCATCAAAACGCAGTTCCTCGCCTGCATCGGCGTGGTACCATGTTGCGCCCGCCGCATCAACAACGGACTTTTCGGGCTTTTGTGTTCCTTCCGCCGCAAGCTTCGAAAGCCCCGTCGCGGAAGCTGCGGTCAATGTCATCATAACCGCGAGCACAAGTGCCGCCAAACGTTTGAGTTTCATGTTTATCCTCCTTCTCCAACCACAGTTATAGGATTGGTATCCTATGCATTGTACAATGCCCAACAATATCTTGTCAACAGGAAATTCTGTACTTGACATATTTTTTTAAATGCATTAGAATAAAAGAGTATAAAACAAAAATACGAAAGGTTGGTCTCCCGTATGATAAACATCAATCCCCTCTTTGAAGCTCTTCAATACTTCCACCGCAGAGCCGAAGGTCGTCTCGTTCGCATCGAACTCGACAGATTGTGCACAAGATTTCCTTCAAAAACAAACGAATTTTTAAGGCTTCTCTCTCCGGTTGCAGACCTTCAGGATCGCCTTGACTACCTTGTTCGTGTGGGTAAGCGCGAGCTCAGTCAGCTGTTGACTCCTGTTTGCAGCAGTCCCACACCCTTCGCATGCAGCAACAGCATTATGTACATGATGGTCTTCCCCGCAATTCGCGACGGTATTGATCCGGAGAATTTCACTGAATATATTTATTCAAAAACCGATGAAGACATCATGGTTGACATTCTGAGCGTTCTTGAATCCCCCGGCACCGCAACCGTGACCGAGGAGATCACTTCCGATGTCTTCTATGAGCGGCTTGAAAACACCGGCCTTGATGAGCAGGCCCGACTCGGCGTAATGAAGCTCCTGTTCAAATACAAGAGCTATTCCGAACGCGTGTCCCTGCTTGTTGACGGGTTCCTCAATGCAATGCGCCGTGAACGCGAAAACGTTGCATCAATCTGCTCCGCATTTTCCAAACGCTATCCCGAAGGCAGCGGCGTCCTCAAAAAGGTTAACGACTGCTACGGAATGGGACTTCCCGACGATATCGAAATGACTCCCTACTGCTCCATCTTCATGTATGACCATATTGCTGCTTTCGTCAAGCAGTATCAGGACGATACCGGAAAGGACAGCGGCATGGTTCTCATGGGCATCGGTTATGACCTTGTTTCAAGCGTTCGCGACATTATCTCTTCCCCCGAGGAACTCGCAATGCTGTTCAAAGCCCTTTCCGAGCCGAGCCGTTTGGACATTATCAATCTGCTTCGCGAAAGCCCCGCCTACGGACAGGAGCTTTCCGAAAAGACCGCGCTGCACCCCACCACCATTTCCCATCATATGGCGCGCCTTGTTGCGGCAAACCTTGTGGAATGCGATCTGCGCACCGCAAAAACCTATTACACGCTCAACAAAGAATATATAATCGATATTCTTGACAGGCTCAGGGCTGTGTTCTCCGAGTGCAACGATTCAAAGGACGAAAAATAACGGTTCCTTCAGCCGTCGGTTGAGTTAGTGTTTCGTGTTTTGTGAAAAAGGCTGTTAAACAAACCGTTTTCGCAAAAGCGACTTTCCGAGACTCTTCCCGCAAGAACAACAAAAAGCAGAGTTCGCCGCAGCGGCTCTGCTTTTTTGTCGTTATAAACGGATTCGCAGCGGCTGTTAATTGCGTGCATCTTCCGCAGCAGTTTTTTCCTTATTGTTCACAGCTTCATGTTGTTCACAGCTTCTGCACAGCTTCATACCGGTGAAAAGCGCACACGCCGCGGCGGCAAATGCCGGCGGATTGAACGCATTGATGATTCCGCTTTTGTAAACGGACGGATGCCGCTGCCCCATTGCCACAACCGCCGCAAGCAGAACAACCGCGCACGCCGCCGAAGCAAGCCCGAGACCGAACAGCAGATATTCCGCCCGCTGCAGCCGTATTTCCGCCCTGCCGCCGTTCGGCTCCGCAGAAAGCTGACTTCGAACATTTCCGAACATGCGGAACAAAAAGCATTCAAGTGTGCACAGCGCAGCATTTATCCCGCCCGCAGTAATTATTATCGCCGCAATGCGCATCGGAGTAAACACGGGCGGAGGCGTTGCAATGATGTTAAGTACGGTTTTGCGAAAAACGATTATATCTTGCTCCAGTTCCGCCGCACAGACGACAAGCAGGCACAGCGTCACGGCTGCGGCAATTCCGATGACAACCTGCACCGCAAGCGTCATTCGAAGCAGCGGAATTCCCGAACCCTCCGCAAGCTGTCCCCGCCGTGCATCGCAATGCACCGCCGCAAATGCCGCTGCCGCCGCAATCGGCAAAATGCATTCAAGTATGCAGTAAATTCCCGCCGTGACTCTGAAAGTATATATCAGGTCGGAAGTCAGCTCCGCAAATCGCTGCATTTCCTCTCCGGAATAAATCGGAAGCGCATCCCGAACGCGCTTAAGCAAATCGGAATAAACGGCATACATGTTCACTGCATGGAACACCGCCCAGGCACAGCAGCACAGCACAATTGCAAGAAAACGTTTTGAGCCTATCGCCTGCGCAATGCGCTCGACCGTCGCCGTTTTCTTTCTTTTCGGTGCTGTTTGTCCTTTCCCGATTTTTTCGGTTCGTTCGGTTTTCTTTTCTTTCACGTTTATCATATCGGTTTTCGCCTCGATATTTTTTGAGTTTCCCGCCCTTCATGCGTAAACTCCCGCATTCTTTAATTATACAATATACGCGCTTTTCCGACAATCATCTCCGGCAGATATATTGTTTTTGTTCCGCCGTTGCATTTCTCCGCGGTCTCATGTATAATTATTTCAAACACAGTCGGCATTCCGACAGACTAAAGCACGGCCGAATCACCCGCACGGGCTTCGCCGCGTACACGGAGGAAAACACAATGTATGATTTGCACACACACTCCCGCTGTTCCGACGGAAGCGAATCCCCGGAACATGTTGCTGAGCTTGCAAAAGCCGCCGGAATTGAGCTGCTCGCGTTGACTGACCACGATTGTGTGCGCGGAGTTCCCGCCGCGCTGTCCCGTGCCGCACAGCTTGGGCTTCGGATGCTTCCCGGAGTTGAGGCCGAAGCGGACTATGCCGACACGCTTCACATTCTCGGCATCGGGCAGGATATCGACGCGCCGTGTTTTCAAAAACTGCTTGCGGAACAAACCGCTCTTCGCGAGGAGCGCAACCGTCTGCTTGAAATCAAGCTGCGCAAAATGGGCATGGATGTTTCGGATTATCTTATCCGCAGCGAATCCACGACCCGCGCAAACTATGCTGCCGCGCTCACCGCAGCAGGCCACGCCGAAAACACAGCCGATGCCTTCCGCCGCATACTGAACAGCGACGCTCTTGCGGATATAAAGCAAAAACACCCCTCTCCGCAGGCTGTCATCGATGCCGTTACGGGCGCGGGCGGAGCTGCAATACTTGCCCACCCGATGCTGATGAAAAAATGCGATCCGCATGAGCTTGTCCGCGACCTTGCCGACAAGGGAATATGGGGTATTGAAGCTTTTTACGGTGCCGCAACGGAAGGTGAAACGCGGCTTTTCTCTTCCCTTTCCCGTGAATTCGGACTGTTTGCAACCTGCGGAAGCGATTTTCACGGAAAAAGCCGTCCAAACGCACCTATCGGAAGCGGCTGGCGCAGCTGTGCGCAGCTCGAGGCCGCGCTTTCGGAGCTTTGCAGGCGGTTCTTCCGAACCTGAGCCTCCGTACTTTCGGACATCGGTCGATGCACCGTGCATTCTGCATTATAATTCAATATTAACAACCGAATTCAAAACTCCCGCCTGTTTTGCGGATTCGATTCCGTTTGCAAAATCACCGACACGGGAGCTGACATGAGCGTCACTGCCGATGATAAGCCCCGCCCCGTGTTCGTGTATCGTTTTTATCTCCTCCGGGGTCAGACTTACATGCGAGGAGTTTATTTCCAGCAAAATGCCAAGCTGCCTTGCACAGTCCGCAAGATACGGAATGTCCAGAGTCAAATAAAGGTTCGGGTGCGAAATAATATCTGCATGACCCTTTTCCGCCGCCGCCATGAGCGATTCGGTGTTGCGCCGCGGAGTCGATTTCCCGCCGAAACTTTCGAAAAGGATATGCCGCGCAAATCTGTTCACCGGCGGAATTCCCTTGTGGTACCCAAGAATAATGACATCATATTCGCTGCGGTCCTTCGGGATATCGCTTTCACCGAAATTCATTACGTTGCATTCCAAGCCGCGCAGCACGCGGATACGTCCGTCAAACTCCCGACGCAGTTCCGCAAGCTCCGCGTTCAGCCGCTCCAGTTTTTTCCCGCGGACACCGTAATACATATTGCCGCCCGCATGTTCGCTGACCGCAACCGCCTCAAGTCCGAGCTCCAACGCCCGAAGCACATTGTCACGCGGGCCGTTTTTGCCGTGGCTGTAATATGTATGTGTATGCAAATCCTCAATGATTCTCATTTTGTTTATATTCCCTTTCAGCTGTTCACTGCATTCTTCCCCGGTATGCGTTCTCCGGAATTTTTCCCGCATATCGCGCCGTGAGCGCGAGTAAAGCTTCCGTAAACGCAACAAGCGATGCCGATGTTGCATAGCCCAAAAGTCTGCGAATATCGCTTTCGCATGTTGTGCAAATGCTGCAATCCGCTTCACTCTCCGCCGAAATGCAAGGCTCATTGCAAACAAAAACAGTGTACGCACCACCCTTTTTTGCCGTTCGAATGCATTCCGTCAGTTGCTGCGCACTTTCCCTGCTTCCTTCGGAACGGATGCAGAACAGAGTGTCTCCTTCACCGAGCAGCGCGGAATATGCCGCCCGGGTTTCGGGTTTTTGCGGGCAAACCGCACGGATTCCGAGCTCGACAAGTGCGCTGCCCGCACTTTCGGCAATCCCCGCCGCTGCTCCCGCACCGCACAGCAGCACACACCCCGTGCTCGTCACAAGCCGTTTGGCAAGTGCGCAAATTCTTTCCTCATCCGCAGCCTTAAGTGCTGCCTCTACAGAACGCATCTGGCCGAGCATCAATTTGCTGAAAAACTCGCCGTCATCATCGCCCGATGCAACCGGTTTGTTTTTGGTAAAACTTCCGGCAAGCGCAATTCGCAGCTCCGTAAAACCGCTGTAGCCCGCCCGCCGTACAAGCCGCGTCACGGTCGGCATACTGACCCCCGCCCGCGCCGCAATCTGCTTTATCGAAAGATGCGGAACCGCATCCGGATCGGAAAGGATAAAGTCCGCCGCCTGCCGCTCCGCAGGTGAAAGCGATGGGTACGCCGCAATGATTTTTGTCCTCGCCGGCATGTTTTGCACCTCCTTAAACACTTTTGTGTCCTTTGTCCAATATTCTACCATTTCTTTTTCTATTTTCAAGAGGAACCCGATTTTTCTCCTCAAAAGCAGAAATTTGCACCCCGGGCTGCCGTCTTCTTCGGCTGCCGTCCGAAAAACATCCTCCACGGCTGTCGTCTCTAAGATATATTTCATCCCGCCCGCATAAAGTGATTGACTCTTTTTCAAAAATAAGATAGAATAATTGTTGGTAAATGTCTCCGTAGCTCAGCAGGATAGAGCGTCCGCCTCCTAAGCGGAAGGTCGCGCGTTCGAATCGCGCCGGGGATGCCAAAACAGCCGTCATGCGACGGCTGTTTCGTTTATTATCCGCATTCAGTTGTCATTCATTTAGCAAACGGCATCGTTTAATATCATTTCATTGCTGTCAGCATTGCCTTGCTGCCATGGCGTGGCATTTTCTCCGTAATTGCGAGGCAGTCCGTCCCCTCTGGGCATTCATCAAGGCTGTCTCGCAATGTTTATTATATTAACCCTTAATGCATGATGCGAAAATCGCGTCTATTTCGTCCCCGGCAGCATAATCATCTTTGAGCAATTTTTCAATAAGCTTGTCCACGGCTTCCCGATTCTCACTGATAATTCGTATTGCCTTCTTCAGCTCAATGTCCAGTATGTTGTTAATACTCTTTCTTATCTCGTTCGAAAGCTCTCCGCTCACTGAATTCGGATCTACTGCTGCAAGGCCGAACTCTTCAACCATGCCGTAACTGCATATCAAGCGTTTTGCCAAGGATGTTGCAGTTTCCAAGTCTCCCGCTGCACCGGTTGAAATTCCGTCTTCGCTGCCGTAATAAACCATCTCAGCCGCACGCCCGCCCAGAGATGTTCGGATCCTTCCAATCAATTCACGCTTTGTGTAGATTGTTTTTTCCTCGTTGTCTCCGTGCTGCATATAACCGCCATGATTCGCTCTTGCAACCACTGTAACATATGACGGGGTTTCACCGCCGTGCCAGCAAAGAAACGCATGACCGGCTTCATGTCGAGCTACGCGTTCAATTGTTGCACTATCCCATTTTTGGGATTCCCCGCTATTAAATGTTTCAAACGCCTTTTCAAAAATTTCATCCGCTACTTTCATTTCTCCGTCACGAATTGCCATTCTCAAAGCGAGTTCCGCAACTGATTCCAGTGCAGCAAGACTCATGCCGGTTGAGCGCACAACAATGTTTTCAAGTTTACTGTCGGACACGTTAAAAACATTGTTTTTGTTTATCTTCATTTCGAGATACGTGCGTCGCTCTGCTTTGTTGGGAAGATCAATTAAAACTCTTCTGTCAAATCTGCGCATGAGCGCAGGATCAAGACTTTTGCTTCCGCCGGATTCAACATCAAAATTAGTTGCCGCAAGAACAAATACAGGTTTTGAAAGATCCTTATTGAACCCATCCATCTCCGTAAGGAACGCCGTCAACGTTGCCTCTGCTCCTGTTTGATCTTCTCCTCGGCGTTCTTTTGCAATAGCATCGATTTCGTCGATGAACAGAATGGACGGTGCGTATTTACGTGCTGTCCGAAAAAACTCGTGAACCTTTTCAGAACCGCCATCCGCATATCTGCTTAAAAACTGATTTCCCTCCGCAAAAAGGAATGTTGCATTCGACTCACTTGCCATTGCCTTTGCAAGCATTGTTTTGCCCGTGCCCGGAGGGCCGTAAAGAATTACGCCTTTTGGTGCACTTACTCCTGTACCGATAAATTTTCCGGGATTTTTCAGGTATTCAACAAAGTACTTCAGTTCTTTCTTTGCATCTTCCGCTCCGATTACGTGTTCAAAGCGTATGTTCGGCCTTGAAACAGTACTCATTATATTGCTTGAATCCTCAGCTTCTATTGCGGTCTCCGTTTCAAAATCGAACAAGGTTATTACCGCATGTTTTCCGTCCTCACTCACCTTCTGTGATGTTTCAAACGAGATAAGTTTGTTCGCTCTTGCCAGCATATTCATACTTTTCTGCTGATGAACCCGAACGCATATATCTTCAATGCTTCTGTCAAAGGCTGCTGCATTATCACCAATCTGCAAGATTCCTCTTATTCCCTGTTTAAGCAAAGAACGCTTTTCTTCTTTACTCAGTGTTTGGGAGTTCTTTTCAAGGACATATATCGGCAGGTTCGGCAGGTTCTCGCGGAGATACCAAAGAATATCCCTGCCCGTTGATTCAATATCCTCCTGATTCAACAATTCAGAATCACCGCGTTCTCCCAACGATAAATCCACAATGGCAAAACTCAGCTCGTTATTGTGCACGATGCTTTTTGCGCTTTCTGTATCATCAGCGCCCAAGAAATCAACACTCGAAGATTGTTCCCTGCAATTTGCAATATTATCCAATGTTGATACTATCAGAACGTTCTGCGTTTCTGTATTGTTGAACAAACAGTTAACGTCATCGTTGTCAGCGGGCAAATTAACTTCAATCGAAATATCCTCGAGCTTTCCAATATCTGTTTTGCTCCGGTCAGAGCTCAGCAATCTAAGCATCTCATATATCTCGTTGTTCAAAAACGTCCTTGCCTGTGATGTTACTGCACGTGCGTCTGCCGCTCCTCCCTCTGCCAGAAGCAGTGCCGTGTATGCCTTTTCGTCTACGGAAATCCCGATTCCGGTTTCGTTTGTAAAGGATTCGGCACTTCTCAGTACTTCACGATTCGCTATTTTCCAAAGTTCGTGCGCCCGAATATGGTTGAACATAACAACATTTCCCGACGCAAATCTTGAGCATATCGCGGCAGGGAAATACGGCGTTTTCGTGTTTGGTTCAACGTCCTTTTGCAATGCCTTTAAAATTACTTTGCGCGGTAAAACCGAAAAATCAATCGACTCGGAGTTTTCGTAAAGCTGTTTGCCCGCATTGGTTGTAAAAACCATTATTGCGCTCGCAAGGGATACTTCTTCGTCCGTTTTGCTGTCTCGTATCCTTCCTGCATCTAAAATTTGAAGGAATAAATGGATAATTGAAATGTGCGCCTTTTCAACCTCGTCCAAAAGAATTAAGCAGCGCGGATTTTTCTTCACAAAGCTTGTGAAATTGCCTGATTTTGAGCCCTTGTAAACACCGTCACTGCCAATGAATTCAAGTGAGGACTCTTTGTCGCAGTATTCGCTCATATCGAATCGAACAAACGGAATTTCTTTTCCTTCCGCATAGCTGATAGCTTCAGCAGCCTTTTCTGCAAGGAAGGTTTTGCCAACTCCCGGAGGGCCGGCAAACAAAAAGGTTGCTCGCGGTCGGTTGCTGCTTTTGTCCGTCAGTGACGAAAGCTCCGCGCGAAAATATCCCTCAACGAATACACTTACCGCATTATCCTGACCAAAGACTCTCTCGCTCAGATACTCCTGAATCTGCTTCGCTCTTTTGATTATATCCGCAATACTTTTTTGTGCCTCTTTTCGAGTCTCCTTCTTGCATTCTCCGCTGTGGGATGATTTTTGTGCTTCAGCAGTGTCGTTGCCGAGTATTCGTGTGTAAGCATCCTCGAGCGCTTGTGTGCCGGGCACTGTCTGCTCCGTCTCGAAGAGATCATCGAAAACTATATAGTTACGTATAAAGTCGTTCGGCTCGTCAAGGATACATTTCAGCAGCTGGTACGCATGCACCTCTCCCGAACCCTCGCTCGCCGCAATGCAGCGCGCCTTTTTAAGACACCCTATAATATAGCTTTCGTCAATGCGCCTTGACTCGGGTGTGGCTTTACTGGTAGCATGCAAAATGAAGTCTGTTGCAATATTGTTCGGATCGCTTATCGCTGTCGGAAGTTTCAGCTTCAGCATGTTCTTCAGTCTTTGGCTGTCCGGATCGCTTACATCTCTGACATAGCAAACGACCGCCGCAATAAAGCCTTCTGCTGTTAACTTATGATTCGGTCCGCCGTCAAGTTCTGTTGCTTTCTCAATAAGTCTTCTCAGAAGAGGACTGTACTCAAGTTCTTCCATTACTCCTCCTTTTATGCGTTTGAATCGTCAATGCTGATTTTATCACTTTTCCTTTATAAGTTCAATGACTTCATTTTCGTCTGTAAGTATAATCGTATTCCCTTTAAAATCAATGGAATACTCTTTTTTTGAAACATCAACGCCTATGATGTTTGTTGTTATCAACAGTTTATTGTCTTGAACCTCGTATGTAAACGGAATTTCGGCGGCTCCGCATTTCTTGCCTGTTCCGTTTTCATCAAAGACATACGTTGTTTCCACAACTACTCCAAGCACTGTGCTTTGCGTTTTCCACTCCCCCACAATTCTTTTTGCGGGAGAACAGGCGCAAAGCGCAAGCAGAACAACGATAATTGCAATCAAAACTAATCTTTTCATGACTTAGTCTCCTTTCAACCCTTCAAAAGTCACCTGTTTTTGAACTTAAACTTTATAGTTATTGTGCGTATTTCAGCATCCCATGAATAAGAATATGTTGAACCATCAATCTTTCTATTCACCTTTGCTGCCGCACCAACAGCCGAAAACCCTTCTGACGAACTCACGAACAGTCTGTTAATGGCCTCTCTGTAAACCGCAATACTGCCGCATTTGAACGAGAATTTATCAAGCCCCCGCTCCGCTGCCTCGGCGGCAAACCGTTTAATTTCATTCAAATCATACTTCGTTAGTATCAATGAATTGTGGTAATAATAGTTTGCCCCTACGGCCGAACAAATCGGAACATCCGTCGGGCAAAGGTCGACTTTTCGTGTCCTTTGAATTTCTTCCGTTGTAATGCAGAAATAATTATATCCGAATTCATCATGCTTGACTGCCTGATTCGTATTGGAATAATCATCCCATGTTGCATCCACATGGTAGTATTCGCCGTCTATTTTAATAATGTTCCATGCATGCGGCGTTCCTTGCCCTCCGTCGGCCTTTGTTATGTATCCGGCGGCTTCGGCACACTCAATGCCGCATTTTTGCATCAAATACGCAATCGCACGCGCATATCCTTCGCAAACTGCTGTTCCCCTAATAAAAACTCCGCATATTGTTCTCAGATAATCAATTTCATCCTTGGCCGGCCCTCCCTTAGCCTTCTGTTCGTTGAGTGCAATGGTATCGTAATCCGTTGCATTAACAACTTTTGCGTAGATGCGTATCGCCGCATCGTATGCGCTCATCTTGTCATCAATGTCTTCAACAAATTTCGGAATCATCTCATCCATCTGCTTTTGCAGCTTTTCCCTCTCCTCCCGATCGGCACCATACTTAAGAAGGATTTTATCTTCTGTATATGTGCAGTTATTGTACCAAAACAAATCGGGACGATCATAGCTTATCGCTTTAGACACCGTAAAAACACTGCCTTCCTTCAGTCCGTTTGCGTCCACACTCTCAACATGCTGAATAATTGCTTCTACCATAGAATCATAAAGCATTTGCTGAGCGGATGCCAAACGATTGCGATAAAAGTACTCCGGGGGTCCTTCAAGAACCCGATCAAATTCTTTTGGCTCATATTTTTTCCCGAAGATATCCTCCCCCATCTCCCTTTTTCGCGGTTTCTCCGGGATAAGCTCATCCAAAAATTCTCCCGAAGCAGTTGCAAGTAAATACAAAAACGGATTATTTCTGTACTTAGGGTTTTCCTTTAGTTTACCGGCTATCTCCCTATATCCCGTGCCTGCTCTCGTATAGGAGCTGTTCAGCTTGCTTGTTCTTTCATCCGCCAAACCATTCCTGCTGATAAACCTTAAATACTGTATATCCACAATGGCAAGCAACCCTTCCGAAAGGTCTGCCGAAAGATCCGGAACGTTTTTTCGCTGCCAGGCATGTGTCAATTCACGAACGAATAATTCGGTTAGATTCGCTGATGGCAACCCTTTTTCAACGTGAACCCTCCTTTTTTCGAAAAAGGAAAAAAGCGGTATATCTCCCTTGTATTCCGTATCTCCCTTTGCCTTAATTTCTTGTAAAATTCTCTCTGCAGAATCAAAACAAACTGCATACTCATTATCAATTTTTATTCCGTAATTACTTTCAAGGAAAAGCTTTGCAGCAGCCGTATGTTCTTTCAGTTCTCTTTTATTTCCCGTCACAATTTGTTTCTTGCATTGATCACAAATTTTCCTGCCGTCCGAAAGCCTGTCCAATCTTTCATTTTTCCGTACCCTCCTCCCGCAGAAATCACAATTTCGATTCGTTATACGCTCGTTTAATCTTCCAAAACGAAGTTCGTGGTCTCTGTCAGCTAACAATGCAGCGAGCTTTGAGAGGGACACAAAATCGAATTCCGCAGGCTCCCTGTCGCTTCCGTAGTATAAGTAATTGCTCTTTTTCTCCGACTTTAAATACCATTCAAGGTATTCATCAATCGGAGTGAAAAGCGTTTTGAGTGTGTCCTCTCCGGATGCAGATAATGCAGATATAACTCCCAGTTCCGTGACGCTGTCCTCGATTATTGTAATCTCAAAGACATCTTTATTGAAAATATTGTTTTTTCCTTTCACGGTGAGTTTGGGTCTTCCGATATCCACCTTGCTGCATGCCTCAGTTTGCTGCGAAGCACAAACCGCAACGGAATCAGCTACCGAAGGAAACATCGAGCGTATTATTTCCCTGATCATTGCAGCAGCAAGATGCACAGTTCTCTCCGTTTTTTCTCCCAGTTTTCCGTTTAGTCTTATTGTCATCATCAAAGCTCCCTTATTTCCGGCAACGGCAGGCTTTGATTCGTAATACGGATTAACTACTTTCCCGTATCGTCTGTATGACCTTTGCGCAAGCGAATCATCTTCACCATCAATTTTGTGATAATTTTGATTATTGTTGTTCTGCGCAAATGTCCTTGAGCTGACTTCGTAATATCCGTGTGTGATAACCTCTGTAGGTGCTCTGAACACCGAAATACAAGCCTTATCAACGGCAATATCACCATTAGTGCCATTTAATACTATAACATTATTTGCAAGTACAACAGGACTTTCGTCGTCAGAGCTAACAATATATTCTCTGTTTTGAATATATTGATGTACCTCTGTATTAATGCCTCCAAACGCAAGCTGAACATACAGAATTCCCTTTTCGGTATCTATGTTTCTAATTGTGTAGATGTTGCCATTAAATATTAGATTTTGGCCTGCAATATAGTTCTGAGTTATTCTCGCACGAGGAAGGGGGATAGTTTCCGTTTTATCGCTGCCGTCCAAAATCAACGACGCCATGTCCCGTCCGTTGATCAAATCATACAGCTCTCCTCCTGTGCGCAAAAACACTCTGTCTTCTGAACAGAACTTACCGTCATAACCGAAAACACAGTCGTGACGAAACTCGAAAATTTTCAGCACTTGTTCCCTATATCTGAGTTTTGCTTTTCCATTGTCTGCTTTTTTGTCCACGTTCAACACGCCGTAGATATCCAGCACATCAGCAAGAATGGAGATGACATCCTGCCTATTCACCATTTCTCTGTAATCATTCGTGCTGACATTCAACGCCGAGCGGAATATTTCATCCACAATCATTCCACCCGAGCTCGCTCTTATAAGCAATTTCTGCGCAAAATCCTTTTTTGTTCCGGTTTCAACCGGAATCCTCGCAAGTTGAATCCTGCTCCAGATTTCATCGATATTTGCATAGTAAAAATCACGCAGCATGTACGGCTTTGAAAATATAATTATCAGCGTTTTTTCAGAAGCTGTCAATGATATGTACTTTCTCAATGTCCTCGGAAGATTCTCTTCACTGTCCATTGCAATGATTACGGAATAATCGCTTGCATCGCATTCTGCACGGTTAAGCCTAAATTGCTTTTCCCCGATTTCCATGCTTCCCGCATTTGCTGCAATTGACTCTTTAATGTTTTCATATGGTATGTCTTTATCTGCAAACACCGTAACGGATTTTGCTCCCGCCTTCAGACACATCAATGCAACATTCATCATCGGACCCAATTCTTCACGTGTATTAACAAACTGCTGAACAACAACTCTTCCGCCGACGTCCTTGCGTCCATCGTAATTGTAACACCTAACAACAGCGTTTGGATTATACTGCATTGCATCCAAAGACTCAAACTCCTCCGCCGTGAGGTTTTTAAGGACCTTGTCCAGTCCGGGCGTCCTCGAATCATCAAAGCAAATATACTTTATCGGACGTGCCATGTATCTCAGACGAAACCCTTCGTTCCTGCCTCCGTTCCTGGCAAGGCATTCATTTGTTTCGGCAATATGCTTAACTCTTGTGCTGAACATTGCCATCTGACGATTATACTTGTTTATTGTTTCGAGCGTGTCAATAAACACAACAGTGTCAATAAGATGAATAAACCTTTTATGGTCGTTCTCGAAGCGTGAAGACGAAAGGTATCTCAGTGAAGTGACAAGAATGCTCTTTTCATCTACTGAAGCCTCCTCCGAATTATCCCCGTTACCTTTTATCTTTATTATTTTCCATATCGGATCATCAAAGTTAATTTCACCTGTGCTGTCATTGCAATGCAGGCTTGTTATTTCTGAAAATTTCCGGACAAGAAAATCATATGTAAGTTCTATTTCAGCATCGGTATTGCATACAAAAATGATATTATCACCTCTTGCAGCTGCAATGGACAAATACCGGATGAAGTATTCTGAAAAGGCGGAAAACATGTTGCCGTTTATTATTGCACTTTTGCTGCACTTTACCAATTTTTCTATACAATTTCGGTATGTCTTGTTTTTGTGTCCCGAATCGCGGAAATTATACTCAACAGCTTCAATTATAAGATCCGCAACTCTATTTTTATCAACGCTCTGTGCCATTGCTTGTTTTTCCATAAAATCATGTTCCTTTCTCGCTTGTGATGCTTTTGTTTCACTTTGCATCATCTGCCTGCTCACTATCGTCAATCGACAGAGCCACATCAACATCGCACGCATAAAAAGCTCCAAATACGTTGCGAATCTCTTCGTCTATCGTTTCAACATCAATTTCGCCTTCATCAGATTTTTCGAATTTCGATTGATCCGGTTCGGGACATTTATCAATATCCTCATTTATCCCGTCAAGGAAAAAGAAGCTTTCCCAAAGAATGAACAGTGCAATCACCGGATACTTTGTTCCTGTGTTAAACAGAAGTGAAAGAAAATCAAAAGGAATCCAATCCGCTCCAAACAGGGCAATCAATTGAAATACAACATATAAACAAACATATGCTGCTGATAAAAATATGCTGAGTTTTTTCAAGATGCTTGCAGCTGACACCCAAACATCCTTCCTGAAAAGCTTTATTATCTTGATTTCAACTTTTTGCGCAAGACTGAAAGCGCCGTCCGGTTTCTCGCCTTCACTGAGGCTCCTCTTGCCCATCCCAATCCGCACAAATCTGAGCAGTAATCTGAATAAAAATCCAATAGCGAAGTTAATTAACAGCGCACCAACAACATCCGAAAAGAACGCCGTTCTCACCGGCAACGCAAGCTTGGCGGCCAACCATGAAATTACGCTCAACCCGCCTACAGCCGTAATAACATCACGCAAAGCACAAAGCGCAAATGTCAATGCAGCAACATAAATCATTGTGAAGCACATAATTCGGAAACGCCTGTTTGCTGTTTTCTTTTCTTTATCTTTTAAGTACGTATGGTACTCAAAAACAAACGGCAGTGCTGCAAAGAATACTGTTGCAAAAGTAAAAATAATTTTCAGCGTGCTTATGAGCAAGTTCATGCATCTTTCCTCCTTTTGCTGTACAGACCGTTTATGAAATTCTGATCAATCACAGTATAAAACGCAATATTCTTTTCTCCGCAGCAATACGCCTCATTAAATTCAATAGTATCGCGAGCGCTTTCGACACTGTCATAAGAAGCTCTTCTGTTTTCTTTGGCTCCGAGATTATCAAGCAGGTTTCCGATGCCGTTAACCCTTTCCTTCAGTTTTTTCTTATGATGCACGATTTTTGCACTCGCATAACTGCAGCACTGTTTGAAGAAATCAACATCAAGTTTATACTCATAGGTCCACCTCAACGTTGGAATTGTTTTGCAAATGAGCATATCATAGTTTTCTATTGATTCAAGGTTTCCCTGCTGAATTTCCTGATATTTTTCCATCAATTCAAGCCATGCTTGTCTATACTTGTATTTATACCTCGCTGACTCTAAAACATAAAGTCCCGCCAGCAGCAACAGCGGAAGCAGAACCGTTGCCGCAGCAACAAGCGCAGACTCCGCCGACGCTTTAATCACGTCCCACTGCACAGCAATATACGGCACGCATGAGACCGTCAACAAACCTGTAAGCACACCAAACATAACTTTAAGCATCTTTTTGCTTGATTCAATGTTGCGAATCCTTGTTGCAAACCAATCGCATTGTCGTGAAATATCTATCTCGGCAAGCGGCCCCCGAGCTTCAAACATTAAATACTCTTTAACCGCACCATTATAGATTTTTTTCGCTGTACGTTCAACATTCTCTATTTCGCGCTCCTCCGGCAGTTTGGATGCTGTATACGAGTTTTCTCTGGTTTCATCTCCGCCATCCGGATCGGCAAGGCTGACTCTCCTTTTGGGCAGAATTGCCTTTGTATTGTTTTCAGATTTTCCGGCGTAATGAGACAAAATTCCAAGTATATGATTTTGGGCTTTTTTAAGAAAGCCAAGCTGAAAGTCTTTTAATCGTTCACAGCGCATTATGTATTTGCCTGCTGTTTCCGAGATTTCCGGGCTTTCGCTGAAGTTTTCCGCATGACTAAAATACTCAACTTTTCTTTCTTTGAGCAAGTTCTTCCTTTCGCGCTTGACGCTTTCGATAACCCTCCCGTCTTCCATTTCGGAAATATCCTCTTTTTCCCTGCGTTTTTTTCTTTCTGCTTTCTTTTTTTTCTTACTCTCACCAACCGGACGTTCAACAGAGCAGCTTATCGCATCTCCGTCCTCATTATAGTCAAATACATTTCCTTTAAAGCTGTACAAAACAGGTGTAAGTTTCAATTCGCTGAACCTGCTGCTCATTTCATTTAATGATATTAATGCGTAAACATATTCACTTCTTTTCTCTGCAAGTGCCTCTGTAATCTTTTCAATGCTCAGAGCGTCAAACGAGCGCAGTTCTTTTTGCTCCGTGTTATTGTCGAAAATTGTTCCGTCGTATACACAAGCAAGAATATAACACGCAATTCGCAGCGAATTCAGTGTTCTGGCCGCTTTATTGTCGGCTTCCGCTTCATTATCCAAAGGACACAATATCGTATTAATCCTTGTCCCGTTTCTCGATTTTTGATTATTGCTTACCGCCGTTCTCACAAAACTCAAATACTCTTCATGTATTCCTTCCTGATCGCATGAAGTCTCTGCCTTCCGGCAATACTCCAAAAACTCCTCTGCAAATATTTCTGCAGCGCTGAAGTACTCTGCTTTTTTTTTACAGGATTCAGCGAGAGCTTTACTCATTTTTCCTTCATCATTATGTTCGGGTGAAACAATATCATCGTGAAGTTTGAAAATATCCTTGTCTGGCGGAAGACCGATAAAAAGGCGCAGCGGCTCAATAACCAAATCATTCTCATAAGGTGAGCTTATATCAGCACCGCAAATTCTTTTTTCTTCTGTACCGAACATTATCAGGATTTCTCTCGGGCTGCGGCTGCGGCATTCCAAAGCGTTGATTATCGTGTTTCTCATAACCCGGCAGTACACGATGCTCAACGCTTCCATATACCCTCTGTAGTCATTGGCCATCGTGTCTTGTTCGAGTGCTTCTTTCCGCATTGCCGAAAGGTCAATATATATAATCAGATTGAACCGTTTGTTCATATCATCATACATATCCATCATTTCGCTCATTTTTTCAACGCATGCCAAATAGCCTTTCTCCTTGTCCGGCCAATCCTCGATGCGGCACTTCAAGGCAACAAGCGCTCTGTTCTCGTAATTAATATCAAACAGAATCTTTCCCTCGTCAACATTCTTGTCGGATGTATTGATAAAAAATGTATGCATAACCAAGCTCCCTTAATCACAATTCCCCGGCGGCATCTAATGTGCCGCCGGGAGTTTTACCGCTATTGAGTTGTCATTCAGCCATCACAGACCGAGTTCCGCAAATTTTTCTTTCCACTCTCTGAACAAGTTGTCTTTTTCTTTGTCAGGTGCTGCCACATCGTATAACGCTTTGCAAATCATGTATTTTGTTTTTTCAGCACGTTTCGCATCGGTATCTAAGCCGAACCTTGATCCGGTCTCTTCAGCTATCCGATCGATCGCTCCGACCATAGGAGCTGCAATATCAAAATCTCTGTTCAGACCGTTGTAGTACAACAGCACAGCATCCACCGGGTTAAGCCCGCAATCGTTATTTATCAGTGCTTTGAATACCGTTGTGTCTTCATAGCTGTCCTTACCGTTGACATCCGCAACATACTTCACTTCAAGCTCCGGAACCACGATATCTTTGAAGTACAAATCAGCACTCAATGCCGCGATCAGCCCGTAAATCGCTTTTCTGTCGACTCCGCGTCCTCCATGCATTATCACGACATCCTCATCAATGCTCATACGCCGGCCGTTGTCTACGCGCTGCCGCAAACAGAAGTTGCCGTCCGCATTCACCCTGATCTTTCCGTATGCAAGCGCAAGCCACACACCGCGGAAGAATCTTTCTTTGCTTTCAGCATTCTTTTCCGGAGTAACGTAAGGCAAAATGCGATGCCACCTCTTATCGAGATGCGGGCTTGACACATATGCGTTTTCTCCTTCACCGCCTGCCGCTCGGCGCACCATTTTGGTGATTATATTCTTGTAGCTTTCGTAGTAAACTCCTCCGTTAATCTCATTTAACTTCGGAATGTATTTCGCTTCAAGACCATAGACCGCTCTGTAGCAATGCAGCTCGTTTATCGGATATGCGTCATTCTGCTCGGTTCCGGCATTGATGCCCAAGGTTGCCCCAATTTCCGAATACCGCTCTGACACTATCGGATTAAATCCCCAGAAAGTGTTTGTTCTCGTTGTTATTGTACCGTCATTAATATCCGCAGGCTCAATGTCGCTGATAAGCATCGGCGCAGCCATTGCAAATAACTTCTCCGTACACGCCATGAAAGCCCGCTTGCTTGCCAACGTTCTGTCAAAGCGATTTGACTCTTCACCTTCTTCGAAGTTCACACTCCTCAGCGACTCACGTTCAATCTGCTCTGCATCCGTATGCACAGCATTCTCTGCATCCCATTGTTTGCTTATTGCAGTATAGATGTCCATATTGACTATCTCTCGATTGTTCGGATCGCTGTCAATTCTTTTTCGGAAAGTTCTTACCGAATCCGTCATAAACTTCTCAGCGATGCCTCGATTTGCATATGGTTTATTCTCCGGCACGGACGGGCGCTGCTCCGCACAAAGTCTTCCATAAGCTGTTTCAATCACGCTTCGGCTTATTTCGTCCGCTCTGTCCGCGGTCAGGTCGAGCTCTTTGTAAATCGATTCTTTGTCCCTTCCGCTGCTGAAAACATAGTACGTGTTCCCGATAGTTCCGCTCGTTGCTTTTATATTGTTATCCAGTTCATCGTAGAGCTTTTCCTGAATATCAGGCAACCTTTTGAAAAAGGCTTCGAGTTGAGTCAGCAATGCATTCACACGCTCCATCAGCCTTTCATATACGCGTACTTTAAGAAGCTCTGCTTCGTATTTTCTGCAAAATCCAACCTTTGTATTAATAAACTCAGCATATTGCTGTTCATACATGTCAAGGAATCTTGCCAGCCGTTGAAACCGCGTCTTGCTGTTCAGCAATTCAGAGGGCGTTGTTTCCGTCTTATGCGGGGTCCTCCTGTTATCCAGCGTTGCTCCAGGGTCCCCGCCTGTATCGGCATCGATCCTTTGCGCCTCAAGATCTGTTGCCTTTATTTCGCGCCTCATTTTATCAATAATTCGGCAGAGGATGTATCTCAACGCAACCGGGTGAATAAAAACACGCTTTCCTTCATCGTTCAGCTTCGTTGCAAGGCCGAATATGGAACAATCGTTGCCCGGATTCACATCGCCCATGCTCAACGGGAACACTGCATTAACAATGCTTTCCGCATATTCATCCACCTTGTCCTCGAAGGTATCGACTGCCTCGCGCATGCCGTTTTCGTCCAATACAATAAGCGCCTCAAGTTCGGTTTTATCATGTTCTGCGTTCACAAAATCAGCCACATTACGCTCAAATGGCTCTAAGCCATTGTGTTTTGTCGCAACTACCTCGATTTTTTCTTTTTTCAATTTTTTAAGGAAATCATCAACCTTATCGGAATACTGAACATCTACCTTTCCATCCGGCCGAGTTTGTTTGGTTTCGTTTTTCACATCACGCCCAACTCTCAAAAAGAACCTGTCACGCCCGTATTCTTCCGCACGCCTTGATGTCGCTTCATCGAAGAGTGTTATATACTCAGCACGGGGGGCAAAGTTTTCAATTTGGTATATTCCATCCCTTTCCCTTGCCCTGATCGCATCTCTTTTTGCGGCAATCTCGCTGTCGATCCTGTTCCATCCGTTTTTGATGGAATCCTGCGCTGCGCGAATTGCGCAAAAAGTTTTCACACTGTCAACCGGGTATTCCGCCTTTGCAGAGCCGCATGCGCCAAACAGCGGCTCGGAATTTTCATTGAACGCAGAGAAAGAATTGTCTTCTTCCGTATATATGTTCCCTGCCATTGGCGAATAAAGCTGCATGTATACAAGTTGAGCTACCATTTGCTCGTATTCGGCAATATCGCTTGCGCCTACACCTTTTGCGTTCCTGCTGTCAATAAAGAAGCAGTAATCAAAGACAGGTTTACCTCTGTTTGCATCACTCTCGCTGTCGAAAAGCCCCTCTAACTCGATTTTCTCATTTAAAGTTATCGGAAGATTTCTCTTTATCTTGGTTATAGCATTCAGCTCTCGTATCGCTGCGTACGCGTTTGCATAATGCCTGATCCTTGTGGCGGATGTTTCCCGAATATGTTTTACCGTATCAATAAAAATGTCGGGAAGCAGGAAAATACCGCGGATGACCACATTGCTCTGCGCAAGATGTTTGCGAAGCCATAATGCGGTTTGGATAAACATACCGGAGCCGGTCCCGCCGGAAAGTGAGGATACTATCATGATCCTGATGATAGTATTCACATTATTCTTCAGCACTCGGTTGATAAGCGCACCCAGTTCTCCGTTCATGTTGGTTTCAAGGTAATCGAAAAATGCAATTCGCGATTTTACACGCACTTCGGAGCAGCCGTCAAGCATGCTTTGCTCGCGGAACGCGGGTGAATCCGGACTCCACTCAGCAATCTTTCGATTTCTGTACTGAGCAAAATACTGTTGAATTTTCTGCGGTTTGCTGATCGGAAAAACAGGGATTTGCGTTCTGCTTTTCGTTATGAGTTCATTGTCGTTTTTGTCCGAATCAAGCACCGCGCAGCAGATCCGTCCCAAATTATCATTGAACGTTTTCCCGTTCTTTGTGAGCAGCTTCGTAACATTGTTGACGACACGGCTTCCCGTTCCGCCAAGGCCTATCAGCAGAGATTGTTGTTCCATTTTGTTTCCTCCCGGTTTAATTTGTATAAAGAATTATCTTTGCCCTAATTATTCTTTCAACGTCGTTGATCTTGCTTATCTCCGTCGGAATCACCCAGTACCTCGGATATCTGCCGGCGGATGCTGCCAAGCGTTTTGCGCTCGGATCCGTCACCGTTGTCAACATTGACAGCTCCTCCACCATAATATAGCGGTGTCTTTCGATGTAATCTTTTAATGAAGCCGCATCGGGAACCTGTACCGTGTAGTCATCCGGCTTGAGTTCGCATTTGTACCACGGCATAATCATTTCACAGCTTATTATGTTTCCGTATTCTGCGCGGAAAGCCACACCCGAAGCACGAATAACTTCGGCTCCCCGCTTGAACTTCCACCGGTATTTGAGCTTGTTATATTTTTTTAATACTATCGGCCTGAAATTATGAATTCTGTGTAAACCGCTGCTGTTTATGTAGATCACATCCCCAACATAAAGCTTTGCGTTCTTTGCGAAACGCGGCTTTGTCGCGACAAGGATAACCCACGTCGTCAGTGTCGCTGCGGCCGCAGTTTCAATAAGAAGCGGCAAATAAACATTCAGCAGGCGGAACTTCAGTGAAGCATCCTTTATTGCAATTTCAGAATCCGCTTCTCCCCACGGAGATGAAAGGTGAATATTCATCGTTCCGTGCGGAAGTTTGAACAGGTATTTTACCCAGTAAATCCACCAATCGGAAAAGCCTATATCCATCGCTGTATTCTCCGTCGGAATGCAGACAATTGTTCCATCCGCTTCCGTTGAAATGGAAAGCTCAATCGACTTGAACCGCTTATCCACAGTCACGCTGCATTTGCCGTCAACTTCGCTTTTCGGAAGACGCTGTCCGTCCTTGGTGATATAAAATGATGCGCCGATCTGATTTCCGAAGAATTCTGTTTTAATGATGCTTTCCGTTTGCGGAATCGCAATTACCTTATAATCCGAAATTACAACCGTATACATGTGGGATGCTGCCGCACCTGTTTTCAGTGTGCAGGTTACCGTAACATCCATGCTTCCTTCCGCATCAGGCTCGACATTTGCATTATTCGGCGTGAATTTGATTCTTCCATCGTTAAGATACTCAATCGTGCCGTTGTTTCCGGCGGGCGAAACGTCAATAACCGGATTCAGCTTTTTGATCCTCTCAGGATCGGTGACCTGAACGCCGTCCTCATAAATTGTGAACACAATTGACAGATCCTTATTGCTGAAAATCTCGTTCAACCTCACGCTTTGAGCCGTTCCGCCGTAATCTGCGGACAGCGTAAAGTTGCCGTCCAGTTCCGCGGGCGTAAATTCAAAGTTTAACCTTATCGGGTTAAATCCCGGAATGCTTATCGTTGCTGTGAGTTCGGTATCACTTTTCCCAAGTTTGTATTTGTCAATAGTCATGGTCGAGTCGGTCGACTCCGCCTTCACCGTGCCGTCTTCGGCAATGCTGATTCGGTAGCTTGTGTCCGGCGGCAGCAGTGATGAATCGATCTCGTTATCCGTTCCCATTTCATAGATCCTGCACGAAATCGTTATTTCATCGCCCTCCGAAAGATTGTCAAGCTCACTGTAATCCGTAATCTCGCGTCCGTTCACAAAAGCTCTCATTCGAATTTCAAGTGCGGGTTCGAACAGAATAACCAGATTGTCAACATTCACCTTTTCGTCAAATGTAATTTCATATGTGCCGGCAGGCATTGTTTTAGCTGAATCTCCGATCATGAAAATTCCGCCGTGAAGGTTGCTGTAGTCCGGGAAACTGACTCGAACTTCCCTGCTCACGTCGGCGGACAGCTCGTTGTTCATCACGGTTTTTACAGGCTTTGCATCCGTCTGTTGAAGGAGCATTACAATGTTCAGCAGCGGTATTGCAGACTCAACCCGAATGGTTGTATCGTTAACTTGAGTTATATCACTGCTTGAAAGACGTGTTCTTCCGGAGATTCTGTCCGCCATTGCGGACATGGTCGTCATTATTCCTTCCGCATCCTCTGCGTGATATGTAAAAATGCCCTTGTCCGTCTTTTCCGTCGGAGAAACAGCTCCGCCGCCGATGCTGAGGAAAGTAACCTGCGGGTTCGTGCCGTTCGGCATTGTCTTCTTTGTAAAATCGGCAAGATTGGTATCCAGCATATTCACCGCCTGGTCTTCATACATGCCGTTCATCTCGTTAAAATAGCCGTCGGTAATAACAACAAGCCAATACTGTGTGTTTGGATTCGAATCCTTCGTTTTTTCGAGCTTTTTCATCGCTGTTTCAACGGCATCATAAGGGGTTGAACCGCTGTCTTGGTGGCTGCGGATGGAATCCACGGAGCCCTGAATGCCTCCGGAGGACAGATCCGCACTGTAGGGCTTGTACAGCGGGTTGTACAGCACCCCGCTCATGTATGTAATAAAAAGCTGATCCTCGCTGTTCATCATGCCGCAGAAGGTCTGCATGGCATAATTTGCATAAGCCCAGTCTTGACCGCCCATGCTGGCGGAATCATCGTAAACAACCGAAACGATTTTTCGAACATACAGCGACTCCGCGAAAACGACCGATGCTGCGACACCGAATAAAATGCCGCAAATCAGTAAAGCCGCCGTCAATAATGATACTATCCTCTTTATCATTCTTCCTCCGAAAGTCTTCCTTCGCCGCGCCAAGCATTGCACGACTTGTTTTATTTGTTACTCTTAATCCGGCAATTTGACAAACGCTGTAATATCCACAATGCCCTTAGCAAGAGCAAACAGCTTTTTGTTAAACATCTCAACTTCCACGCAATGAATTCACAACCGAAGCTGCCGGTGCGAACTCAACCCTTCTTTCAACGGGAACAATGCAGGGCAATTGCGAGCGAACCACCAAAAGCTCAAAGTCTTTTAAAAAATCAATTGTTACTGGGATCACAAGGTCATTGCCTTTAAATCGGCATTAAACGCTCAATTCTTCGTCATCTTTTTTTCAGGTAATGCCGCATTTGTCAGGTGCGCCGCAAAACTTGTTGAACACTCTCTGTGCGTTTCCCGTGTTATCGTGCATGGAATGTTCTCCTTTGCATAAAATCTCGGCAGGGCATTCCCCTGCTCCAAAGGGCAAAATGATAAATTCACCTCGGCGCGTTCCGCCGAAAAGCAATCCCCAAAGGGTCAAACAGCAATACTTTTTTGTTGATTTATGAAGATTATGTGACAGTATATCTGCATCTTCGTTCACAGTATACAGCATTCGACAACATTTGTCAATTGTTTTGTGACTGATAAATTGCGCTTCCGGAGAGTGTACGCTCCCCGGAAGCGTTTCTTCCCCGCGCTGTTCCCTGCGGGTCAAATTCGGCTTATTCTTCGTCGTCCGTTTCGCCGCTTTGGATCAGCTCATCCGCTTCTTCGATGGCTTTGGTCAGCTTTCGATCGGTTTTTTCCATGATTTTAAGCATTCTTACCAACTTTCTCATCTCGCGATACGCTCTGATTCTCTCACGCAGCCGCGCAAAAAATCCGGGTTTCTTCTGTTCCATATTCTTTCCTCCTTATTCACTGCATTGATTTAATCAGTATTGAACGGCAACACATGGTACGTAGTGTATATCCAACATCTCCCGTTTGTTTGTAAAGTTCCTCCCAAATCGCGGCAGCGCTGCGCAGCATCGCTTTTTGTTCGGATGAAAGCTTTCCGTCCGCGCTGCATGTCCCGCACTTGAAAAGAGAAAGGGCAAAATCGTCCTTCAGCATCGGAACTTCCGGAAACATTTTCGCAAGTCTTTTGCTGATTTCAAGAGCCTTTGCATAATACCCTTCCGCAGCTTTATAATCGTTCCGTGCTTCCGCAATACCGCCGAGTTTATTATACGAAACGCTCAAGTCGCGCTGCAAATTCGGGTCATCCGGGTACTTTTTCGCAAGTCTTTTGCTGATTTCAAGAGCCTTTGCATAATACCCTTCCGCCGCTTTATAATCGTTCCGTGCTTCCGCAATACCGCCGAGTTTATTGTACGAAACGCTCAGGTCGCGCTGCAAATTCGGGTCATCCGGGTACTTTTTCGCAAGCCTTTCGCGGATCTCAAGAGCCTTTGCATAATACCCTTCCGCCGCGCTATAATCGTTCCTCGCTTTCGCAATACCGCCGAGTTTATTATACGAAACGCTCAGGTCGCGCTGCAAGTTCGGGTCTTCCGGGTACTTTTTCGCAAGCCTTTCGCTGATTTCAAGAGCCTTTGCATAATACCCTTCCGCCGCTTTATAATCGTTCCGTGCTCCCGCAATATCGCCCAGTCTTTGATACGAAGCACTCAGGTTGCGCTGCAAGTTCGGGTCATCCGGGTACTTTTTCGCAAGTCTTTCACAGATTTCAAGCGCCTTTGCATAATACCCTTCCGCCGCTTTATAATCGCTCAGGGCTTTTGCAATATCGCCGAGATTATTATACGAAACGCTCAGGTCGCGCTGCAAGTTCGGGTCTTCCGGATACTTTTCCGCAAGCCTTTCACTGATTTCAAGAGCCTTTGTGTAATACCTTTCCGCAGCTCTATAATCGCTCAGGGCTTTTGCAATACCGCCGAGATTGTTATACGAAACGCTCAAGTCGCGCTGCATTTGCGGGTTGTCCGGATACTTTTCCGCAAGCTTTTCCCTGATTTCAAGAGCCTTTGAATAATACCCTTCCGCAGCTTTATAGTCGTTCCGTGTTTCCGCAATACCGCCGAGATTATTATACGAAAAGCTTAGGTCGCGCTGCATTTGCGGGTCATCCGGATACTTTTCCGCAAGCCTTTCGCTGATTTCAAGCGCCTTTGAATAATACCCTTTCGCAGCGTTATAATCGTTCCGTGCTTTTGCAATGTCGCCGAGGTTGCCATACTGAACGCTCAGGTCGCGCTGCAAGTTCGGGTCATCCGGGTACTTTTCCGCAAGCCTTTCGCCGATTTCAAGAGCCTTTGCATAATACCCTTCCGCAGCTTTATAGTCGTTCCGTGCTTTTGCAATGTCGCCGAGGTTGCCATACTGAACGCTCAGGTCGCGCTGCAAGTTCGGGTCATCCGGGTACTTTTCCGCAAGCCTTTCGCCGATTTCAAGAGCCTTTGCATAATACCCTTCCGCAGCTTTATAGTCGTTCCGTGTTTCCGCAATACCGCCGAGATTATTATACGAAAAGCTTAGGTCGCGCTGCATTTGCGGGTCATCCGGATACTTTTCCGCAAGCTTTTCGCTGATTTCAAGATCCTTTGCATAATACCCTTCCGCAGCGTTATAATCATTCCGTGCTTTCGCAATATCGCCGAGTTTATTATACGAAAAGCTCAGGTCGCGCTGCAATTTCGGTGCATCCGGGTACTTTTCCGCAAGCTTTTCCCTGATTTCAAGAGCCTTTGCATAATACCCTTCCGCCGCTTTATAATCGTTCCGTGCTTTCGCAACATCACCGAGTTTATTATACGAAACGCTCAGGTCGCGCTGCATTTTCGGGTCATCCGGGTACTTTTCCGCAAGCTTTTCCCTGATTTCAAGAGCCTTTGCATAATACCCTTCCGCCGCTTTATAATTGTTCAGGGCTTCCGCAATATCGCCGAGTTTTTCATACGAAGTGCTCAGATTGCGCTGCATTTCCGGGTCATTCGGAAACATTTCTGCAAGCGTTATGCGAATTTCCTGAGCCATTAAATGGTTCCGTTCCGCCGAGCTAAAGTCGTTTCTTGCATATGCGATGTTACCAAGGTTGTTGTATGCAACGCTCAAGCTGCGCTGCAAGTCCATATCGCTTGGGTACTTTTCTGCAAGACTTTTTCTGATCTCAAGCGTTTTCATGCAGTGTATTTCAGCAGCATTGTAATCATTGTATTTCTTAGCGATATCACTGAGATTATTGTATGCGATGCTCAAAGCGCGCTGCATTGTTATATCATCCGGAAACATATTTGCAAGTTTTACGCTTATTTCAAAAGCCATTGTATAGTATATTTTTGCCGTGTTGTAGTCGTTTCTGTCATATGGAATATCCCCCATCTTGTTATATACGACTCTCAAGTCGTGCTGCATTTGTGGGGCATCCGGAAACCTTTTCGCAAACTCTTCCGCAATTTCAAGTGCCGCGTTTGCAGCGGCTTCCGCTGCGGGGTAATCAAGCATAGCTCTCAGTGCATCGCAGGCATAAGCATAACTTCCAAGGGCTTCATGCGCATGGTCAGGGTTTCCGCTGTTTTCGCATTTTACCTTAAATATCTGTGCGTATTCAAGGTACAGTTCCGCCGCTCTGTCATGCTGTCGGTCATACGCATAGGCTTTTGCGAGTTTTTTCAGTGCAGAGGTGTATTCCGAAGAATCCGTGAGCTGTTCGTATTCCTTCTTCATTCCCGAACTGCGCAGCAGGCGTGAAGCATTTGCAAGCTCATATGTATCCATTTCATCAGCACCCTGTTCAAAGGCTTTGAAGCAGGCAGCGGCAAGACTCCGTATGCCGTCCGCCTGCGGCGCATAGAACGCAGCGGAAGCCTCGCTGTCGTTCAGCCAATCTGTGAAGGATTTGTGGAAAAGGCGGATGAAGCCGCCGCTGAGGTCGAGCATCGTTTCCAGCGGGCGCAGAAAATCCTCCAGCCGGGCGTACGTCCAGCCCTGCATCTTTTGCAGCGTTTTGAGCGGGAGGGCATAGGGGGAGGCGGCAACCATTGAAAGCGGTTCGCGCACGAACGCATTGTATTTTTCGACACTGCCGGAAGCATCCGGTTCCCCGAATTTGCGCAGGAAGGTTTTGAGCAGCAAGGCGTTGAGCCCCTTCGGGAAGGTCATGTCTTCGAGCGGCTCCCCTTTTTCAAGCGACTCGCGCAGCTGCGGCAGGATCGTGAAAGCATAGTAGAAGATTCCGCTGCTTGCCTCAACAAGGCGATTCATGAAAATGTCACAGCCGGTACGGTCTTTCAACAGGTCTTCGAGATTTTCTTCATAGTATTGACGGATATCGGCATCGTTCATTTCGGCATAATCATCAAGATTCAGCTCCGTGCAGCTGAATTCGGCGGAAGGTGCAAGCTGCCGCCTGAGCATGCGTTCGGGTCTTGCGGTGATAAGTATGCGGATATAAGGTTTCAACTTGTCATGATAGCTGCGGATGAACCCGGCGAGCGCACCGCTCTTTGCTTCGTCCAATCCGTCAATGATGATGAGCTTTGCAGAGCGTTCACCGTCTATAACCCTGCTGAGCGGGGTTGCGATAAGGGTGTTGAACCTGTCGTGTCCCGTTTTTGTCAATGTGTTTTTATCCGTTAAAATATGCATCAGCTGCCGGCGATAGTCCGGCAGTCTCAGGGCGATAAGGTAGGCAAGGCGATCGGTGATTTTGTCCGTTTGGCTGTATTCCTCGCTTCGGCTGTCGCAGGCGAGTGCAGCGATGACGTTCGGGTTTGCAAATTGGAAATGTGCCGAAAAAAGTGATTTGCCCGCGCCCGGGTCGGCATAAAGGGTCATAACGCGCGAACCGTTTTTGTCGTTCAGCCAAGTGTTGATTATGTTCTCAAGCCAGCCGCGCCCCGTCATTTTGAACTTCAGCAGTTCGTCAATGCGGGTCATTTCGTCAACGGCGGAAATTCCGAGGGATTCCTTCAGTTTTTTCACTTCGTGATTGAAACGCAGCGTTTCCGGATCTCTCAAAATGCCAATCAATTCGTCCGCAGCATCGTTCAGAAAGCGTTCGAATTCCGCTTCGCCTTCATCCCGCTTCTTTTTCCAATCCGAAAGGTCGATCCACTGCCGCTCGGTAAACTCTGCGGGAGGGTTCAGTGTGCGTTCGCCTTCAAGCAAAACGCAGCTTATGATCCCGTAGCGGCTGCCGACGGCGATTCCGAGTTCATCTCTGCAAACACCGGGGTCGCGCAACGCCTTTCGGGACATGAAACCCACAAAGCGATCGCTTTCGACAATGCCGCCTGTTATGAGCTCGCGCCAATCCTTATTCCTCGGAATGGAATAGGTATCCAGCCAGATTTTGATTTTTCTGTCGGATTTTTCCTCAATGAGCTGTTTCAGCCTGTCAACAACGACTGCACCGTTTTCTGAATTCTTATCGTCATGCGCATAGCTGAAGAAAACATTAATTTCCTCCGTCATCCTTTCACGTTCGTCGGGATCAAATGATTCGCCGCAATCCTGACATTCCCATATGTGATGAAATTTTCGATAAATGACATCTTCCGAACCGCAATATATGCATTTCATATCGGGATCTCCTTTCGTTTATGCCGTAAGAAATTATTCGTGGATTATCAAACTATTGACAAAGTGCGCACGCACTGTTTAAATACAGTTGTATTATAGCAAAAAAAGGTGAAAATTCAAATGTTGTTAATAATATATTTCTAAATCAAAGTCCGCAGCCCGTCGATTGACAGACTGCGGAGGGTTCAATGCGGATTCCGTCTTTGTTTTCGCAAGGCAGCATTACTCAATATGTTTTGCATCAAAACAGCTTCTCCCCTCACCCCAAGGCGACATCGAGCAGCATCATCAGTGCGAACCCGAGGGCGGCACCGACGGTGCCGACATTGCTGTGCTCATCGGACCGAGACTCGGGGATAAGTTCTTCGATGACAACATAGATCATTGCACCGGCGGCGAAAGCGAGGATATAGGGCAGCACGGGTGTTACGAGAGAGGTTACGAGGATGGTCAGTATTGCGCCGACAGGCTCGGCAACACCGGAGAGGGTTCCGCAGGCAAAGGCTTTGCCTTTCGGGGTTCCGCTTGCGGCGAGGGGGGCTGAAATTATTGCGCCTTCCGGGAAATTTTGAATCGCAATACCAACAGCGAGAGCTATTGCGCCGGAGGCACTTATTGCATTGTTTCCGTTAAGCATACCCGCAAGGACGATGCCGACGGCCATTCCTTCGGGGATATTATGCAGCGTTACGGCAAGCATCAGCATAAGGTTTTTTCCCATTGCGGAGGGGCGGCCTTCCGGGCGGGCGGAATTCGTATGCAGATGCGGAATCAGGCTGTCCAACAGCAGCATGAATCCGATGCCGATAAGGAAACCGACAACGGCGGGCAGCCATGCCGCAGTTTTGCCCGCAGCCTCCGCCATGTCAATTGACGGAATCAGCAGCGACCATACCGAAGCGGCGATCATAACGCCCGCCGCAAAACCGCGCAGAAGGTTTTGAAGCTTTGAATTCATTTCTTTCTTCAGAAAGAAGACTGTTGCGGAACCGAGCGTTGTTCCGAGAAACGGCAGAACTATGCCGATGATGACTTTTGTCATATTGCTCATTGTTTTATTTCCTTTCAGGCGGCATGCAGTGCATTCCCGCCGCAAAGCGGTGCGCATATGTATTTTAAAAACCGCAGCAATTCTGCATATTATAACATAATTCTCCGGCTGCGTGAACCCAAATGCAGCAAATGCGGTTCAACATAAAATCTATTCGTTTTTGAAAGCAAATTTGACAACGAAACGCCGCCGGAGCAAAATGTTCTCCGTTCGGCGAAATTATGCAAACATTGCCCTTATTTGTACCTTTTTTTCATCACTTTGAGCGAAGTTGTTCGTTGTCCATTAATGCAATACCATGGTATTTATGCATCGGAAAGATTGACCTTAAAATTGTACCGACAGCTGCGGTTGTATTCAGGAGACAGCGAACCTTCTTACGGTAAAATCCGAAGTCGGTGTGCAGCCCTGCCGTATACGGCGCATGAATCCGTATAAAAATACAATTGCACAACAAAAAAAGCAAAGAAGGGAGACTGCATGCCATGTTGGGTGATAACATAAGGCTGCTGCGCAGCGTTCGCGGCATCAGCCAGGTTGAACTCGGAGAAAAACTTAATGTATCCAAACAGAGCATTTCAAACTGGGAAAACGGAAATATTCAGCCCTCGATCGAAATGCTTATGAAAATTGCGGATTTCTTCTCCGTATCAACGGATTTTCTGCTCGGGCTGGACAATCGAACATCCATAATCGTTGACGGGCTGAGCACGGAGGAATTGTCACATATCCGTGTTATTATCGATGACCTTGTCGCAGCAAAGCGACGAATGGGGATTGAACAAAACGACGATCGTCCGCGCGAATGACACTGCGCGGAAAAGCCGGAACACCACCCGCTGCCCTGCAATTTCGGGACGGATGATGTTCCGACTGTTTTAAAAAAGTTTTTTATCGTTCTTGTGCCGATACGGCACAGCATAACGAATTATGCCTTTCCGTTTGCGTCAACGGTCTCAAGATACTCTCTGCGGCCTTTTTCGTAAAGGTTGTTTCCCTCGCTGTCTATAACCGCAACCACGGGGAAGTTTTCAACCTCAAGCCTTCTGAGAGCCTCCGCGCCGAGATCCTCGTATGCAATTATCTCCGCCTTTTTGATGCAGCTTGAAAGCAGCGCACCTGCGCCTCCGATTGCGGCAAAATAGACCGCACCGTATTTTTTCATTGCATCGATGACCTCCGCATTGCGCTTGCCTTTGCCGATCATGCCCGTTTCGCCCTCGCGGATAAGCGTCGGCGAATACGCATCCATGCGGTAGCTTGTTGTCGGGCCTGCCGAACCTATGACCTGTCCGGGCTTTGCGGGAGTGGGGCCGACGTAATAAATCGTTGCGTTTTTAACATCAAAGGGCAGCGGTTCGCCCTTTTCAACAAGTTCGCAAAGCCGTTTATGCGCCGCATCCCTCGCAGTGTATATAACGCCGGACAGCAGGAGCTGTTCGCCGCTTTTAATGGTACGCGCTTCCTCACGCGTTAACGGCAGGGTGATATGTCTTTCCATTCGTTTGTTCCTCCCGAACTCAGATTATCGCACTCTTATGCCTTGTAACATGGCAATTGATGTTCACCGCAACGGGCAAGCCCGCAATATGCGTGGGCATAGCCTCGATATTGACCGCAAGCGCAGTGGTTTTTCCGCCGAAGCCCTGCGGCCCGATGCCGAGAGCATTGACCTTTCGGAGCATTTCATTTTCCAGCTCCGCATAAAACTCATCCGCATTGCGCTCGTCGGTGCTGCGCATCAGTGCTTTTTTTGCAAGCAATGCTGCTTTGTCGAACGTTCCGCCGATACCGACGCCGATAACGATCGGAGGACACGGATTGGGGCCCGCCTCTTCCGCCGTTTTAAGAATAAAATTCTTCACGCCTTCAATGCCGTCGGAGGGCTTGAGCATTGCAATACGGCTCATGTTCTCGCTGCCGAAGCCTTTCGGTGCAACGGTAAGCTCGATTTTATCGCCCGGAACAAGCTCGATATAGAGCATTGCGGGAGTGTTGTCGCCCGTGTTGACTCTGCGCAGCGGGTCTTTGACGACAGATTTACGCAGATATCCGTCGCGATAGCCGCGGCGAACACCCTCGTTGACGGCCTCCGTAAGGTCGCCGTTGATATGGACATCCTGCCCGATCTTCAAAAACACACAGGCAACGCCCGTATCCTGACAGATGGGTGCGCGGTTTTCATCCGCAATATTATAGTTTTCGATAATTTTATCGAGTATGCCCTGAGCCGTTGCCCACGGTTCGTTTGCCCTTGCATCCTCGATGCGCTTTCTGATATCGCAGGGAAGGCTGCAATTGGCGTCAATGCAAAGCTCCGCAACCTTATCGGTTATGAGCTGCGCGTTAATTTCCCGCATGGTTTATCTCCTTATGCTGTATTTTTTGGAACGCACGGATTTCGAATCTCCGCACTTTGTGCTTCGAACGATTCTAACCGGCATTTATGTATTCTGTTTGTGCGGGCGAACGCGGCTGTTTTGCCGCAACGCTCGCCCGCCGTTTATCTTTTCGTTTCCGAGCCGCAGTTTCGCTCAGTCCGCGACCTGCTTTATCGTGTCGATAACCGTTCCGTCGCGATAGATGACGTTTGCAACGATTCTGTCGCCGAGAGCGGGCTTTTTCGGCACGCCGCTCGTGCGTTCCGCCAGGGCTTTGAGCTCGTTTATGTCAACAAGTTTTATGCCTGCCTCACGCAGTCTGTCATGCAGTTCCGTGTTTTTCGGGTTCACGGCAACGCCCTTTTGAGTGACAAGCACGTCTATCGTGCTGCCCGGAGTGGATATGCAGTTCACCCTGTCCGTCACGATGGGAAGCCTTGCACGGGAAAGCGGCGCGATTATCATTGCAAGTTTTGCACCCGCCGCCGTATCGCTGTGTCCGCCCGAGCCGCCCATTATCCTGCCGTCGGAATCCGTATGCACGTTGATATTAAAATCCGTGTCTATCTGCGTTGCGCCGAGAATAACAACATCCAGGCTGTCCGTCACCGCGCTGCTTGCACCGGGAGAAGCATAGTGCGTTGCGGAAATCTCACGATGGCGCGGGTTGCTCCTTATGGATTCAACCGCCTTCAAATCGAAGCACTGAACATCCAGCAGGGATTCGAAGCAGCCTTCGTTGAGCATATCCACCATATAGCCCGTGATTCCGCCGAGGCCGAAGCTGCCGCGTATTTTTTCGGCAAGCATAACATCCTTAAGATATTTTGCCGCCGCAAGGGACGCTCCGCCCGCGCCCGTCTGGAACGAGAAGCCTTCCTTCAGCAGACCGGAAGCTTTTATAACGTCCACAGCCGTCATTGCCATCAGCAAACCGACGGGATCGCGGGTGATTTTTGTTGTTCCGGAAACGATTCCGTTCGGGTCACCGATGGACTCCACCGCAACGACCTGATCAACATCCGTTTCGGGGATCGACCATTCGATGAGCGGATAGGGATGCAGTTCGTCGGTGATAACAACAACATGCTTTGCACATTTCGCGTCCGGAATTGCATAGCCCAGCGAGCCGCAGGCGGATTTGCCGATTTTGCCCGTGCAATTGCCCATTGCATCCGAAGCAGGCGCGGCGATAAAAGCAACATCTATCGGAGTTTTTCCGTTTTCAATATCGCAGGGTCTGCCGCCGTGCGTGCGGAATTGAACGGGGTTTTTCATTCCGCCGGCAGAAATAAATCTTCCGAGTTCCCGGGACATGTAGTCCGTTTGGAGCGTTGTTACAACACCGTTTTTGATATGTTCCTTAAGCGGACGGTGCGCATCAAAGAGTGAGCTTGCGTTCACCGTCAGATCGCCGATTCCGAGTTCCGCAATCGCTTCAAGCACCATGTTCAAAACATAGTCGCCGTTGCGCAGGTGGTGATGGAACGAAATTGTCATTCCGCTGCGGAGTCCGCTGTTGACAATTGCCTGTTTGACAGATTCGGTAAGCTTTGTTTTCATTATTCGGCACCTCCGTCCAGCCCGAGTTGTTTTGCGATTTCAAGCGTTTGCCTTGCACGCTCAACAATTGGCTTGTCTATCATTTTGCCGCGCAGCGAGACTGCGCCCTTGCCCTGTTCCTTGCCGATGCGGATCGCCTCGAACACAAGCCTTGCGTACTCAATATCCTTTGCGGACGGGCTGAACACTTCGTTTATTACGCGCACATGGCGCGGTGCAATCGCGGATTTACCGCTGAAGCCGAGGCTTTTTGCATATTCCGCATCGCGCACTATGCCCTCGTCGTCGTTAACGTCGGTGAACGGAGTGTCATAAACATCGACCCCGGCCGCACGGGCGGCGCAAACGAGCCGCGTGCGGGCATAGTTTATCTCGTTGCCCTGCTTTGTGCGCTTGCAGCGCAGATCCGCCGTCAGATCCTCGCCGCCGAGGAATAATGCCGCAACGCGCGGACAGGCCGAAGCAATATTGAATGCGTTTTCAACACCGAGAGCCGTTTCGATAAGCGGAATAAGTTTTACCGTTCCGACTTCCATGCCGCAGCGGCGTTCGATTCCCGCAATGTATTCATCAATAACGCGCATATCCTCCGCGCAGCTTGCCTTGGGGGGCATAATAAGGTCGGGCTTAAGAGGGATCACGGCCTCAAGATCGTCCTTCCAGTAATCGGTATCTATTGAATTTATGCGGACGGTGATTTCACAGCCCGCAAAGCCCATATTTTTCATTGCGCTGCGAACGAGCAGCCTTGCGGAATCCTTTTCATCCGGCGAGACTGCATCTTCCAGATCCAGAATGATACTGTCGGCACCGAGCGCATCGCCGTTTATGATCATGTTCGGCGTGTTGCCGGGCAAAAACAGCATACTTCTCCTCATTTTCCGTTTTCTCCTTTCGTGTCGGATGCGGTGCAGAGGCAAATCCTCCGAAGTTCGCAAAAACTCCGTACCGCTCCGCATACTCATACCATATTATAATACCCTGCGCGGTTTCTTTCAACTGTCGAACGGGATTTTTTCGGCCGGATTTTGAAGAAAGCGGCGTTCGGCATGTGTCCGTTGTGTTTTCGGCATGTTTTCGGAAGCGGCGGACAAAGCCTTATAAAAACACCGACGGGAGAATGAACGTTCCGCCCGCCGGTGTCAATGCCTGTTATTGTTTTGTTTGGGGGCGATACATGCCCCGGTTCAATTCATTCAAATGCTCATTCAAATGCCCGTTCAAATGCCCATTGCTCTGCGCAGAACCGTCAGTGCATCAGCTGCGGAAACATCGCCGCTGTTGTCAATGTCGGCGAGAACAAGCTGCATTTCGGTAAGCTCGCCCGCGCCCATTGCATGACGCAGGATGAGAATCGCATCCGAAATATCAACGGTGCCCGACATATCAAGGTCACCCGGCAATGCGAACAGTGCCGTAACGGTCATATCTTCGGTAACGCATGAAACATCAGCATTCCAACCGAAGGAGAACCAGCCCTCGTGAACGGGAAGTTCGGGAAGTTCCGCGGCGGAACCGCCGGCAACGAGCTGCGTGCCGATGGTTTCCCCGGTTGCACCGTCAATAAACCTTACAACGTACTGCTCATCATCGTAAACCGTGAGATCGACCCTGTCGCTGTTGTTTTCGAATTTAACATCGAATACATAGGTTTTGCCGGCTTCAAACTCAAAATCGTCCTCCCTGCCGCGGCAGCTGCCGTCGTTGCTTGCGATCCAAATGCGGTCGCCGGGAGTGGGGTTCGTGATGCACCAATCGTAAACGCCTGCGGGGATATAGATTTTCATCATATCATCGCAAATGATGTTTTCTGTTGAGCAGCGTCCGTCCGCATCGAACGGAAGGGTGTATTCGAACAGTTCGTAGTCTGCGGGATCGGCATCGCCGAATTCCGTGAAGCCGCCGAACGGAGGGATCACCTGAGTCTCGCCGAGATCGTCGGGATCGGCAAAGCCATCGTAATAATATGTGTTGTGATCCGCGTCAAGAAGCATCTGATAGCCCTCGCCGTTGCCCCACACATCCGCTGCACGCAGAATAACAGCTGCATCGCCCTCATGGCGGAGGCGGGTGTATTTTGCTTTCACAACGGTGTCTTCATAGACCTCATCACCCGCTTCAACGCTCCAACGGCGGAATTCAAAGCCCTCATGCGCGGGAGCTTCGGGGTAATCCTCGGCCGTCATTTGTTCGCACTGCAGTTTTTCTGCCGTGCCGAGAGTTTCGCCCGTGACTTCGTCAACAAAGGCAACAGTCACCGCGCGGGGTGCGGGAGGTTCTGCGGAAACGCTCTCGCTGACGGTGAACAGACCGGAAATTTCGGTGGGGTTGCCGCCGATCATGCCGAGGCATGTGCCTGCACCTGTCACGGTGTCAATAAGATAGAACGCGGATTGATCATCCATAACATTTGCCCAGTACAGCGTGTTCGTATCGTGGTCAAATGCCATTGACTGAACATGTGAACTCGTATTCAGTCCCGACCAGCCGATAGCGTTTGTTGTGCCCGTTTCAAGATTCAGCGTGCGGAGCTGTCCGAAATTATCCATTACATATGCCGCACCGTCGGCGGAAATTGCAAGGGCAACCGCTTCAACGCCGTCGCCGCAGTCAATCAGCTTTTCATCGTAAAGCTTGCCGGAAACGATATCGACTTTGCACAGGAAACGTTTCACCGTTTGAACGCCCACAAGGTGGGAATGCACGTTCAGCGCATACATCGTGCCATCTGCATAGTTATACGCCATATCCATGACATACTTGCGATTGTTGGGCGCGCCGTGCGGAACGGGAGACAGATTGTCAAGAGTGCAGGTATAAAGCTGCATCCCGCCTTCCGTCAGCGCGTAACCGTAAATAACCCCGCCGACATATTCCGCCGCATAACCCGTGGGAAGTGCAGGTCCGAGGTTTGCAGCCTCCGTTTCAAGGCTGCGATTGGTAAAGCTTATCCAATTGCCCGCATATGTGCCGGATGAGCTGCTGATGCTGTTGCCGTAAAAAGTGATCTCGCCGAGTTCGCTGACGGTCACGGTGCAGCTGTCGGTAAATCCGCCGTCCTCCGTTGTGACGGTGACGGTCGTTGTGCCCGGTGCGATACCGGTAACAACACCGGTTTCGTAATTAATTTCCGCAACACTCCAGTCATCGCTTTCAAAAACGACTTTCTTGTTGGTTGCTTCAACGGGGGAAACGACGCAGGTCAGTTTGCGGCTTGTTCCCACGTAAAGTTCAGCGTCCTCCACGGAAACGCCGGTTACCGAAACACGCTCGCCGAGGCGGATGTTGTCGATGCAGGCATAGCTCGTGTCGTCGCCGTTCTTTGAAAAGTTGATGTTGATATCATAGCTGCCGGGTTCCCAGCCCATAAGTTCAAGAGCTTCCGCAAGGTCAACATTGCCCGCATGCCATGTTCCGTCGTATTGATTGACAGGGCTTTCAACGGTGAGAGCAAACATGTTGTACGGATCGCCCGCGGGGCCGAATTCAACCTGCAAATTGCTGGTGCCGTTGTACATAAAGAACCACTTGTAGTCCAGCTGCAGCGTTTCGTTGCCGCCGAGTTCAACATTCTTCAGGCAAAGATATGTGCTGTCCTCCGTGCTGCTCATTGCATAAGCCTCATGTCCCGTTTCGCTGCCGGTTTGAACCGTCCACTCGGGCCATACAACTTCACCGGGCATATAGGGTTCAAAATGCAGTGTGCCGCCCGCAATGTTGAGGGCCTCGTCAAGCGTCGGAGCCGTTTTCGCCGCCGCGCCCGGGATTGCTGCGCCTTCCGCTGCGGCGGTCGTCATTCCGACTGCGGCGGTGAACAGCATCACAAAAGCCAGAACCGCAGCCGCGAGTCTTTTGATACTTTTCATTTTTGTTCCTCTTTCTCTTTTTTCTGCGCATGATGTCTCGATCATGCGTGTATATGCATTTTAGCACATAAAAAAAGAAAAGTCCATACATATGGAACAATTATTCGAGATTTTGTTCCATGGATATGGAAAGTGTCTGTTAAGCAAACACCGAAAAAGACGAAAATACATGCACAGGGCAATATATTCGGACAAAGCCATGAGATTACATAAACAGCGAAACTGTTTCAAAAGTATGCGAGAGCCGAACGACCGAAAGTAGTTGTGCGTCCACTATGCAAATCAACTTTTAGTTAAATAATAAAAGAGCGACTGTTAAGCCGCTCCGACGCATATACTTGCAGTTTTTATACATTCTGCAACTATATTTCCGCTGTACTGCGTATGCTCGTCATTCCTCCTCTGCAAGCGGAAACGTGCATTGCAGCAAGTGAATAAAATGCTGCATTTTTTTGTTGTTAAGCGAGTAATAAACACGATTGCCGATATTATTTGATTCAATGAGTCCGGTACTCATAAGGATGCTGAGATGTTGAGACACCGCGCCCGGGGTAATATTCAAAAGCTTTGCAAGCTCCCGACCGTAAGATTTTTGCTTTGCAAGTCGAAGAACAATGTTAAAGCGGCTCGGATCCCCCAGCACACTCATAATCCGCGAAAGTTCCGCTTCCGAGTTTGACTCCAGCGTCGAAATCTTCAGCAAAGTATCATAGAGCACACCTATAACCGCCATACAGTTTTCCTGTCCCGGTTCGGAAAAAAACACTTGTCGGAATCCCGTGACTGTCGGAACAGCATAGTATCTTTTCGCCTTTGGGACAATGTCGCCGAATCTTTCGTGAAGAATATCGGCGTATTGCTCCGGCAATCCGAAATTCGCATCGAAAGCCTCGACAAGCGGCTGCCAGAGTCCCCGGCATGCCTCAAATGCTGCAGCAACAGGTATGAGAGCGCGTTCAAGAATTGAGATATATTTTTCCGGATTAAACGCAAGCTCTATCAATGTCAGCTTTGAACTTTCGCGCCAATCACATCCGTTAATCAGTGCGAGCAATTCCGCTGTTCCGCAAACAGCAGGCGGTTTTTCGTCCGGACAGACCGCAGCGGCAATGCGTGTTGGAATATTCGGCTTTTCCGCACGGAGGTGCGCAAAAAAATCATTGCAATCTGTGCAATTATAAGCCATTATGTCCGGTATGAGGATATCTGCAAGTCCGTCCTGTGCAACAACAGCATCTTCATCATGCTTTATTGAAAGCGGACAGTACAGCAATTCCGCTTCCTCCCGTGTTATCGCAATATTAAGCGTAAGCTGCGCATCAACCTGCAGCAAAATATCGAACTGAGCTTTGTACTCCGCTTCATTTTTCGGAAAACGTTTTTTTATTATCTGATAAAACCTTTCCGTTGTGAAGCCATTTATGTGGTTTTTAAAGAAGCAGTTTGCCTCAAAAATGGGCAGAGGGCTCATCTGTTTCATACGATCGTTGATACCATACTTTCCTGCCGCACATAAAAATGCAGCGGCAACATTTTAATATATTTCCATTATACCATATTTTTTTGAAAAAAGCTATTGACAAAAGCTGTGGTCAGAGATTATATTTAGTGTACGGTAAACATCACCGAATTGAGGTTAAGCATTCAATCAACATATTTGGTGTTCTTTGCCGCAGAGCCACAGCCCGCTGACGGGCAAATAAAATTAACAACAAGGAGAAAAAAATGAAAAAGTTTTTTGCACTGATCGTAACTGCCGTGACACTGCTTTCGATCGTTGCCGCGCCGCTTGCAGGAGCTGCGCCGTTCTTAACGGACCCAAACGGGCTTACCGCCGGCACGCGGGATGCACAGACTCTTGACGAAGCACTGAACGTTGAAGGAGGAGAGCTTACTTTCTTTAACGGAGATTCCGACAACGCACTCGACTGGTCCATTGACATCGATGCAGCAAAATCATCAAACCGCGACTTGGACAGCTCAAAATCAAACGTCTCCACAACCGTTTTTGCGCAAGCAGGGCAGATTCTCGAATTCAGCTATCGAGTTATGTCTCAGCAGGACTGTGACTTCCTGATTTTTTATTCCAACGGTCAGGAAATTGCGCGTTGGTCCGGCATTATGAATTATTATGCTCCGCTCGAAAAGTTTGTCTTTCCCATTCCTTCCTCGGGTGAATACACTTTCAGCTGGGTGTATGAAAAGGACGGCCAATACAGTGAATCCTGGGACACGGCATGGTTGGATGAGGTTCGCGTTTTCGATATGATTCATGTTGAAAGCATCATCGTTGATGAACCCCGTGAAATTCCCGAAAACGGGAAATATAAACTCAAGTACACTGTCCTTCCCGAAAGCGCAACCGAAAAGGCCGTTACGTTTGCTTCATCGGATCCTTCCGTCGCCACCGTTTCTGAAGACGGCACAGTTACGGGAGTTTCCGAAGGATGCGCCGAAATAACCGTGACATCCGTTGACGGCGGTATCAGTTCCGCCGTAACTGTAACTGTCACTAACGATGCACAGTTTGCCAATCTTTATGCATACATCCAGTATGATCCGATCGGCGGCAATCAGGATTTCATCGCTCATTTTACCGACCTTGCCCCGGATATTATCGAGCATGTCCTCGACATTCCCGACTGCCCCGCTGTTCGACCGGGCACATCAAGCGCAGCCGTTGCAGGCAATTATGTCTACGGTTATACCAAGCCCGGTATATACAGCGGCGATTTTTATATTATTGATCTTACCACATGGGAGATCACATTCCCTGCCGGCGAGGAAGCAGGCGACTACCTTGTTTATGACATGGCTTATGATCACGAGCGGCAGCGAATGTTTGCAATGGCAACTCATTACGGCAGCGACTTTTGGCTTGTCGAAGTTGATCGCCGCGACGGTTCTATTACTACCATTGCCGAAATGAATACCCTCGGCAAAAACGCATGGGGTTTTACCATCGATTCCGAAGGAAATGCCTACACAATTCTTGCAAGTGATACCGGTTCCGATGACAGGACTGACACCGGCAAATTGGCAAGCGTCAACCTTGAAACAGGCGAATGCTCAATCATCGCCGATACCGGTATTCCGACCTATTTCGCAAACACAATGGAATTCGATCACGACAACCAGTGCATTTACTGGTGCAACTCCCTGTCCAACGGTCTCTATATTCTCGACTATCATACCGGAGAAACTGAGTTTTGCGGAGGGCTTTACAACGGCGGTGATTATATGGCAATGTTCCTCCCGAACGATCTTGAAGTTTCCGATCCCGAGCAGCCGACAGAACCCACTCCGGTGCCTCCTACGGACACTCCGGAACCCACACCCGTACCTCCTACGGACACTCCGGAACCCACTCCCGTACCTCCTACGGACACTCCGGAACCCACACCCGTACCTCCTACGGACACTCCGGAACCCACACCCGTACCTCCTACGGACACTCCGGAACCCACACCCGTATCTCCCACGGATACTCCGGAACCCACACCCGTGCCCGGAACCGGTGCTGTAAGCCTTATCGGTCTCAGCATCGCGGTTATTGCCGCAGGAGCAGGCATTATTACTCTTCGCAAGAAGCGCGAATAACCACAGGCGAAGGACATTGCTTGTGAAAGTGCTCGGTAAAGGCATCATATGAGTTTGGCGGAAGTTTGTTCTTTCGCTCTCATAACACATAAGAAGTCGGCGTGCTTGCATTCCGGCTTCTTTGTGTCTCAGCTGAATTAAAGCGTGCAGCTGTACTACGGCAGCGTCTTCCGAAAAAAGCTGTCAAAGTTTTTCCTAAAAAAACACTTCCGATTCATTTTTCCTCTTCCCTTTTGCAGGAAAGTCTGTTATAATGAATATATACGCGGTTTATCTGCGGAATTTCCGCCGAGCATCGCGTATATAATCAAATTTTCCACATGGAGGGTAAATACCATGAAGAAACTGCTTGCAATCATTCTTGCAGCACTGATGCTCGTTCCCATGCTTGCCGCATGTGACCGGAGCGGAACGCAGAAGGGCGACTACAAAGTCGCAATGATCACCGACTACGGCGACATCACCGACCAGTCTTTCAACCAGACCACCTATGAAGCCTGCAAGGAATACTGTGATGCAAACAAAATTGACTTCCAGTACTTCAAACCCGCAGGCGACTCCACCGAAGAGCGCGTTGCAAAAGTTGAAGAAGCCATCGACGGCGGCTACAACATCATCGTTATGCCCGGCTTTGCTTTTGCGGGAACGCTTTATCAGGTTCAGGACAAGGAAGAGTACAAGGATGTTAAGTTCATCGCTCTCGATGTTTCCGAATACGACCTTTTCGACTGCTTCTATAAGCATGACGAAACCGGCGCAAGAGCCGGTCTCATTGACGAGAACAACAAGGAACACATCAGCGAGAACGTATACTGCGCAGTTTACAAAGAAGAACTCTGCGGCTATATGGCAGGTTATGCAGCGGTTAAGCTCGGCTATACCCACCTCGGCTTCCTCGGCGGCATGGCAGTTCCCGCTGTTATCCGCTACGGCTACGGTTTCGTTCAGGGCTGCAACGATGCAGGCAAAGAAATGAACGATGAAGTCACCGTTGAATATGTTTACGGCAACAAGTTCGCAGGCACTCCCGAAATCACCGCTTATATGGACACCTGGTATCAGGAAAAGGGCGTTCAGGTTGTGTTCGCATGCGGCGGCGGCATCTACACCTCCGCAACCGAAGCTGCAAAGAAGGCAAACGGCAAGGTTATCGGCGTTGACACCGACCAGGCAGTAACCATCAACAAGCTCGGCACCGAAGGCATGACCGTTACCTCCGCAATGAAGGGTCTCGGCGCAACCGTCAAGGCAACCCTCAAAGACGTTATCGAAAACGGCAATTGGGCTAACTACGGCGGCAAGATCGCAACCCTCGGCCTCGTATCCGGCGACGATCCCGAACTTAACTACGTTCAGATCCCCATGGAATCCACCCAGTGGACGGACAACTTCACAAAGGACGACTATAAAGCCCTTGTAAAGAGCATGTTCGACGGCACCGTTAAAGTATCCGACGATACTTCCGCAATGCCCGCACACAACATCATCGTAAACGAATACGACAACATTATGTAACAATCGGCAGTCATCGCCGTGAACGGAATTCGTTCATCGATTCGGTTCACAAGCGTACGGCAGCATGAACCCCGGCCGGACAGGCGAAAGCCTGTCCGGTTTTTTATGCTTATTTTGCTCTTTCCCCGTTTCCCTTTCGCATTTTTGTTTGTTTTTCGCATTGAATAAGTGCGCATAGTGTGATATACTTAAAAAAGTCCTGATTAAAATCTTTGCGGGAGGAGAACCTTTTTTATGGAAAACCGAAGCGGCGAAACAAATAATCCTCAAAATTCCGCCGAAAATGCGTTTGATTACGCGGCAGCCGATATAACGAATGAGCTGCCCCGGGGCGATATGCTTCAAGACCCGGCAGGCGAACCGTTTCAATCGACTTTTGAAGAAGAAAAACCGAAAAAGCTTAACTTTTTCAATAAAATCGGGCGCATGGATCCTCAAAAGCGCGCCGTGCTTTTGGTGCGCATATTCATCGTAATTGCTTTCTCCGTGCTGTTCGCTGTGTACTGTGTCAAAAACCGTGCAAATTTCGAAATCGACAGTCTTGCGGTTTCGACAGTGTCGCTTGCCGTTTTTACCGCAGTGCTCATTGCGGCTGTCCCGCAGATTATCAAAGTTTTCAGCGGGGACGACGCTCAGCTTGCGCCGTCCGGCATCGAAAAAGCAAACGGAAAAACCTTCCTCAAAATTGTTCTTGCCGCATTCATTCTTCGTGCAGCACTGACAATATTCGGAATGATCGTTTTTTACTGTCTTAATCCTAAGTTTCAGGGCAGTTTGCTCAACCTTTGGCAAACTGCGTGGACAAAAGTCAACACGGACGCCCCGCATTACTGCAGCATAGCCGAAAACTGGTATGCTTCAACCGGCGAAGACCGCTTGCTTATCGTGTTTTTTCCGATGCTTCCGCTGCTTATGCGCGGGCTCAACCTGTTGACTCACAACAGCTTTGTTTCCGCGCAAATAATCAACACGCTCGCCTCCTGCTCGGCGGCAGGCGTTCTGTACCTCACGCTTCGTCCTCTGCTCGGTGAAAAAAAGGCACGCCTTGCGCCCTTCATATGGTTGATGCTGCCCGGCTCGATTTTTCTGAATTCGGGAATGACGGAGCCGCTGTTCATGCTTTTTACCGTGCTTTGCTTCTACGCCCTGCAAAAAAAGAAATACCTTGCGGCGGGCATAGCCGCGGCATGTGCCGGATTCACCCGTTCGCCGGGCGTGCTGCTTGCCGTTCCTCTCGCGATTGAGGGCATCGGGTACTGTGTCCGCAGAGCCCGCAGCGGAAAAAAGGTCGGTTCGGCGATTGCGGAAATTGTGCTTTCGCTTGTTATATCGACTTTCGGCACGCTTGCCTATCTTTACATAAACAAGGTCGTCGCTGGCGATTGGTTTATGTTCTCCGTGTACCAAAAATCCAACTGGAGTCAGGGTCTCGGCTTTTTCTTTGATACGGCACGCTACATGTATCAAAGGGCAATCGGTGATTTAAAGGCTGCATTGGGTTCGGGAGCGTTTAACGGAACGAACATCACATCCGTGTTTGTGCTCTTCCTGCCGACGGTCGCACTGATTGTGCTGACTCCGCTGCTGATTCTTCGCCGCGCACGCAAGCTCCCCGCCGCATACACACTGCATTTTCTCGCCTATTTCGCGCTTGCAATGGGCTGCACGTGGCTGCTTTCCGCAATGCGCTATCTGAGCGTTGTTCCCGCAATTATCGCTGCAATTGCAATGAGCTGCAAGTCGGAAGAAAGAACCGCTGCAATTTTTACAGTCTCTGCGATTGCATATGCCGGCTATATATTCATGTATATGCGCGTGTTGAGTGTGTTTTAAAAACGGGCTGCGGCACCGATTGCCGCGTTAATTTCACAATTTTCCGCGTTTTTCTTTAATTGTCCTGCCTCGGGACGGTTGAAAAAAAGTCCGTATTGGTATAAAATACGATATGGGCAAAATCGTTCGCGGAATCCGCCGCACCTGCGATTTGCCCGCAAAATCAACTTTCGGCGGAAAAAACTTTGTTCGGATACATAAAGCCAAACATTCCGGAGCTTCGGGTCCGCGAAAAAGCGCGCTATGATGCATGGTACTGCGGATTATGCCGCCGTCTCGGGGCGCGGTACGGAACGGCAGCCCGTGCGCTGCTGAGCTTTGACTGCACCTTCCTTGCGCTGCTCGCTGCCTCCGTCAGCGGCGAAGATTCGCCTGAAGATTTGCTGCGCTGCCCGTTCAAGCCCTTCGGCAAAAAGCGGGCAATGCTCGGTTCGCCTTCCGCCGCCCTCGATTTTGCAGCCGATGTCTGCGTTATTCTTTCCGAATTCAAGCTTTCGGACGATATTGCGGACGGAAAACCGCTGCGAATTGCCGCAAAACTCCCCCTGCTTTGCGCATTCAAAAAAGCACGTTTGCGCCGGCCGGAAGTTTATGCAGCGGTGAAAAAACACATGCGGGAGCTTGCCTCCGTTGAAGCACCTTATCGCGGCAGTCGGGCTTTTCCCCGCCGCAAAGCCGCAAAGAACGATTCAGCGGTTGATCTGCATTCTCAAACGCTGCGTTCGCAAACGCTGCGTTCGCCGGATCTTCCCGCAAATATTTTCGGGGAAATGCTGCGCGATGTGCTTGCGTCGGCGCCCGTTCCCAAAAAGGAAATCCCCGCGCTGAAGGAAACCGGTTTTTTTATCGGAAGGTTCATCTACCTTTGCGATGCATGGGACGACCGCGAAAGCGACAAAAAGCATTCGCTTTTCAACCCGTTCAATATCTGCGGCTGCACCCGCGATGATGCAGAATTTATTATTAATATCTCGATAAATTCTGCAATTTCGGCATATAATTTGTTGAGCACCGGCCGCGACAGGGCGATTCTCGACAACATTCTGTTCCAGGGGCTTTTTGCCGTTTCCGATGCCGTTTTCGCAAAGGAAAAACAGCCGCTGCCGAACGACGGCATTACGACGGCGGCGCACAAAGCCTGATTTTTTCTGCCTGTATATTAGAAAGGACGAACCCGTGAACCCATATGAGGTGCTCGGCGTTTCGGAAACCGCCACCGATGAGCAGGTCCGTTCCGCCTACATTAAATTAGTTAAAAAATATCATCCCGATCGCTATCAGGACAGTGACCTGAAGGATCTTGCAAACGACAAGCTGAAGCAGGTCAACGAGGCGTATGACACAATAACAAACATGCGCAAAAACGGCTCCGCTTCCCAAAACACTTATTCCGGCAGCGGATTCGGAGGTTATTCGGGCAGCAGCTCCCGCACTTCCTCCGGCGGTTATTCCGGAAATTACGGCAGTGGTTATTCCGGCAATTTTTCGGCTGAATTCGCTCGTGTGCGGCAATGCATAAACACAAGCTCCCTGTATGAAGCGCAGGCAATACTGGACGGCATACCGCTGCACAATGCGGAATGGCATTATCTTTATGGTATTGTCTGTTTCCGCGGCGGCGACTACTCCTCCGCCCGCAATTATCTTGACAGAGCCGTTTCGATGGAACCCGGCAATGCGGAGTACCGCCGCGCAAGGGATTCCCTGAACGCACGCAGCACGCGGAGCTACCACACCTATGACAACGGCGATACGGGAGCAACCGTGAACACTGCCTGCAACTGCTGTTCGACTTTGCTTTGTGCGGATTCCTGCTGCGAATGCATGGGCGGAGATCTGATTCCCTGCTGCTGATTTTCTGCTTTTTCAGCCGCTTTTGGGGCTTTGCAATTGCTTTATAAACATGAAAAAAATTTCTGCAACAACAAAACTGACCCTTTCCGCCATGAGCACCGCGCTCAGCGTTGTGTTTCTTTATGCGGCATCCGTCATTCCGACGGCAAAGCTTGCGCTGTGCTTTTTGACATCGCTCATGCCGTGGATACCCCTCAGGGAACGCGGCGGGTTCGTCTACGCATTGTTGAGCTATGCGGCAACGGGCGCGATATGCTTTTTTCTGATTCCGAACAAGCTGTATTTTGCAGCGTACATCCTGTTTTTCGGCTGCTACGGAATGATTAAGCTCGGCATAGACAGCGTTATCCGCGACAAGCTTGTTGCCTTTGCCGCAAAGCTTATCCTCTGCAACGGCCTTGCTGCACTTGTGATATTCGGCGCAGGCAAGCTGTTCAGTCTTGACATAATCGCTCAGCTGCCGAATTATCCGTTGTACATTATTATTCCTGCGATTGAGATTTTCTTTATCGCATACGAACTTGTTTTCACGCTTTGTGTACGCGTTTTTGATGACAGGCTCCGCAACGTTATCATCACCCGCCGCTGAAGCGTCCGACACCGTTTAAACTTAAACCGCAAAAGGAGAAAAACAATGAAAAAAACCTTCCGCAATGTTATAATTTTTGCACTTGCGCTTTGCTTCGTGTCTGCTGCGCTGAGCCTTTGCGCCTGCAAAAAAACTCCGCAGACGATCGAAACCGACTATTGCGCCTATTCCGAGATTCCTGCCGATTACACACCCGAACAGGCTGAGGCGGATGGCTGCCTTGTTGTTTACCAAAGCCAAGGAACCATCAAAAATTCAACCGTCATGACCGACTTTGCAAAAACAACAAAAAAGGGCAGCCCTGCACTTCTGCGCGTTGCAACTTACTATGAAAAAGTTGTCACCGGCGGTGAGCCGGAGCTTGTCGTTGTCGATATTGAATACAAGGACGGCATTTACCGCACGCATTACGAACAGGTAAACGAGGACGGAACAAAAGAGGCATTTGACGACAAATATAAATATCTCGTTGCCATTGACCGCGTAAGAGGCACTTCAACGCAGGTTTTCAGCTCCGGTTATATGCTCACAAACGATGAGGATGTTACCTATGCCGACTATGCGTCAAGCTTGTCACGCGATCCCTCCGAATGGATCGATGCCTATATCATCTACCTTCTGACCGCAGTTATGTAAGGTCCAACTGAATTAAAAAATTTTTGAAAGGGGTGAATCGAATGCATTTGCAGGAATCCGGTGAAATGTATCTTGAAACCATTCTTGTGCTTTCCCGCAGGTTGAACAAGGTTCGCAGCGTTGACGTTGCGGAAGAAATGGGCTATTCAAAGCCCAGCGTCAGCCGCGCCGTGGGTATATTGAAGAAAAACGGCTATATCATCATGGATGGTTCCGGACATCTTTATCTCACGGATGAAGGGCGTTCGGTCGCCGAAAAAACATTCGAACGTCACCGCGTTTTAACAAAAGTATTCACAAAGCTCGGTGTTTCCGCCGGAATCGCCGCAGAGGATGCCTGCAAAATCGAGCATGTTATTTCCGATGAAACTTTTGAGGCAATTAAACGCTTTGTCGCCGAACACAGCGATTGACTTTTCGCTTTCGGCACCGCGCCCGACAAATAACCCTTCCGCCGAACGTTTGACGGAAGGGTTTTGTTTGCATTTGTTCACTTTGTTTCGGCATAATCCTGTTCCGGCAAAAGCCCTTTCGGTTCAAACTGCCGCAACTCCAACCGATAGGAAAACCCTTTTTCCGTCGGCTTATACGGCACGAATCCCACCGACTCAAAGCAGCGTTTCGAGCCGATGTTCCACGAATAAATCTCCTGAACAAAAAGCTCCGAAATGCCGTTCCGCTTCGCCCTTGCCGCAAGAAAGCTTACAACAGCCCTGCCTATGCCGCGCCCGCGATACTCTGCCGCGCCGATCACAATCGGCATATCCTGCACGGAAAACGTAACATCCCCAACAGGGCGAAACTCACCGTTTTCCTTTGCTTCAATAAAATACAGCTCACCGTGAACGTTCAAATAATCATACATCCTGTGCAGTTTTTCCGAAGAATACGGTTCACGAACGCCGTCAACAAGGAACACGAGTTCCGGGTCCGAATACCATTCAAGTGCAAAATCGCATTCGCCCGCATACCTCCGCAGTCTGAGTTCGGGCGTTATATCAAGGATTCGTTCATCCGCACCGCTTTGCACCGTTTTCAAGCCCTCCTTCTTGGCTTTCTCTGTTTCATTATACATTCGCCGCCCCTCAAAAGCAAGCAAATCGGGCAAACAGCTTTTGCCGTCCGCCCGAAAAGTTCATGCTTGATTGCCGTTTTTCAGTTTAAGCCCGCTGTCTGCGGTTTAATTCTCATCATGAACAAACGTTCGATCCTTGATATGCATCTCGGCAATGTTGTTTCCGTCGCTGTCAATGCAGCGGAAAACAAGCCTCACAAGCGGTGTTCCCGTTTCGGATGCAATCTCGTCCGCATATCGCTGAAGTGCCTCTGTGATATCGGCCTGACTGTATTTGCTTTCGAACTCCTGACTGTCAACGGCCTTGTTGTATTTGAATTCAAACACAACGTCGCTCTCTTCGGCATGGCATCCGTTCCACTTTGCATCCTCCTCCATAAACATGCTTAATTCCGCATTCAACCGCTCCGCATTCTCGCTGCAATATTTCGCGGCGGCTTTTACCGCATATTCGGCTTCGTCCGTGTCATCGATAATTGTAATCGTTCCGGCGGAGGATTTATAGTTTTTGTCAATTATGTGGTCATACAGCACATTATCGTCATTATCGATGAATCTGATAATCAGCCTTACGCTGTCGTCCCCAACGGTTTCCGTAAGGTTCTTGAACAGGGTATTGTTGTACAGATCATCGGTGCGAGCGTATTCCTCCCAAATCTCCTGCGTCCACTTGGAAGCCACAGACGAATCGAACGACATAACATGAACAAGGTCGCGCCCCTCCGCTTTGTAGCATTCAATTGTTGTTTCATCATATTCCAAGCCCGTCGGCAATGTTTCAATGCTTTCGGAGAGGTCCTTATTCATAAGTTCGGCGTATTCGCTTACCTTTTTTGCGATCGGGTCTTCTTTTTTTTCGGCAGAGTCCTTGCAGGCGCAGATTGAAACCGCAAGGAGCAAAATCAAAATCGCTGAAATAATCCTTTTCATGTTTGTTATCATCGCTTTCGCAGTGTCGAAAGCTTCCTTTCTTTCTTTTTTGCGGAGAGTTGTTTTGTAAATTGTTTCGCTGAATCTTTCAAAATAAATCGGCACGGAAGCAAACTCTTTTTTAATTGCGCCTGCCTCCGTGCCGAAAGTTCAACCGGGTTAATTATCGCATTTTGCTATAACGTATCAGCCGTTATCGCCGGGAACAATAACGGGAATGTCCTCTCCGACGGAGTCGTCGGATTCGGCATTCATGAATTCCTCATAAGAAACAGCGACAAGCTCCGTTTCTTCGGCATCGCCCTCTTCAAGGAAATATGCCTCAGTGACAATGACACTTGTTGCGGTTGAAATCAATTCAAGAAATTCATCGTCAAAGCAGTCAAGGAAATCGGAACCGCCGGATTCCTGAATGCGCATGATGCCGAGTTCGCGGGCGGAAATGTTCGGATCGTCAACAGGGGTGAAGGTAATTTCTCGGCACACAGCGTACGGATTATAATCCGGATCTGAGGCATCGAGAGCTACGGGCTGAAGTTCAAAGTCCGGCTCTTGGCAGGGTTCTGCTGTTGCACTCGATCCGATTCCGAATGCCGAGCAGAACAGCATTGCTGCCATCATGGTCAAACAGATAATTCTCTTCATGTTGCACTCCTTGTTCTGAATATTTTTGCGGTACCACAGTTAGTATTATACGCAAAGAATATGCAATTGTCAAGTGCGATTTTACGCAAATCGCATATTCTTTCTTTTTTCTGTCCGCGTTCGGCGCACGTTTGATAATACAAACCCGCGCACGAACGTTTCTCGGAACAGAATCCTTCATTCGGTACTGTTTTTCAACAGCAGGCTGCATGGATAGATTTTCAATTCACCTTAAGCTATAACCCGGTTGCAACCCCTTTTTACTTAACGTATCTTGCGAGTACCTTGAACGAGACCTGGTCAAACTTAGGAGAAAACCGGGGTTCAACGCTTAACGATGCGCCGAAAGGATACGTTACTGAGAATGAAAAACCCAATCCCAGCTGGTAGCCCTTTTTGTGCAGATACGTTACCCAATGGTTGAAATACTGAGGGCTGATGCTCGGCAATTTGAGCAGTCCGCAGTATCGAACATGTCCGCTCAAATTATAATATCTTCTTGCCCAGAACGTTTGGTTCGGGAACATATTTGCGGGCGGATTGACATTGTTCGGAACGTTGAACCTTATGCCGTACCCATGCGATGTACGGTCATCGTTGGCAAGGTTTTGGCTATGACCTACCGTCTGCACCGGAGAAACAGTCAGCCTACCCCCAATTGAAGAATAGAGTCGTTTATCCTCTTTATACTTGATATAACCTTTGTATCCTCCGGGGATTTCAGCAGTATTTGAATCTCTTGTGATACCGAGCAGGTCTGTCCCACGGTACGCCGGCATTGCCAGCCACCTAAAATCAGCTGTCATGCAATAGCCCGACTGAATACCGGAAAGTTGGTACAACTTATGCACAACCATCAATTGTCCTCTGTCAACTCTGGCAATTACACCCGCATTAGCTCCTTGAGCTTCTTCTCCTCCGGGAACAATGATGGGAAGTTCATCATCAATCGGTTCCTCGGTTTCAGCAGGTTCAGCATTCATGAACTCCTCATAAGAAACAGCAACAAGATCTGCCTCCCCCGTGAGTTCATCATACTGCTCTAAATAGTACGTTTCAGCGACACTCACGCTTGTTGCGGTTGAAATCAATTCAAGGAATTCATCATCAAAGCAGTCAAGGAAATCGGAACCGCCGGATTCCTGAATGCGCATGATGCCGAGTTCGCGGGCGGAAATGTTCGGATCGTCAACAGGGGTGAAGGTAATTTCTCGGCACACAGCGTACGGATTATAATCCGGATCTGAGGCATCGAGAGCTACGGGCTGAAGTTCAAAGTTCGGCTCTTGGCCGGGTTCTGCGGCTGCGTTCGACTTTGTGCCGAAACCTACACATAGCAGCATTGCTGCCATCATAACGAAACATATGATTCTCTTCATGTTACACTCCTTGTTCTGAATATTTTTGCGGTACCACAGTTAGTATTATACAGCAAATATTGGTATCTGTCAAGTACTATATCATATCCAGTTATAATATATTTTAGATTTTTCTTCCAAAGCAAAAATAAAAGAATCTGACATACGGCTTTCACTGTCTGCCCGATTCTTCTTTTGCCCGATATGTTATTCGATCGAACATGCCCGTGTCGGTTTATTACCCTAATTCGAATAATCGATAATCATATTCGAATTATTTGCACCAATCGGAATTGATTGAACCCGTTCGCCTTCGCTGTCCAAAAACATCAGGACAACGCCTGTATATGTGATTTCCGATGCATCGGCAATCTCCTGAGCGATCGGCCGAAACTCGGCAATGATGTTTTCCGTATCCGGAGCAAACCTCTGCTGAAACTCAGGATCGGATATTTTCTCGTCAAATTTGAACTCGATCACAAGAGCCGAATCGTCAACATAGCAGGCGGAGCATTGGGCGCCGCTGAAATAGTTTTTGTATTTTTCAATGATTTTTTCGCCGTTTTCCCTGCAATACTTATCGAGATGCGATTTCAGCACCTCTTGTTCGCTCGGGAACTGTTTTTCACAGCCGAAAGCAAACACCGCAGCAAGAACCATCAAAACCGCCGCCGCAATGCAAAGCAGCCTCTTTTTCATCATGAACCTCCCAATATCAACATATTTGTGTTGTCACATTTGATATTATACCGAAAACATTTACATCCGTCAAGCCTTATTGAGCGTAAATTTTTCATTAATTTACCGTTTCGGAAAAAAGCTGCAAATTTGCACTTGTTTGTGAATATAAAAAAGGGTATAATGCAGACTGTGCAATGCGCAGTGCGCAGCCGCAAAAACAAAAAACAAAGGAGCATCTATGGGTCTTTTGGAAATCGCACGCGATTTTGCCGTCGCGAACTGGGACAACGCCATTATGTGGGTTATCGGCGGGATCCTTATTTATCTTGCAATCAAAAAGGATATGGAACCCACTCTTCTTTTGCCGATGGGCTTCGGCGCGATCATTGTGAACCTGCCGGGTTCCGCAATTGCGGCGGACGGCGGAATCATCCGCATTCTTTACGACTGCGGCATTGCAAACGAATTTTTCCCGCTGGTGCTTTTCATCGGCATCGGTGCAATGATCGACTTCGGCCCCGTGCTGACCAACCCGAAACTTATGCTTTTCGGTGCGGCGGCGCAGTTCGGCATATTTTTCACGCTCTGCATGGCAACCCTCTGCGGGTTCGGGCCGATGGAATCCGCTTCCATTGCGATAATCGGCGCGGCGGACGGCCCGACAAGCATTGTTGTTGCAAACCACCTCGGCATCAGCGCAAACAACCCGGGGCTTTTCAGTGCGATCGTTGTTGCGGCATATTCCTATATGGCTCTTGTTCCGATTATACAGCGACCCGTAATAAAACTTATCACAACCAAGCACGAGCGGCTTATCCGCATGGAATACGAACAGCGGGATGTTTCAAAGCTGACCCGAATTCTGTTCCCTATCGTTATCACATTTGTGGTCGGCATCGTTGCGCCGGGCGGTCTGCCGCTCATTGCCTGCCTGATGTTCGGAAATCTGCTTCGCGAATGCGGCGTTCTGAATGCACTTTCCGAAACGGCACAGAAGGTGCTTGCGAACCTTATCACTCTCTTCCTCGGGCTTTCCATTGCAGCCACGATGAGCGCGGACAAATTCCTGCGTCCGCAGACGCTGCTTGTTCTGGGGCTTGGCCTTGTTGCATTCGTGTTTGACACGGTCGGCGGCGTTTTCTTTGCAAAATTCATCAATCTGTTTGCAAAGAAAAAGATAAATCCAATGATCGGTGCGGCGGGCATTTCCGCTTTTCCGATGTCTGCGAGGGTCGTTCACAAGCTTGGGCAGGAAGAGGATAATCAGAATTTTCTGCTTATGCACGCTGTCGGCGCAAACGTTTCCGGTCAGATTGCGTCCGTCATTGCCGGCGGCTTGATTCTCAGCATCTTCGGTTCCATGCTCGGTTGACGGAAAGGAGCGAATATTATGACGTTATTCAGCACAAATTCACTCGTTATGAACGGATTCTTTGATTTCAGCAAGGATGGTTTCGGCTTTGTCGATTCGCTTAAGGTCATGCTGCTCGGGCTTATCATCATCTTTGTTGTTACGGGCGTTTTGATTCTTTGCGTTGCCGCACTCAACAAAATGAGCGCAGGGAGCAAGCGTTCCGCAGACAAAAGGAACGCGGGAAAGAATAAGTAAAATATATTTCCTGTTATTCTTGCAGCATACATCAATTCAATCGGAACAATCTCCCCTTGTTCATGCGAAAACTCCGCCGTTTATGCGGAGTTTTCATTTTGTTTTTATAATTGCTTTAATAATCTCGGTTTTAATTCGGTGCGGTTTCGCGGCAGGTTCAGCCCGGTGCCGCCCCAATTTCGGCGGATTTAACCGAAACCTCTGCAAGCCTGCCAATCCGCGCTCCGTTATGCAAACTCGAAAACGAGGCAGCCGCGCCGCCCCGTTTTCGAAAGGAGTCATCTGATTATGCAAAAAAAGCACGGAACCCCGCCTCTTTTATCAGCCTTTTGCTTCATCACCGTTTTGGGAGGAGCTCCGGGCCGCACTCGAACCGTGCGACCCGAAAAACCTCCGTTTTGGGGTTGAATAATGTCGATTTCGGTGATACAATCAATATAGGGTATAACGTAACGTTACAGTCAAGCCCTTTCAAAAAATTTTTTGGGCGCGCAATGTTTTCATGCCGAAAACATTCAGCCGCGGAAGGAGCCGCCGTGACAACAAAGGAATTTGCAAAGCTCTGCGGAGTTGAAAAGCGGACGCTGTTCTTTTATGATGAAATCGATTTGCTCAAGCCTGCGCGCATACTGCCCAACGGCTACCGTGAATACGATTTTTCGCAATTGCCGCGCATGGAATCCATCCGCCTGCTGCAATCGGCGGGGCTGAACCTTCGTGAAATCAAATCCATGCTGCTCTGCGAAAGCGGACATAATATCGACATTGTAAACGATTGCCGTCAACGCGTCATGCGGCAAATGGCGGATATGCAGGCGGGACTCTGCTATATTGAGCGGAGAATTGCCCTGCGCAAAAGTTATCTTGAGCACGCGCCCGGCGAGATTTATGCGGAAAATGCGCCCGCACTGCCAATCTCCGCAATAAACGCCGATGATGCCGGCAGCAATCATTCCCTCGGCATAAGCTACTTCTCCCTCGGTCATTATCTCGGGGTTGAAGAGGATGCCGAAGCCCTTCATCCGCGCCGTTTTTTTAAGCATTGCCGTTCGGAAACCGCCAATGCGTTCCTTCCCGCCGGGCAATATGCCTGCATGTTCCTGCACGAGGCGGACAATGAGCAGATTTTTTATATCTCGCCGTGGGTAAAACGCTTCGTTGAGCTTGCAGAAGCAAAGGGTCTTTCCGTTGAACGCACGGTCTATGTTGAAGATTTGCCCGCGTGGCTGATTGACGAGCCCCGTAGCATGATTTTGCGTTTTGCGGCGCGTATTACGTCTTAGTCTGCAAAATATATCTTTGCGCGTAATATTTAATTTAAAGTATTTTATAAGATGAGGTTATGATCATGAAATCCGAATTCAAAAAGATTGCAATTATCTGTGCGAGCGAGCGTGAGCTTGCTCCGTTTCTTCCGTTGATTGAAAACCCGACAATTTCCGAACGGGCAATGCTGCGCATTCACGAGGGCAGGCTGAACGGGTTTGAAGTCGCGGCTGTTTATTGCGGCGTTTGCAAAGTTAATGCCGCCGCAGCCGCACAGATTATGATAGACTGTTACGGTGCGGACACCGTCATCAGTGCGGGAGCCTCCGGCGGAATGGCGGAAGACCTTCAACTGTTCGACACCGTTGTTGCAGCCGAAGCCTGCTATCACGATGTTCACGAACGAATTTTGACCGATTATCACCCGTTTATGAAAACACAGTTCTTCCCCGCCTCTTCGGAGCTTGTTTCGGCAGCGAAAGCCGCAGCAAAACCCCTTGCCGAGCGCGGACAGCGGATATTTTTCGGGCGTACCGCAACAGGTGAAGCGTTCATTGCCGACGAGGGACGCGCGGATATTAATTCCCGCCTTGCACCGCTTGCGGTTGATATGGAATCCGCTGCGATTGCTCATGTCTGCTATTTGAACGGCGTTCGCTTCATCGCGGTGCGCTGCATCACGGACACCGCAAAACACAGCGGAGTCGGCACATTTGAAGAAAACTGTTCCCGTGCTTCCGAAATTGCAAAGGATTTTGTTTGCGCAATGCTTAATGAGCTGTAATCAAAAGCTTTAGACCGCACGGGATTCGGAAAAGAGCCTGCTTTTTCGGCAGGCTCTTTAGTCTATGGTGTAGGAGGCATGAAGAAATATATTTTAAAATCAGTTTTTCTCTCTGACTGAGCCGGTGTTCGTTGTGTTCGGCTCGGAACTCGTCTCATCGCTCACCGTCGGCTCATCGCTCATCGTCGGCTCATCACTCACCGTCGGTGTGTTCGGAGCCGCTGTATTTTTTTGTCCGTTCGGATCTTTCGGAATCGTTGCATCCGCGCCGCCCGCCTCGGCGCTGCAAATTATCATCGCCTGCGCCTCGTTTTTTTCGTTCAATCGAACTGTCACAATGCTGCCGACCGCAAGTTTGTCCGCCGAAACGAATCCCGTGCCGCTCGCAATATATGCACCCTCTGCAACGGTGAATTCAATCGCCGCTTCACCGTTTTCGGTGAAACTTATTTTGCTGCCGCCCGGGTTCATGCCCGAACCGGGATTCCCTTCCGGAGGATTGCCTTCGGGGGGATTGCCTTCGGGGGGATTGCCTTCCGGGGGATTGCCTTCGGGGGGATTGCCTTCGCTCTGTTTGCCCGTATCGTTCTTATCGTTTGTATTTGTATCTTTCGCGCCGCTGTCGGCCGGTTCGGCGCCGTCATTATCCGAAATTTTACCGTTGTTGTTCGGTGCGGCCGGAGCCGAACCGTCACGGCGGGATCCGTCATTCATTCCGCCGGGAAATTGATTTTCGATGCTTTCAATCGTCCCCGGCTGCAAAGTGTACTTTCCGTCGGCAATAACGGTGATAATTCCCGAAACCGTCTTTTCTTCAGTTGATTTTGAGCCGCAGCCCGCAAAGCAAAGCATTGAAACCGCCGCAATCACCGCCGTGAAAATGCACAGCACCCGCCGTCCGTGTTTTTTGTGTTCCTTTACCATTCGGTTCATCCTTTCCGTTTCCGTTATTCCTGCGGAAAAGCCCGTTTCGATGCAAAAGCCGCTCTTCTCCGTCTCTGCTAATATTATATTGGTTATTTACAGCATTCGCAAGGCTTAATTTTGTCTATTTCCGCACGAATTGAATTTATCTTGCGGCATTGCCTCATTCTATATGGAAACAGCCTTGATTTTGCTGTATAATGTTTCAAATAAGGCACAATTCCGCCGCGCAGACGGATGCAGCCGCATTGTGCCGTCGGGATGCACCGCCTCCCGCAAAAGCTGAATGCAAAGGTGGAAGTGAAAATGAAGAAACTTTTGATATACATGAAAAAGTTCCGAAAGGAATGCATTCTGGCTCCGCTTTTCAAACTTTTGGAAGCAACATTTGAGCTTTTTGTGCCGCTCATCGTTGCTGCAATTATTGACAACGGCATTGACGGCAAAAGCAAAAGCTTCATTATTAATATGGGGCTTTTGCTTCTGGCCCTTGCGGCGGTCGGCCTGCTCTGTTCCGTAACGGCGCAATTTTTCGCGGCAAAGGCTGCAATCGGCTTCTGCACCGACCTTCGCGACGCTCTGCTGAAAAAAATCCAGAGTTTTTCCTACACCGTGCTTGATACTCTCGGCGTTTCCGGACTGATAACGCGCATGACAAGCGATATCAACCAGATTCAAACGGGCGTCAACCTTTCTCTGCGCCTGCTTCTGCGCTCCCCGTTTGTTGTTTTCGGTGCAATGATAATGGCGTTCACAATCGACACACGCTGCGCACTCATTTTTGCGGGCGTTATAGTGCTGCTTTGCGCCGTTGTTTTTTCGATCATGCTGGCATCCATCCCGAAATACCGAAAAGTTCAGGCGGAGTTGGACAGCGTGACCGGCACCGTGCGCGAAAACCTTGTGGGCGTTCGTGTTCTGCGTGCCTTTTGCCGCGAGGAAGAGCAGATTCGGACGTTTGACAGTCGAAGCGAAAAGCTCCTCGGTCTTCAAATCAACGCGGGCAAACTCTCCGCGCTGCTGAACCCGCTCACACTGATAATTATCAACGCCGCTGTTATAATTCTTTTGCAAAGCGGTGCAATTCGAGTTAATTCCGGCTCTCTGACTCAGGGGCAGGTCGTTGCGCTGTATAATCTTATGGCACAGATTCTTGTTGAACTGATAAAAATGGCCAATTTGTTCATAACCATCACAAAATCCCTCGCCTGTGCTGACAGAGTTGCGGCAGTCATGCAGCTTGACAGCGGCGCACACGGCGGCAATAAGCTGCCTGCGAACGGTTCGCCCTGCGGAAGTGTGGAATTTAAAAACGTATCGTTCGAATACAAAAACGCCGGAGCGGAAGCTCTGTTCGACATAAGCTTTTTTGCAAAGCCCGGGCAGACCGTGGGCATTATCGGCGGCACCGGCAGCGGAAAAAGCACGCTTGTGAACCTTGTTCCGAATTTTTACAGCGCAACAAAGGGGCAGGTGCTTATTGACGGCGTGAATGCGGACGAATACGACCGCGCCGCACTGCTCTCCGCAGTTTCCGTTGTTCCTCAAAAAGCAGTGCTTTTCGAGGGCACGATTCGCAGCAACCTTTTAATGGGCAACCCGAATGCCTCCGAAGCGGAGCTTTTTTCGGCGCTTGAAACCGCTCAGGCGGCGGAAATCGTCCGCACAAAGCCGAACGGCATTGATGAACCCGTTTTGCGCGGCGGCAGCAATTTTTCCGGCGGGCAAAAACAAAGGCTGTCCATTGCGCGCGCTCTTGTTCACGGCGGAAGAATTTTGATTCTTGACGACAGTGCATCCGCTCTGGACTTTGCGACGGATGCAAAACTCCGCGCCGCAATTCGAAAGCTTTCCCCCGCGCCGACGACCTTCATAGTGTCCCAACGCGCGGCCTCGGTCATGTTTGCGGATTTCATAATCGTTCTGGATGAAGGGCGCGCCGTCGGACGGGGCACGCATGAAGAGCTTTTGCGCAATTGCGCTGTTTATCGCGAGATTTATGCCTCTCAGTTCCCGGACGAAGCGGCAAAGCTTAGCATTCCGAACAACACACCCGAAGGAGATGCGGCAAAATGAGCAAAAACGGTTTAAACAAAAAAGGAAAATCTGCGCACTCAGAAGAATTACGTTTTACACTCGATTCAGCGGGACGCGGCACCGCTGCGGAGCTTTTGCGCCGGCTGAAACCTTATCGTTTTAAATTCGCGCTTTCACTCGGGCTTTCGCTCGTGTATGTGTTTTTAACGCTTCTGATCCCCGTTCTCGCCGGAAAAATTATTGACTGCATCATCGGCGCGGGAAGGGTTGACTTTGCCGAGATCTCACCGTTTTTGCTGAAACTCGGTGCAGCTGCGGCGGGAGCTGCACTTTCTCAATGGCTTGTGAGCCTTTGCAACAACAGCATAACCTACGGCTGCGTTCGCAATATCCGTGCAGAAGCATTCCGCCGCATTCAAAAACTGCCCCTCGCCTATTTCGATTCGCACCCGGCGGGCGAAACCGTGAGCCGTATGCTCAGCGATGCCGATCAGCTTGCGGACGGGCTTTTGATGGGCTTTTCCCAATTGTTCACGGGGATTATGACCATTATCGGCACACTCGTGTTCATGCTCACCGTCAACCCGCTGATAACCCTCGTTGTTGTTGCCGTGACGCCGCTTTCGCTTGCGGTCGCAAGCTTTATTTCCAAGCGAACCTACTCCATGTTCCGCAAGCAAAGCGAGACCCGCGGGGAGCAAACTGCGCTGATCGATGAATTTATCGGCGAGCAAAAGCTCATCCGTGCATTTTCATACGAAGCCCGCGCAGAAGAACGCTTTAATGCAGTTAACGAGAAGCTGCAAAAGTTTTCCCTCCGCGCCGTATTCTTTTCCTCTCTCACAAATCCGTGTACGCGCTTTGTGAACGCCGTTATCTATGCAGGGGTTGCCGTTTCCGGCGCATTCTCCGTGCTTGCGGGCGGGCTGACCGTCGGCGGACTTTCCGCTTTTTTGAGCTATGCCAACCAATACACAAAGCCGTTCAACGAAATTTCCGGAGTCATTACGGAATTGCAGGGCGCGTTTGCCTGTGCGGCGCGGCTGTTTGAGCTTATCGACACCCCTGCGGAAGTCGATGCCGCCGCTGCGCCGAACCCTGCTCAACGCAATGAAAAGGCTGAAAGCACCGGCAATATCAGCTTCCGCAATGTTTGTTTTTCCTACACGCCCGACACGGAGCTGATCCGCGATTTTTCGCTTGAGGTAAAAAGCGGAATGCGCGTTGCGATCGTCGGCCCGACGGGCTGCGGCAAAACGACGCTTATTAACCTGCTCATGCGTTTCTATGACGTTAACTCAGGTGAAATTCTTATTGACGGAGTGGAAACCCGTTCCATGCCCCGCCATGAGCTGCGCAAAAAATTCGGCATGGTTCTTCAGGAAACATGGCTTCAGGCGGGAACCGTTCGGCAAAACATTGCAATGGGCAGGCCGCAGGCAGCGGAAAACGAAATCATCGCCGCCGCAAAGGCCTGTCACGCGCACGGGTTCATAATGCGTCTTCCGAAAGGTTACGACACCGTACTTGACGAAGCGGGCGGCAGCCTTTCCCAAGGGCAAAAGCAGCTCCTCTGCATTGCGCGCGTTATGCTTTTGAATCCCCCGATGCTGATTCTTGACGAGGCTACCTCTTCCATTGATACGCGCACGGAGCTTCTCGTTCAGGATGCTTTTGCAAAGCTTATGCACGGCCGAACAAGCTTTATCGTTGCGCACAGGCTTTCAACCGTTCGTGAGGCGGATATTATCCTTGTTATGCGCAGCGGGCGCATAGTTGAAAGCGGAACTCATGATGAATTGCTCCGCGCCGACGGTTTTTATAAAAAACTTTACGAGAGTCAGTTTGCCCGCTGAAAATGATTGTTCCGCTTTTTTGCTTTTGATATTTTCGCCGCAGGCAGAATCATGTTTGCGGTGATTTTTCTTTTTGGCGTTTTAATATCCGTTGAAATATCTCTGTTGTGCGATAAATATATTTTATTAATGTCTTGCTTTTTGTTGTCAAATATCGGATATATGTGGTATACTGGGAAGGAGCAAGGACAGCGTATTTGATTTTCTCCGCGTAATTTCGTGTTTACCGCCGAACAATCTTTCGGTTGTCCGCTCACGGCATTGTTTTTCCCCCGCTCGACGATTTCATGACAGGAGGTTAAATCTTATGAAATCAAAACGCAAATTTCTCATTCCAGCCCTTGCCGTTGTGCTTACGGCGGCATTGGCAGTCGGCGTGTTCTTCCTCACAAAAGCGGTAACAAGACCCTTGAGTGCGGAAGAATACATGCTTCAAAGCACGCAGGAGCGCATTGAATATGTGCAATCCTACTATAACGAATTCAGCAGCAATCCGAACAAGACCTATACCGTTCTTGTCTCGCTCGACAGCGTCACGACGGAGGAGTTTACGCAGCTCTTCACCGGCTGCGGCGGCTTCACTCAGGTATACGACTGTATAACCGAAGGCGTTGACGACCCGATGTACGGCGGTTATCTCGACTGTGAAGGCAAAACGGCGGCGCAGATTGTCGCCGAGTGTTATGCGGACACTTACGACAGCATCTGTTCCGAGTTGGACAGTTATGATCAGCAGGTTGCGGAAATCCAGAAATCTTATATGTATGATGAGACTGTCGAGCCTTTTGTTACGCAGCCCCCTGTTGACACATTCGGCAAGGATATAGACACATCCGATATTGAAGTCCCCGGAAGCTCCTACAGCGGCGATGACACAGACTTCCTGCTAACAAGAGACTTGGCTGACTTGCAGGAATCCCATGATAACTTTGTCATGCTGAAACAAGCAATGGAGCAAGGCAGGTATCGCATATACGGAGCTAAACTGACTCTGACCGGTGCGCAGGCTCAGTCACTGCTTCAATCGAGCAAAGTTCGTTTGGTCGAAAAGCTGACGAATCTTCCTGAAGACCTCATCTCACCATTGGAACCGGGAGTAACCTATAAGGATTAAAAGCTTTATTTTGGCGCTGATCTTGGGTTGTATGTCAGTTCTTGCAACTATAAGCACCGCACACGCTGAAGAAGCATTTCTTACATACACACCCTCTTCCGGTTCGTTATCCTTTTCTTCGTCAACCAGCAATGGTAGAGAAGCAAAAGTGAAGTTTAAATGGAACATAGCGGGTTGCTCAGAGTTCAATGAAAGCAACGACACGTATGAGCAGGAACTTGTTTTCTACAATTACGATGGCAAAGCATACGCTACATCCATGAGGTCATACCGAACCAATCTGCCCAACCACTATCGCGATACACGTTTTTGCGATAATCAAAATGAAATCAACCTTGCAGTCGGTACTTTCAAAGCCAATAGGATTGTTCCAAACAAGGAATACTATGTGAAATACCGGCTTGCAGGAGGCAGTAACTCCAGGTCTAAGTATAAGGTAAGTGTACAGGAAGGGCATTTTTACATGATTCCCAACACGTACACGGTTTTCGCTCAATCAACAGCAAAACTCATACCTTTCAAGGATGGTTTCAATGCTCCAGAGTCACGGCGTTGGAATACTGAAGTTGAATTCAACGATACTATTGACCGCGCTGACAGTTCACAAGTTAACCGGTGGTTTTCCGGAGTTATAAGCAGACACGAAGATGTTGACTTTATCAAGATTCGTTTAACCGGTCGTCGCCTAATTCGTTTTATTTCTCCGGATGGAAATAAAATCGATTACGACATTAAGATTTATGATGATCGTGGGCGATACACCGGATGCTGCTTGGCTTCAACCAGTCCTGTGCAATCTCAGTATTTTGACTTTAAGTCAGGTAGTTACTATATTAAAGTGTATCCATACGGAAGCGGCACAAGTTCACTGTTACCATACCACTTAATCGTAACCTGATACTTTTGCATTATTTCACAAACTAAGGGGGAAACAAAGTGTCCGAATCGCCGCAGGCAGAATCATGTCTGCGGCGATTTTTTGAAGCACTTCTTCAATCGGCCTTTGCCGACAAAACAACGGTTCCTTTGCATTCACAAGGAATCGGAATAATCAAAGCGGCTCATCCCGTTTGCATTTCGCAATGTATCGGGGCGAGCCGCTTTTTATGGTTTTTTTCGGATTTTGCCGCTAAGGCTTATTTTGCCTGTTTTGCCCTGCGAACCGCAAGAATTCTCTGCATTTCGTTATAAACGATCATATAGCCCTCGTCAACGCCCATGCCGGGTTTTGCAAGGATCTGAACGGGCTGGGTTGCCATTGCGCACTGGGTGCAAACCTGTGCGGAACGGTCGGTTTCGTTGCAGGTGCCGCCCTGGTATGCGCCGATGCCCTTTTCTTTGCAGTAAAGAACAGCCTCGATCGTGTTGTTGATGCCGCCGAGATCGGGAGTTTTTATCTGAACCATGTGACCCGCTTTGTTGTCGGCAAAGTACTTGATGTCCTCAAGAGTGTTGCACCATTCGTCCGCAACGATCTCAACGTTGATTCCGCGGTCGTCAAGTTCCTTGGTGATTGCTGCAAGCGCGCGCATCTGCTTTTCGCGGTCTTCAACATCCATGGGGCCTTCAATGCGGAGGTGGAAGGGCTTTGCGGCTTCTTCAAGGCGTGCCATGTAATCGGCCATTGCCTTGTAGTTATCGTTGCCGAATGCAGCACCGATCGTGCCGTATACGTCAATGTGGAAAATCGGGTTGTAATTTTCATCCGTGCGGAGCTGAAGCACGCGGTCACGCAGCCATGCAACATACTGTTCGAGCAGTTCGCCATGTTCGCCGAGCTTGGTCTTAACGTTGTTGATAAGCGCATGGGGCAGAATCTGTGCGCCCTTGATAATCATTTTATCCGCATTGGTGTAGCGATCGTCACCGGACTGGGTGAAAATATCAATGGGCTTGTCGGAAATGGTGCAGCCGTATTCGTCCGCAACAACTTCGCACATCATTCTGCCGGTGGACCTTGCAACAGCGTCAAGAATCGCCTGAGTCATGCCGTAGCGAATTGCGGTGTGCAGACGTTTGCCGTCAACATGGATGGATTCGACCATTTCGGAAAGTGCGCGGAAATTGTCCGCCTCTTTGCCGACGAGTTCGGGCTTGATATAGTTTTCGATAACGGGAATGAAGTCCTTTGCAAGGAAGAGGGGATCGCGTCCGCCGCAGCCGCTGTACTGAACGGCAGCGCAGTCGCCGTATGCAATCTGGCCGTCCTCAAGAACGAGCATCACGGAGATGGATTCACCGGGCTGACGAACGGAGGTAAAGCCGGGGGTTTTGGGTTCGCCGACGTATGCGGCGCCATCGCTTTTTGCGCCCGCTTTAATGGCGCGCTGATCGTCAAAATAGAAGCCTGTTCTGCCTGCGGAACAGATAACATCGATAATTTTCATAAAAGTATCCTTTCAGTTCTTCAAAATTTTATTTCAAAAATGAAATTTAAGTATTCGGGCGGCACGAAAGCATTCCGCGCCGCCGTGCATTTTCAGCCGAAGCCGATTTGCGTCCGTTTATCTGCGGAGAGCCTGCGGCCTTCCGACAAGACGGCCCTTGCTGATCGCGTAAACATCGTCAATGACCATTTGGAAGGTTGCATTGCGCTTTTCGGCCTTTGCGCGCTCTTCGATCTTTGCGCGGTGGAACGCCTTGATATCATCGGTGAAGGGCAGCGCACCCATGTCGAGAATGCGGATCGCACCGTCGTTATCGCGTGCGGGAAGCATTTTGCCCGCATTGTAGCGGGAAGGCGCAAACGGAATATCAAGAACGCCCGCAAGCACAGCGCGAACGGAACCTATCGCGATGTCGCCTTCGCCCAGTTCGAAGCACTTATCAACAATGCAGCGCGTCTCTCTGCGGATAATATCTTTTTCTTCCTCAAGGTTGGCTGCGGTGCAAACCTGGTCGGAAAGCATGCTGATGACCTGCTTTGTGCAGCGCAGACCCTGTGCGTTTGCTTCCATTGTGGGAACACCCGCCGCTTCATGCGGAGTTTTGACGATGACCTTTGTTGCCTTTGAGAGTGCAGCGGTTGCACTGCCCCAGGAAATAACGCCGAATGCCTTCGCTTCGTCCTGCGGGAAACCGCCCATCCACTGATGGAAAACCGTGGTTATGATAACATCATCATAGCCGTATTTATGCATGTATTCGTTTGTCAGCTCTTCAAGGGTGCGGATCGCCGCAACATCCTGAACAAGGTTGCCGCATTGGCCGTAGCCGACGGTGATATTGCGAACTCCCTGCTCTGCTGCAAGCAAAGCTTCAATAATCGCAACCGCATGGGATACGCAGGGCGGAACAAGAGTTCCCGTAAGCGGACCGTAGGGTTCACGGTTGATGGAAACACCCGCTTCTTCGTAGATGCCCGTAAGCCTGTCAACATACTGCCAATCGCGGATCGTCTCCTCCATCGGGACGCTCTTTGCATAGGGCAGGTTATAGGAAATGCCGCCGCCCTCATAGCTTGTGAAACCGCCCGCATAGGCAATTTCGGTCAAAAGGCGCGCATCGGGTGTGCCGTGGCGCACCTGAATGGGAGTGTTCAATGCTTCAATGAGCATACGGCAGCCCGCGACGCCGTGATTGACGGCGGGAAAGCCGTTAAGCAGGGAACGGCCGAGCCGCTGGGACTCCTTTATGCCGTTTTCGGCTTCTTCATAGCGGTTCTGACGGGTGTAGCTGTCAATGGTTGTCGGAAGCAGATCGGCTTCGCCGTTATCCTGAAGATAAGTCAACAGCTTGATATGTTCGGGAATCAGCGCAACGCCCGCACGCGGCTGAATCAAAGTGATACCCTTTTCCTTTGCTTCAACAAGTTTTTTTGAAAAAACTTTGTGAGCGGGCATGGCCTTGTGGTATTCGATGGCTTCTTTAAGATCAACTTCCCTGCCGGTCGGCCACTGCTTGAGCACGTCGGCACGGATCGCGTTGAATTCGTCATCGGGAATGCGCTTGTTTTTGATATTGGGGTTGTTCATTGTTTAAATGCTCCTCTTTTATTGGGAAATCGCCTGAAGGCAGGTTCGGCACCGAACCTGTTTTCGTCAGGCTCTGCATAGTTCTTGTTTCATTATGCTCAACGCCTGTTCCGGATATTTTTCGGAAAGCAGACCCATTGCGGCTATAATGTATTTTCTGTCGACAAGCACATCCGCCCTGAGCGGCCTCAGCGATGCCGGATCCTTTTGGTCATAGAGCGCAAATGACGCGATCTTTGCCGTGTTTGTTGTGTGGATCAGTGAACCGCCCGTGACAACGAGCTTCTGCACTTTACGCAGATCCTTGCCGGTTTGAACATAGGTCGTGCCCATCATTGAATACGCTTCTTCGATGCGGCCCGCATGTCTTGTCACCGCCGTGCGCACCGCCATGCATGCAAGAGCTTCGTCCAACCGTTCGGTTTCATCGTCCGTCGGCAAAAGATCTGTGTTTGCGGCAAACATACTGATGATTTCCTCCGCACGCACCTCGCTCACGCCTGCAAGCTCTGCAATCGTTTTTATTCCCGCCGCATCCACAATTCCGCGAATGCTGTATCTCATGCCGATATCGCCCTCAACCGTGCGCTTGATATACGGCTCGGGCAAACCCTTGAGCATGGTTCGCGGGTCGGTCGGCATTCCGTTTGCAACGGAATAAACATCCGTTGTTGCGCCGCCGACATCAACGGCAACAAGTTCCCCAAGTCCGCGGGAATTATCCGTTCCCTCCGCAAGCAGCTTCATTGCCGCCATGACTGCGGAAGGCGTCGGCATCATAATGCCGGAAATAAGTTCGCTCGCCTTGGTAAGTCCCTTTGCCTGCACGATTCTTTTAAGGAAAACTTCGCGAATCTCTTTCTGGGTCGGTTCAATGTTAAGCGTGCCGAATTTCGGCATAACATTTTCGCAAATGTGCACTTCGCGCCCGTCGAGAATGCGCTCGCACTGCCGCACGGCATTTCGGTTGCCCGCAATTATGACGGGAAAGTCTCCGCCTATATCCGCAAGCACGTGCGCATTATGCAGAATGCAGTCGGTATTGCCGCCGTCCGTGCCGCCGACAAGCAGGAAAATATCCGGATTTATCGCCTTTATCTCGTCCGCATCATCCTCATTGAGCTGGAAGGCGTATGTCTTCAGCACCTTTGCGCCCGCACCGAGGCTTGCGCATTTTGCGGCTTCCGCCGTCAGTTCCGGAACGAGCCCGCTTGCAAGCATACGAAGACCGCCCGCCGCGCTGCTGGCGGCGTAGCGTTCGCAAAAATCAAGTTTTCCGGTCACTTTTTCAAGCTTTGAAAGCGCGTCGGAAAGTCCGTTGTTAATGTCCGACTGAACGGTCGTGTAGGCATTTGCCGTGCCCAGCAGCCTGCATTCATCAACATCCGCCGCGGTGACCTTTGTGTATGTGCTCCCGAAATCGATCAAAAGAACAGGTTTCATGTTTTTTCCCCGCTTTGCAATCGTAATCAGTAAACAATCAGAGCCGCAGGTTATTCCTCAACGTGCAGGTCCTGTTTCAATGCCTCGATATCAACTTCCGGCGGGGTTCCCGGCGGGAAGGAGCGATCGAAGCCCATCTCTTTAAAACGCTTTTCAACCTCGTCAAACGGCTGTTTGCCGATAACGATATTGCCGCCCACATAGAGCAGGATGTTTTCCAAACCTGCCTCATCGCATTTTTCACGCATACCGCGGCAATCCAGCTCACCCTGACCATAGAGTGAGGAGATGACGATTGCATCGGCGTTCGTTTCAATTGCGGCGTTGATGAATTCTTCCTGAGAAACCATAACGCCGAGATTGACAACATTGAAACCCGCATCGGTGAATGCATGATACAGGATCTTGTTGCCGACCGCGTGAACATCGGCGCCGATAACGCCGATAACAAGAGTCTTTTTATCCATCACTTTGACCTCTCATTATTATGATAAAGTGTCCTTACATAACCCAAGCACACAAAGAAACATTGTGTGCCGCATTTTACAGTCGTATAATACATTTTTAAGCGCAAATAGTCAAGTGCATATGCACTGCAAACCCCAATATATTTGATTTAACATTAATAAAACGACTCAACGGACGAGTTAACGTAAAGCGCGGCGGGAAATTTTATTCCTGCCGCGCCGTTCGCTTTAGTGCAAAACGTTATTCTTCTTAGGATTTATTATGCCTCCGCCTTGCCCGCCGTGTTCTGCGGTTTTATGCACGGCGGCTGTTCACCGTTAAGTGCCGCTCTCAGAGCCAGCAGAGCATCGAAAACGTCAACCGCTCCGTCGCCGTTAAGATCCGCACGTGCAATCTGTTCATCGGTGAGGCCCTCCGTTCCTATTGCATAGCGCATAAGCATAAGCGCGTCGTCAATTCCAATCGTGCCGTCGCCGTTAATATCGCCGATAACGGGGGCTTCGGGTTCGAAAACTGCGTGAATAACCGTGTCCTCCTCAACGGTGATTATCTCATCCGTGACAAGCTCTCCGTTGATGAACCAACCCACAAATACCATGCCCTCATGGGTCGGAACGGGTATTTCGCTGACTTCCAAGCTGAAGCCGACACTGACAGGGGTATCAAGCAGCGTTTCTCCCGTGTAATCGTCAATCACCGTCAAATTGCACGTGCGCGGAGCGTAAACCGCCGCAAAAACCATGGGCCGGGTAATCGTTACGGTTTCTTCGGTTATTATGCGTCCGTTGTAATCCCAGCCTGCGAACTCCATTCCCTCGTGAACGGGCGGCGCGGGAAAATCGCTGACTCTCAGCACCGTGCCGTATTCAACATCCTCCATGGTCACAAAAAAGCTGTCAGCCATGGTATCATAGAATCTCACGGTAAAAGTCTCTTTCCTCAATACCGCCGTAATGACCATATCCTCGTTTACGATAACGGTTCCCGACTCCATCAGTTCGCCGTTTACAAGCCAGCCCACAAACACCATTCCCTCACGATAGGGCGGCATGGGCAGGTCCGCAAGGTCAACTTCCGTTCCGGTTCGAACTTCGTAAGTCTCATATGTTTCGCCGGTATCGCTGTCAACAAGCGTGATCGTATGCGTTTCGAACCCGCTGTAAACCGCTGTAACCGTCATGTCCCCCAACACTCTGAGATAGGAGCCTTCAAACAGGGTTCCTTCAACATACCAGCCGACAAAGTCCGCATTCTCATGAACGGGCGGAACGGGGAATTCGTCGCTGTAAAGGCCGTTGTCATAGAGCACGGTTACGGATTGCAGCGTTTCACCGGTGTAACCGTCAACGAACGTGACCGTATAAGGGTGCTGCTCATAGGTAGCGTAGATTATAACGTTTGACACGACCGTAACTTCGTCAAGGAACTCGCCGTAGCCGTACCATCCCTTAAAATCATAGCCTTCATGTTCAATATGTTCGGGGAAATCTTCCGCCCTGATCACTGTTCCGTAAGGCACAGTATCGGTACGAAGAATGACGTCGGTGTGATTATCCCAGAACTTGACCGTGTACATTTTCGCTTCATAAGCCGCATAGCAGCTTGTATTTTCCGTAACATTGATGCTTCCCGAAACGGCGCTTCCGTCCGCATACTGCCATTCGGCAAAATTGTATCCGACTGCATCGGGAGCTTCCGGAAATTCGGACAGGGGAATTTCCGTGCCGTATTCTGCGGTGCGTGTTCCGATGAGTTCGCCGGTGAGTCCCGAATAAAAGCTTACCGTGTAGACTTCGTTGCTGTATTCTGCGCGGAAAGTCGTATCACCCGTAAGATAGTAACTGCTGCCGAAAAATTCGGAACCGTTAACCGACCAATATTCAAACGTTTTGCCCTCATGCTCCGGCGGCTCGGGAAAAGCCTCTGCCATAACGGTATCTCCGATGGACATATTCAGAGTTTTCAGCACCTGTTCCGTCGCGCCGTCCACCCATTGCACGGTGCAGGTCGGAACGGTGTACGAAGCAATTATATTTGTGTTGACTGTTATTGTCAGGCTTCCGGCAACGGTCTCTCCGTTCGGACCCCTCCAATGAGAAAAGTTTTTCCCCGGAATCGTCGGCGGCGTTGGGAAGTCGCTGAGATTCAACACCGTGTTCTTTGTTACCGTAAAGGATTCAAACGCCGCAGTCTGTCCCTCAACAATGAAGTTCACCGTGTAAAGCGGAGGGAAGTACCAGTTCCTGTTGCCCGCAAGTACGGGATGGGTGTATATACCCTCATCCTCATAATAATAAGGATCGTATTCACCGCGGCGGCTCTTCGCATAGTCAAGTGCCTGCCCGATATTGTAGCATTCGGACACGCCCAATCCGCGCATGGAGTTCAAAATATCTTGGAAGATGTAAACATCATATGCAACGGTCACGGTTTCATCATAACCCAAAGCAACGGAAGCACCGTGTGAAGTGAAATAGTTCAGCAGATTGCCGTCCTTGCCGCCGCTGCATGTTGCAAGGTGAACATAGCTGCCCGGCATGGCTGCGGTTGCATAGTGATTCAGATAGAGATAGTTCACGGCAATGCCGCCGCCGGCAAGTTCCACAACCCAGCCGTTGCTGTAATCGCTTGCCGTGACACCGTTCTCATTGTGAATCGCAATATAGCTCAACCCGTCATATTCCAAACCGTGCGAGTCAAACATGATCACACCGTATTTATACATCTCTGTCAAATCGGTAACATCACATTCGTTGCCTCCGTACACGGTCAAAGTTCCGCCCGTGTAGCTGCTGATCACGGGAGCGAAGGTTTCCGAATAGTAATCGCCGACACCCTCATCAATTCCTAAATAGGGCGCATAAACGGCAACATTCCTGTTTGAGGCCGTGACCGCACCGTCATCCAAAATACCGCGAACCTCTTCCGCAGGGGAAAGCTCGATTTTAACAGGTTCGGAACCTTCTCTGATGCCGTGAACGATATTGTAATCATACACAACGGTCATTCCGGATTTCAGAGTGTAGCCGAAAGTTGTTCCGTTCTGCCGGTTGATGCTCTTGATTCGTGAATCTCCGTCAAGATATTCGAACAGGGTGTCAACCGTGTCAACAGCGGACAGGTCGGAGTCAAGTTCGCTTTCGAGTTCAAAGAGCTCGCCGTCAATTTTACGACGAACCTTCTGCATACTGCGAAGTTCAGCTGCTGCCGCATAACTGTCCGCCGCAGCACCGATGGGCAAAAGCCCGATGCAAAGCATCGCCGCAATGAGAATACAGAGTATTCTTCTGAAATTCGTTCCTTTCATAATGCCTCCTGAATGATTTTTTTATATCACGCAATTCGAGTGAACAGCGCTGATATCGTTCACAAGTTCAAGCATCGGATTTCGGAGAATGCGCTGCACTGTTTCCGTCATTCATCCCGCGACCGCAGTCGAGTCCGAATCGTCTGTTTGCAAAAACTATTCCTTGGAGTATGATTTAAATAATAATTTAAATTGCGCTCCAATCATTTATATTTTAACACAGCATTCAGAGGCTGTCAACAACATTCTAAAAGTATCCGATTGTTTCTTTTTCTGAAAAAAGGCGGCAAATTAACATTTTTTGGTACGGTTCATAATTTCCTCAAATAAATATAACTTGCGGAAAACTTTGCAGCAAAAAGCACGGCAGGAGAAACCCCGCCGTGCTGCGTTTCACTTTCAGTTTGGAAGCATAAGCTTCAAGTCATAATCGAGTTCTTAATTATTATTGCTGAGCATATCAGCCGCCGCATCCGCAACGTTTTCGTTTGTCAGCCTGTCAATAATTCCGTTTTTGGATTCAAAGCCGCACAACCGGAGCGCGCCGCCCTTCATCATCAGGCCGATGCTTGCGTTACTGCTGCTTTTCTCATCCGAAAACCCCTCGACAAGCCCGGTTGCCTTTTGGACCTGTTCAAGCGTCATGTTTTCAAACACAACAAGGCAGTACGGCAGATGAGCTGTATCGCTTTTTTTATTTAAAATGCATCCCAACCGCATGAAAACTTCGCTTGAAAGTATTCAGAATTCAATTAAAAAACAGGAACAAAAAAAGAAACAGTCATTTGACTGTTTCTTTGGAATCCGGCAGCTGCCTATCCTCCCATGCCGTCGCCAGCACAGTACTGTCGGTGTATGAGGGCTTAACTTCTGTGTTCGGAATGAGAACAGGTGGAACCCCTCAGCTTAACCACCGGAAAGGTGATTGGTTTTCATAAAACCTTGATAACTGCATAAGTTCGGTAAATTCACTTTGATCAAGCCCTCGGCCTATTAGTATCGCTCAGCTGCGTACATTACTGCACTTCCACCTGCGACCTATCAACCATGTGGTCTACATGGGGCCTTACTCCTTGCGGATGGGAGATCTTATCTTGAAGTCGGCTTCACGCTTAGATGCCTTCAGCGTTTATCCGATCCGCACTTGGCTACCC
>ERZ779888.167-NODE-167-length-83693-cov-18.965709_pt1 | contig 83693 bp, 95 predicted proteins | sample MGYA00511245_ERZ779888 | MGnify/ENA primary metagenome ERZ779888 (study PRJEB29588, sample SAMEA2155255) | human gut metagenome | biome: human gut; feature: human-associated habitat; material: faeces | place: Denmark | collected 2008/2010 ...
CATTAGATTTTCCGCTATCTGAATTAGGCGTAACTGAGCTTACCCCAGCTTCAAACGAGTAGATGCCGGTCGGGACTTATAGACGCTAAGCGGAGCTTATCTAAGGCTGGTCACGAAAATCCCGACTATGAAGCCCATAAAGTAAAGCATAAAAGAGCGGTTAGCGCCGCTCTTTTGAATTATAAAGGAGATATTCATGAAATACGCATTCATCGGCACCGGCAGCATGGCTGCCGCAATAATCCGCGGCATGGTCGCGGGCGGCGTTGCACCCGGCGACATACTTGCCTTCAACCGCACGCGCGAAAAGGCAGACGCTTTGGCAAACGAGCTGGGCATATCCGTGTGCGATACGCTTGAAGCCGCCGCGCAGGCGGGCGCGATAGTGCTTGCCACCACGCCGCAGTCCTTTGCAGATATTCTGCCCCGCGTAGGCCGCGCCATGCGCGCCGACGCGCTTGTTATGTCCATAGCCGCAGGGTACGACATTGCCGCCATACGCGAAGGGATAGGCCGCGACGCGGGCATAATACGCATAATGCCCAACGTTAACGCAAATGTTTGCGCATCCACCACAGGCTATGCCACCTCTGCAAGCATTACGGCGGCGCAGCTTGATGCGTTCCGCTTCGCCTTCGGCAAGATTGGCGAGCTTATAGAGCTTGACGAGAGCGAATTTGAAACGTTCTCCGCCATAGCAGGCTGCGGCGTGGCGTATGTTTATATGTTTATCGACGCAATGGCACGCGCGGGCCTAAGGAACGGGCTTAGCAAGCAAAAGGCGCTCAGCATTGCGGCAAGCGCCGTAATGGGCAGCGCAAAGCTGGTGAGCGAAAGCAGTATGCATCCATACGCCCTTATCGACTCCGTCACCACCCCCGGCGGCACAACCATAGAAGGCGTGCTGACATTGCAGCGCTGCGGCTTTGAAAGCGCGGTGCACGCCGCCATTCAGGCCAGCATAGACAAAGAACTTGGCATGAAATAACGCCGCCAAAAAAGCTGTAACCACGCACAACTCATGTCAAAACGGGCATATACATCAAAACACCCCGGGAAAGCCCGAATTATCTAAGGTTTCGCCCCGATAACGCGGGACGGGGAAACGCACAACTCATGTCAACGGCGCTTGAAAAAAGCGCCTTATTTTTATGTTATAGGCCATGCTGAACGGAATCGCCTAACGCCGTTATGTTGGCGCGTTAGGTAGCGTAAAAACGCAGGCAAACAGGGCGTTATGCCGCGTTATGTTAGCCGACAGAAATCGGCAAAATCCTTATACATTTAACTGCGACAACACGGGGACTAAGGAAAGACTAAGGAAAAGGATAAAACGCAAAAAAGCCCCTACACCAGCCTGTTTTGAGCTGTTAGGTGGCAAGGAAAGAATTTGCCATTTTTAGCGTAAAATACACTCAAACGATGTATAAATATGCGATATATACAACTTTTATGCAATTATGCTATGTTTCACTCTATGACCAATATAAACAGTCCAAGGACGCAGACAGGAGCATCCGGCGGGTAATTCTGAACAGGGCTATCGGGGCTGCACGGTACAAGACGGAAGTCGTCCAAAATACCGACATCTATCATGCTATCACCAGCAGTTGAACGGCCTACAACGGGTATCATAAGTCGCTGTAAAGGTTTTACAGCTTTTCAGGATTCTTATTCACATCAGAAACAGTCATTGAAGAAGCTAATTCTTCATTATATATGCCAGCTATGGACAGTAGCTGCTCTACTCTGTCAAATGTATCGTAGTCAAGGCTGTCGATCCAATGCTTCACGCTATCCTTTTTGCTGGGCGAACGGTAATAAGTTGATACTGGCTTTCCTTCGGTAGCTTGAGATGTACAATTAGTGGTGTATCCAAGGTTTAAGCCAAACACCGCTCCTAACTGCTTAATAATATGCAAACTTGGGGATCGCGTGCCCTTTTCATAGCGGAATATGGTTTGAGCGGTCACACCAATCTTGTCTGCTAATTGCCTTTGCGTTAAACCATACTTTGTTCGCAAAGCTTTAATCATTGCGGATATCTCAACGTTTTCCCCAGAAATAGGGTCATTAACACGGAGCACTTTAGCCATCTTCACCGTTGCCATATGTAAACTATCTCCCCATTTTTTATAAAATACTTCGGGTCGCTCTTTTTGTCAAGCTGGCAATGCTTACCTCACAACTGATATAAGACGGCCAAGAACACGAATTGAATCTTTCGTGGTATAATGCTGAACCTTATAGGCAGAATTACACGGTACAAGACGGAATCCATTATCATCCATGAAGAAACGCTTTATGGTACTCCCGTCTCCTACTGCCACAAGAGCGATTTGACCATTTTCTACGTGACTTTGAGGACGTATAATGCACTTACTGCCATCAGAAATGCCAGCATCTACCATGCTATCCCCCACGGCTATTACAGCAAAGTCGCCTGGTTGAATCCGCGTTTCACCGTCTACATATACTGAATCCTCGGGCGCTTCTATCATTTCCATCGGCAACCCAGCTGCCGAGCGTCCCATTACGGGTATCATAAATTTAGATACGCGGCCATAACCTTTCTGATATGAACCTACATCCTTTTCTCCTGAAAGCAAGTTGGCTTTCTTCGTTGTAAAATCAGGAATTATGTCTTCCAACTTGACTTCAATTTTAATACGTTCCTTTAGCGTACTTTGCTCCCATTCTTTTATAAGAAGGTTCAACTCTACTACGAAATCCTGAGCATCATCGCTCTGAAGCAGCTTTATTAAATCGAAGATTCGGGTATATGAGTAGAAAATATTCTTTAATGCGGCGGCTTCACTTTCGTGTAGTTCTAATCTCGTAAGGCGCATCCGGATATCTTCATTGCTATTTGGGATACTTTTCTCAATCATGCTGATGGGGCCGGACATTGTGCCTTCTCCAGAAAGAAACCATTTTTCATTGATATCGAACGCATCGCACATGGCCTTTAGAGCCTTGTTTGACAATACATCTTGGTCTCTTTCGATGTTGGATATATGGCCATTAGAAACACCTATGGCATTGCCGAACTGAGCTTGTGTTAAGCCCAGGGACTTCCTTATTTGTTTTATACGGCTACCATAAGTCATAGGCCAATGCTCCTTGTCCTTAATAATCCTTATTGACATTCCTTAAAACGAATGCTGAAATTAAGGAAAACTACATCTTTATTTTATTAAGGATAACATAAAACGCGGAAAGTGGGAAGGAGGATTTATCCAAATGAGCGTTACCAAGATAGAATTTAGGGACGAGGTGAATCGCATCTTGTACGAAAAGGGCCTAACTCATGCTGAACTGGCTAAACGGTCAGGTTTATCATCTGTTACGATATCAAATATTATAAACTGCAGAAGACGACCTTCGGTTAAAAGTGCTAACGCTATAGCGCGAACCCTTGGTATAGATGAGGAAGCTTTTCGCAAGACATTATTTGAGATTATAGCCGTCTAATCGGGAGCTTGTGGATGAGGTATGTAACGTTTTGTTACACACATAGGAGGAGCAAACATGGAATATATAGGACTTGGATTTTGCCTTATGCTCATAGGCGTAGCGATAGGAGCCATTGCCGGAGTTGTGGCGGAGGAAATACTGGACGAGCGTTGGCGCCGCAAGGCGCAAAGGCGAAGGCCGCAGCGCAAAACGCTGTATATAGAGAACCTGAAAGAGAACGAAGCAAACTGAGCGGATAGCCGAAACCGCCGCAAGGCGGTCTGTGGGAACCGACCACCCCATACTGATGATGGCAGGTCAAACGGAGGAAGGGGCATGAAACGGTACGGATTAGTCACCACTTTGGAAGCTGCAAGGCTTACCGGTGAAACTGACCGCAACATACGATACAAGATACAGCATGGTGAATATAACGCCGTAGCTGTTGACATGCCCTGCGGCCGCGGCGGGAAGCAATACATGGTGGATATAACAGATCTGCCCAAGAGCGCACAGATGCGCTATATAGCCCAAATGGAGGGCGGGAATATCGGAGAGGCTGACATAGTGAGCTATCAACAGCGATACGGCGACAAAGGCGTGAACGAGGTACTCATGCGCCGCAACGCCGTGCTTGAATGCAGAATAATTGAAAAGGACGGCAACGGCAACATAACCGCGCGGAAGAATGAGGTTGCTGCGCGGCTTGGCGTAACGCTGAGGACGATATACCGCTGGCGCGACGCATACGAAGCAAGGGGCCTTGCCGGACTTATGGATAAAATAGAACAGTCCAACAAAGGCAAGCCGAAGAATATGTGCCTGTTTGCGCAGGACGTTATAAAGGCGAACCTGTACTCAGCTGCGAAGCATACGAATCGCAGCGCATATGAGAAATTAAAGAAGCTGAATACGGAGCTTGGCTGTAAGGCCTGCGAACGCTGCCCGCATTGCGAAGGCAGCATTGTCCGCCGCGAAATGGCTCTGCAGGGAGCCGCGCAGGAATACGAGCTGTGCGACCAAGCCGGAGGCGGGCTTGTCATACCGGGCAGCGTAAGCGCCTTAAACAGATATGTGCAGACTATCCCCGCGGATGAGCTTGCATATGCGCGCTATGGCCACAGATATTGGGAAGCAAAATATATGCCCAAGGCACAGCGCACAAAGCCGGAGAAGATAAACGAATGCTGGTTTGGCGACCATCATATGTTCGACCTGTTCGTTATAGACGATGATGGGCGCATCGTACGCCCGTGGATGACGGCATGGAGCGACGCAACAAGCGGCGCGTTTGTGGGCTGGTGCATTACAACGAATCCCAACAGCACAACCATTGCGGAAACATTCGTCCGCGCCGTGGCCAAGTCTAAACAAAGTCCGTTCTACGGTGTACCCTCTACGATATATATTGACAACGGTAAAGACTACCGCAGCAAACGGTTTGAAGGCGACAGGGAAACCGAACACGTTATAGGCCGTTTGAATGAGAAGATGGTAAATACGTCGCTCTTGCAGGCGCTCGGCGTGGCGGTTATACATGCACAGCCGTATAAAGCGTGGTCAAAGATAATTGAAAGGCTTTTCGGCATTATAGAAGATCGCTACATACGCGATCTGCCCGGCTGGTGCGGCAACTCACCGTCGCAGCGTCCGCAAGACCTGACACGTGCATACCTTGAAAAGCAAGCTGAGCGCGGCAGGCTGCTTACGATAGCCCAATTTGAACGCATAATGCGTGAGCAGATAATTCCCGCCTATCATAACGAGGCGTTTGACAAAGAACAGTCACCGCTTGAAATATACGAGAGCGGCGAAAAGGCGCGTAATGACCAGCCTGATTGGGATGTGCTTGCCATGATACGCACTGAACAGACGGTGCGTAAAGTCAGCTATATGGGCATAAAGCTGCGTAACCAATGGTATTGGGACGATACGCTGCGGCATATGGTCGGGCAGGATGTAACCGTGCGATACAGCAAGGATGATGACCTGAGCATATCGGTAATTGCCGATAATAAGTTCATATGCGAAGCGGCGCTCAAGGATAAACTCAAGCTTATCGGTGAAAACGAGGACAAGCTTGCCGCACACATGCAGCTACAGCATCGATCTGCACAGGAGGTACGCAGCGGAATATCCAATGCAAAGCGCGCCGTGCAGATAGGCCTGCGCAATGTCTACTATGAGCCAATAGACGTTATGGCCGCAGGGACGGGCAATATAACCACTCTTGAGTACCGCAGGGCAGCTAAAGCCAAGGCGGCAAGGCGAGCTGAGCTTGCCGAAGAAGTAAGGCGAAACAAGGCGAGCGAGGATACGGCGAATGATACAGTGCGCGATATGTTCATGGCTATGGGCAGAGCGCGCGGTAACAAATAAACCATAACTCATGTCAAAAAGGAGGACACGGAACATGGAAACAGCAAGGACATTGGACACGCAGCGTGACACGGACGCACTGCGCGCAGCGCTCAGAGCGCTGCAGGAGGACGGCATAACCTTTGCCGAAATAAGCAAGGCAACGGAGGTGCATAGGACGGCTATAAGCCAGCTGGTAAATCAAGGCGTAATGCCGAGTATGAAGCATGTGGCCGCATTGTGGGCGTTTATAGACCGCCAACGTGCCGAGATGGAATATGTGCGCACAAATACTCCGACCACATACAAGCAAGAGCTTGAAATATGGGAAACGGAAGAATATGTGCTTGCTAAGGGCTGGTGCGACTATATCTACCAAAAGCGAAAGATGGGGGTGCTGATCGGCGCTCCCGGCACGGGCAAGACTACCATATTGAAGCGGTTTGTCGCAGAGCATCCCGGAAGCATATACATTGAAGCAATGCCAAACATGCGTACGAACGACCTGCTGAACACTATTGCAAGGCGTGCCGGAATAAGTCTGAAGGGCAACGGCTGCCAGCGCATGGAGGGACTCATAGATTCGCTTGCCGTGCGCAACGATGTTGCTATACTCGTTGACGAGGCAGAGTATTTGAAGAAATGGGATGTAGATAAGTTTGAATACCTGCGAAAAATATGGGATAACACGGGCACCCCGATCATTATGGCCGGCACTCCCGAGCTTGAGACTACCATTAAAAAAGGCACAGGGAAGGATAACCTTGCACAGCTATATCGCAGAAAATACGAGTTGCAGCTCAAGGGCATTTCCGCGAAAACGGCTCTCCAACACTTGTGCCAATACCATATTACCACAGATGCGGCAAAAATGCTCGCAGAAATTGGAGCAGATGTGCAGCACGGAGGACTTGGCAACCTTACGGAACTGCTCGATCTATGCCTTGAAGCGGCTGCCGGAGGCGAAATAAGTGCCGATATGGTAAATGCAGCAAAGAAATATAAACTTATGTATTGACAAGGAGGTAACTATGGCAAGAATAAAACCCAAGGACAAGCTGCCACAGCTTCAAAGCTGGGACGATGTAGACCTTGCATTATGCGAGATCGCGGAGCATATGCGGGTGACGGAATCTATACAGCATAAAATGCAGCAGGTAATTGATGACGCAAAACTGCAGGCTAAAGATGCCTGCGACCCGCATGCGGCTGCAATAGACGCCCTAAGCCGGCAGATAAAAGAATATGCCGAGCGCAACAGGGACAGCCTCAAGAAAAAGACGAAGCCTCTTGTCTTTGGCAATATAGGCTGGCGTAAGAGTACCAAGCTTACCCTCCCGCGAGATCCCGGAAAAGTGGCCGACATAGTTCGGCTGCTGCGTGCATTGGGCTGGAATGATTGCATTAAAGTAGAACCGCCAAAGGTTAACCGTGAAGCGCTGCGTACGCATCCCATAGAGGATATAATCAAAGTGGGCGTAGATGTATCGGTAACGGACGAATTCTGGCTGGAAGTAAAAAAGGACGCCATACCGGCGGAACCGGAGGTACAAGATGGGCGCATATGAATATACACCCGCCCCTATTACTCCGGCGCAGAAGCGGTGCATATATACGCTGGCCCGAGTGGAGTTGAATATGTTAGATGAAGACATACATGCAATGACGTTTTATTTGGGCGGCGTAGAACACGTAAGCGAGCTCACGGCCAAACAGGCCAAAATCATGATTGACATGCTGAAGGATATGGCCGGGCAGGATACGAATGTTACGCGGCGAGGGAAACCTACGCCGCGGCAAATCGAACTGATAAACAGTATATCCTGTGAAATGGGTTGGAACGATGATAGGCTGCGCGCATTTATAGAAAAGCGTTTCAGGATATCACATGTAAAGTTTTTAGACGATAAGACCGCCGTAAAGGTTATAGAGGCGCTAAAGGCTATAAAGGCAGGAAATCGCGGAGAAAGGAGACATACGGGAGATGATCGAAATACCTCAATGGTTACGTGACACAGATCCAGCATTATTGCCGGAACAACACCGGAAGATTGCAGAGCTGATAGGATATGATAAGATGCTTAACCTTGTATCGACATACAGCGGCGATTACCTATATATCCCCAAGCTTGACGCGATCATACGCGCAGTGCGCAACAAGAGCCTCATTGAGGACCATCGCAAAGGGACTGCGCCGCTGGAATTGGCACACAAGTACGATTTATCAGTGGTGCAGGTATATGAGATAATAAAGCGGGCGCAAGCGGACAGAAACGATGAACAGATCACGTTTTTTGAAGGAAAATGATTAAGTAATTAAGTTAGCGCAATTACATACCTAAGCATATGCAGCAAATGCGATAATACCGATACGGGAATTCCCGTATCGGTATTTTGCCAACCGGAGGTTGTTATGAGCGAGGCATGGATAACGTGGATAATTCAAGGCGTAACAGGCATTGCTTTAGGCGTTATAGCGTGGTACATGAAACGTGACCGGGAAGAGATAGATAAGAAGGTCGGTAAGCAGGAAGAGCGTATAGACCGGCTTGAAAAGGAAATGCGGGGGCTTCCGTTTACTTATACCACGCGCGATGACTTCATTCGGACAACCACGCAAATTGACCAAAAGCTGGATAAAATACTTGACCGCATAGCTGATATGCAGAAGGAGGGCTAAATAAATGGCGAGTATAGAAGTAATAAAAAATCGTGAGATACGCGGCTGCATCCTGCGCGCACTGGCTAAAACGCAGTTCAGGGCTATAAGCGACCACTCGCTTGCCTTGGCCCTTGTGAGCGTTACAACGGACATATATCCGCATTTATGCTACTTGGCCGATAAGGGATACATAAGCGTAGTTGATGTGCGCGGTGATGACATACCCGGTGTAGAGTCGTTGGTAAACCTGACCGCCAAAGGTGTAGATCTTATCGAAGGCAGCATCCCGGGTGACGTTGGTATCGTACTGTAAGGTGCATAATGGGTAAGCAGCGCGAACGCAACCGCATAAAATCGCGGGTAGACGAGCTGCCGCAGGATGCGCGCGAAATGCTTGACAGAATGTTGGGCGATGTGACCAACACATATGCCGAAATATCTGAAGCCATGGGTTCGCGTGGCTGGGATATCAGCAAATCGAGCATCGGGCGGTATGCGATGCGACAAAACGCGGTTGCCCGCCGTCTAAAGGAATCGCGCGAGCAAATGGTGGCGCTTATAAACGAAGTTAAGGACAACAACGATGTTGAAGCATCCGAACTTGCGTCGTCGCTTTTGATAGACGGCCTTACAAGGCGAATAGCAACGGCCGAAGATGACTTTGAGAACATGCCGCTTGAGAAGGCCGGACGGCTGCTTGTGCAAATACAGCGCTCGGCAATATATAAGGAGCGCATGAGATCCACGCGGGCGCGTGCCTGCAAGGATGTTGAAATAAACATCATGGCGCGTATGCGACGTCAAATACACGATGATCCCGAATTGCTGTCGCGTATTGCCGATCTTGTCCGTGCCGCTGCCGAAGAGGAGGCGAAACGCGATGAGGATGGATAATTGGTATGTGCTGCATGTGCGTACCGGGCAGGAAATGGGCGTAGCGGAAGCCGTGCGGAAACTGCCGGGTGCAGCGGCGCTTGTCCCTTCCGTAATACTAACCGAACGTAGAGACGGCAAACGGGAAGAATGCAGCCGGTTACTTTATCCGGGGTATGTATTTGCACAGACCGAGCGACTGAATGCTCAAAGATACTATGACTTCAAACGCATCGACGGCGTGCTCCGCCTGCTTGGCCTTGATGACGGAGATATACCAAGGTGCGTGCCGGAAAGCGAAATGCAAACGGTAATGGATATAACCGGCGATACCCAGACGGTAGGAATATCCCACGGTATCAAGGATGCAGGCGGCAGGATAAAGATTATAGACGGACCCTTGAAAAGCCTTCAGGGCCATATCACTAGGATAGATACAAGGCAGCAGCGCGCAACAGTGCGCCTAAGCCTGATGGGGCACACGCAGATAGTAAGTGTCGCTCTCATCACAAGCAGTCCGACAGAGCCGGAGGCTGAGTAATCGCCCCGTCAAACATCGAACGAACATATTGATGTTTCCCGCTACCACCGTCCTGTTTCTCCGTCGGTGAATGGCGAAGCATAGTCCTCCCGAAAATTGGGCTACACGCCGTTTTATGGCGCGTGTAGCCCAATTATACTATCAAATACACCATAACGCCAAATAACGGCACTACAACGCATTTTAACGCTATATGCGGAGGTGAGACCATGGCTGTACAAGACCTTGAATATTTACTTGCCCCGGATGGGGTAACGGATAAACGCTTCTTACGCGCCAGAAGCAGCTTCTGGGAATACTGCAAACTGCGCAATCCGAAGTTCTTCCGCAGTGAGAGGAAGTACTTAAAAGAGCTTGCAAACTGCTTGCAGGACTTATATGAAGGTAAACTGATCAATCCCACCACCGGTGAACCATATAAGAAAATGATGATGAACTTGCCGCCGCGGCATGGCAAATCGTATACGCTTACGCTTTACTGTCAATGGTTGCTCGGCAAATCAAATACGAACCGGATCATCAGTGTCAGCTATAATGAAACCCTTGCCGGGCGTTTTGCCCGTAATGTGCGCGACGATATTGATGCCACCAAGCTTGATCCCAAGCTGGTTGTGTTTTCGGATGTATTCCCGACAACGCGCATAAAACAGGGGGATGCAAGCACGCAATTATGGTCGCTTGAAGGGCAGTTCTTTAACTATCTTGCTACTGGTTTCGGCGGCACTATAACCGGCGTAGGTTGTAGTATAGGCGTCATAGACGATCCCATAAAGAATGACAAGGAAGCGTTTAATGACCGCGTACTCGATGAACAGTGGGCATGGTATTGTGACACATTCCTATCGCGCATTGAAGAAGGCGGTTTGCAAATTGTAAATATGACAAGATGGTCAACAAAAGACCTTTGCGGCAGATTACTGCAAAATGACGCAGATGATTGGTACATATTCTGCCATCCGGCTTACGATGAAGTATCCGGTAAAATGCTGTGCGAAGAACTGCTGTCAAAGAAGAATTACTTCAAAAGGCGCACGCTTACATCGGATGCTATCGCCGATGCAAACTACCAGCAGAAGCCCGTGGACGTGAAAGGCAAGCTGTACAGTACGTTTGCAACATATAAAGAACTGCCTCGAAAAGCAGACGGAACGCCGGGATTTGAAAAAATCATATCATATACCGATACTGCCGATACGGGCAGCGATAAACTTTGCAGTATAGTAGCCGGACAGCTTGCCGGACAGGGATATGTGCTTGATGTTGTATACACCGACGAACCTATGGAAACAACAGAGCCGCTTGTTGCAGCGCAGCTGCATGATTATCATGTAGATATTGCCAAGATAGAGAGCAACAATGGCGGACGAGGGTTCGCGCGATCTGTGGAGCGCATACTGTGGGAACAGTATGCCGACCGAACGGTTGCAATAGAGTGGTTTCACCAAAGCGAAAATAAACAGGCGCGCATACTGTCGGGAGCAAGCTATGTAATGCGTAATCTGTACTACCCGGAAAATTGGGATAGACGCTGGCCTGAATACTATCGTGATATGAACACATATCAGCGCAGCGGTAAAAACGCACATGACGATGCGCCGGATGCTACTACAGGCATTGCTGAAATGCTGCAAGGCGACGGGCAGGGCGAATTTATGGTTTATTGAAAGAATCAAAAAAATGGTATTAGGTATCGCCCGCAAACAGATAAAACAATAAAAAAAGACGCAGAACATTGCATAAAAGCGCGTAAGCGCATAAATGCACTAAAGGAGGAACCGAATGGGAATACGTTGGGAGGCAGTAAAGGCGCTCATCACGGGTAAAGCCGACTCCGGTATGATGGATTTTATGCAGTCAGGACGTAGCAAGCCTCCGGACAGAAATACCGAAGAATGGCTGCAATCATATTTGAATAATCCACGCCTTGCGCCGGTGCGAAAAATAGCCACCGACCTATCGAGCATACAAGGAAAGCTATACCGCGGTGCAGGTGAAAAGCGAAAAGAGGTGCAACAGCACCCCTTTTTAGATTTCTGGGATTGCCCTAACCCGCTGCCGGAGCTGACAGCCGCTAATATATGGCGACTCTTGGAAATATGGTATCAGCTTAAAGGCATGGCTCTGTGCGTTATCGAGCGCGACCACCGCGGAATGCCGACCGAATTATGGCCTGTACCGCCGCATTGGATAATGGACATTCCCCATAGAGGACATACATATTACACTATAAAAAACCCGGACGGCAAACCCGCAAACGTGCCGCTGACAGACGCTTTTGTACTTAAAGACCTAAACCCGCTGAACCCTTATACGAGCGGAGCGGGCCAAGCAGAAGCTGTTGCAGATGAAGTTGAAGCTTATGAGTATGCTACAAAGTATTCAAAAATGCTGTTCTTTAACGACGCCCGCCCGGACTATCTGATCGCGGCCCCGGGTGTAACCGAGGAGCAGATAAAACGATTCATAGCCTCCCTTGAGGCAAGACACAGAGGACCATGGAATGCTCATCGGCCCGGTATAATACCGCGAGAAGTAAACATGTTCCGGATGTCTGATAGCCCGCGCGAGATGGACTTTATTGCATCGCGCAAAGACCTGCGCGACACGATCAACAGCCACTGGGGAGTTCCACCGGAGATGCTGGGCATAGTTGAGAACAGTAACCGTGCTACTGCTGCCGCCGCCAAATCCATATACGCCGAAAATGTGCTTACGCCACAGCTTATGCTTAGGCAAAACGCGATAAACGTTCAGCTCTTGCCCCAATTCGAACACGGCCTTGAATGGGAGTATGACGATATCATACCGCAGGATGAGGAGTATCAGCTGCGAGTAGCGAACGAAGGATTAAGCCGCGGCGCAATAATGGTAAACGAATGGCGCACTAAAATGGGACTTGACTCCGTAGAGGGCGGAGACGTGTTCCTAATGCCCATAGGGTGCATGGTTGTGCAAAAGGGTGATTTTTTGTCAACAGACATGCGCGGGGATGGTGCAAACATAAACCCTACTGACCCGGCGGGTGCAAATATAACGCCTGCCGGGGTGAAAGCAAGACGTGTGCCGCCCGATCGCAACCGCGTGCGCCATGCAATGGATAAAACACGCAGAGAGCAGGAGCGAAGCGCCGGACCGATCATATACCGCGCACTGAAGAAGCAGCTTTATGGAATCATAAAGCAGCTGGGCGCTGACTCCAAAGCGGAAGATGACGGCTGGACTAAACTGCTTACGGTTGATATGTCCGGTGATATGCGTAATGTTGCGGATAGAGTTGAAAGCATACTGCTGCAAACCGTGGACTGGCCATACAGCGAGAGCGAGCTGCTATCTAACGTTAGAACGGTGTGGCAAACGGCATACGGATCCGGCGCCGAGCTTGCGTCCAATGTGTACAACATAAGCATAAGGCAACCATCGCTCACACATCAGCTATTGGTAAGCGGTGCGCAGCGGATAAAAGGCATAACCGATACAACAAGAGAAATGCTTTCAAAGACTATTGCCGAAGGCATAGTTGCCGGTGATGGACGGCAACAGCTGATAGATAGGGTCCGCACAGTTATGCCCGGCGCATCACCCGGGCGCGCGGGCGTTATTGCCGCGAACGAAGTCCATACAAGCTTGATGTCAGGCAATTTCAACACAATACGCGATGCCGGTTTTACGACAAAGACATGGCTGACTGCCGGTGACAGTGACGTACGCGAAAGCCATAGGCAGCTAAACGGAGTTACCATAGGCATAAATGAACGCTTTGCAAACGGCTTGCTGTATCCCGGCGATCCTAATGGTCGCCCGTCCGATATAATAGGTTGCCGATGCGATCTTATAGCAGGCGAGGAAATACAAACCGCTCCTATACAAGAATACTCAGAGCATGATATACTTCGCTCAGGTGGAGAGGATCACATTGATAAGCTGCCGCCGGAAGTTGAAAGGCTGCCCAATATCAAACAGCCATTGCCGGATGAGGCTGCTGAATCGCTGGCGATGTATGAGCGCGAAATCGCAGAGAACGATTTTGAAACCGCTATCGTCATGACACGTAGCGGGAAGAGCTATCGCATACGGGGCAGGCGCAGCAGCGTCGATATAAGCGCATTGTCTGAAGAAGAACTTTATAAAGCGGTTATGACGCATAACCATCCGGCCGGTGTGACAAAATATAGCTTTAGCGCGGAGGATATCAGTAATGCGCTGGAGCATAGATTTGCCGTGCTAAGAGGCGTTGATGATGAGTATGAGTACGAGATTCGGACGCTCCCCGGCACCGTTGTTAAGGATGCTGATATAATGCGATACGAGTTTAAGAACAAGTATATGCGTGAAGCGCTCAACGAAGCGTGGAACCGGAGGCTCAACATGGATACGGACGGATACCATTATGCGTGCCAACGTATGTCTGAAGACCATGGCTTCTATTATGTTAGGAGGAAACGAAAGTGAGCTATGTAAGCGAAGCGCAACGGCTGCAGGCAGAAACCGAGATGAAATTAGACGCTCTTTACGAAAAATATTCCGGCTACGTTCCAAAGGGATTGGATGACGAACCTTGGTCAGCTGAAGAGCGAGAGATCATACGTGCTTTTTCGGCGGCAGTAAAGGCGCTGCGACTTAAATATCCGGACTGGGAAGAAACGGTTGAAGAATACAAGCGGCAGAAAGATGAGCAAGGACACGGATAAAGGCATTTGCTAATTAAGCATCCTGAAACAGGGTGCTTTTTAATTACAAAAAATCAAAGAAGGGTGGAATGGAATTGAATGAATTGAAGCATAAATCGCTGCAATTCGAGCTTAGCGGAGTCGATGAGGAACAGGGCATATTCGAAGGCTACGCATCTGTGTTCGGCGTGCTCGACAGTGACGGCGATATAGTAGATCGCGGTGCATTTACCAAGACCATAGCGGAAGGCATGGCAAAAGACGGCGCTACGATACTTGCGCTGCACAACGACCGTTTGCTTCCGGTGTGCAAGACCTTGGAATTGCGCGAAGATGACATTGGGCTATACATAAAGGGCTATATAAGCCCTACCAGCATGGGTAAAGATGTGCGCATTTTGGTTCGGGATCGCGTACTCAAGGAATTGTCCATCGGCTATATGGTAAAGCGGTATACGGTTCGGGCGGATGCACGGCACCTGGAAGAAATCGAATTGTTGGAGATAAGCGTTGTTACGTGGGCTGCAAACAGCTCGGCAAAAATAAGCGGCTATAAAGGCGGCGTTGCGACCGGAAGCAGCATAAGCGAACTGCTCGCTGAGGGCCGTGAACTTATTGCCCGCCTGCAAGAGCTTGGAGTTGACACCCCTGATGACGGGGCTGAACTTATAGAAATAAACGATTGATGGAGGTAAAACAAAAATGGCGTTTACAAAAGAGGAACTTACTACGATCATAGCAGACGAAGTAAAAGCTGCTGTGACAGCAGCTATGAGCGGAGCGAAAGCGGAACCCGGTGACGATGCAAACCGTGAGGAAAAAGCCATGCTGCATGATGACAAGACTGTCGAACACAAGTATGCAAGCATATATATGCCGGCAAATAATGGCATAAGCAACGAAGAAAAGCCCAAATTGGCTAAGGGCATAGGCTGGGTGCGTGCCATGAAGAGCGTTGCGCAGTCGGGCGGCGATTCCGATAAGGCCCTGTATGTTGCGCAGAAAATGTACTCGGACGACGCAGCGCTCCACCGCGAAATGAAGGCAATGAGCATAACCGCACCGTCCGAAGGCGGATACCTTGTGCCTGAAGTATATGCACAGGAGGTAATTGAACTGCTGCGCCCGTTGACTATAATAGGCGCGCTCCGTGCAAGGCGCGTATCTATGCCCAATGGCAATATGACCATACCCAAGCTGCGCGGCGGCGCTAAGGCACATTACATCGGCGAGAAGCGCAAAGGTAAGGCAAGCGGCGCAACCGTGGGCACCGTAAAGCTCAGCGCCAAGAAGCTTATAACCAAGGTTGTTATCACGAATGACCTGCTTAGAAGCAACGCATACGGCGCAGATCAGATGATACTGGACGATGCGCTTGCTGCCATGGCAGAACGTCAGAATGCCGCGCTTCTTAACGGCAAAGGTACAGAATATGAACCGAAGGGAATACTTAACATAGAGGACGTGCAGAGGTGGAGCGTGGGCGCTATGCCCGGCAATGATGTAACCGGCAGCATGCTTGCACGCCTGCTGCAGAAAAACGTTCGGGATAACGGCAGCCTTGGCTTCGTACTGAACGGTTATCTCTGGGAGGCACTGTACAACACTGTAAACAGCAGCGGCAACTATGTTTATAGAGCTTCCATAGATGAGGGCAAGCTTGGGAAGTATCCATACTTCGTGTCTGATGCAATCGGAACAGGTAAAGATGCCAATGAGAAGACAAGTATGATTCTTGGCCGCTGGTCGGATTTCATTATAGGCGACCAGCTGGGAATGGAAACAAGACTGTTTGATCAAGGCACTGTTGAAGACGAAGATGGGACTATATCTGCCGTCGATGATGACTGCTCGATTCTCAGGATAATTTCAACGCATGATTTTGGCGTATGCCATGAAGAATCCTTCGTAGTGGCGAAGGATATATACACTAAATCAAGCACCTGATTTATAGGAGGACAAACCAATGAAACGAAATCTGTATGAAAGCATCAAAATAAAGCAGAGTGCAAGCGGCGCTGCGGTTGATAGAGACGGTTGTTTGTCCGCGGTATTTGCCGCAGACGTCAGCGCAATAAGCGGATCGCCCACGTCAAGCGGTGTAAGTATTGCTGTCACCCATTGCGATACCGAATCCGGTACATATACCGCCGTTGATGATGAACGGCTGTTTGTTGGATGCAAGGCTGAGCAGGCTGTGGCCGTGGGCAAGCAAACTATATGGAATATAGACCTGTTGGCGTGTAAGAGGTACATAAAAGTAACCGCTACCCCTAAATTTACTGGCGGCACAACCCCGGCTGCTACGGCTGCATATACGCTGGTGCTGGGTGATAATTGCGGGCAATGATAGAGCTTGCAAGCAATGCGCTGACTATACCCGAACGGGTAATGCTTTTAACCGATATACCGTATGAGCAGTACGATGCCGTTGTCATGCTTATAAATCAGGCGTCTGCATCCATTGAAACAGAAATGCGGCGCAGGCTTGGGAAGCAGTCATATTCGGAGCGCGTTAAGCCTACGGGGAGCCAAGAGCTGATTCTGTCTCAATGGCCTATACTTGAAGTCAGGCACGTAGAGATTGGCGGACGTGAATTGCCGCCTGCCGCCTATAGCATAGAAGACGGCGGAGTGCTGTATAAGGATGATGGCTGGCCATGGCGTGGTTATCCGTACGGTTTGGCATATGATCCTGTCATGACGAGCAAAAATGTGCTTATCGAGTATACGGCCGGCTATATACTGCCAAAGGACGCCACGGAATCCGAACCTGCCACGCTCCCTGCTGACATTGAAGGCCTTTGCATGGAGATGGTAAGTACGGCCTATAGCAAGGCACGGTCCGGGGGCGGCGCGGGGCTTAGGGCGTTTTCAATTTCGGATGTACATTGGGAATGGGCCGCCGAAACACCGGCATCATGGACAGCGGTGATAGAAAGATATAGACGGGTGATATAGTGGTAAGGGTAGTTGTAAAAGACAATATTACCGAATGGCGTGACCGTGTGCGTGCCGAATTAAGCAAGCTTGCCATGCTGCAAATCCGTGTTGGCATACTCGGCAGCGCGGACGGCGAGCTGCTGCGCATAGCTTATGTACACGAGTTTGGCGCGACAATAACGCCTCGCACGGCGCGCAATCTTGCGATACCGTTAAGCCCGTCCGCCCGAAATAAATCCCCGCGAGACTACGATGATGCATGGGTGCTGGATAATGGCGAGAACCGCTTTCTTGTGCGCGACAAACGCAGCCGTGACGGCGGGAATAACTTAGAGTTCCTATACTTACTTGTTCCCAAGGTTACAATACCCGAACGCTCGTTTATACGAGCCGGATATGACGCCGGCAAGAACAAAATTCTGGCGGCATGCGAATGGGCCGCGCGTGCGATTGTCTTTGACGGCATAAGCGCTGAAATTGCAGCAGAACGTATCGGCGTAGCCGGAGTTGGCATTATAAAGCGATATATGCGCAGCGGCGCTATACTCCCAAAAAGCAGCTTAACTCTCGCGTCTGCACCAAACAAGACCAAGCCGCTAATACGTTCCGGACGGCTGGCAAACGCGATAACGTATGAGGTGATAAAGACATGAGATTACCGGCTTTTGTAACGAAAACATGCAACGAGCTCCGGCACGACAAAGGCTCTATCGACTACACTAATGGTGGTCAATATACGCCCGGAGCAATAGAATCGATCCCATTCGGCGGTGCTGTATTGCCTCTTACCGACGAGGATCTTCGCTACGCGCCACAGGGCACATATGCAGCAGATGCGCGCAAGCTATATACTGATGGATATTTCCTTGAAATTGGCGCCCAGGTCGATGTGGACGGCATAGTGTACACCGTAACCGGATCGCGCGATTACGGTCACATAGGAACATTGAAACGCTATATAATCGAGCGGAAAGGAACAACGGTATGACGGCTAAGGAAGTCCGAAATATCATTTCACGCAGGCTGCACGGGTTTATCGGGCAGCCTGTGATTTTACACGAGCAGGACGTTGGAGAGCCGGCGCCGCCGTTGCTGTATTACCGGTTTATAAGCCCGCTGATACCGCTCGGCGGAGCAAGCATATGGCACGAGGGCGGCAAGCAATACCGCCGAGAGCCTACTGAAACCACCATGAGCATTACGGCTGTAAGCTATGACCGCAACAGCTCCAATGGCTATATACACGGCGATGATGAGGCTCTTGAACTCGCCGAACGCGCTATAAGCTGGATGCTGCATATAGGACGGCATGACTTGCTGCTTGAGGGTATAACCATTGTGGAAATAAGCAATGTGCAATGCCGCAGCAATCTTATGATAAATGAGGTTGCGCGACAGTATGGGTTTGATGTGCGTCTGCGCTTTGAGCGAACAACCACCATTGACATACAGGATATAAAGGATGGAAACATTAAGGAAAATTAGGAGGAAATATATGGTACAAGATATTGTAGTGCATATTAGCCTTGATACAAAAGCGACTCCGCGTGAGTCGCTTATACCGCTGATATTGTCACTTGAGGGCGCTAAGAGCTATAAGGAGTATGCAACGCTCGACGCACTACTTGCGGACTATGCAGCGACAACCGCTGCCGGTAAAGCGGCTAAAGCGTTGTATGCCAATGCGGAAGAAAGAGGCAATGCGCCGGAAACCGTGGCGGTGTTGGGGCTTGCTTCATCGTCCACAGCCGAAAACATTACTGATGCATTGGATACCTTGCGCGACAGCCACGATGATTGGTATTATCTGCTGCCCGCCGCGGCCACGGATGCACAGATAATCGCTTTGGCTGCGTGGGCCGCCGGAACCGTGCTGTCGCTGCAGACGCTTGCGACGGGGCAAAAAGAAGCAGAGAAGCTGCTTGTAGCACAATCGGCAACCAAAAGCATCGCCATAACAAGTGCACAGTCTGTAATATGCTATAACGCAGATGCAGCGAACAGTTATATGCATGCTGCTTGGGTAGGCCGCATGATCGGATACTACCCCGAAGCGGTCACATGGAAGTGGAAGGCACTTGTTGGGATACCTACAGCCGATGTAGATGCCGCTGCGTTGGGTGCGCTGTTAACGAATCATGTCAATACCTATGTCAATAACCATAAACGCGAATATATGCGCGATGGTGTTTGCGCCGATGGCGAATACATAGATGTTGTCATAGGCCGCTGGCAGATAAAACAGGCAATGCGTGCTGCCATAACAAAGTTGATGGTTGAAACTGACGAAGTGCCGTATAACGATACGGGCTTTGCCATGATAGGCGCAGCCATAATAGGCGCACTGAATGGCGCCGCCGCTAACGGTATTATACGGACGATAGATAATAGACCTCAGTATAAAGTGGTCATACCGCGATATTCGGATGCCAGCGAGAAGCAGATGGAACAGCGCATAATGCCGGATATAACGTGGCATGCAACACTTAGGGGCGGCGTACACGGCATAAAGGCAACAGGTACGCTTAGTATAAAGCTTGCTTCCGAGGAGGAGTAATATGGAAATATATAGCTTTGATAATGTGACGATGCTCGTTAACGAGAGGCCTATAACCGGCTATGCCGAAGGCAGCACTATAAAGATCGAGGACAACGAAGACTCCATACTGCCCAAAGTTGGGCTTGACGGTGCTGTTTCCTATGCAAACAACTCAAATCGTTCGGCAAAGATAACGTTTTCACTTGCACAGGACTCGGCCTCGCTACCACGGCTTAGGCAGTTGCTGCAATCACGCACAACTTTTGCCGTGGTGGTTCGTGACGCAACCCCCGGATCGGGGTTTATGCTGCAGGCCGATAACTGCGCAATACTCAAAATGCCGCCCATAGAGCGCGGCAAAGAAATAAGCAGCGGAGAAGTAATTATATATGTCCCGCGCGCTGACTTGCAGTGATGCGACATAACCGCATTGGCAATAAGTCATATGACCCATGTAGGAATATAAGTGAAAGGTGGTACAGACACATGTATCGTAAAGAAAATATAACCGTTAACGGACAGGAATTTGAATTGCAGTCAGTTTCGCCGCGCTGGTATTTTGAGGTTAATCAGCGGTGCGGAATGTCGGGCGACAATAAAGACATATTACGCTATATGGATACGCTTTTCAAAAACGTTGTGACCTGTCCTGTAGAAGTTATGCGCAAAGGCTTTGATTATTTTGAAGAGCGTGAAGACATCGAAACCGCGGAACTGCTGGTGAGGGAGATAGAACGATTTCTTCGCCCGGGAAAGCAGCATAGCACAAACGCGGGCGCAGCAGCGGGCGCAGCTGAATAAGGCATTTTGGTTTTTGATATTTGATTCGGGCGGCATCTCTTTTACGGAATTATCGCAAATGGATGCCGCCACTTTTTATGAATGTCTTGCTGCGAAGGAACTATATGTGACAGCCATAAAAGATAAAACATGAGAGGAGGCGGTTATATGGCCGACCAGAGGGGCTTAACGTTTGGTGTTCAATGGGACATAGATACCGCCCCCTTGGACGATGTTGAAGAGAAACAGCAACAGTTAAAAGAAGACACCAAAGAAACGGCTGAAGGCTTTGAGCAGATCGGGACGAGTATACAGGGGATAGGAAGCCGTGCCATCGGTGCATTTGCAAATATGTCCGGCGCGGGCAAAAGCATGGGTACTGCAGTACGCAGCGTTATGGTTGACAGCATAAGCCGCGGCGATAAGTTGTCAAAAGTTATCAAAACCGGCATAGGAGCAGCTTTTAAGGATGTAAAGACGAAAGCAAAGGGCTTCGGCATGGATGCCAAAACCGTATTCAAGGATATATCAAATGCGGTAAAGCATCCTGTGCAGACTATAAAGGAATCGCTGGGCACAGCGCTCAAAGATGCGCAGAATGACACGGAGGAACTCGGCCGGCAAGCGCAAAAGGCAGGCAATGATCTTGATGATCTCGGCAATCGCGGCGGAGCAGCTGCGGATACGTTGGGAAGTAAATTCGCCGCGGCAATAAAAACCATTGCCGGGCTTGCGATAATAAAAAAGGGCATAGATCTGCTGAAGGATTTCGTTGGCGGCGCAATAGACGCCGCAGCAAATGCCGAAGAAACGCAGAGTAAATTGGATACTGTATTCGGCTCTGCGGCGGCGGGGGCCGAAACATGGACAGACAGCTTCAGCTCGGCAGCGAAGCGATCCAAACAAGAAATCAAGGGTTTTATGGCAGACGCGCAGGCTATGATGAAGGGCCTCGGAATGGCGGAAGATGCCGGAGGCGAAATGTCAAAGTCAATAACATCGCTTGCGTATGACCTTGGAAGTTTTCACAATATTTCGGATGAAGCTGCTTTTGCAAAAATCCGTTCGGGTCTTATGGGAGAATCCGAAGGCTTAAAGTCGCTTGGCATAGTAATGAACGAGGCCGCTATACAGCAATCTATGCTGTCGATGGGCTATCAGGGTGACGCATCGGCGTTGCGCAAACGGTTCAGTGAATTAGATGAAGCAACCAAGGCACAAATCCGTTTCAATGTGATAGTTGCCCAATCCGGAGATGCACTGACTGATGTAACGCGCACGTCCGGCAGCTACACAAACGGGCTAAAGGGTGTAAAAGGTATGTGGCAGGATTTTATTGCCACTGCCGGCGCCAAGTTTACTCCCGTTCTGACAACATTGTTTAATACCATATTATCGAATTGGCCTGTAATAGAGCCAATGCTCATGCAGTTTGTAGATGTGCTTGCGAACGGCTTCACAGAGGGCGTTCCGGTGCTTATGCAGTTGGGCATGACCTTGCTGCCGATATTGATACAGATGCTTAGCACCTTGTTTACGGTAATACAGCCTTTGATACCCATTATATCGAATGCGGCACAGACCGTATTACCGCCGCTTATTGGCATTATATCATTGCTGGCACAAACGTTGTTGCCACCTATAGTGCAGATATTGAACATAATATGCACTGCTATATTGCCGCCTGTAATGCCGATATTGTCAGTCATAGCTCAGGCAATTTTACCGCCGGTCGCGCAGCTGCTATCGCTGATAGCACCACTATTGCAGGCTATTGCTCCCATACTCAGTGTCATGGGGCAGATACTTAGCACCATAGCCAATGTAATAGGTACTATAATCGGCTGGATAGCGAACGCGGGAAGTGCGGTAATAAACTGGATCACGGGTCTGTCCGGCGGGGCTGCGGATGCAGCTGCAGCTACAAACGATATCGCCGATAACCTTGGCGCCATTGCCGATACATCAGGCTTTGAAGTTCCCGCCATGGACATACCGAGCGTCGATATCCCCACCGTTGAAATGCCTGAAGTTGATCTGCCTACCGGCGCAGCTCAGGCCGGCATGGAGAATATCAAACATACCGCGAGTGATGCATATGCGGATATCGCGGACAGAAATGCGGAAATGTGGAACAGCATGGGCGGTGCGGCGGAAGCCGGCGCCAACGTTATTGTGCTGCAGTTCCGCCGCATAAAGGAAGCGGCCGAAGAAATAGGCACCGTATCAATACAGGCCAATGTGACGGGTATTGGTACGAAAGTGCCGCACAACGCACGGGGTACGGACAACCATCCCGGCGGCTGGACATATATAAATGATGGGCCGAACGGCGGAGAACTGGCATATCTGCCGGGAGGCAGTGCAATTGTGCCTGCCGATAAAACTGACCGCATCATTTCGCGTGGCGGAAGCAGTAAAGTATTACACTTCGCGCCAAGCGTAAATATAACGGTATCGGGTAGTGCATCCGCAGCGGATAAAGATGATTTGGAGCAGCGGGTGCGCCGCGTAATACGCGATGAATACGAGCGGTTGCGCGCCGAAGAAGCCGAACAAGAAGCTATACAGGAGGGAATTGCTTAATGAGTTATTATCTCATGGGAGATAGCGGAACCGTAGTGTTCCGGCCCTATACCGGTGTAGTGGAGTCCGAAGATGCCTCTTATAGCAATAAAGTCACAAGCAACCCGATAGAGGGCGGCAGTACTATAGATGACCATGCGGTAGCGGAACCCGTTAAGGTATCGATATCCGGCATGGTCACATCACACTCCGCTGCCGCCCGCGCAACGCTTATAGCGATGTGCCGGAACCGCGATTTGATAGCTTACAAAGGTGAAAATCAGTACGACAACATGCTCATAACGTCATTGTCTATAGGGCAAAGCAAGACCGCCGGTACGGGCTTTACTTTTAAGCTTACATTGCAATATATGCGCCTTAGCGCATCGGCATTTGCCCCGATATCTGCATTTGCAATGTCATCGGAAGCGCGTACGGCAACCCCATCGGGCAAAAAGCAGAAAGGTACAAGACAAGAGCAAAACGTAGGGCTTGTAACTCCGTCAAGTGCATATGCCGACTATGTTTCAAGCTTTAATGATCCCCAGCCGAAGAATAGCGGCATGGCTGCGGCGCGATCCAATCCATCTTACAGGGGGTATTGATGATATGAAGCTTATGGCGGATGCTGTTGCCTTGAAATATATACCCGTGACTGCCGGGATGGTGCCGTGTACGTTAGATATTAAGCTTGACGATAAGACCTATAGAATGGCATTCAAGTATAATGAGGAAGGCGCGTTTTTTAGCGTAGACCTATCGGTGCCGGTGCCGAACAATGTGCTGCTGTGCTATGGCGAGATCATAAGATACGGGAAGCCGTTATTTGAACAGTTTGCCGATGAACGTTATCCGCTGCCGCTTATAATACCTGCCGCTGCGGAAGGCGACCGCATAGAGACGATAGATTATGACAATTTCGGGCGAACTGTAAAGCTGTGGCTTATCGAAAGGAGTGAATGAATGCGTTTTTGGAAGCGTAGAGCGTCTTTACAGGTTGGGACAAGCAGATATCAGCTTGATGATCTTAAATTCAGCTTCGAAGTTACGTCAGAAGACGATGCCGGAATACCCATATGCAAGCTTGAAATATATAACCTTGCACCAAGTACCAGGGCGGCTATATCAAAAGGCACGCCGATAATTGTAAACGCCGGATATCAGGACGATATCGGATCTGTTTTTGTCGGCAGTGTTGCATCATTTAGTCATGATATCGGTAAACTTGATGCTGTCACGAAGATAACCGCAGCGGACAGCTTGCAGCAATGGCTTGGTTCAAACGTAAACAAAAGTTACAAAGGCCCGATTACTGCAAAAAACGTGGTGGCAGACCTGCTCGCACTATTCGGCGTAGAGGTAGGGCTTTGCATGCTTGCCGAAGATCCTATATACAAACGCGGGAAGGTATGTACCGGCAGGCTTAAAGATGTACTCACCAAGATTGTTTGTACGGATTGCAAGTCACGATTATTACTGCGTACAGGGCAGATCGTAATAGCCCCTCCGGAGGTCGGCATAACTACAGGATACCTGCTAACACCACAAACCGGATTGCTTAAATCGTCATCTAAGTCCGAAAGTCAAACTGTAAATACGGCAGCCAAACCCGCTAAAAAGACAAGAGCGCAGCAAGCTGAAGCCGATGGCAATGAAAAGCGCGAGTGCCTTCTGAATTATCATATCGGCGTTGGCGATATCGTCTTGATACAGGATTCAACTGCATCAGGAAGTTACATGGTCAAGAAGATAACCCATAAAGGCGATGGAAGCGGCGATTGGAAAACGATAATGGAGGTGGTGCCGTCATGAGCATTAGGGATAACAGATCCGCGCGGGAAGAAAAACTCTCGGGCGGGCTACGGGTTGCAGAGTTAGTGAAAGTAGTGCGCTTTAATGCGGAATCCATGACTGTCGATGCACAACCGCTCGTGAAGGTGAGCATAGACGGAACCATGGCTAACCAGCCTCAGCTTACAGGCGTTCCTGTGGCCGGTTTATGCATGGGCGATTTTGCCGTCCGCCCATGGTACAAGAAGGGCGATATTGGCTTGGTCATTATCTGCGATAAGGATATAGATGCGGCATTGGAAGGCAAAATTACAGAGCCTGCCACAAGTAGAAATCACGACATGACGGACGCTGTATTTGTAGGCGGTATAGCCAAAGGCGGCAAAGCGCCGTCCGGACTTCCCGATAATGCACTTGTATTGTCTGCGGGCAGTACATATATAGCTGTAAAGCCTGATGGCATAGAAGTAAGCGGCAAGCTGATGCTGAATGGTGTGAATATAAGCGAGCATACGCACAGCATACCTACGGGCGGCGATACGGGAGGTCCGCAATGAACTTATATGTGGATGAGAATACGAGAGACATTGCTTTCGAAGCAGATGGCAGCATAGCAACAATAACAGGCGCTGCTGATATAGCACAGGCGGTACGATGTACACTGCAGGCATGGCTCGGAGAATGGGAACTTGATGTAAGCCACGGAACAGACTATGAAATGGCGTTTTCCGATACCGCTGTAAGCGATGCCGAAATAAAGGAAATAATCAGTGCGGCAATTTATCAGGAACCGCAAGTTAAGAAAATTGAAATGCTGGAAATTGAGCGCGTAGGGCGTGTTATACATGTGTGTTTTGCGGCTCGACTTAAAAGCGGAGAGATGATATCCGGGGAGGTTGATAATAATGGATGACTGGGGTATTTCAGCGGCGGGTTTTAGGAGACCGGGTTATACCGAACTGCTTGATGCATATGAGCAGCAGGCAAAAGCGAAGTTTGGCAACGATATAAACCTATCCGTGCGAAGCATACTCGGGCTTATGCTGAGAATATACGCGTGGTTTTCATCGTTGATGTGGCAGCTTGCCGAGGATGTCTATAACGCAGGATATGTCGATACAGCAACAGGCATATCTCTTGCGCGCATAGGTGCGATAATCGGCATCAGACCGTATATAGCGGCAAAGGCTACGGGAGAGCTAACATTCACGGGCGAGGCGGGCGCTATTATCCCTGCGGGAATGATAGCAGCCGCAACCAATAGGGCGCAGTTTGTCACGCTGTCTGAGGCTAAAATCGGAAACGATGGCACTGCTACGGTATCCGCCAGGGCTTACGATGTAGGGCCGGACGGCAATGCGGCTGCGGCGACCATTACCACGATAGTAACACCCATAGCCGATATAGATACTGTTACCAACGCGGAGGCATTTGAGGGCGGGCGCAACCGTGAGACGGAAGCGGAGTTCCGCGCGCGGTACTACCGAAGCGTAAAACGTGTAAGCGGCGCCAATACCGATGCCATACGCGAAGAAATACTGACTGTGCCGGGCGTACAGCACGCAATCGTATACGAGAACTGCACCGATAGTGCTAATACGGCAGGGTTGCCTGCACACAGCATAGAAGCCGTTGTGTTAGGCGGGCAGGATATGGCGATAGCACGGGCTATATGGGCGCGCAAAGCTTCCGGAATACAAACATACGGCAGTAGTAATGCCACGGTCATAGATGCATCGGGAAATAATCAAACGGTCAATTTTTCGCGCCCGAATCAAGTTGCCATATATGTTAGAATTGCCGACTTACAGATCAAACCGGGTTATACTGCTGCCGACGTGCAAAATCGTATAAAGGCTGCGCTTATATCGTATATTGGTGCGCTTGGCGTGGGCGGCGGCGTGTACTATACGCGATTGATCGAACAAGTCAATAAGGTGGAAGGCGTGACAGACTATAGGCTTACCGTCAGCAACAACGGCACGGCATATGGGATAGCTAATATCGGCGTATCCTCAAGGCAGACAGCTTATATAGACGGGGATAAGGTGGTATTCTCATGACGCTGCAGGAACGGATGCTTGACATGCTCACAAGTGCTTATAACAGGAATCCCAATGGGAACATAGGTAAACTGATGGGAATATTTGCGAATGGGCTTGAGCGTGTGGACAGTACATTGCGCAATATATGCGACTGGCGAAACCTTGAAACCGCGAAGGGGAGAGTGCTTGACCGTATAGGCACAAATTACGGCGTGGCACGGGCAGGGCTTGACGATGAAACCTATAGGCTGATGATAGTAACAAAAATGCTTGCAACATACTCAGGCGGTGATCCTGATACTCTGATACATGCTGCCGCCGCATTGCTTGGTATAGACAGTACAGCCGTAGAACTGGTCGAAGGGGTAGCAGCCGTAAGCCTCGTCGTAGATGAGCCGGAAGTTCCAACTGCCTTTTTTGACAGGCAAGACGCAATATGCGACATGCTGAAGCAGACCGCGGCAGCCGGCATAGCGTTAACGCTTGAGCTGCGGCGACCCATTTACCAACGATTGGCTATAGGCATGATATTACAAGATATAGAAACATTAACTATAAGGCAGGTGAACTGACGTGAGCTTTTCGGGCGGATTATATCTTACCAATTCCGGGCGGCTTGCGCTATCAAAAGTACAGGCGGATAGCACTAAAACGCTGCATTTCACCAAATTTGCATTTGGCGATGGAGCATTGAACGGAGGGTTAGAGATCGAAAGAACGTCTCTGGTCAACCGGAAAGACACTTCGAATATAACGCGATTGCGCGTAAATGGTGACAACACATGTACCGTGGGCACTAAGCGCCTCGGAAATGCCGTTGGCGGTTACTACTTGCGCGAGATAGGCCTTTACGCCAAAGATCCGGACAATGGCAACAACGAGATATTATACGGCTATGCGAATGCAGGAGACGATGCGCAATATATACCGGCTTCGGGCGGTGCTGAAATCGTTGAGAAAACTATAAACATAATTATATCAATAAGTAATGGCACAAGCGTAACGGCTACACTATCCACCGGCGTATACGTTACACCGGAAGAGTTTGAAGCCCATGTAAACGACAAAAACAACCCACATGGGGTGACGGCGGCACAAATAAGTGCGGCCGAAGCCAACCACACCCACGGCGCAATTACCAACGATGGCAAGATAGGCACAGACGCAAACAAGGCCGTATTCACCGGCGAGGACGGCGCGCTTAAAGCCGGTACGCTGCCGATAGCCGCCGGCGGCACGGGCGCCGTTACGGCAGACGCGGCGCGGGAAAACCTCGGCGCACAGAAAAAGAGACTCACGTTTGTCAACACGAATGTAGCCGCCTCGGCATGGGCGGCAGATGAAACATATACGGACTATCCGTATCGCGCTGCCATTCCGCTCACAGGCGTTACGGCTGCGAGCTTTGCCGAAGTTGTGCTGTCACCTGCCGACGCGGTATCCGGCGTATATGCGCCTGTGTGCGAAACATATACGGGCGGTATATATCTGTATGCCAACGCTGCACCCGGCGCGGCTGTGACAATACCGGCTATAGTAATATGGGGGTGATGGCATGATAGGCAGAATAAACACGGGCGGCGGCAAGATGAAATCGGTCATAGGCACATTTACGTCCAATAAGTACGCAGCACAGTCAACGTTCAGCGTTACCGGACTAAAGTTCAAACCTAAAGTTATATTTGTCAGATTGCTTAGCAGCAGCAACCAAGCCGTACACGGCGAAGACTATGGTTCGTGCTTTGGCACGATAGATGCCGCACAAATGATAGATATAGACGCAGGCGTTGCAGTGTATATGAGCAAGCGTACAGACTTAAACGACTATTACGGATGGGCCGATATGGCACTATCGGGTATCACGTTTGCCAATGGGACGTTGACCGTAAAAGCCGGTTCAGCATATAGCACTATTTGTTCTGACTTTCAGCACCATTGGACAATAGGCACATATGAATACCGTATATACGGCGTATAAGGAGCAATAAAGATGTACATAAGACGAGTGTTTTACGACCCCGCCACAGGGGCCGCTCTTTATATCTATACCCAGCAGGGCGATTTTGAATATACCCGGTCGGAGGTGATGGCCGCGCTTATAGGCTATTCGGACGCGGCGTGTATGGAGTGGACAACGCCCGATTCCGCTATTGAAGCGGCTTTTGCGGAGACGGATGCGGACGGCAAAGCGCGCCGCGTGAATGTGAGTGTGGACGTGTCAGGCGATGAGACGCGGTTAATATTTGAATATGAAGCGATAGAAGAAGCAAGCGGTGATGACCCATATGAGATAATCGATATACTGACGAAGGAGGCTGCGGCGGATGGCTAACATAGAGCTGCGTGTGCGTGGGCAACGCTTGCTTATGGTTCGCGGCTATGTTGTTGCCGGAACGGTACGCTATCTGACAATAAAGGCAGCGCTCAGCGGGGACTGGCAGGGCCGCGAGGTGTGGGCATATCTTGAGTATGGGGACAAGAAATACAGGACGCGGCTGGATGCTAACGGTGAATCCAAGCCGCAAGCCGGCCTTAACCTGAGCGCGGGCAAATGGTCCGTATACCTTATGGGCTACGGCAAGGACGCGGACGGCAACGAAACGTGCATAACGAGTGACCGCGTGACGCTTAATGTGTATCCAACGGGCGCATCGGGAGGCGAACAGCTTCCGGCAGACGAAGAAGGCGCGGGGTCGCTGAATGCTATAGAAATGTATATATGCGACTTTGCAAGCGCAGAAGACTGCATCATAACGACAGGAGGCCACTATGGCACGAAGCGCGCAATCGTATCAAGGTGATAAAGTGCCTGACTTTCGGATTGCCACAAAGGCAATGGAGATGCTTGACTATACATTGCGAATAACCGAAAACAAGGATATATACCCCAACTGGACAAGGGGCAACCTTGTGCGGTATATACGCGATACCGCGGCGGATATATTGCGGCATATAGTTACGGCTAATGACATAAGCCGCGGCGGCACTACTCCATACGAAGTAAGGCTGGAAGCGCAGGAACAGGCTATACGGGATTGCTCTTACTTGCTCGCCCTGATAGATGTATCCGAACGCACGGGGCGCATAAACGCGCAGCGGGCGCAGTATTGGGGCAAGAAGGTGCGCGATGTCAAGTACATGTGCATGGCATGGCGCAAGAGGGAGCAGTCCGTTTAGCAGTGTGCAGCCTGATAAGAGCAGCGGTGAACGTTTGGACGCGGTGGCCTGCCTCGGCGTCGGCTGTGGTGTACGTCAACTCCAACGGCAACGTCAACACGAACTCGCCTTCCAACAACAACTACGCCCGCCCCGATCTGTGGAGAACGCGAGACTGCGGAGCGACCCGCATGGTGCACCACACAAAGGAGGCTGCATACTATCTTTGCCACGAACGGCAAAGATGAATACACAATGTCGGCTGTGCTGCCCTGCGGGACGGCACAGGAGAAACGGCATTCCATATTAACTATGTACGAAATACTATATACGCCCGATGTGCTGCATCGGGCTTTTAACCGTGCAATGCGCGGGCACCGTAACGATGCGGAACATGCCGCGGCGGAAGCGCATAAGATTGAAACTATAGAATACCTTGCCCGGCAGCTTCGGCGCGAAACCTACGAACCGCGTCCTTTGCGGCAGTTTTGGATGACTGAGCCGAAGCGCAGGCAGATACAAGCGCCCTGCGTGATGGATAAAATCGTACAGAACGCGCTTGTGGATGGGCTGCTGTATGATTGGCTGACAAAGCCTTTTATCCGGGATTGCTACTCAAGCGTTAAGGGCCGCGGGACAAGTGACGGACTCGCCCGGCTGAAGCTTTTCATGGGTGAGTATTATCGCTGCCACGGCGCTGAAGGTTGGGTGCTGAAATGCGACATACACCACTATTTTGACAGCATAGACCAATCTGACGTGCTGCGGCGCGCCGAGCGGTACGTGCCGGACGCGCGTGTTATGGCGCTGCTTGCCAAGTATGTACGGCTTACATCGCACGGATTACCTCTCGGGCTGCGTACATCGCAGCCTTTGGCAAACCTTGAATTATGTGAAATCGACCACCGCATAAAAGAGGTTTACCGCTGCCGGTATTACGGCAGATATATGGATGACTTCAGAATTCCGGGTGTGCAACAACTATAACGACCCAATACCCGCATGGGAGAAAATAGAGCTGGGAGAACAGCATAGGTTTGCCAATACTACCAAAGCTGCTGAGACGTGGGCGCTGGGTGTAAAGTGCCATGCGCAGAGTGAAAACAACATAACTGTGTATGAACCGTGCGCGATAGTAAGTTTTTAGGAGGTAAAGAGAGTGAATGCAGCAAAGTATTTGAGAAAACGCGCCGAAGCAGACAGAGAACAGGCATTTATCGATGCTGCCGAACTTGCCGATGTAGCCGCCGAGGTCGAAGCGGAGATAGCGGCATATCAGGAGATTATAGACATAATGGAAGGAGGTGAAGAAAACGATGCCGATACGAACTAAAGATGCAGCCCGCGCTTGGCGGGCAAACGAGGATAGGCGGGAAGCGGAATACATAGCCGCAGGAGCCGCACAGGCGCAGGCGGCTAAGGCTGCTCCCATTGCAACGGCAGGGATGTTTATGGACGGCTTTGCACCATGGGAAGTGGGAAAGGCATACAAGCAGTATGACCTTTTTTCATATAACGGCATGGTTGGATTCTGCCGTCAGGCAGTTACATCGGCTGCACACCAGCCGCCGTTCAGCACGGGTATGGAAGCGATTTACGGCGTTCGCCCCGCGCCCGATGATAACGGCGTGTATCCGTATGTGTACAACATGGCGGCAAGCGTGGGCATGAGAGTGCGCGAAGGCGATAACGTGTATGTCTGCATCCAGCCCGCAGATCCGCTGCTTTATCCGCCGTCACAGGTTGCAGCGCTTTTCACTTTGGAAAAATAAAGGAGGAAACTTAATGAAAAAGACTATACTTATACTTCTGCTTGCGCTTACGCTTTGCGCAAGCATGCCCACATTGGCTATGGGCTGGGCATATACGCCCGACCCTGCGCCGGAGTATACCGTGACCGTGAGTAAGCTTGACCGGGTAAATACCACTGCCGGCACGGCATATACGACCGTACCCGACAAGCTTGCGGCGGTGGGGCAGGTCGTATACTTCAGCGTGCGCATAACGGATAGCGGCGGCAATGATGTCAAAGGCGATATACGGCTTTGTGACCTCGAAGTGCTGTATATAGACGGCAGTATAATAGCCGCCACGGTGACCGGCGCACATCCGACTGTAACGGCATCCATAGAGACTGCTACGCCCGCCGACCAACTTATATACAACGACAAGCCCATAATAATCGCAGGCAACACCGTTACAATAGACAAACTTGAATTTCAACGTAGAAACAATGTTGCGGTAAGCGTGGATATTGCGGACGGCAACCTTGGCGAACTGTCTCGCGCGCTCGCGGCGCTTGGCATGACCATAGAAGATGTTTACAGCGGCAAAATATATATGTCCGATGCCGCGCTTGCAGCAAACTTCGGACAACGCAGCAGAGCCGAGGCAACGGCAAGGTGGTATATGGATGCTGATGCCGAAGTAAAGCCCGCTGTACCGGGCCTGCCGCAGACCGGCGATAACGCAGGTGCCGCCGGCCTTGTGCTTGTAGTGACTGCCGTGCTGATCATGGGTGTAAAACGATGGGCAAGATAGCAGACTTCGTAGCCTACCTTGAATCGCATATAGGCGATGCATATGTGTGGGGCGCCCAGGGCCGGCGCGTAGATACCATGCCGGACGTATCGGCATGGGTGCGCAGGCGGGAAAAAGGCAATTTGATACAGGCTGCGCGGTGTATGCGCTATATACGGGCCTCTAAGAAGCGTCCGCTGTATGCGTTTGACTGTTCGGGTTTGATAGTTCATTGGCTGCTGGATGTTAAGCATCTGATAAAGGGTGATGTTAACGCGAATGGCTTGTACGCGCAGTGCAACAAGCAGGGCAAGATCGGCGAATGGCAGCCTGAAGCCGGAGATCTTGTCTTCAGGCTTAAAGGCGGCGAGATGAAACATGTAGGCGTGTATGTCGGCGGCGGCTATACCATCGAAGCCAAGGGCCGTGACGCAGGCGTGGTAAAGCTGCCGTTTAACAAAGGAACTTGGACGCACCAAGGCAAGCATCCGGCGTTGGCGGAAGAAGCGGAAAACAATTCGCCTGAGCGGCGGGTGTTCCGCATTGAATCTCCGTTGCAGCGCGGCGAGGATATACGCGCCATGCAGACAGCGCTTGAGCTGTGCGGCTACCCGTGCGGTGATGCAGACGGCATATGTGGCCGTAAAACCGTTGCGGCGGTGAATGAGTTTATTCTGGCACATGATGCCATAAAATAATGGAGGTAAATATGAAAAGAAAAGTATTTATTGGACTTGTATTCGTAGCGATGCTTGCGCTTGTATGCGCGCCTGCTGCGCTTGCACAGACCACGGACGAACCTGCTGCGCATGTCGGGTTTTTCGACTGGGGTGTACTCGCTACCTACGCCGGCGCAACAGCTGCCACTATTGCAGTAACACAGGTTTTTAAGGGTGTGGGTTTCATCGATCGCATACCCACAAGGTTATTCGCTTATATTGTGGCGCTTATAATTCTTATAGCCGCCACAGCGTTTACTGATGGCATAACTCCTGAATCGGCGGCCCTTTGCATTGTCAATGCGTTAATGGTAAGTCTGGCGTCAAATGGCGCATATGATGCCGTGATAACAAAGAACAATTAAATGTAACACAGGTTAAAGCCCGGAGAATTTCTCCGGGCTATTTCTATTTATATGCATAAATATGCTTTGACATGAGTTGTGCGCCATTTTTGACATGAGTTGTGCGCCGCCAAAAAAGCTCCGTTTGCGGGCATATGCAAAAAAAGTAAAACTTGTCAAAAAAAATCCTTGCATATATCCGCATATGATAGTATAATATATCCCGTTGACGCGGTAAGCGTCATGAACGGTTCGCTGGTGTAGCTCAGTTGGTAGAGCGCGTCATTGGTAATGACGAGGTTCATGGGTCCGACTCCCATCACCAGCTCCACGCAAAATACCATCCTTCACGGATGGTATTTTTGTATAGAAAGGTGACTCCATATGAAGCACATATTGATATGCGGCGCAAAAGGCGTTGGCAAGTCCACGTTGATACGCAGGCTGTACATGGACGCAAACGCCCCCATATACGGGTACTGCACAAAGATGCTTTCAACCGCGGATGCGGACGGGCTGTTTCCAATATATATTCATCCTGCTCGGCAAACGGAAGCGGAGCGCACATACGGCAGCGCTAATCTTATAGGCCGGTGCGACATTTGCATACGCGATGTATATACAAATGTGTTCAATACGCTGGGCGCGGAATACATAACCGCCGCAAAGCCGGGCGGATACATAATAATGGATGAACTCGGCTTCATGGAAAAGGATGCTGAAAAATTCAAGCGGGCCGTGTTCAACGCGCTGGATGGGAACATACCCATTATAGCCGCGGTAAAAGCAAGATACGACGTGGACTTCTTAAACCGCATACGCGCGCACGAAAAGGCGCAGCTTTATACCATTACGCCCGAAAACCGCGATGCGCTCTATGCCGAGCTTCTCGGCATCATAGCTCGCTGATGTTGTCTATGCCTTCCGGTCCGTGCTCTATCGTTATAAGCCGCGCGGCGTAAACATATTCCTTCTTTTTATATATAAGTCCCAGCGTGTCCCCGCTCATGTCCCCAACTGGCGGGCGCACACTCTCATATTCCCCCATGAATTCGGCTATTGCCTCCGCCGTCACGTTTCGCCTCAGCGCGGGTGAAAGATAGCTCATTGCCTCGTCAAACTTTCCCTGCATACTTGCCACGGCAAACGCCATGCCGCGTTCCAAATTGTTAATGGGCTGCTTCGCCCCCTGCGCGTCTGCGCCCTTCTGCCCCGCCTTTTCGCACTGTTTGCCGGCCTTTGCGCATATAGTTATTGGCTTCATTGTTATTTCATTCACCCCGCCGGGCCAAAGGCACAATACGGCGTCGGGATACCCGGTCTGCTCCATAATTCCGTTTTCAAGCGAAAATCTGCGCGTAACGGGGCATAATGCCGCGCCGAACGCATCGTGCGGCAATAACGGCTGCATGGTAACGTAATAATCCCCGTTTGCGCTCAGCGGCACACTGATATAGCCCTCTCCGCCGCATTCTCCGGCCACGCGGCCGTTTATGGATATAAGCGCGGGGCACTTTGCGCGGACAACAAGCGTGGGTACGCCGGCATAATACATAATGCATGTCTCCTTATAACAAAATATGATTTAGGAAATATATGCGCGATGCTTGCTAAAGATGCAAAATCGGAATATAATAGCTGAATAGTTTATATTTTATCCGGAGGTGGATTATGTTGAGATTGAGTGAGCTGGTGCGCAGCTACGAGGCGCATACCGGCGAAATCGAGGTTGTAGGATGGATCAAAACGGCGCGTGAAAGCAAGAACGTGGGCTTTATAGAGCTTGGCGACGGTTCCTGCTTCAAGAACGTGCAGGTGGTGTACGAAACCAATAATATCAATCCCAACATAACCAAGCAGCTCAATACCGGCACGGCGATAGGCGTTAAGGGCGAACTTGTGCTAACGCCCGAAATGCAGCAGCCGTTTGAAATAAGGGCGCGCGAAATAGAAATCTTAGGCGAGTGCGACGGGGACTATCCCCTTCAGAAAAAAAGGCACAGCCTTGAATACCTTCGCACCATTCAGCACCTTAGGCCCCGCACGAACATGTTCCAGGCGGCATTCAGGGTGCGCGGCGTTGTGGCGCAGGCCATACACCGCTTCTTTGACGAGCGCGGCTTCCTTTATGTGCATACCCCGCTCATCACCCCGAGCGACTGCGAAGGCGCGGGCGAAATGTTCCGCGTGACAACGCTTGACATGAATGACCTGCCCAAGACCGAGGACGGCAAGGTTGACGACAGCAAGGATTTCTTCGGCAGGGAAGCTAATCTGGCCGTGAGCGGACAGCTTTACGGCGAAGCGTTTGCAATGGCTTTCCGCGATATATATACCTTCGGCCCCACGTTCAGGGCGGAATATTCCTTCACGGCGCGCCATGCGGCGGAGTTTTGGATGATAGAGCCGGAAATGGCCTTCTGCGACCTAGCCGGAGACATGGAAGTTGCCGAGGCAATGGTAAAATACATAATACGAACCGTTATGGAGCGCTGCCCGGACGAGCTGAAGTTCTTCAACAGCTTTGTTGACAAGACTTTACTTGACAGGCTTACAAACGTTGTTGAAAACGACTTTGCCCGCGTAACGTATACCGAGGCCGTGGAGCTGCTCAAAAAGTCCGGCGCGGAATTCAAATATCCCGTGGACTGGGGCTGCGACCTTCAAACCGAGCATGAACGTTACCTGACGGAGCAGATATTCAAGCGCCCCGTGTTCGTAACCAACTATCCCAAGGATATAAAGGCGTTCTATATGCGCCTGAACGACGACGGCAAGACCGTTGCGGCGGTGGACCTGCTGGTTCCCGGTGTTGGCGAAATAATCGGCGGCAGCCAGCGCGAGGAGCGCACGGATAAGCTCAAGCAGCGCATTGAGGAGCTTGGGCTTGATATGTCCCAGTACGATTGGTACATGGATCTTAGGCGCTTTGGCGGCGTGCAGCACGCGGGCTACGGCCTTGGGTTCGAGCGCATTGTAATGTACGTTACCGGCATTGCCAACATAAGGGACGTGCTTCCCTTCCCGCGCACGGCGTCCAGCATGGATATATAATAATTCCCGATATAAAAAAGGGGCGGCTATACAGCCGCTCCTTTTTTCATAGCCTTCAATAATGCCGCCCTTCGCAAAAGCCCGTATCGGCCGTCGGCGGTTTTTGCCGTTAGCAACGGCTCACCCCCTCCGCCTTTAATATATGTTCCCTAATCTCCGCCTCGTGCTCTTGGCAATAGGCATAGCTGTTTAGCATAAAATCCTCAATATTCCGACTTCTGTACATGGCGTCCAGCGTATCGAGAATAGACTCCCCGCCTACCGTCATATCGAAGAAATACGGGTAGACGCAGCCGCCGTTTTCCCTTGGGAAATACGGGTTTATGGAGCTGAGCCGTTCATCCCTCATTATTGACTCAACCACCATTTCGCTCAGTATCCATTTGAGAGAAGGACGTTCATATTCATCGTAATCATCTCCAAACAGTCTGTTCCATACATAGAACCAAACAAAGTGTATGATTTCATGTATTCCGCCGCCGATAGCGCCCTTTTCGCTGTTCAGATAGAATGTGTCGTAACGGCGTTCTTTAAGAAAACGCGGCTCAATTGGGTTCATGCTCAAATTGCAGCGCAGTTCATTAAACAAGCTCGCGCAATCCACGCCGAAGGCATCCGATAAGGCTGCCGTAATCTGCGGTTTGCAGGCGTTCCAATGGCGGGCATATAATACCGCTTTCTCATTTATCGTATCCTCCGCTTTAGCATAAACGGCTCTCATCGTGCGCTCGATATAGTTTTTTCTTTCTGCAAACGGCAAGCTTGCAGCGTATACCCTATCAAGCTGCGGATATAAATGGTACAGCGGTTCATGCCAAAACTCCGCTTCCCCCTCCGTCTGGAAAAGCATAATGCTCCGAATCATATAATCTACACCGGGATTTACAAACGTAATATCCATAAGTCGCTCACCTCCGTCCGCGCTTAGCGTATATGCTCATAATAGCGCATAAACACGGGCTTTTTCAATAGGCTTTATGAAAAAATATCGCATTGACTTATAATCTTCCCGTAAAAGCAGACGACACCCAACCCAAGTTAGGTGTCGCCCGTGCTGTTGTCCGGCCCTGTTCGGCCGATGCCGATTTTGCAATTTGAATTACCGTGCTATCGGCACGCGGCGCTTTTGCCGCTCCTTTTTCAGACCAATTTACCTGGACTTATAACTGCCGCAAAGGCTTTCGTCGCAGGGTTCGCCGGTATGGCAGCCGCACTGGGGCTCTATCTCTATGCGGCTCAGTTCGCAGTCACAGCCGCTCATGTTGTGCTTGCAGCTGGTAACGCGGCAACCTATGGTCTGCTTTCCGTTCTTATCGGATGTCATAATCAAAATCCTCCTTTTCGTTGGTCGCTATTATTGTTGCCGGAAAAGGAGGATAGATTTACGCCAAATTATGGTTTTTTCAATCACGCAAGAAATGCGTATTTTTCATCGCCGTGCTTTTTGAACCAGGCGTCAAAGGCCATGCTTACCGCCGCGAATATTGCCGCCCACAGCGCCATGTACACAGCGGCAGATATGTATTCGGCCGCAAGCAGCGCGTACAGCAGCGCGGGTATTGCCAATATTGCCATTGAGCCGAACATGGCAAGCATTACGGACATTCCGCTTTTCACCGCGGCGGTCTCGTTTATCCAATCGAACCTATGGAACTTCAGGTTCAGTGCAACGCCGAAATACGCCGTGAATACCGTGAATGCAACGGCGAGCAGAGCGGCGGCTATGCAGTCAAGCGCGTTTGCTTCTAAAATTATGCCCATTGCAGCCGTACAGAGTACCGCTGCGGGCGCGGTTATCATTATGTGCATGGCGGCCTTAGCGCGCAGCACCGTTCCGCCGCGGATGGGCATTGTCTGCATCACCCAAAGGCTTTTGCCTTCAAGCGATATGCTCGGCGCGGATATGAACACCATGCTCGCAAGCGCGCATACTATCAGCCCCACAAGCACCCCGGCGTAGCCCGTGCCTATGGCGTCAAGAAGCATTATAAGCTGCGCCCTTTTCACCGCCATGAATACCGCCACGGCAGCCATCATAACTATGCCCATGCCGGCGTTTATCATGTATCCCGCGCTGCTTACGAAGCGGGCAAGCTCCTTTTTAACAACGGCCATGAATGCGCTGCTTGTGCGCATTTCGCCGCCCTTATATACCTTCTTTGCGGCGGAGCGCCTTTCGGTGGCTATGCCTATGAATGTTTTGGACAGCACTTCATACAGTATGCCAAACGGCACAACGCAGCACAGCACGAACAGAATAAGCTTAACGAAGTCCCCGTCCGCCGCGGCGTTCCCAAGCCAATAAAACGGCGGCAGGCCGCGCTCAAACGCATCGGCAATATTTAGCCCGTTCGCCATAAGCTGCTGCATATAGCCTTGTATATTCATATAAAAATACATATATACGGCAAGGAACAGCAGCGAGAACACGAGCGTTATTATATTCTTATGCCGCATGCGCGCGGTTATGGCGGCGATTATGCCGCCAAGCAGGCAGCTGAGCGTAAGCGGCAGCAGCGGCAAAATGATGAAGCCCACCGCCGTGCATACAGCCCCGCTAACCGTCACCGGAAGCCCCGCCACTATCCACACGGCTATTGCCGGTATAGCCACTATCGCCTCGTAAAAATAATTTAGCAGCAGCAGCATTATCATGCGGCTGCCCAGTATTGCCGCGCTCGGTATGGGCATGGCGAGCAGCATTTCATTATCCCGCGCGTTATAAAGCTGCGTCTGTGCAGTGAATACCGAACCCATAAGGCAGAACGCCGCCGCCAATATGCCCGCAAGCGCAAAATACAGCCAGCCTATGCCCTGCGCGTGATACAGCTCCGCAATGCCGAAAAACATGGCGGAAAACATGCCCGCGAACACAATGGCGGCGTATATGAGCAATATCGCAATGCCTATCCCGCCTATTTTGGACGGCTTTTTGCCGTTCTTTGCGCTGCGGGTGCGCGTATAGAAAGAAGCCCACAGCGCCGCAAGCCGCGTTTTAACAAGCGCCTTAAACATTTTCTTCCTCCAGTTCAAGGAACACGTTTTCAAGCGAAGCATCGCCCTTCGCCTGCTCCATGGAGCCGGACTTGAGCAGCTTGCCGCCCTTTATTATGGCAACCTTGTCGCAAAGCTTTTCCGCAACCTCCAGCACATGGGTGGAAAAGAATATTGCGCCGCCCTCGTCGCAAAGCTCGCGCATTATGCCCTTCAATTGGTGCGCGGCTATCGGATCAAGCCCCACGAACGGCTCATCCATCAAAAGAAGCTTGGGCTTATGCATAAGCGCGCTTATTATGGCAAGCTTCTGCTTCATGCCGTGCGAATAGGCGCTTACGGGCTGGGCAAGGTCCTTTGTTATTTCAAACATATCGGCGTATTTTGTTATGCGCTCCTCGCGCTCCGCCTTGCTCATGCCGTATATGTCCGCAACAAAGTTAAGGTACTTTATGCCCGAAAGGAACTCGTACATATCCGGATTATCCGGAATGTAGGCCATTTCACGCTTGCAGCCCACGGGATCGGCCTTTATTGATTTGCCGTTTATGAGTATTTCCCCCGCGTCAAAGCGCAGTATTCCCGCCACGGACTTGAGCGTGGTGGTTTTACCCGCGCCGTTATGGCCTATAAAGCCATATATCTCGCCCGGGGCAATGTGCAGCGACAGATCGTCCACCGCCTTGTGACTTCCATATATTTTGGTCAAATTTTCTATGCGCAGCATTTTTATCCTCCCTGTTTTGCTTTTATATACTCATTAATTTTATTATACACTGCCGTTCTGCCCAACGTCAATCAGTATTGTTATCATTTTAACTATTGTTCGCAAATAAAAAGGGGCGTTTGAGCCCCTGATAATGCTGTGTTTGTGTTATTCCGCGTCAACCTTAGCCATGTGGGCAATAAGGTCAACAACCTTGTTGCTGTAACCCCATTCGTTATCGTACCACGCGATAAGCTTTACGAAGTTGGGGTTCAGGCTTATGCCTGCGGTGGCGTCGAATATGCAGGTGTGCGGGTCGCTGTAAAAGTCGCTGGATACAACGGCCTGATCGGTGTAGCCGATTATGCCCTTCCAGCGGTCGCTCTCGCTGGCTTCCTTCATGGCCTGCTTTATCTCCTCATAGGTGGCTGCCTTTTCAATGCGGCAGGTCAGATCAACTATGGATACGTCCGGAGTGGGAACGCGGATGCTCAGGCCGGTCAGCTTGCCGTTAAGCTCGGGTATAACCTTGCCCACGGCCTTTGCGGCGCCGGTGGAGCTGGGTATAAGGTTATGCGCAGCCGCGCGGCCGCCGCGCCAATCCTTCTTGGAAGGGCCGTCAACGGTTTTCTGCGTGGCGGTAATGGAATGCACGGTGGTCATAAGGCCTTCTATAATGCCGAAGTTCTCCTCAATAACCTTGGCAAGGGGAGCAAGGCAGTTGGTGGTGCAGCTGGCGTTGGAAACAACGTTCATGTCCTTTGTGTATTCGTCGCTGTTCACGCCCATTACGAACATCTTAGCGTCGCTTGAGGGCGCGGTGATTATAACCTTCTTCGCGCCGCCCACAAAGTGCGCGGAAGCCTTTTCGGTGGTGGTGTTTACGCCGCTGGATTCAACTATGTATTCCGCGCCGCACTCCCTCCAGGGAACGTCGCAGGCGTTCATCTGCTGATAAACCTGAATCTCGTGACCGTTGACGACAAGCTTATCGTCATGCGCGCTCACTTCGCCCTTGAACATGCCGTGCACGGTGTCAAACTTGGTCATATATGCCATATAATCCGCATGGATAAAAGGATCGTTTATACCGACTACTTCCATCTCCGGATTCTCCGCGCAAACGCGCAGCACGAGCCTGCCTATGCGGCCAAAGCCGTTGATGCCGATTTTTACTGCCATAAAACAGTACCTCCATAACTACAAATTTTGAAAATATAAACGCGGCTTATGCAGCCGGTGTTGTCTCTCAGTGGCATAATATTAACAAAAACAGAGGGTATTATGCAATAGCATAATACCCAAAAAAGCATACGAATATGCAAGATTCACTATAAGTTCATGTTATATCGCCATATGTTCACATTTTTCAACGGTCCAAATTTATTGTCTCCGCGGCTATATAAAGCGGGCGGCCGCGCACCTCGTCATATATGCGGTTTAGGTATGCGCCCTGCACGCCTATGGCGGCAAGCGTAAGCGCATTGATGAGCACCAGCCCATCCACGGCCCAAAGCCACGGCGCACAGCCGACAGTGGCGGCGATTATTATTAGCGCTATAAGCCCCAGCATACCTGTTACCCCAAGCGCAGCCCCGGCATAGAGCGCAAGCGACATGGGCTTATACGAAAAGCCCAGTATGCCGTCAAACGCCAAACGGAGCATCTTTTTGAGCGTATACTTGGTTTTGCCGGCCTGGCGCTCGTGTCGCACGTATTCAACGGGCACCGCGTCAAAGCCCATCCAGCCGCTCATGCCGCGAAGGAAGCGGTTATGCTCCCGCATTTTAAGGAACACATCGGCAACCTTTTTATCCAGCAGGCGGAAGTCCCCCGTATCCAGCGGAATGGGATACGCGCTCATGGCGTTGAGCAGACGGTAATAGCAGAAGGCCGTAAGCTTTTTGAAAACCGTCTCCCCTTCCCTTTTGAGCCGCTTGCCGTATGCTATGTCCGCGCCGTTTTCCCATGCCTTCACAAGCTCGGCTATTACCTCCGGCGGGTCCTGAAGATCCGCGTCTATTATTATCAGCGCGTCGCCGCGGGCATTGTCCATGCCTGCCGTAACGGCAAGCTGATGCCCGAAATTGCGGGAAAAGCTTATCACCCGCACCTCCTTATGCTCCTTGGCTATGGCGCGGAGCTGCTTCATGGTGCCGTCTCGGCTGCCGTCGTTAACATATATTATTTCATAATCGTACCCTGTCAGCGCCTGCATTGCCGCGCTCATGCGCGCATAGGACGCCGGCAGCACCTCTTCTTCATTAAATACCGGAACTATAAGCGAAAGCAATTTGTTCATTGTTCAAACCTGCCTTTATTCATTAGTGGTACAGCTATTATAACCGTTATTTGCCGCATTAACAACCAATGTTTACATTTTGCCGCATTGAGGGGAAAGGGATGCTGTGTTATACTATAATAAGACTAAAATCAGCACGATGGTGACAAAATATATGAAGCGACATCACAGAAGGCGGCATACCATCCGCCGCAGGCGCAGCCTTAAATCCACAATATGGGGTCCTATTCTGGCTTTAAGCGCAACGATAATAGGCATAGTGGGCATAATTGCCGCAATAGTATTCGTGGGCTTACCGCGGCTTCTGCCGCTTGTTGGGATAGATTACCGCGCGCCCTTCGCGCCCACGCCTACCCCAAGCCCCACCCCGCGCCCAACTCCCACGCCCAATCCAATGGACCTTTTTGACGCGGAAGGGGCGGAAACGGAGGTTGTGTTCGATGAAATTCGGGACTACAAATGGTTCGGCGATCCGTATTTTTACGGCGGCAAGCTTATGCTTACCGGCGGCAAGCTGATAGACGGCAAGGCCATCATGTGCGACCTTTTATTATGGGACCCTGAGGGGCGCAGCGCGGAAAAGCTTAACATTCCGCTTGAGAACACGCATTTCATGTTCCCAAAGTTCAATGACGATTGGATAGTTTATCTGGACGCCAATTACGACGGCGGCGGCAAGCTTTGCGCCGTGGACAGGTCCGCTTCAAGCCTGAAGCCCGTAACGATAAAAACCGTGTACACGGGCCAATGCGAGCCTATGCTTTATCAAAACTACGTCGCCTGGACGGAGCGCACGGGTACGCGCATGGACAAGCTGTTCCTTTGCGACCTTACAACAATGGAAACGACCACGCTGCATATGTTCAGCAACACCTCATACGGGCAGAGCCTGCCTTCGCTTATGGACGGGGTGCTTGTGTGGGCGGATGCGGAGCGCTCAGGCTCAACTGACGAGGAGGACGTGAGCGTTATATACTCCGTGCGCCTCGGCTCAGCATCGATACAGAGCATACATACCGAAACCTATGCGCACGACCCAATATCAAACGGGCAATACACCGCCTGGCTCGATGCGCACCATTCGCTCCAAACAAAGCTGTACTGCATGGCGCAGGGCGCAAGCGAGCCTACGCTTGTTGCACAAGGAGTCGTACAGTTCGGCATGGGCAATAAGTTCATAGCCTATTCAAAGGACGAAACCATTTACCTTTACAGGTTCGATAATAAAAAGACCTATAAGCTTTCCGGCGAATACGAAAAGGCGCAGTTTATGGGCGTGAGCGACGGCAAGGTGATATGGATGGACGTTACCAGCCGCGAAAGGGACATATTGAAATATTCGGAGGTGCCTGAAAGATAATGGCTAAAGGAGCAAAAACCGTGTTCGTATGCGGCGAATGCGGCTACGAAAGCAGCAAATGGCTCGGGCGCTGCCCAAACTGCGAAAGCTGGAACACGTTCGTTGAAGCCGCCCCCGTGCAGCAGATAAAAAAGGGCATATCGTCACAGCGTGCGCTCCCCCTGCGGGAGGTTCAGGCGGACGCGGCGCGGCGCATACCAAGCGGAATAGGGGAGCTTGACAGGGTGCTCGGCGGCGGTATAGTGGGCGGCAGCGCGGTGCTGCTGGGCGGGGACCCGGGCATAGGCAAATCCACGCTGCTTATGCAGATGGCAGGCTCGCTCACCAATCAGGGCAGCGTATTATATGTTACGGGCGAAGAATCCGCGGCTCAGCTCAAGCTGCGCGCGCAAAGGCTGGGCGCGGGCGGGGACATGCTCCTGCTTGCGGAAACGGACATAACCGTAATAGAAGCCGAGATAGAGCGCATAAAGCCCGCTTTTTTGATAATAGACTCCATACAGACAATGTATTGCCCCGATATAGCCTCCGCCCCCGGCAGCGTGAGCCAGGTGCGCGAGGCCACGTCCTTTTTGACCCGCGTTGCAAAGACCACGGGCACGGCCGTTTTCATAGTGGGCCACGTTACGAAGGAGGGCGCGATTGCCGGCCCAAGGGTGCTTGAGCACATGGTGGACACGGTGCTTTCCTTTGAAGGGGACAGGCACGACGCATTCCGCCTTTTAAGGAGCGTTAAGAACCGCTACGGCTCCACGAACGAAATAGGCGTATTCGAAATGGGCGAGCGCGGCATGGAAGAAATACCCGACCCATCTGGAATGTTCCTCACCGGAACCGATGCGCCCGGCTGCGCGGTCACCTGCGCGCTGGAGGGCACGCGGCCAATGCTTGTGGAGGTGCAGTCGCTCATATCCAACACCCCCTTTTCAAACCCGCGGCGCATGAGCGCGGGGCTTGAGCTGAACAGGCTTATACTGCTGCTTGCCGTGCTTGAAAAAAAGGCTTATTTATCCCTTGCGGACAAGGACGTATACATAAACGTAGTGGGCGGCATGCGGCTTGAGGAGCGCTGCTGCGACCTGGCCGTTGCCATGTGCATAGCAAGCGCGCTTATTGATGCGCCCATGCCAAAGAACACCGTATGCCTTGGCGAAATATCCCTCACGGGCGAGGTGCGCGGCGCAGGTAGGATGGAGAAGCGCGCCGCCGAATGCGCCCGCCTTGGCTACGAGCGGCTGATAATCCCCCGCCACGCGGCCTTTAAGGCCCCAAGCGGCATAGAGCTTATCCGCGTGGGTACGCTGGCGGAGGCCGTGAAGGTACTTACGCAGGGGAGGAAGGATTAGACCGGTTTAACTATCCCTTCACCCTTATTGCGCATTCCAGCGCCACGTCAAGATAGCCTTCGTAGGCGGTGGCGGGCTGCTTGCCCATTATGCGCGGGTCCCATTCAACGCTGTCCAGGCAGTCCTCCGCATACAGGAATTGATAAACGGCTTTTTTGCGGAATTGGCCCACGGCCATTAGGCTGGCGCACTCCATTTCAACCGTTATGCAGCCCTCCGCGCGGCGCTTGGCAAGGCCGTCGCGCGTTTCGCGGTATATGGCGTCGGTAGTCCATGTTTTGCCCTGCACATGGGGCATGCTTATCGCGTCAAACGCGGCGGAAAGCTCAGCTGCGGTGGGAATATCGATATAGTCGCTCGCGGGGGCGTAGTGATAGCTTGTGCCTTCGTCGCGGTATGCGGCGGTGGGCACTATAAAATGCCCCGCGGCAATGCTCCTGTCCAGCACCCCACAGGAGCCGAAGAACAGCGCGCGCTTTGCTCCGGCGGCAAATATTTCCTCCAGCAGTCCTGCCGCCGCGCTCCCGCCAAGGCAGGTCATGTATATGCCAAGCTTCCTGCCCTTGTATTCAAAGGCGTATACCGGCACGGTGTAGCAGCAATGCAGTTCTTTAAGCTGAGTAAGCTTAAAGCGGCTTGCTGCGGCGGCAAGCACTTTTCGGCTGAATGTTACCAGTACGGTATCGGGGAAGCCGTCTATGGGCTTGGATATGTGTTCCGGGTTTATAATAGGCTCCGATGTGCTGAACGCTTCAATTATGCTCATATGCGCGGCCTCCGTTTGCATTATTTTTTGTTATTATAACCCATATGATAATATCCATTCAATACAAACCCGCCGCTTGTGTTGCAAAAACCGCCCATGTTCGTATATAATTAGCATGTATTTGTATGTATTCGCACGGAAAGGGGGCGCTGAACATGCGGGAAAGCAAAAAGCAAAAGGCGGAGCGCATAAAGGCCGCGCTTGCGGCGCTGAAGGAGGCTTATCCGGACGCAAAGCCGGAGCTTAACTTCACTTCCCCGTTTGAGCTGCTCGTGGCGACCATGCTCAGCGCGCAATGCACGGACAAGCAGGTGAATAAAACCACAGCCGTGCTGTTTCCGCTTTACAATACGCCAGAGGCGTTCGCATCTTTAAGCGAAGAAGAGCTTGCGCCGTATATACGCAGCTGCGGCTTTTATCAAACAAAGGGCAAAAACATAATCGCCGCCAGCAAAATAATAGTTGAGCAATACGGCGGAGAGGTCCCGCGCGGGCGTGACGAGCTGACAAAGCTGCCCGGCGTTGGGCGAAAGACGGCGAACGTAGTCGTATCCAATGCGTTCGGCGTGCCGGCAATAGCCGTGGATACGCATGTGTTCCGCGTTGCCAACCGAATTGGCCTTGCGGACGCAAAGGACGTGCTGAATACAGAAAAGCAGCTTATGCAGAACATACCTGAGGAGGATTGGTCTGCCGCGCATCATTGGATAATTTTCCATGGGCGGCGCGTTTGCTCCGCGCGCAGTCCCAAATGCGGCATATGCACAATCAGGCCATACTGCTTGGAGTATATAAATAATCAAAGGAAAACGGAGAAAAACGATGCAGTTCGTTGATAAGGCAAGAATAGTTATAAAGGCGGGCGACGGCGGAGACGGCTGCGCCAGCTTCCACAGGGAAAAGTTCGTTACCCGCGGCGGGCCGGACGGAGGCGACGGCGGGCGCGGCGGCAACGTTGTGTTCGTGGCGGACAGCAACATGGATACGCTGCTGGACTTCAAATTTGCGCGCTTCTTCCGCGCGGAAAACGGCGAAAAGGGCCGCGCTGCACGCTCCAGCGGCAAAAACGGACAGGACCTTATTATAAAGGTACCCGTAGGCACGCTGGTAAGGGACGTTGAAACGGGCGCGATAGCGGCCGACCTGAACGAACCCGGCAGGAGGAAAATAGTGCTGCACGGCGGGCGCGGCGGCAAGGGCAACAGCCGCTTTGCAACGCCATCCAAGCAAGCCCCCCGCTTTGCCCAGCCCGGGCAGAAAACGCTTGAACGGGAGGTGGAGCTGGAGCTTAAAACCATTGCGGACGTTGGGCTCATAGGCCTGCCAAACGTTGGCAAAAGCACCATTCTTTCCGTGCTGACCAGCGCCAAGCCCAAGATAGCCAACTATCACTTCACCACCCTTACGCCCAACTTAGGCGTTGTTAAGCGTTACGACAAAAGCTTTGTGCTTGCGGATATACCCGGCCTTATAGAGGGCGCGGCGGAGGGCGCGGGCCTTGGGCACGATTTCCTAAGGCATATTGAGCGCACCCGCGTATTGGTGCACGTTATCGATGTATCCGGCAGCGAGGGGCGCGACCCAGTTGACGATTACTTCAAAATAAAGGGCGAGCTTACGCGGTACAGCCCCCGCTTGGGCGAGCTGAAGCAGGTGGTTGCCGCGAACAAGATGGACATAACCGGCGCGGAGGATAACCTGAAGCGGCTGAAGGAAGCGCTCAAAGACGAAGGAGTTGAGGTGTTCCCTGTATCCGCGGCTACCGTGACCGGGTTTGACGCGCTGATAGACTGCCTTGTGTGGACGCTTGCAACCCTGCCAAAGACCTATCAGTTTGAGGAGGAGGAGATAAACGTAGGCCACAAGTACGAACCCGGCTTCAGTATAGAGCGCGACGGCGACGTGTTCGTGGTAACAGGCGGCAGCGTGGATTATATACTCGATACCACCTATGCCGACGATGAAGGCTCCATGCGCCGCTTCCAGCAATACCTTATAAAGGAAGGCATAATAGACGCGCTTCGTGCCGCGGGAGCGAACGAAAACAGCGTTGTGCGCATGGGAGACTGGGAATTTGACTTTGTAGAATAAAAAGGAGACTGAATATTATGACAAGCAAGCAAAGGGCGCAGCTCAGGTCAATGGCCAACACGCTGCAGCCGCTGTATCAAATAGGCAAGGCGGGCGTTACCCCCGCAGTGACGGAGCAGCTTGACGCGGCGCTTGAGGCGCGGGAGCTGATAAAGATAACGGTGCTCGAGACCGCGCCCGAAAGCCCCAAGGACACCATAGAGACCCTTGCCGCACGGCTCCATGCGGAGCCGGTACAGTGCATAGGCAAAAAGCTTACGCTCTACCGCCGCAGCAAAGAAAACCCGAGGATAGAGCTGGAATAAGGCATGCCTGCGCATGCGGTTAAATTGCGAAGATGGGGAACGGGAGACCGTTCCTCTTTGTTTACTCCCTCAGTCTCACTTCGTTCGCCAGCTCCCCGTAAATGGGAGCCTTTTTATGCTCTTCACAACCTCTCCCGCTCACACGCCTTTGGCGTATTTCACATTGCGAAGCAATATTTCACTGCGCGTAAGCGCAATTTCATCCTGCGTTAGCAGGATTTCACCGCGGACGAAAGTCCGCCTTACCCGCCCCTTGCCAGCGCAAACTCCCCTGCGCCGACTGCGGCGCTTTTGTCGCAAAGGAAGCAGCGCGCATCCTTCACGCGGGCGCGGATACGCTCCGCCGTAAGGGCGCAAAGGCGCGGCTGGTGCAGCAGCGTGCCGCCCATCAGCGCAATGCTCGGCGCGCTCAGCTCAAGCTTTTTTGTTACCGCCGCCGCCATAAGGCTCAGTTCCTCTGCGGCGGTTGCCTCTATGCGCCCGGCAATCGCGTCCTCCGCGTGGCTGCTTATCAGCGGGGCAAGCGCGGCTATCTCGCTCTTGGGGCAGGCTGTATAGCGCGCAGTTATGGCGGCAATGTCGTCCGTGCCGCACAGCTCAAATATAGCTTCGCTTAGCGCGGTAGGCTCTCCCCGGCCGTCCGATGCGCGTATAACGGCGCTGAGTATGTCCCGTCCTATTGCGTATGCGCTGCCCGCATCGTCCAGCACATGCCCGCGGCCGCCGCTGCGCGCCGTAGCACCGCCCTTCTGGGCATAGCATATGCTGCCGGTGCCCGATATAAGGGCAACGCCGTCGCGCTCCCCAAGGGCGGTATAGAGCGAATTTTCGCCATCCGTGCGAACGAATACAGGCCCTGCGAATATGCCATCCATCGCCCGTTTAACGCCCTCCGCCTTCGCCTTATCCGCCGCACCCGCACATGCAACGCATATTGCGGCGCAGTCCGCATCGATGAACCTTGCAAGCTCCTCTGCTATTTTTGCGGGGCTTTCGGGGTAGCTTACGGGGTTGAGCGGGCCTAAGCGGCCCATGTATATCGTTTCCCCTTGGGCGGAAAGCATCGCTACCTCCGTTTTTGTGCCGCCGCCGTCAAGGCCTATTGCATACTTAGCCATTCTTTCGCCCCCGCTATGCGCCCAAGCGCCGCATTGTGCTCAGGCATGTTCATCTCTCCCCGCTCAATGGCACGGCTTATCAGCTCCGCCGCACGCGCCGCTTCATTATAGCTATGGCTTATCAGCGGCATGTCTGCGCCCGCCTTTGCCGCCAGCAGCGCTGCCTCCGCCGCGCCGTAGCGCGAGGCTATCGCGCCCATCTCAAGGCAGTCTGTTATTATTATGCCGCCGTAGCGCATTTTGCCGCGCAGCAGAGCGCTCAGTACAGCGCCCGACAGCGTGCCGGGATATTCCTTATCGAGCGCGGGGAACATTATGTGCGTTGTCATTATGCTCTTTACCCCCGCCTCTATCGCCGCGTAAAACGGCACAAGCGGGCCGGCTTCAAGCTCCTCCATGCTGAGCGTTATCGTGGGCAGGGACTTATGCGTATCCACGTTCGTGCCGCCGTGGCCGGGGAAATGTTTTGCGCAGGCCATAACTCCCGCCGCCTGTATCCCGCGCGCCATCTCCGTGCCGAAGCGCGCAACCGTTGCCGCATCCGTGCCGAAGCTGCGGCTGCCTATGGCAGGGTTGCCGCAAACGCTCTCCACGTCCACCACGGGCGCAAGGTCGTAATTCAGCCCCAGCTCCCGCATGGCCTCGCCTATTCTTTTGCCTGTCAAAAAGGCTTCCTCCGCGTTACCGCTTTGGGCAATCTCCCGCGCGGAGGGCGTATCTATAACGCTTTTGGGCAACCGCTGCACGCGCCCGCCCTCCTGATCCGCGCTTATGAAGGGTATATGCCCCGTTTCGGATACGGCAATATCTCTAAGCTCCCTGCACAGCGTTTTCAGCTGGGTGGCCGATTCTATGTTGTTTGAAAACAGTATATAGTTGCCTATCTTGTATTGCTTCACCGCGTTTATAAAGCCGCGGTCTATCTTTGTACCGGCAAGGCCGGTCATTATCCGCTGCCCTGCGGCTATGATTGCATCCGTCATGCTTCGCCCCGCTCAATCAGCCGTATAGCTGCGCCCGTGTCCATATTTGCAAGCTCAAGCGCGCGCCTTGCCCGCTCCGTATCAACGCTTGCCGCGCGCATAACTATGCCCACCGCGCGTTCCCTCAGCTTTTCGTTCGTGGCCACCATGTCCGTCATCAGCCCGCCGCGTATGCGCCCAAGCCGCGCCATTGCGCTTGTTGATATCATGTTCAGCACCATTTTCTGCGCCGTGCCGCATTTCATTCGGGTGGAGCCCGCAACGGCCTCAGCGCCCGTTATTGCGGCTATCTCCGTTTCGGCCGCACGGCCGAGCGGCGTATTCGGGTTTGATGTTATGGCGGCGGTATACGCGCCCTTCTCCCGCGCCCGCTTAACGGCGGCTATAACGTAGCGTGCCCCGCCCGATGCGCTTATGCCTATAACGGTGTCGTCAGCATTCACGTCAAGGCTGTCTATCAATTCAATACCCGCCTCGGCGTCGTCCTCCGCGCCCTCCGCCGCGTGTATCAGCGCGCCGTAGCCGCCCGCAATATGCCCCTGCACGGTTTCGTAGCTTACGCCGAACGTGGGCGGGCATTCGCTTGCGTCCAGCACTCCCAGCCGTCCCGATGTTCCGGCTCCAACATATATAAGCCTTCCGCCCTTGGCGATTCCCGCCGCCGCATGCTCCGCGGCAGCCGCCGCCTGGGGTATGGTCAGCCTTACAGCCGCGGCGACCTTAGCATCCTCGTCATTTATGCGGTACATCAGTTCTTCCGTGCTCAGCGCGTCCATGTCGCCAAAGCGGTCGTTGCGCTGTTCGGTTATGTTGGTCATGGTGTTGTTCCTTTCGGGTTACTCCCTTACTTTTCTATCCTCGGCAAGGGTTCCTCGTCGTTATGCTTTACCATTACGCACTCGGCTACAGGCTCCGTGAACCGCTTAACAAGGTTAACAAGGTTCTCCCGCTGCAGCAGCGGCAGCATGTGCCGGTAGAATGCCATGCTCGATACGCCCACAAGGTCGAAAAGCATCTGCACGGTTTTGTCGAGCGCCGGACGTTCGTCGAACGTAACGCTCATCTTCTGCGGAGTTATGTCAAGCGTGAGTATGCGGCTGTTCGGCGTTTCTATAAAGCCCGTCATTACCCACAGCCGTATCCTGTTCACGTCCAGCTTCCAGCGGCACCGCGTGGCGACAAGCTGCCTTTCCCCGCGCATGGTTGCCGCGCCGTATTCAAACGCGCCGTCGTGGCGAAGCACGAGCAGATTACGCTCATCCTTTTCGTATATGTATAAATAAAGGTCCTTATCCCGCTTTTCAAAGCGCAGCATTGTAACGCTGTCGGTCATGTTGCTGTGCACGGCCTGAAGCGTTTGCGGGAATAATCCGCCCGTATTCGGCCCCGCGAAATACTCCCGCCCGTCAAGCCTATAGGCTATGCGCTCAAACTCCTCCGCATCCGTGCCAAGATACCTTGGGTGCGACGGGGAATATTCAAGCGAATTAAGCGTGCTTTTAAGCGAAGCATACGCCTCATTGTCCGGTGCAAGCGGTTCATCCGCAAACGAGCTCAGAAGCTCATGCACCATGCCGCTTAAGCCCCCGTTTACGAACAGATTGCTGCTGCCGCTGTACATGGCTATTACGGTTTCCTGCTTCGGGAACACCAGCACATATTGGCCGAACGCGCCGTTGAACTGATAGTCTCCATCGTCATCGCTCATCCAAATCTGGTAGCCGTAGCCGTGCTTCATTTCGCCGTTTGGCGTTTTTATCTGCACGGATGTGGCCTGGCGTATCCATTCCTCGCTCACTATCTGCTTACCGTTCCAGCGGCCCATGTTCATGCAAAGCTGCCCAAGCTTCGCCGCGTCCTCTGCCGTGAGCGAAAGGCCCCAGCCGCCTTTTTCTATGCCCATGGGACACTTTTCCCATTCGTGATAGCGTATGCCCAGCGGCTCGAACAGCCGCGGCGTAAGGAAGTCCACAAGGCTCATGCCTGTGCGCTTTACCACCGCCGCCGCAAGCACATATGAATTGAGCGAATTATAATCGAACTCGGTCCCCGCCTCGAACTTTGGCACGGACTGCATGAACATCTTCATCCAGTTTTCGTCAAGCCCGCTGCCAACCTCGTTGAACCTTATTCCTGAGGACATTGTGAGCAGGTGCCTGAGCGTATGCGCCTTGAGTATTTTCGCGTTTGAATTGGTAACATACTCCGGGAAAATCTCAACAAGCCTTTCGTTTATGTCCAAATACCCTTCGTCGCATGCAATGCCCACCGCAAGGCCCGTAACGCTTTTGCTCATGGAATAAAGCATGTGCGGGACTTCCAGCGTGTACGGCGCGTATGCCCCTTCCGCAATAACCTTGCCGTGGCGCAGTATCGTTATGGCGTGGCAGGCGGTTGTATCCGCCTGAGCCTCTATGGTTTTATAGAATCGCTCTATCGCCCCGCTCGGCACGCCCTCCGCCTCCGGCGTGGAACGCTCAAGCGGCGCGGTGTTCTCCTTCGGCACGAAGCGCTCCTTTTGCAGCACGAATCCGTAAAGCGGAATCTTTTCCGTATCGTGCCTTAAAAAGTTCATGAGCAGCTCCGCGCTTTTCATCTGTATCGTCAGGTCCATCCATACGCCTCCTTTTCAATCAGTATGCTCTGTTTTACAGCCTTTCGGGCCCGTCAACATTCGGATTCACCACGAACTCCGGTTCATCGCTCTTAGCGGTATAGCCGTTGTCCGCGCCATCTGCGCCTATTCTTTCAAGATAGAACGCGCTCGTCGCCGCGCTTACATACGGGTTTAGCCACAGATCGCCTATCCCAAGCGTAAGCGCGCTGAGCAGCCGCCAGCCGATGAAGCTGAGATGCAGGCAGAAGAGCCTGCCCTTATGCCCGTCCATAAGCCGCTTTGATTCATTCACGCATTCGGTAACGCTCATTTCCGGATTGTCGCACAGAACATAGAACGCAAGGCTGTAACGATACGTTGCTATTATGCCGGGTATGACCAGCAGCAGCGACCACAAAAACGTGAGCAGCGCCGTATAAAGATTGAGCAGCAGCGCCTTGCCGAAAAAGCCGAAGCGGGAGAAAAGCTCGCCTACCTGCGGCGTTTCGCCCTTTATAAGGCGGTTATAATAGCTGCAAAGCCCAAGCTGAGCCGCCCCGCCCACGATCAGGCGCGCAATGCCCACTGCCGAGGCTATGGCTGCGGATATGCTCAGCAGCGGCACAAGTATTTCCATGTCCGTGCCAAACAGGGAACGGAAAAGCGCAGCAAGGTTCACCGTTGCCCCGTCAAACAGTTCTCCGGTTGAGTCAACGGAGTAGCTTACCGTAAAATATGTTCCGTAGCAGCCTAAAAGCGCCGCCAGCAGCGATACAACAAGGCTTGTGCCCCATTTGCCGTCAAGCCTTTGGCGGGCAATCTGCCTTAACTCAGATGCTGTACGCATAAATATATACCTCCCCTAATCATTGCCTGATAATTATTTGCTCCATTATACTATATTTTCCCGCCCATAGGAACAGCCGTGATAGTTACATTTTTGTAACGTTGCGGGTTTGATATTATGTCAATTTATGCCGTTTTAGTTGCCCGCTTTGCCATATATGTCTGCCGATGCCGCCATAATATGTTGCTATACTCTTATCAACCGATGATACCATAACACAGAACGGGAGAGCGAACAGCATGACTGCATACCGGCACGAATACAAGCACGAAATAAACACGAGCGACTTTATCACCCTTTCCATGCGCCTTAACGCCGCGCTGAAGGCGGATGAGTTTGCCCGCGCGGACGGCGCATACGAAATAACCAGCCTTTATTTTGACGATGTGTACGACACCGCACTTAAAGAGAAAATAAGCGGCGTAAACTGCCGCGACAAGTTCCGCCTGCGCCGCTATAACAACGATACCGAGCACATAAAGCTTGAAAAGAAAAGCAAGCGCGGCGGCCTTTGCCTGAAGGAGTGCGCAGCCATAACCGCCGCACAGGCGCAAAGCATAATAGGCGGCGATATAGACTTCCTTGCCGTTCAGGGCGGCGTTATGGCGGAGCTGTACAGCCGCATGCGCGCGGGGCTTATTATGCCCGGTGCCGCATATACGGCTGACCCCATTTTATTTTAAGGAGGATTACCCACCGTGAGCCCCGCAAGCATACTTGCATCTATAAGCTTCAGCGACATATTCAAATCCGGCTTTTTTGAAAATTTCAACAGCGTGTCATATTTCGATATGGCAGTCGCGCTGCTTTTAAGCTTCGGCGTAGGCGTATTCATATTCATGATATACCGCAAAACCTTCAAGGGCGTTATGTATTCATCCACGTTCGGCGTAACGCTTATCGCCCTTACAATGATTTCCACTTTCGTCATATTGCGGTAATAGGCAGCGGAGTCATAGGGCTTATGCTGGTTGTATTCGTTAACAAAAAGGCACATACCGACCCGTATATAGTTGTAATAAGCTGCGCCGACGCCGAAAGCGAAAAGCGCGCGGGCGAATACCTTGCCGCCCATGCGGACAGGTGCGTTGTTAAGAGCAAAAGCGTTAAGGCGGGCCGGGTGGAGCTTAATATGGAGATCCGCTTAAAGAGCGGCGACACGGCCTTCATAAACGAACTGAGCGCGCTTAACGGGGTTAACAGCGCCGTGCTCGTAAGCTACAACGGCGAATACATGGGCTGACAGCCATGAGCAACTCCAGGCACACAACGCTTTTCTGCGGCATAATAGCCGCGCTCACGCTTGCGCTTACGCTGCGACACTTTCCCCGCACGCGGGGACAGCTTTTGGTTAGCGGTAATTTCAAAAAGGCTCCCATTGGGAGCCTTTATCATGTCCTTATCTTCTTGGATAGTTGCTGCGGTAGACGCGGCGCTTCTTTGCCCTGCGCCTGCGGCGGCGGGAGGAAAGCACCTTCGCTATCAGCACTATTATTACCAGCGCCGCTATCAGCAGCGCCCAGAACAGCCATCCGCTGCCGCCCTCTTTATCGTTCACATCGGGGCTTGATACTATAAGCGGGCTTGAATTGGGCGAGGCCGTGTCGCTCACAACCGTTGCCGCCTCCGCCACATCGCGCGAGGCTATAAGCGGCGCGGTGAACATCGTTACGCCGTTGTATTGGTACGATACCGTGCCAAGCTCCTCCCCGGCGGCTATGGGCGCTTCAAGCTTTCTTGAGGTAACATAGCTGCTTGTCAAAAGCGAGGGCGTTGCAGTGATCGCGTTTATGGTTTCCTTTAAGCCGGTAAGCTTCGCGGCGGAAAAATCTATGTTCGCGGTAAGCAGGCCGCCCTCCGCGTCCTCAAGGCTGGCGTTTGATATGGGCAGCTGCATCGTGCTTTCAAGGCCCAGCGTGCCCGCGTCCACGGATACGAAGTTTGCAAAGCCCCAATCGAAGAACTTAGCCGCGTTTTCAAAGCGGTATTCGCCCTTCACCTTGTTTTCATAATCGCCGAACAGCACCAGTATCAGCTCCACGCCGTCCTTCTCCGCGCTTGCCACAAGGCAGCGGCCGGCGGCGGTTGTATCGCCCGTCTTTACGCCGGTTGCGTATTTATATTTGTAATCCGCCTCACCCTCCTTTGTGTAAAGCAAGCGGTTGGAATTATACCACTGGTAGCCGTCGGAATCCTTGTTGGTCGGGGCGGCGTTATAGGTCGCGGTGGAAACTATCTTGCGGAATGTTTCGTTGCGCATGGCGTAGCGGGTAAGCACGGCCATGTCATACGCGGTTGAATAATGATCCTCCTTATGGAGTCCGTTCGGCTTAACAAAGTGCGAGCCGGTCATGCCAAGCTCCGCGGCCTTTTTATTCATCATTTCCGCAAAGCCGTATTCGCTGCCGCCAATATGCTCGGCAATGGCCTTCGCGGCATCGTTGCCGGAAAACAGCATCATGCCGTATAGCATGTCTATAAGGGGCATTTCCTCGTTGCGGGAGAGGCGGCAGGTGGAGCCGCGTTTTTCAACGTCGCTGCCCGTGTTCACTATCTCGTTTATGTCCGCCGCGTTTTCAATGGCCAGTATGCAGGTCATTATCTTTGTGGTGCTGGCGGGGTATGCCTGTGCCTTGCTGTTCTTTTCATAAAGCACGGTGCCCGTCGCCGCATCCATAAGGCAGATATATGGTGTGGATACGCTCTCCGGGTCAAATTCGTCCGCCGCGGCGCAAACCGGCAGCACGCCGAGCGCGAGTATAAATATAAGCACAAGCGAGATTATTCGTTTCAAATTCAAATTGGTCCTTTCCTCAAAAGCCGGCATATCCATACGTCGGCATAGTACACTTTGGCTATTATAACAAAATTTATATGCATTTGTACATAGTTCAACGGTTAATTTATTGTTAAATACACCGTTCGTTCAAATTATTCCCCCTTTATGCAGGGCGCTTTTATGGTATAATGAATATGGAAAGTTGTAGTCGCGCAATGCGCTGCGGCGAAAGGAGGACGCCATAATGGCAATACGAATACTGCTTGTGGACGACGAGCCGCTTATGATAAAAGGACTGAAGCGCACGCTGGAGCAGGACGGTTACGAGACCGATTCCGCATCGGACGGCGAGGAGGCGTTAAAAAAGCTGAACAGCGAGCATTATGATCTGGTGCTGCTGGACGTTATGCTGCCCAAGCTCAGCGGAATAGAGGTTTGCCAGATAGTGCGCGAAACGAGCGACATTCCCATAATAATGCTCACCGCCAAGGGCGAGGATATGGACAAAATACTCGGCCTTGAATACGGCGCGGACGATTACATGACAAAGCCCTTCAACATACTGGAGGTAAAGGCCAGGATAAAGAGCATACTGCGCCGCGCTGGTGCGAACCGCGAAGCGCCCAAAATGGAACTGAGCGCAAACGGGCTGAGCATAAACATAGGCAGCCGCAGCGCAACGCTGGACGGCAAGAACGTTAGCCTTACCATGAAGGAATTTGACCTGCTTCAGCTTTTCATGAAAAACCCCGGCAAGGTATACAGCCGCGACGAGCTGCTTGAAACCATATGGGGACAGGACTACATAGGCGATTTCAGAACGGTGGACGTGCATATCCGCCGCCTTAGGGAAAAGATCGAGCGGGACCCCGCCAATCCCGAATATATTCTGACTAAGTGGGGAGTTGGCTATTACTTTGCGCAGTGAGCGAAAACAGCTTTTCGGCTCAATCAGGGTCAGGATGGTCGCCATATATTTGGCGGTTACCATCGTGGCCTTGCTGTCCATAAGCTTTACCGTGGCAATATTGGTCGAATCCTCGCTTGTCAATCAGCGCACAAAGCAGCAGCAGGAGGCTACCACCCGCCTTGCCCTTGAAATAAGCCAAAGCTTTGATTCCGATGCAGACACGCTGTATTCATTGGCGCTCACCCGCGCGCAGGAAATGGGCGGCAGGGTGCTTATAATGGATACGGATGCGGTGGTTCAGATAGACTCCGCCTCATACCAAACGGGCTTCATGCTGCCGTATAGAGAGGTGCGCGATGTGCTTATCGGCGGCAAGGAGGCGGCGTTCGGCTTCCATAGAATAAGCACAGGCGCGGACAAAGGCGCGCTGAAGCTTTCCGGCTCTGCCAACTGGGCCGTATACTACACCGCCCCAATAACTCAGGGCGGCAAATATTTGGGCGCGGTGCTTTTCAGCGCCATGATACAGGACGTTGAGGACAGCGTTGCGGACATAATTGCCGAGGTTGCCATAGTTTTCGGCATTGTTGCGGCGGTTATGGTGGCGCTCAGTTTTACGCTCAGCGGCTTTGTTACAAAGCCAATAGTTGAACTGACCCACGCCATACGCCGCATGGGCAAGCAGGGCAGCGGCGTGCGCGTTAAGGTGCATGGGCAGGGCGAGGTTGCGGAGCTTGGCCGCGCGTTCAACCGAATGAGCGAGCAGATAGAGGCCCACGACCGCGTGAGGGACGAATTTGTATCCAATGCATCGCACGAGCTTAAAACACCCCTTGCCACAATGAAGCTTTTAAGCGAATCCATATTATATGAAGAAAATCCGGACCCTGCCGAAATGCGGGAGCTCTTCGAGGATGTTAACCACGAGGTAGACAGAATGTCCAACGTTATAACGGATCTTCTGCGCCTTGTGCAGTTCGATGAAGGCCAGCCGCTGCTGCACCGGGAAAACGTTGATTTGAAGGACATAGCAGAGCGTGTTGTTTCCCGATTGAAGCCGCTTGCAGAGAACAAGGGCATAGCGCTGAATTTCACCGGCAGCAGCGCAATGATATTTGGCGAGGAACGCCAGATAGAGCAGGCCGTTGTAAATCTTATAGAAAACGCAGTCAAGTATACAGACGCCGGGCATGTTGACGCGGCGGTGAAGCAGACCGGGAGCGAGGCGCAGCTTATTGTGAAGGATACGGGCATAGGCATACCGGAGGACGCAATACCGCACCTTTTTGAACGATTTTACCGCGTGGATAAGGCGCGTTCCCGCGGCACTGGCGGCACGGGACTTGGCCTTGCGATAGTGGAGCGGATAATTACGCTGCACGGTGGGTTCATAACGGTTGAAAGCGAGCTTGGGCACGGGTCAACGTTCACGGTGCATCTGCCGCTTGCGGACGGGGAGGATTAAACGCATGAAGCACGGCAAAAACACACTGCGGCTCACGGCGCTGCTCACGGCGGCGCTTATGCTGCTCATGCTTTGCGGCTGCTCCCGCGGCATGATAAAGGAGGACAGCGTGCATGAGGACCTGCCCGATATAGACCCCGAAGCGGGCATTGCCAAGGACATGCGCGCAAAGCTTTATTACAGGCTCACGGATGAAGCGTATCTTGTCGGCGTAACGGCAACCATAACCGTTTACGCGGGCGAGCGCGAGGAGCGCGCCATGATACGCACGCTTATGGAAGGCACGCCGCCGCTGAGCGGCAACATAAGCGCGGTCATTCCCGCGGGCACTGAAATAGTTGATGTTTCGCTTGAAGGGGCAATATTGTACGTTACCCTTTCGGCGGAGTTCTTCAATACAAATATTGTGGACGAAGCCGTTGCGGACGGCTCCAGACTGATGGAAAACGGGCTGATTTCCCGCGCGGAATACGAAGCGCGCGTGGAAAACGCAAGGGAGGAAATGTACCTTGCGCGAAGGCTTGCCGCGCAGTCCATAGTGAACACTATAACCGCGAACAGGCCGGACGTGAGCGTGCAGCTTTTGTTTGAGCTTAACGGTTCGGCCGCGCGCGTGCGCAGGACGGAGCTGGGCCTTGAAACATTCGGCGGCGGCAGCCACGATCTGCTGGAGCCTATGGAGTTTGACGATTCGTATGTTATAACCGCGCCGGGCGTGGTAGCATGTCTGCTTGAGCATATACAGAACGGCGAATACGATAAGGCGTATCCGCTGATAGCCGAACTTGAGCAGGGCGGCGCGCAGAAGCCGGATTACGCCAGCTTTGAAACATACATGGCAAGCCTTGCCAAAATAAAAAGCTTTTCCGTGCGCGAGCAAACGCAGAACAAGGATTCTTCAAGCATTCTGGTAACGGTTGAAATAACGCTGGATAATGATCAGGGCGTGCGCAGATATCAGCTTACGCTCAAAAGCGAGGGCAGCATATATAAACCGGGCTACAAATCGCTTATAAACATGCTGGGAGGTGACGGCGTATGATGCGGCGATGCATTGCGCTCATATTGGCGCTTGCGGTATGCATGGGCATATTTTCCGCCTGCATAAACGAGGACAGCTACCCGCCCGCGCTTGAGCTGAGCAGCGACGTGCCGCCCAGGCAGGGCGAGGAAACGCTTGCCCAGGGCGAATTTGAAGCAACGCTTTATTATATAAACGAGGACGGCACCCGCCTTGCGGGTGAAAAGCGCACAGTGCGCTGCGAGGAAGGCGAAAGCATGGCGCTTTGCACAATGCGCGCGCTTATGGACGGGCCGCAGAGCCAGTCGCTCGAGCGGTCTGTACCATACAAGCTGAAGCTGGACAAGATTGAAAAGTCCATGGGCATATGCAACGTGTACTTAAGCGGCGGCTTCCCGGGCAGCGAGTCAGATTGGCTCATAGCCCGCCTTGCAATAGCCGCAACGCTGAGCGATACGCTTGGCATACAGGCCGTGAACGTGCTGTATAACGGCAAGGAGCAGGGCTACAACAGCAACGCCATAGGTGAAGCGCGATATTTAGGCCAAAGCCTTGATAAATATGCCGAGGATATGGCCGAAAAATATCCAGACCGCAGCAAAGGCTCCATGAGTGAGGTCGTGAAATACATTGACCAATACGTCACCATGTATTTTACCAATGCCGAACGGACGCTTATAGCCGCACACAGCGTGCAGTTGAGCGTTTCTTCCGAAGCTTCGGTAACAGATCTTGTTACAATACTTACCGGCAAGCTTGCCGCGGGCATATCGGGAGAGGATGCGCTTGAGCCCGTGCTGCCAGCGGACTTTACGCTTGCGCGTGAGCCGCGCATAGGCGTAGCCGGAATGGAAGAGGAAGAAACCGATGCGGAATCCTCCGCCGAAAAGAACACCTCAAAGGATAAAACCGGCGAAGCGTCCTCCACCTCCGCGCCAAGCTCCCTCCCGCTGTTCGCGCCGAAGGTTATATACATAACCATAAATCAGCCCAAGAATGACTATGATGAGCGGCTCATGTGCGCCGCGCTCACGCTGACGCTTACGGGGTATCTTCCCGGCATAAGCGGCATAGTGCTTTACGTTGAAGCGGAGGACGGCACGCGCACAAAGCTTGTGGATGACGTGGACTATCTTACCCGCGACATGTATACCGATATGCTCGGCACGAGCGTAAGCGTGGATTATCCGGACGAGAACGGATCCATGCTGAAGCGGGAGAATAAAATAGTCCCATCAAGCGACGAATATGATTTGACAAAGCGCGTGCTCACGCTTATAGACGCGCAAGGTTCAAGCGGGCTTGGTTTCGCTCCCCTTTCGCGCGATGATGTGGAGCGTGTGTATCTTGCGGACGGCATAGCGGTTATAGAATGGAAGGAAGGCTTTACGGATAAGCTTAAGGAAGCGCTCAGCTATGAATCCGCCGAAAGTGCGGACAGGCTGGAAATGCTTATAATATACAGCTTTGTAAACACGCTTACCGAGCTTCCATATATAAAAAAGGTTTGGATGAGCGAAGGCGGCGAAAAGCTGGGCATGATAAACCGGATATATCTTGGCAACGCGCTTTTAAGAAGCCCCGGACTTACGGGCAACGAATAAGGATAAACATATGAAAACTAATGCAAAAAGGGTTATAGTAGGCATGTCCGGCGGGGTGGATTCCTCCGTAGCCGCGCTTATATTAAAGCAGCAGGGCTACGATGTGACAGGCGTATTCATGAAAAACTGGGAAGAAACTGACGAGGACGGCGTATGCACCGCAACGGAGGATTATCAGGACGCTATGGCCGTATCCCGAAGGATAGGCATACCGTGCTACGGCGTGAACTTCGCCAAGGAATATAAGGACAGGGTTTTTTCCTATTTTCTAGACGAATATTCAAAGGGCAGAACGCCAAATCCGGACGTATTGTGCAACTGCGAAATAAAGTTCAAGGCGTTTCTTGACCTTGCCATGGCGGCAGGGGCGGACAACCTGGCAACCGGGCATTATGCCCGCCTTAATAAGGCGGCGGACGGCAAGGTTACCCTCCTTCGTGCAAAGGATTTGAACAAGGATCAAACGTATTTTCTTGCCGGTCTTACGCAGGCGCAGCTGAAAAACGCCATGTTCCCCGTTGGCGATATGCTAAAGCCCGAGCTTAGGCGCATAGCCGAAGAAGCGCAGCTGCCCAACGCAAAAAAGAAGGACTCCACGGGCATATGCTTCATAGGCGAGCGCAATTTCAAAAAATTCCTTATGGAATATCTGCCTGCACAGCCGGGCGATACCGTTACGCTGGACGGCAGGATAGTAGGACGGCATGACGGGCTTATGTATTATACATTAGGTCAGCGCCGCGGCCTTGGCATAGGCGGGCGCAGCGATGGCACCGGCGAAAGCTGGTTCGTAATAGGCAAGGACATGAAGCGCAATCTGCTTATTGTTCAGCAGGGCGAGCATGAAGAGCTCTTCTCCCTTGCGCTTGAGGCGGGGCATATGCATTTCATCGCCGGCGAACCGCCCGCGCCGGAATTTGACTGCACGGCAAAATTCCGCTATCGTCAAAGCGACGTACCCGTACACGTAAGCATCCATGGCGAAGGCTGCCGCGTAACGTTCATGCAGCCGGAGCGCGCGGTAACGCCGGGGCAATGGGTTGTGCTGTACGATGGCGAGGTTTGCCTTGGCGGCGGGCCGATAGATTCAACCACGCCCATGAAGGAAATAGAGCTGAAGAACATATGATAGTCATTCATAAGCCAACCATTGATGATTACGCTGCCGTGCGCGCCCTTGTGGCACAGGTTCATGCGCTGCACCATGCCGCGCGCAGCGATGTTTACGCCGCTGATGCGCACTTTTTGCCGGAGCATTATGCCGCGCTGCTCAGCGATGCAAACGCCTTCCCCATTGCCGCGTATGACGGCGATAAGCTTGTTGGCTTTGCATCCGCATTCATGAAACCCGCCAATCCGCATCCGGCAATGCTGCCGCACCGCATAGCCTATATTGACGACATATGTGTGCATAGCGACTGCCGCGGAATGGGCATAGGCACGCTGCTGTATAATGAAACAGTCCGCCTTGCAAATGAGCGCGGCGCGGACACGCTTATGCTCACCGTTTGGGCGTTCAACGAAAGCGCAATGCGGTTCTATAAAGGCCTTGGCATGACGGAGCGGAACATAAATATGGAAATGAAGCTATAAAAAAGCACCCCGAACCAAAGCAACGTTAAACGCGGCGCAAATGCGCCGCGCTTTATGTATCCTGATATTAAAGCCTTACAGGAATAACCTTGCCTTCTCCCCGCTCAGCTTTTCCACCTTGGCGATATATGTGCTTATCTCCTTTGGCGCAGGCACGCGCTCCACGCGGCGCGCCGCATCGTATACACATTTGGTCATTGCTCCCGCCCCGTGGGACATTATGGCGGTGGTATCCTCCATCATGTCTATGTTGTATACGCATTCCGTGCCGGGCTTGGCATAGCCCACGTTTTCAAGATTACCGCTCATATATTTCTGGCGATACATATAATACGGCCGCATGCCGAGCCGCGCCGCGGCTTCGCTTCCCATGTGTACCATGTGCTCTACTTCCTCCGCCTCCGGCATTGGGTATTTTTCCCCTTCCGTAACAAGGCGGCTCGATCGCTTTAATGCAAGCGTATGCACGGTAAGGTTTTCGGGCGAAAGCTTTATTATTTCATCAAGCGTATGCTCCATGTCCGCCGCATGCTCGCCGGGAAGGCCGGCTATAACGTCCATGTTTATATTGTCAAAGCCCATGTCCCGCGCCATGTTGAACGCGGCTATAATGTCCGCGCTTTTATGACTGCGGCCTATCAGTTCAAGCGTTGCGTCGTTCATTGTCTGCGGGTTTACGGAGAGCCTGCTCACGCCGTATTTTTTCAGCACACCCAGCTTTTCTTTTGTTATCGTATCCGGCCGGCCTGCTTCAACGGTGAATTCCCCATTGAATCCTGCGTATGCTTCAAGCGCGTGGGCAATAAGGCCGTCCATCTCATCCGCCGTAAGCACGGTTGGCGTGCCGCCGCCTATGTACATTGCGCGTATTTTGCGGCCCGCCTGCTTCAATATGGCGGAGCCGAGCGTTATATCCTTTTTAAGCGCGGCAAGATAGGCCGCCATGTCCGTCTTTTTAGTGCGCACCTGGGAGGCAAAGCTGCAATACAGGCAGCGCGATGCGCAGAACGGTATACCTATGTATATATCCGCATCCTTTTCCGTTTGGCTGTCAAGAATTGGCTGCTGCACGGCGTTTATTGTCTTTGCCAGGGCAAGCTTTTCTTCGCTCACGTCAAAGTCCTGCTGCATCATTCTTATCGCTTCCGCTTCGCCGTGGCGCATGCGCAGCTCCCTCAGCAGCCGCGTGGGCCTTATGCCCGTAAGCGAGCCCCACGGCGGCATAACGCCGTATACGTTTGCCATTGCCCTGAACGCCGCTATCTTCACCGCGCGTTTTTCGCGCCGCTTTATTTCAAGCACGTCTGCCCCTTGCGGTATAACGCAGTCCCATTCGTAAACGGCCATGCCTTTTTCCGTGTTCACCTGCGCGCGTGCATGCCGCCCAGTACCGCTGCCCTCAAGCGTAACGCAAACGTCTGCCGATGCGTTTTCCGCCTCCGTTATTTCCTCCTTTGCCGAAAATAGCCGAAGCTCGTCGGCTATATCGGCTATATACTCGGGTTTGTTCGTGTATAGGCTTATCATTTGTCCTTACCCCAGCGGCGCATAAATAGGTTATGCTCCCGCTCGAACTGCAGCGTGGTAGCACCCATATGGCCGGGATAAACTTCATAGTCGCCATCAAGAGTGAAAAGCTGATTGCCTATGGAATCAAGCAGTTCCTTATGATCCCCGCCGGGGAAATCGCTGCGGCCTATGCTGCCATGGAACAGGCAGTCCCCCGTGAACACGGCCTTCCTTTCGCCGTCGGCAATGGCATAGGATACGCTGCCCTTGGTATGCCCGGGCGTATACAGCACGCGGATATCAAAGCCGGCCTCGTGTATGGTTTCGCCGCCCTTCAGCTTAACGTCCGCATTGCAGGGGGGTATATCTATATGCGCCATTGCGCACAGGTTAACGCTTGCGTCCCTAAGGCCCGCTTCGTCGATTTCGTGTATATACACCCTTGCGCCATACTGCTTTTGAAGATCGGCAACGCTCACTATATGGTCAAAATGCCCGTGCGTGAGCAGCACCGCCGTTGGCTTTACGCCAAGCTCATCAAGCTTTTTGTTCACAAGCTCGGTATCTGACGGGTCTATTATTATGCATTCGCCCGCGTTCTTGCCGTATACAATATATGTATTCACCCCGACGGGGCCGGTTATAAGGGATGCTATTTCCATGATGTTAAAATGTCCTTTCGCTGTCCAGTAATATTGTTACGGGGCCGTCGTTTATAAGCTGCACCTTCATCTCCGCGCCGAATATGCCCGTTTCAACGTGCACCTTTTCGCCCAGCTTCGCTATCGCCTTTTCATAAAGCGGTATCGCCTTTTCGGGCCGCGCCGCGCGGATGAAGCTTGGGCGTTTGCCGTGCCGTGCATCACCATAAAGCGTGAATTGGCTTACAAGCAGTATCTCCCCGCCCGCATCTATAATGGAACGGTTCATTTTGCCCGCTTCATCTTCAAATATTCTAAGCCCCGTCAGCTTATCGCAAATATAGTCAAGATCCTTATCGGTGTCGTTTTCGTCAATGCCTATCAACACCATGAACCCTTTGCCTATTTTCCCGTTTATCTTTCCGTCTATGGTCACGCTTGCGCTTTCCACGCGCTGCACCACGGCTCTCATGTTCCTAATCCCCCGTTATGCGTTTATTCTGTATACGTCGTTCACGGTGCGTATTTTGCGCATGCCCTTCATAATGCTGTCAAGCTGCGCCGCGCCGGATACATTGAACGTAAGCTGCACAGTCACGATATCCTCAGTGGTTTTCGCGTTCATAGCCAGTATGCTTATGTTCAAATTCATAAGCAGCTGCGATATTTCCATCAGCAGCCCCGGCCGCTCCCCGGCAACAATGTGTATAGTAACAGGGTAGCTTGCCTTTTCCGTGCTCGCCCACTCAACGTCTATAAGCCGTTCTTTGTCCAGCATCAGATCCGTCATGTTCGGGCAATCTGCGCGGTGTATCGATACGCCGCGGCCGCGGGTAATGTAACCCACTATCTTGTCGCCCGGCAGCGGGCTGCAGCAATGCGCAAAGCGCACCGCCATGTTAGGCTCTCCCTTCACCACCACGCCGTGATGCGATACGGCGTTCTGCACGCGCTGTTCTTCCTTCTGCTCAAGCTTGGCCGCAAGCTGATTCGCCTTTTCTTCCTTGCGGTATTGCTCAATCAGCTTATGCAGCACCTGCCCTGTGGTTATGCCGCCGTAGCCTATCGCGGCGTATATATCCTCAATATCGTTCATGTTGAACCGCTTGAGGAGATCGTCATAATAGCTTTTCTTTGTCAGCTCGCCAAGCTGCCTGCCCTGCCGCTTTGCGGCCTCGCTGAGCATTTCCTTGCCGCGGATTATGTTTTCCTCGCGGTTGGCCTTTTTGAACCATTGGCGAATTTTTGCCTTGGCCTGCTGAGTTTTTACTATTTTGAGCCAGTCGCGGCTCGGGGTTGCGTTGGGCGCGGTCACGATTTCGCAAACATCGTTATTCTTCAGCTTGTAGTCAAGCCTTACTATCGCGCCGTTTACCTTTGCATGCTGAACATGGTTACCAACGTTTGAATGGATGCGGTACGCAAAGTCCAGCGGTGTGGAGCCGGTGACAAGGTCAATTATCTGCCCGCGCGGCGTAAGCACATATACATAGTCGCTGAAGAAATCCTTGCGAATGCTTTCAACAAATTCCTTTGTGGTATCCGCATAGTTTTCAAGCTCCAGCGCTTCCCTCAGCCATGCAAGCTTGCTGTCCAGCTCGTCCTGATTGGCGCGCCCTTCTTTATACATCCAGTGCGCCGCTATGCCGTATTCGCTCGTGCGGTGCATTTCATATGTTCTTATCTGCACCTCAAACGGCAAGCCGGTATCGGAAAACAGCGTTGTGTGCAAAGACCTGTACATATTGGTCTTTGGCATGGCTATATAATCCTTGAACCGGCCCGGCACGGGCTTCCATATTGCGTGGATTATGCCCAGCGCCGCATAGCAATCGTTTATGGTGTTCACTATAACGCGCACGGCTATAAGGTCATATATCTCTGCAAGGCTCCTGTTCTGCCTGAGGAACTTTTTATATATGCTGTATAGGTGCTTCGGCCTGCCGTTCACCTGCGCCTGTATGCCGGCGGCGGCAAGCTGCTCCTCTATCGTTTTTATGGCCTTATTGAGCGTAAGCATACGCTCCCGCCGCTGCGGCTCAATCTGCTTTTCAAGCGCGGCGTATTCTTCCGGCATAAGGTAATGGAAGGCAAGATCCTCCATTTCGCACTTTATTGCGCCCATGCCGAAGCGGCTTGCGAGCGGCGCATAAACGTCCAGCACCTCCCGCGCTTTGCGCTGCCGCTTTTCGGGCTTGCAATATTCAAGCGTGCGCATATTGTGCAGCCTGTCCGTCAGCTTTATTATAACAACGCGAACATCCTTGGCTATGGCAAGGAACATCTTTCTCAGGTTTTCCGCCTGCGCCTCTTCCTTGCTTATAATGTCGCTTTTGCCGGTTTTGGTCAGCTTGGTTACGCCGTCCACCATCTCCGCAATGTCCGTGCCAAATTCGCGGGCAATATCCTCAACCGTTATCCCGTCGCAGTCCTCCACCACATCGTGAAGAAGGCCGGCTATAACGGTGTTGGTATCCATGCCCATTTCAAACAGCATTTTGGCCACAGCCAGCGGATGGATTATATACGGTTCGCCGGATTCGCGCTTCTGCGGCAGATGCGCTTTATATGCAAAGTTCATGGCCTTTTTAAGCCGCGCCATATCATCTTCGCTGAACTTTTCCGCGCAGGCCTTTTCAAGCTCGTCCATCAGCATCCTTACTTCCTCGTCGTCTATAAGATGATGCTCGGATGCGTCGACCATTTTGTCTATGTTCACTTCGCTCATACCGTCCAGCCGCATTTCATCGTTGTTATCTATTATCTTTTCATTGCTCATTCCGGCAAACCTCCTTTCCGTATATGCTCGTCTTTTTTATCAGTATACTATGGAAGCCTTAACGTCGTAGCCTTCAAGCGCGGCCGCGCCGTTAAGCTCACTCTTAAGCTCTATTGCGAAGCGAACGGCAACAACCTCACCGCCCATCTGCTCAATAAGCTTTATCGCCGCAAGCGCCGTGCCGCCGGTCGCCAGCAAATCGTCCACAACCACTACCTTCTGTCCCTTTTGAATGGCGTCGGTATGTATTTCCAGCGAATCCGTGCCGTATTCAAGGGAATATTCATAGCTCACCGTTTCGCAGGGGAGCTTACCGGGCTTCCTCGCCGGCACAAAGCCCGCACCCAGTGCGTAAGCAAGTGCGCTGCCCATTATGAAGCCGCGCGCCTCCGGCCCGACCACCACGTCCACATGCTTGTCCTTCAGCTCTTCAGCCATATCGCTTATAAGCTGATGGAACGCCTCGGGGTTCTTAAAAAGCGTGGTAACGTCGCGGAACAGTATCCCGGGTTTTGGGAAATCGGGTATGGTGCGAATGGTATCTTCAAGCTTCATGGTTTGCCTCCTCGTATAGTTGCAAGTACATATCGTTCATCTCCCTTAGGGAGTTAAGCGCAAAAAAAGTCCGGCTTTCCTCAAGCGAGCGCTTGGGCGGGTCCTTTTCAACCCGTATGCCGCCGCTGCCCTTTGTAACAAAGCCCAGTTCATAGAACACGTCCGCCGCCAGCGCACAATGGCACCGCGGGGCGTTGGTTGCGGCGCATAGCGCATCCGCCATGGCGTTTATGTTATAAAACTTACCAACCGTGCAGCGCAGCGCCTTATACAGCGCAATGAAATCCGCCCTGTCACGCGGTATGCCCGCTATCAGTTCGTCCGTCTCCGCCGCGTTCGGCTTGGCTGCATAAAGCGCAGCATCCCCGTTCATTTGGCGCAGTGCGCCGGGTATGCCGCTGCTTGTTGCGGTATCGAAAACTATTATGTTTTTGTAGCGGCTTATGTCCATGTCCGCAATATTCGGCGCAAGCACCGCCGCGTTATATGCGCATATGCTTTTCGCGTTGCTGCCGAAGCTTACGTCCATCCGGTTCCAAATGCCGCGCGCTTTAAGCAGTGCGCACAGCCGCTTTGCTCCCGCCGCCGTGAAGCAGAGCGCTATGGTGTCCATCGCGCTTGCGTCAACAAGCTCAATAAGCTTTTCCTCCGTGTCCGCAAACGCAAGTCCGCTTACGGCACGGGTATTATTATACAAAACATTTCTGCATATTGCATCAACAAATTTGCCCTTTTGCCTGTCTATCCATGCATTTACGTCGTTAGGCTCGGCACAGCGCAGATTTTTTATATTAAGCTGCAATTCGCTCCGCCCCATGAACGTGTTTATGTTCGGGGTATACACGGCGTCGCACCTGTCCATATCCAGCATATTTCTGAATTCCGCGCCGGAATTGAAATACACGGCGTTTATATATTGCTCGTCCCGCGTAACGTGGCAGCGCACATGCTTTCCTTCGCACCCTATGCGTTCCATATTGGCAAGCCTTACCCCGCGGCTGAGCACCACCGGCTGCGGATTGCCCGCGCCGAAGGGCTCCAGCATGCCCAGCTCCTCCGCAAAGCGCTTCGTGATGCCGCCCATCTCCATTTCAAAATCATACTGCGCGCTGGGTATAAACTTCTCCTCAGGCTCGTTATGCCAAAGGTAATCGTCCATCGCCGCGCGGAATTCGTCTATGTCCTTTTGCCGCATGGTAAGTCCCGCGGCATACGCATGCCCGCCGAAGCGGGAAAAGAACCTTTCGCAGGATGAAAGCGCATCGTGAATATTCACTCCGCTTATGCTGCGGCACGATCCCGTAACCGTATCTTTACCGCTCAGCAGCACCGTGGGCCTATAAAACCGCTCCGCTATCCTTGCCGCCGCAATGCCTATAACGCCCGCGTTCCAGTCCTCCCCGTGCAGCACTATGCAGCGCCGCTTGGTCAGGTCCTCATTGGCAAGCTTTTCGCAGGCGGCGTTGAATATGCCGCTTTCCTCCGCCTTTCGCTTGGCATTCAGCTCGTCAAGCTTTGCCGCCAGCTTCGCCGCGCTCTCCCGCTCGGTCTCCATAAGCAGGCTCACCGCCGCGTCCGCTTCTTCTATGCGGCTTGCCGCATTCAGCCGCGGCGCTATCCTGAAGCCGAAATCGCCCGCGCTTACGTCCTGCAATTTTGTTTGGGACACGGAACAGAGCGCCTTTATCCCCTCCGGGCATTTGCCGCGGCGTATATCCTTAACCGCAAGCGCGGCAAACACGCGGTTTTCCCCCGTGAGCGGCACAATATCCGCAACCGTTGCAATGCCCGCAAGCGGTATATATTCCCTTGCCGCTTCGCGGCCGAGCAAGGCCTCCGCCACCTTGCACGCAAGCCCCGCGCCGCATATATGCCGGTTCGGGTATTCGTCCGCATTGCCGCAAAGTATCAGCGCCTCGCACTTGGGCAGCGTGTCGCCCGGGATATGATGGTCGGTAACTATAACCTCCATGCCAAGCTCGTAGCAGCGCTCCGTCTCCGCCGCAGACTTAACGCCGTTATCAACCGTTATTATAAGATTCGCGCCCATGTTGAAAAGCTGCTCCGCGCTTTTCATGGTCATGCCGTAGCCGTCCTCATGCCGCGAAGGTATCATGTATTCCGCATTCGCGCCAAGCCGCCTGAGGCAGCTTAGCATTATTGCCGTTGCGCACACGCCGTCGGCATCATAGTCGCCGAACACCACTATTTTTTCGCCAAGATCTATCGCTTTTCTTATGCGCGATACGGCCTTATCCATATCCTTCAAAAGATATGCGTTCTCCAGCGCGCTTTCGGAAGGGTTAAGGAAATTCGCGGCCTCGTCGCAGTCCGCAATTCCCCTGGACAGCAGCAGTTCCGCCGTCCGCGGGCTGATGCACAGCTCTTCCGCCATTTCGCGCACGCGCTCACGCGGCTGCTCCTGTGCCTTGCATACCAGCCTAAGCATAGTCCCGTCCTCCTTCCTTGGCAATAAGCTGCGGTTATGCACAGTTATGTTCATAACATTTTAATTATATCACAAAACAGCTTATCTACATAGGAAAACTTAATGCTTACGCCGCATTTATCGTTTTCAGCGTGCCGCCGCCCGCGTTACCATTGCGCACAGCATACCGGCAAGCAGGCCTATCCCCATATCGCTGAGCATTGCCATATTCAGCGCAAAGCTGCCGCTTAATATTGAAAACACGGCATAGGCGAGCATTGCGTAAATAAGCCCAGCCGCCCCGCCGAAAATCCACGCGCGGCTGCCGCAGCCCCTTTGCGCTAAGAAGCCCGCCGCCGCTGCGCCTATAACCTTTATTGCCGCATTAACAATCGGTATCAGTTCCACGCCGACCACCTGTTTCCACATCAGCGCTGCAAAAATAACTATCAGCGCAACGCTCACCACGCATCCTATAAACGCCGCCTTCAGCAGCGTAAGCACAGCGGGCGCGTTTGCCGCCTTTCCCCTTGCCATATAATGTCACCTCCCAAGCCTATGTGCTTATCATTATTCACTTTTATGCGCCCATATGATAAGATATAGCAAATCGCTTACAAAGGAGACTGCACATATGGATTTTCTGGAACTGGCTGCAAAGCGTTATTCCGTAAGGAAGTTTAAGGAAGAGAAGGTTCGCCGGGATGATCTTGATAAAATACTGAAGGCCGGCATGCTCGCCCCCACGGCGCATAACGACCAGCCGCAGCGCATTTTGGTCATAAACAGCGACGAAGCGCTTGAAAAGCTGAAAAAATGCACGGCGTGCCATTTCAACGCGCCCACCGCTCTGCTTATTTGCAGCGACAAGGACGCCTGCTGGACGCGCAAGTACGACGGCAAAAAGAGTTACGACATAGATGCGGCAATCGTCACCACGCACATGATGCTGGAGGCTGCAAGCATAGGCGTCGGCACGACATGGGTAATGCATTTCCGCCCGCAGGTGGTACGCGAGGAATTTGCCCTGCCCGATAATTACGAAGCCTCCGCCATGCTTATGATGGGCTATCCCGCACCCGATGCCGAGCCTTACCCCGGCCATTTTGAGTTCAAGGACGAAAAAGAGCTCGTGTTTTATAACGAGTTTTAATTGTGCTGTTGCAAAAATAATCTAAAACGTATATAATAAACATACAAGAGCACCTGCCGATGACGGTTGGTCAATCGTATTAGTTAGAGGTAACCGTTACTTTCGACCGCGACGGTTACTTCTTTTTTTTCTTATTCATGCGATCAATGATCGACAGGAAGAACCTTAGAAGCGCTATGATAAGCATACAAAAGGCAAAAAAATCCGCCCATGTCATCATAGCAATCACCCCCTTCCCCCGATATTCTTGATATCCAAGTTAAGGTGTGACCAACCGCCACCGCACTGGCAGGTGCTGTGTTTATTATATTGTCGATTTATGTCGCATGTCAATACGGGATATTGCTTATATTTTCCGTTTCTCCGCCCTTAACCCCAGCTCCGTGGCCTGCTTTTCGGGATAGCGGGAATAATAGCTTATCCCGCGCGCGGCATACTCCTGCCTGTGTCTGCCGTAATGCCTGCACCATATAAAGCTTGGCGCGCCCACCGCGATAAGATACAGCGGCCCCAACAGCAGCGATTGGAGCGTATGCCCGTATTCATGCGATGCTATCTCCCGCGCGCGCTCGCGGCTCGTGTCCTTATGCGTGCCGACGAATATGAACATGCCGAGCGACACGCAGCCGAACCAGCGCATGTACTTAGGCGCGGAGTCGATATCGTATTCCGTAAGCACGGCGCAGCGATAAAAGCCGCGCTTCTGATTGCCCAGCAGCAGCATTGCAATAAGCCCCAGCAGGCTTTGCACCGCGCCCCATGTGCATTGTATGAATATATAGGCTATGCGTTTGAGTTTCATATTCTCCCGTTTTTAGTATTGCGCCGCGCAGGAAAGCAGCACCGCCGCGCAGCCTATGGCGTATACCGCCGTATGCGCATACCACCACTTGCCATGCTCCGCCTTACCGAACTGTATCATGCTCTTGGCTATCGCTATAAATGCGGGAATCATGCACAGCAGCCCCACTATTATCACCATTGCCTTGCCGTGGTCGTGCGTTGACGCCTTCAAAAACAGATGGCATGTAAGCAGTATGCCGACTTCGGCAAAAAGCAATGCTATATGCTTAACGTGGGGAGGTACATCCATCAGTATTGCTTTATAAAGCTGCGGTTGGTGTATCTGCCGCCTTATGCCAATGGCTATCCACATAAGAATAAGGTCACATAGAAGCGGAATTAAAAATACCATGGTTACCCTCCTTGAAATGTTTATTTGATATACAAAGAGTACCATATATTCCCGCTTAGCGCAATAATTCACCTGTTTTTCTTGGTATATGGCTTGCGTTTATGCCGGTTATATGGTATTGTGGCAATATTGAATCAAGTTTTATAGGGTGCATCATATGAAAAAGCTTATAAACGCACTTTCGCAGAAAAGGGAAGTTTTTGCAACGGACGTTGTTTCCGTACAGTTTGCGCTGCTGACGCTCCCCTACATATGCTTATCGGCATCACTCCCTGACGACAGCCGCTGGCCCCATTGGGCAAGAGTTGGAGCGCTTACAATTCTGCTCGTGCTTCAGCTTATACCCATAGTCGTTTCGCTGCGCGATGCGTTCGGCAAATGGCCCGAATATCGCACGCCCGAGGAAACGGCGCAATGCAAGTTGCGTCAACACACGGCATGGAAGCAGATAGCGTGGCACATGCTCTCAAGCGTTATTCTGATAGTAATCTTATATTGCCAATTTAACGTTCACTCTCCGTTCTTCGGTTTCTGACAAATAAAGATATAACGCAAAAACCGGCAGCCCTTACGAGCCGCCGGTTTATTATGCCGTTAGGTGAAGCTTACTGCTTCTTGGCCTTCTGCGCCTTGATGGCCTCGGTCAGCATCGGGGTGACCTTGAACAGGTCGCCGCAGATACCGTAGTCGGCAATCTCGAATATGGGCGCGGATTCGTTGGTGTTCACGGCGATTATGCATTCGGAATCCTGCATACCGGCCTTGTGCTGTATCGCGCCGGAAATGCCCAGGGCGATGTACACCTTCGGGTGAACGGTTTTGCCGGTCTGGCCAACCTGATGGTCGGCGGAGAGCCAGCCGTTGTCTATTACCGCGCGGCTGCCGCCTACAACGCCGCCCAGAGCTTCGGCCAGATCCTCGGCCAGCTTGATGCCCTGCTCAACGTTCTTGCTTATGCCACGGCCAACGGAAACTATGAAGTCCGCGCCAACAAGGTCAACTATCTTCTTGGCAGCCTTAACGACTTCCACAACCTCGGTATGCACATCCTCCGCGGTCAGCTTGACTTCGGGACGGACGATTTCCACCGCGTCGGCCTTTGCCTGGTCGAACTCGGCCCTGCGCATAACGCCGGGGCGCACAGTTGCCATAGCGGGACGGAAACGGGGGCATATGATGGTTGCCATAAGGTGACCGCCGAACGCCGGACGTGTCATCTTCAGGTTGCGGTCCTCCATATCGAACTTCATGTTGTCGATATCAAGGGTGGAGCTGGCGCGCAGGAAGTCAAGGTACTTGGGTACGTCAACGTCCAGATGCGTGCAGTCCGCGCAAAGGCCGGTGTGCAGCCTTGCCGCGCAGCGGGGGCCAAGGTCGCGGCCGATGGTGCTTGCGCCGATAAGGAATACCTCGGGCTTTAGCTCCTCTATCGCGTCGCATATCACCTTGGCGTAAGCATCGGTGGTGTAATATTTAAGAAGCGGGGATTCGCAAAGGACTATCTTGTCCGCGCCGTAGCCGGCAAGCTCCTTGCAAAGGCCCTCTACATTGTCGCCAAGCAGCAGACCGCAGAGCTTAACGCCCAGCTCGTCCGCAAGCTTACGGCCTTCCGAGATAAGCTCGAAATCGGTGGGCATCAGTTTGCCTTCGCGCTGCTCGCAGAATACCCAAACGTCCTTAAAGGCGGCTAAATCCATGCTGTTGTAAGCCATGTGTGTTCTCCTTTCTCCTTAGATAATGTGCTTGGCGGCAAGCGTTTCAGCAAGGCCTTCGCAGGTGGCCTTGTCGGCGCCTTCAAGCATCTGGCCAACACCCTTCGGAGGAGGAGTGAAGGACTTGAATATGTTGGTGGGGGAACCCTTGAGGCCTATGGTGGTCAGGTCGATCAGGGGATCATCCTTCAGGGTATTGAAATCGAACACGGCGATGGGCTTCTTGAAGCTTTCGTACACGCCGCCAACGCTCATGTAGCGGGGTTCGTTCAGTTCCTTTATGCAGGTGATGAGGCAGGGAGTCTGCACCTTAACGGTCATGTAACCATCCTCCAGCATGCGCTGAACGGTAACGGTGTCGCCTTCCTTCTCTATCTTGGCGGCATAAGTAACCTGGGGCAGATGCAGCTTTTCGGCGATCTGGGGGCCAACCTGCGCGGTGTCGCCGTCGATAGCCTGGCGGCCGCACATTACTATGTCGTCCTTCTCAATGCCCAGGTGGTTAATGCCCGCGGCAATTATCTGGCTGGTGGCGTAGGTATCGCTGCCGCCGAATTCACGGCCGCTTATCAGCACGCCTTCGTCCGCGCCCATGGCCAGCAGCTCACGCAGCATGCCCATCGCCGGCGGGGGACCCATGGAAACAACAACTACCTTGCAGCCGGTCTCGTCCTTAAGCTTGAGGGCGGCTTCAACGGCGTTCATGTCGTCCGGGTTGGTTATGGTCTGCATGGAGGCACGGTTCAGCGTGCCGTCCGGATTGACGGCAACCTTACCGGAGGTATCGGGAACCTGTTTTACACATACTATAACTTTCATGTCTGCCTCCTTACTTCACGCCCAGATTAGCCGCGATGACCATGCGCTGGACTTCGCTGGTGCCTTCGTATATCTCGGTTATCTTCGCATCGCGCATCATGCGCTCCACGGGATATTCACGGGTGTAGCCGTATCCGCCGTAAAGCTGAACGGCCCTGCGGGTAACGTCGCTGGCGGCTTCGGCTGCGAACAGCTTGGCCATTGCGGCGTCCGCGGAGTAGCTTTCGCCCTTCTTGCCCGCCATTTCGGCCTCAACATAGGCCTGCTTCTTGCACGCGGCTGAATATACCAAGAACTGCGCGGCCTTCATGCGGGTATGCATATCGGCAAGCTGGAACTGAGTGTTCTGCATCTGGGAAAGACGCTTACCGAACTGCTTACGTTCCTGCACATACTTTATGGTTTCTTCCACGGCGCCTTCGCCTATGCCAAGCGCCTGGCTGGCGATACCTATACGGCCGCCATCGAGCGTCTTCATGGCTATGGCAAAGCCCTTGCCTTCTTTACCCAGCAGGTTTTCCTTGGGAACGATGCAGTTTTCCATTATCAGCTCGCAGGTGGCGCTGCCGCGAATACCCATCTTCTTCTCCTTCTTACCAACGGAGAAGCCGGGGAAGTCCTTTTCTACTATAAAGGCGGAAATGCCCTTGGTGCCGGCGGCCTTGTCGGTCATGGCGAATATGATATAAACGCTTGCATAGCCGGCATTGGTTATGAATATCTTGGTGCCGTTGAGCACATAGTGGTCGCCCTCAAGCACGGCGGTGGTCTGCTGACCGGCGGCGTCGGTACCGGCGCCGGGTTCGGTAAGGCCGAACGCGCCTATCTTCTCGCCGCTGAGCAGGGCGGGCAGATACTTCATCTTCTGCTCCTCGGTGCCGTTCTCGAATATGGGGGCGCAGCACAGTGAGGTATGCGCGGAAACTATAACGCCGGTGGTGGCGCAGCATTTGCTCAGTTCCTCAACAGCCATTGCGTAAGCCAGAATGTCTCCGCCGGCTCCGCCGTACTTGGTGGGGAACGGAATGCCCATGAAACCGTAACGAGCAAGCTTCTTAACGGTTTCCATCGGGAAGCGTTCTTCCTCGTCTACCTCTTCCGCAAGGGGCTTCACTTCGTTTTCAGCGAACTTGCGGTACAAATCCCGAAGCATCAGATGCTCCTGTGACAGGTTGAAATCCATCTTTCTCTCCTTCTTTTAAGTGTGTAATAAAAAAACTATTTTGTATAATCGTATATCCCGCGCCCCGTTTTGCGGCCCATAAGCCCCGCGCGCACAAGCTGCCTCAGCTTTATATGCGCCCTGTACTTACTGTCGCACGTTTCGGTATAAAGCGTATCCATTATGAACAGGCACACGTCAAGCCCTATCATATCCGCAAGCGCAAGCGGGCCCATGGGATGGTTGCAGCCAAGCTTCATGGCCGTGTCTATATCCTCTTTGCTCGCTATGCCCTCGGCCCAAAGGCCGATAGCTTCGTTTATCATGGGTATCAGCAGCCTGTTCACTACGAAGCCGGGGCATTCGTTCACCTCAACGGGGGTCTTGCCCGCCGCCTCCGCCAAAGCGCGCGCGTTCGCGTACACTTCATCGCTTGTGAACACGCCCCTTATCAGCTCCGTAAGCTTCATAACGGTTGCAGGGTTGAAGAAATGCATACCCACCACCCGCTCGGGGTGCTTGGTAGCGGAAGCGATATCGGTTATGGATATGGAGCTTGTGTTGCTGGCAAGTATTGCGTCCGTGCGGCAAATATCATCCAGCTGGGCGAATATTTGCTTCTTTATGTCCGCGCGCTCAACAGCCGCCTCAACCACCAAATCGGCATCCTTACAGTCCCCCAACTCGGTGGTGAAGCTCATGCGCGAAAGTATCGCGCTGCGCTCCTCGCCGCTCATTTTGCCCTTGGCCACTCTTTTTTCAAGGGAAGCTTCAAGCCTTGCCTTCGCGGCGGAAATGATATTGTTGTTGATGTCCCGCACTATAACAGCCGCGCCCGCGGTTGCGAACGCCGTCGCTATGTCCAGCCCCATCGTACCTGCGCCTATTACGGCAATCCTTTCATCCATCATCGTTCGTCATTCTCCTTTGAACTCCGCCTTGGGCCGCTTCGCAAGGAAGGCAGTCATGGCGTTGAGCTGATCCTCGGTCTCGAAGCACTCGCCAAACACCTGCGCTTCGTAATCCAGGTCGTTTTCCAGGAATCTATCCACCCTGCGGCTCATGGCAACCTTGCAGTAATGCACGGCAAGCGGCGCGTTGTTGGCAATGGTCTCGGCCATTTCCATTGCGCCGTCCATAAGCTCCGCGTCCGGATACACCCTGTTCACCAGCCGCATCCTCAGCGCGTCCTCAGCGCCCACGGGCTTCCCCGTAAGCGTAAGCGTCATGGCGTTGGATGTTCCCACCACGCGCGGAAGCCTTTGTGTCCCTCCGAAACCAGGGGTGATACCAAGTCCAACTTCAGGTTGACCGAACTTGGCAGTTTCGGAGCAAAGCCTTATGTCGCAGCACAGTGCAAGCTCCAGCCCGCCGCCCAGGGCGTAGCCATGGATAGCAGCTATAACAGGTATATACAGATCATCTATACGCTTGAAGGCGCGGTGCCCCGCGTCGGCAAAGGCCTTGGCCTCCGCCCGGCTCAAGCCGACCATTTCCCCTATGTCCGCGCCCGCGCCGAAGGCCTTGCCTTCGCCGCTGATTATAAGCACCCGCACTTCCGGGTCCCGTTCAACCTTTGCCGCCGCCATCTCTATTTCATTCAGCATGGCGGTATTGAGCGCATTCAGCGCCTTGGGGCGGTTCAGTTTAAGCAGCGCGATATGGCCGCGCTTTTCAAGCCTTACAAATTCCATTCTTATTTGCCCATCCCGCGCTTGACCATTTCGGTAACGGCGAAGCTGGCGACGTCGTCGGCATACTTACCCGCGCCGAAGCCCGCATCGTAGCCCAGCTCCTTGGCAAGCTCATGAGTTATACGCGGACCGCCGCAGCAGACAACGAACTTGTCGCGCAAGCCTTCCGCCTCAAGCAGCTCTATCAGGTTGGTCAGGTTCTGGATATGAACATCCTTCTGGGTAACGGTCTGCGAGACCAGCAGCACGTCGGCCTTCAGCTCCAATGCCTTCTTTATGAAGTCCTCATTGGGAACCTGGGAACCGAGGTTGTAGGCCTCTATCATTTCATAGCGCTCAAGTCCGTAATGGCCTGCGAAGCCCTTGCGGTTCATTATAGCGTCTATACCGACGGTATGCGCATCGGTACCGGTGGAGGCGCCGACCATCACAACCTTGCGGCCGATATGCTCGCGGATATATTCGTTGGTATCTTCCATGCTCATCACGTCGGATTCAACGGTTATAACATGGATATCTTCATAGTTTACGGTGTGTACGCAGCTGCCGTAGACAACATAGAACGTGAACTCCTTGTCCAGCGGCATATGCCATGCCACGTTGGGTTCTTCAAGGCCCATCTTCTTGGCAATCTGGCGGGCCGCCTCCTCGCCGCGCTCGTCGTCCTTAACGGGCAGGGTGAAACTGGTCTGCACCTTACCGTCGTTCATCGTGTCGCCATAGGGCTTCAGCTTGGTAAGATCCAGCGTGGTATCGAAGTCTATTTTATGGGTATTGTACAGTCCGCTGCTCATTCTGCAACCCTACCTTTCATGGCCTCAATAAAGGGATTGAAGTACCTGTCGTCCTTTACCACAACGCCCGCAAGGCCCTTGCCGCCGTCCTTAGGACGCTTTACATCGGCAAATATGCCCTTTTCGATGGTGGTGAACAGGCCAAGCTTTTCTATCTCAACAAGAAGGTCGGCAGCCTTGGTCAGCACTTCGTTGGCGCGGGTTTGTATTATGCCGCCCTCTTTATAGGTCAGCTCATCGCCCAAATCCTTCATGGTGCGGAAAATATACTGCGCGTTTTCAATGGAAAGGGCGCGGTCGCTCATGAAGGGGGTATGTATGGCCTCGGTAAGCATACCGAGAAGGTGCAGCTTCTGGCCGGTCAGTATGGTGACCATGTTGAAGAGCGCATCCTGTATATGGCCGCGGAAAATGTTGCCGGTCATGAACTTTGTAGGCGGCATGTACTTAAGCGGCGCATTGGGGAATATTTCGCGCGCCATCTGCGCCTGGGCAAGCTCAAGCAGGAAGGTATCTTCCACGGAGGGATCCATTTCAAACGCATGGCCAAGGCCCATCTGCTCTTCCCTCATGCCGGCTTCCCTTGCGAAGGCTTCGTTTATGAACTGGGACGCGAGCACGGTGTGCGCGGCAACGATGGCGTCGTCAGTGGTCAGGTAGTTATCCTCGCCCGTGTTGATTATAACGCCGGCATAGCCGTTTATAACGCGGGAGAAGTACTGGTCAACTATGGTGCGCTGCATGTTTATGTCGCGGAACAGTATGCCGTAGAGCGCGTCGTTAAGCATAACGTCCAGCCTTTCAAGCGCGCCCATGGCGGCTATTTCAGGCATGCACAGACCGGAGCAGTAGTTGCAAAGGCGGATGTAGCGGTGCTGTTCTTCGCCCACTTCGTCAAGCGCGGCGCGCATCAGGCGGAAATTCTCCTGAGTGGCATAGGTGCCGCCGAAGCCTTCGGTGGTCGCGCCGTAGGGCACGTAGTCCAGCAGGCTCTGTCCGGTGGTACGGATAACGGCTATTATGTCTGCGCCCTGCTTGGCGGCGGCCTTAGCCTGGGTTATATCTTCATATATATTGCCGGTAGCGACTATGATATAAAGGTAGGGGCCTTCCTTATCGCCGAAGCAGCTAAGGTATTCGTTGCGGTTCCTTACGTTTTCGTTTATGCGCGTAATGGTCTTTTCCACAACGGGATTTATGGCTGCGCGTATATCGGCGTCGCTATGGGCGGGCAGCTTGCTCATGTCAAGCTCGCCGCGATCTATTGCTTCCGCAACGCCCTGTGGGTCAAGCCCGGTTTCTACCATTGCGTTGCCAATGTACCACGCCGCGCCTACGGGCAGTATGGAATTGGCCATAAGGTGATCGACCACCACGTTGGGCATGGGAACGTCCATCTCGTTCACGCCGTCTATACCCAGCAGGCGGCAAACCGCGCGCTCCACGGTGACCGTGGTGTGCTGGTCGATAAAATCCTGCGTATCCTTGGCTATGTTCGCCGCGGATTGGCGGGCCCTATCGACCAATTCGCCATTCAAATTGAGTTTGCTTTGCATTGATTTACCTCCCGATAAGTCAAAACCCTGCGGAAGGGGCTTAACCCTTCCGCAAAGCAATGGGTCAAGTTTAATTATTTGTTCTCGTTCTTCTGCCTGTCGGCGTAACGATCCTTACGGAGCAGCTTGGTGGGTTCAAGATACTTCTGCTCAACGCCCTGTGCAAGGCCGGCAACACCGGTCAGCGGGGCAACCTTGCGCTTGCCTTCGCAAACGTCGCAGTGGCACTCGTTCTTGTAAACCTCGGGCTCGGTATAAGTGGTGATAACGCCTTCAAAGTTGCGCAGAATAACCTTGCGCGGGGTCTGGCTTATCACATAGGTGGGCATAACGGGGGTCTTGCCGCCGCCGCCGGGGGCGTCCACCACGAAGGTGGGGATGCAGTAGCCGGAGGTATGGCCGCGCAGAGCTTCCATGATCTCGATGCCCTTGGACACGGGAGTACGGAAGTGGCTCAGACCCAGGGAGGGATCGCAGGCGTAGATGTAGTAAGGACGGACGCGCATCTTGACCAGGCCGTGGACCAGCTCCATCATCACGTGGGAACAGTCGTTGACACCGGCCAGCAGCACGGACTGGTTGCCCAGGGGGATACCGGCGTCAGCCAGCATAGCGCAGGCCTTGGCAGCCTCGGGAGTGAACTCCTTGGGGGTGTTGAAGTGGGTGTTCAGCCACACGGGATGATACTTCTTCAGCATGGCGCACAGCTCGGGAGTGATACGCTGGGGGCACACCACGGGGGTGCGGGAGCCCAGGCGGACGATCTCCACGTGGGGGATGGCGCGGACGCGCTTGATGATGTACTCCAGGGTCTCGTCGTCCACCATCAGGGAGTCACCGCCGGACAGCAGGACATCGCGGACCTCAGGATGAGCGGCCACGTAGTCGATGCACTTGTCGATCTGCGCCATAGGCACTTCGCAGTCGTTCTGACCGGCGAAGCGGCGGCGGGTGCAGTGACGGCAGTACATGGAGCACTGGTCGGTGATCAGCAGCAGCACGCGGTCAGGATAGCGGTGGGTCAGGCCGGGGGTGGGAGAGTCGGTATCCTCGTGCAGGGGATCGGCATCCTCGTAGTCGGCGTACTCCAGCTCCTCAGCCCGGGGAATGGCCATCTTGCGGATGGGATCAAAGGGATCGTTCAAGTCGATCAGGGACAGATAATAGGGGGTGACGGCCATGCGGAGCTTGCCCAGGGTCTTGGCAACGCCGGCTTCCTCGTCGGGGGTCAGAGTCATGTACTTCTTCAGATCCTCAACCGTCTCAGCGCGGTTAGCGACCTGCCAATGCCAGTCGTTCCACAGATTTTCGGGAACATCGGCGAACAAACCGTTACGGGTCTTCATACTCTTATTTCTCCTTCACAAAATCTGAATGTTTTGGGGTAGGCCAAAGGCTGGGAGGCCCTTGCGGGCCACCCAGCTCTTGGGGAAGATCAGTTAGCAGTACTTCTCGTCGAACAGCTTACGCAGCTTGGGGTTCTCGCGCAGCACGTCCAGGGTGATCTGAGCGTGGTTCTTGGTGTAGCCGTTGCCGATGATCATGGTGACGTCCTTGCCGATACCCTCAGCGCCCAGGGCGGCCTTGGTGAAGGAGGTAGCCATGGAGAAGAAGTACACCAGGCCGTCGTCGCGGACGGGCAGGATGGCAGACATCTCGCAGGACTCGATGTTCACGCAGCAGATGGACAGGTCGTACTCCTTGCCGTCGTTGGCGGCCAGAGCGGCCTCCATGACCTCAACGGGCTTGGTGCAGTCGGCGACGATCACGTCGGTGTAGACGCCCAGCTCCATCAGGCCGGGGACCTGCTTGGGGTTGCGGACAACGCCCACGACCTTGCCCTTGGGGCCGACCTTCTTCATAGCTTCCCAGCCGCACAGAACGCCGGACTTGCCGT